>Ga0209257_1000924_pt1 | contig 40835 bp, 41 predicted proteins | sample AraplaCvi_mCL_r2_FD_184277 | JGI IMG/M metagenome (GOLD analysis project Ga0209257, IMG submission 184277) | Arabidopsis root microbial communities from North Carolina, USA - plate scrape MF_Cvi_mCL_r2 (SPAdes) (version 2) | ecosystem: Host-associated > Plants > Roots > Endosphere | place: USA...
CGGCGACGACCTCACCCTGGCCGACATCGCCGTCTCGACGACGCTGGGCATGTGGAAGGGGGCGCTGGACAAGGAGATCCCGGGCCCGCTCTCCGCCCATCGCGACCGGATGATGGCGCGCCCGGCCTACGAGCGCGCCAGGGAGAAGCTCAGCGCACGCTGAGCCCGCCGTCGATCACCAGCTCGGCGCCGGTGACGTAGCGGCTCTCGTCGGAGGCCAGCCAGAGGATGCCGTTGGCGATGTCCTCGGGCACGCCCTTGACGCCCAGGGGCACGGCCAGCTCGGACATGGCGTCCAGGTCCGGCGGCGCGTTCACGCCCGGCTGGCCGCCCGTGACGGTGACCCAGATCGGAGTCTCGATGATGCCGGGGTGGACCGAGTTCACCCGGATGCCGTCCTTGGCGCCGGCGCATTCCATCGCCACCGCCTTCGTGAAGAGGCGCACGCCGCCCTTGGTGGCGCAGTAGCCGGCCAGGGTCGGGGCGCCCTTCAGGCCCGCCACCGACGAGATGTTGATGATGCTGCCGCCGGCGCCGCTCTGGCGCATCAGCGGAATGGAATGCTTCACGCCAAGGAAGACGCCGTCCAGGTTGACGGCGATCTGCTTGCGCCAGGCCTCCAGGGTCATGTCCAGCACCGAGCCGCCGATGCCGATGCCGGCGTTGTTGACCAGGATGTCCAGGCGGCCGTGCCGGGCCTTGGTCTGGCCGACCACGTCTTCCCAGGCAGCCTCGTCGGTGACGTCGTGGTGGATGTACTCGGCCTTGCCGCCGGCCTTCTGGATCCCGGCCACGACCTCGCCGCCCAGGTGATCCTGGATGTCGGTGATCACCACCGTCGCGCCCTCGGCGGCCAGCTTCTCGGACGCCCCGCGCCCGATCCCGCTCGCCCCGCCCGTCACGAGCGCCACCTTGCCGCTGACGCGACCCGTCATGTTCACCTCCCTTATCGTTGATTACCTAGGCGTAGCGCAGGCCATGTCGCCGCGCCAGCCTCCCTCACTCGGCGTCATCCCACGGTCGCCTGAAAGGCGATCCGGGGGACCCAGGCTGACGTCGGGTCGGTCCAGGGTCAGCTTGGGTCCCTCGGTTCAGCCTGTGGCTGACCGTGGGATGACGGGCTTTGATGCGATAGGAGCCTTGCGAACGCACCGAGGGAGAAAATGCAGATCGACATCCGCAGCTGCACGGCCGCCGACGCCCGCGCGCTGGCGCTGGTGGGGCAGGCGACGTTCCTCGAGACCTATGCGACCGTCCTGCCGGCGGCCGACATTCTGGCGCACTGCGAGCACGAGCACGGCGCGGCGCGCTACGCCGCCTGGCTGGCCGAGCCGGGCGCCTATCGGTTCTGGGGCGCCGCGCCGGGGCCGGGGCCTCTGGTCGGCTATGTCATGCTGAGCCGCCCGGACCTGCCCGTGCCCACCAGTCCCGGCGACCTTGAGGTCAAGCGAATCTATCTCCTGTCACGCTTCCAGGGCGGGGGCGTGGGCGCACGGCTGATGGCGACGGCGCTGGGCGCCGCGAAGACCGCGGGCGCCCGGCGCGTCTTGCTGGGCGTCTATGGCGAAAACGCGAGCGCGCTTGCCTTCTACGCCCGCCAGGGGTTCACCCGGGCGGGCGTGCGAAAGTTCCAGGTGGGCGCCAACACCTATGACGATCTGGTGCTGGCGCGGGAGCTCTAGAGCTCTACTGCATCCACTTGGGTTCGGTGCTGCCGGTGGTCATGATCCCGTAGATCAGACCGATGGCGAGCAGGACGATGGCGGCGACCATGACGATCCCGACCACGCCTTCGAACTTTTCAGCCAGGTGTCTAGGCTTGTGATGACGGACTTCGCCGGTATGCGGCTCGGTATGCATGAGACTTCCTCGCAATCCTGTTTGGTGGAGTTCTTGAGCTCCACGCCAGGCTGCGGCAGACGCCAGAGGCGTCCCCCGGAAGTTCGCCGCCCGCCCTTCTTCAAGAAGAGAGGGGAGGAATGCGGGCCGCCGGGGCGCGCCCTTGCCACCTGTCTCAGTCAGGCGATGGGGTGAGTCTGCGCCCGGATTTCGAACCGGTCAATAAACAAGCGCAGGTGGTAACCTCAACGCATCCTACGATTGTGGCGCCGGTTCGCGCCGCCGCGTGGATGTCCCGGAGGGCGCGGCGGCGTATCCTCGGCCACCGGCCATGGACTTGCGCGCCGGCCGGCGCCACATCGGGGCGAAGTCTGGAGAACACCATGGTCAGCCTCGACGACTACATCGAAGACGGCGGCGAGGAGCCCGATGTCGCGGCCGATTTCGCAGCCCTGCGCGGCTGCCTGCAGGCCCTGGCCGACGCCATCGCGAGCACGAACCTGGCCGTGATCAACGGCGCCCAGGGCGACGTCGGCGCCGCGACCCAGCGCGTGCAGGCCTCCATCGGCGCCCTGAAGCGCTTCCACGAGGCCTTCTCGGTGCTCAAGGGCCCGGAGGACGAAGAGGCGGCGGACCAGCCGGACGACGAGGGGTAGGGGCGCAACTCTCCGCTCATCCCGGCTTTCGCCGGGACGAGCGGTATTGTTTACGCGTAGCTCTGCAGCGGCCGGACCTCGAGGGGGCCTTCCGCGACGGCCGCGATCGCCCGCGCCGCCGCCAGGGCCGCGGGCGTGGTCGTGAAGTAGGGGATCTTCATCATCAGGGCGCTGCGGCGGATCTCGAACGAGTCCATCAGCGACTGCTTGCCCTCGGTGGTGTTGAAGACCAGCTGGACCTCGCCGTTCTTCATGTGGTCAACGATGTGCGGGCGGCCTTCCAGCACCTTCTTCACCAGCTCGACGGCGACGCCGTTCTCGGTGAGGTAGGCCGCGGTGCCGGAGGTGGCCAGGATGCGGAAGCCCTGGGCCGAGATGATCCTCGCAGGCTCCAGGATCCATTCCTTGTCGCTGTCCTTCACCGAGATGAAGGCGCAGCCCTTGGACGGCAGGACGGTGCCGCCGCCCAGCTGGCTCTTGGCGAAGGCGCGGGCGAAGGCGGGGCCGGGGCCTTCGCCTTCGCGGATCCAGTCCAGGCCCATGACCTCGCCCGTCGAGCGCATCTCGGGGCCCAGGATGGTGTCGACGCCGGCGAAGCGGGCGAACGGGAAGACCGCCTCCTTCACCGCGATGTGGTCGTAGGGCTTGTCCTTCAGGCCGAACTCGCTGAGCGGCCTGCCGGCCATCAGCTTGGCGGCGATGGCGGCAACCGGCTCGCCGATGGTCTTGGCCACGAAGGGCACCGTGCGGCTGGCGCGCGGGTTGACCTCCAGCACGTAGATGCGCGGGTTGGCGCTGGCCGGCTCCTCGATGGCGAACTGCACGTTCATCAGGCCGCGGACCTTCAGCGCGCGGGCCATGGCCTCGGTCTGCCGCTTCAGCTCGGCGATGGTCTCCGGCGTCAGCGAGAAGGGCGGCAGCGAGCAGGCCGAGTCGCCCGAGTGCACCCCGGCCTCCTCGATGTGCTCCATGACGCCGGCCACAAACACCGCGCCGGTGTCGTCGCACAGGGCGTCCACGTCCACCTCGGTGGCGCGGCTGAGGTACTGGTCGATCAGGACCGGGCTGTCGCCGGACACCTGCACGGCGGTGGTGATGTAGCGCTCGAGCTGCTCGTCATCGCGGACGATCTCCATCGCCCGGCCGCCCAGCACGTAGGAGGGGCGGATGACGACGGGGTAGCCCACCTTGTGCGCCCCGGCGAAGGCCTCGTCGCGCGAGCGGGCAATGGCGTTGACCGGCTGGGCGATGTTCAGCTTGTGCAGCAGCTGCTGGAAGCGCTCGCGGTCCTCGGCCAGGTCGATGGCGTCGGGCGAGGTGCCCAGGATCGGGATCCCGGCGTCCTCCAGGGCCGCCGCCAGCTTCAGCGGGGTCTGGCCGCCGAACTGGACGATGACGCCGGCCAGCTCGCCGCGGGTCTGCTCCACGGCGATCAGCTCCAGCACGTCTTCGGCCGTCAGCGGCTCGAAGTAGAGACGGTCGGAGGTGTCGTAGTCGGTCGAAACCGTCTCCGGGTTGCAGTTCACCATGATCGACTCGATGCCGATCTCGTCCAGCGCGAAGGCCGCGTGGCAGCAGCAGTAGTCGAACTCGATGCCCTGGCCGATCCGGTTCGGCCCGCCGCCCAGGATGATCGCCTTCTTGCGGTCGGACGGCTCGCTCTCGTTGTCGGGGAGCTGGCCCAGGGCGCCGGTCTCGTAGGTCGAGTACATGTACGGCGTCTCGGCGCGGAACTCGCCGGCGCAGGTGTCGATGCGCTTGAACACCGGCCGCACGCCCAGGGCGCGCCGTTGCTCGCGGGCTTCCTTCTCGGTGGTGTGGGTCAGCTTGGCGAGGCGCGCGTCCGAGAAGCCCAGGGCCTTCAGCTTGCGGAAGCCGGCGGCGTCGGTGGGCAGTCCCTCGGCGCGGATCCGGTCCTCGGTGCGGACCAGGGTCTCGATCTGGCGCAGGAACCAGGGTTCGTAGGAACAGGCGCCGTGGATCTCGTCGCAGGTCAGGCCGTGGCGGAAGGCCTGGGCGATGACGCGCAGGCGATCCGGCGTCGGCTGGGCGAGGGCGCGCAGCACGGCGGCGTGGCCCATCTCCGCGTCGTCGCCGCCTTCGATGGCGATCTCGTCCAGGCCGCAGAGGCCGGTCTCCAGGCCGCGCAGGGCCTTCTGCAGGCTCTCGGCGAAGGTGCGGCCGATGGCCATGACCTCGCCCACCGACTTCATCTGCGTGGTGAGGTAGGGCTCCGACCCTGGGAACTTCTCGAAGGCGAACCGCGGGATCTTGGTGACCACATAGTCGATGCTGGGCTCGAACGAGGCGGGCGTGGCGCCTGTGATGTCGTTCATCAGCTCGTCCAGGGTGTAGCCGACGGCCAGGCGCGCGGCGACCTTGGCGATCGGGAAGCCGGTGGCCTTGGAGGCGAGCGCCGAGGACCGCGACACGCGCGGGTTCATTTCGATCACCACCATGCGCCCGTCGGCGGGGTTCACCGCGAACTGCACGTTGAGCCGCCGGTCTCGACGCCGATCTCGCGCAGCACCGCGATCGAGGCGCGGCGCATCCACTGGTATTCCTTGTCGGTCAGCGTCAGGGCCGGGGCGACGGTGATCGAGTCGCCCGTGTGCACGCCCATCGGGTCGATGTTCTCGATGGAGCAGACGATGATGCAGTTGTCGGCCTTATCGCGGACGACCTCCATCTCGTATTCCTTCCAGCCGAGCACGCTCTCCTCGATGAGCACCTCGGTGGTCGGCGAGAGGTCCAGGCCGCGCTCCACGATCTCGCGGAACTCCTCGACGTTGTAGGCGATGCCGCCGCCGGTGCCGGCCAGGGTGAACGACGGGCGGATGATCGCGGGCAGGCCCACGAACTCCAGGCCTTCCATGGCCTCGTCCAGGGTGTGGGCGGCCTTGGACTTGGGGCTCTCCAGCCCGATCTTGTCCATGGCGTCGCGGAATTTCTGGCGGTCCTCGGCCTTGTCGATGACGTCGGCCTTGGCCCCGATCATCTCCACGCCGTACTTCTTCAGCGCGCCGGAGGCCTCCAGGGCCAGGGCGGTGTTCAGCGCCGTCTGGCCGCCCATGGTGGGCAGCAGCGCGTCCGGCCGCTCCTTGGCGATGATCTTCTCGACCATCTCGGGCGTGATCGGCTCGATGTAGGTGGCGTCCGCCACGTTCGGGTCCGTCATGATCGTCGCTGGGTTCGAATTCACCAGGACGATCCGGTAGCCCTCGGCGCGCAGCGCCTTGCACGCCTGGACGCCCGAGTAGTCGAACTCGCACGCCTGGCCGATGACGATGGGGCCGGCGCCGATGATCAGGATCGAGGAGATGTCGGTACGTTTGGGCATGGGTCTCGCGCGCAAGGGCCGCGCGTGCTTTCGCACCGCTGCCGAGAAGTCAGAACTGCAGGTTAAGGCGCCCCTTTAGAGACCGATGACCCTCGGCGCAAGCGCGCTTCCGACGCCGACGCGGGCAAGTCGCCAAGCGAACTTTGGTTCCCCGAAATTTCTCTTTCGAATCACGCAACTAACCGCGGCCCCGGGCTCTATCGTTTTGGACGCCGATGTCGGCGCCTGAAGACATGTGGAGCCCCTATGAGCCTGCTGGACAGAATCCCGACCCTCAGCGACGACGAGGTCGTGAACCTGCTGGCGAATGCGCGCAGGCTGAGCGAACAGGGCGACGAGAAGCAGAAGGCCGCCGCGGCCGAGCTGCTCGAGCCCCTCCAGGCCGAGGCCGACCAGCGCAAGGAAGCCCGCCTGGAACGCGCCAAGGAAAAGCGCGCCGCCACCCGCAAGGCGACCCTGAAGGCCGCCGCGGCGTAGCGCCAATCCGCGCCCAGTCATGACGAGCAGGAGATTGTAGGGCAGGTTCGCGCCATGCGCCTCGCCCCTGTTCTCCTGATCCTCGCCCTCGCAGCCCCCGCCGCAGCCCAGGTCCCCCCGCCGCCCGGCAAGCCGGTGACGATCGACGTCACCCTGTCCGGACAGCCCATCCGCGCCGCCGGCGGCGAGCTGCGGGTGACCGTCACCCAGACCGTGCTGCCGGTGGGCGGGCGGCTGCCGGTCCACAAGCATCCCTATCCACGGCTGGTGAACGTGCTGGCCGGCCGCCTGAAGATCACCAACCTCGATACGGGGCAGGTGCGCGAGGCCGCGGCCGGCGACTGGATGGTGGATGCGGTCGACCAATGGCACGAGGCCGTGGTCATCGGCGACGAGCCGGTGCGCCTGATGGCCATCGATCAAGCTCCACCCGGCGCGGTAGTGACGGTTCCCCGCAACCCCTGATACGGGAATGCTTGCGTCTTGCGTCCGAGACAGGCAGCTTCGCCTTAATTCGTTCGCTGATCAAAGCGACACAACCATAGGGATTGCCTTGGCCGCCGCTGCGACGACATCCGACATCCTATCGCCGCTGATGGCCCGCATCGCCGCGGGCGAGCGTGAGGCCCTGCGACAATTGTACCAGGCCACCTCCGCGAAGCTATTTGGCGTCTGCCTCCGTATCCTCTCCGACCGCGAGGAGAGTGAGGACGTTTTGCAGGACGTGTACGTCACCATATGGCGACGGGCTGACCGCTTCGATGGCGCCCGTGCGAGCGTGATGACCTGGGTGTCCACGATCGCACGCAACCGGGCCATCGACCGGCTGCGGGCGCGGGGCCCGATGGCCTACGCCGAACCCGTCGAGGAGCTGGAAATCGCCGACGGCGCGGACAGCGCCGAGACGCTGCTGGCCGCTGCGGACGACCGCAACGCGCTGCAGGGGTGCCTGTCGGAACTGGACGACCGGACCCAGTCCGTCATCCGCACTGCATTTTTCGAGGGCGTCACTTACGAAGCCTTAGCCAAGCGCATGGATGCTCCGTTAGGCACCGTGAAGAGTTGGATCCGTCGGGGACTGGCGAAGCTGAAGGGGTGCCTCCAGTCATGAGCGAAGCCCCCGATCTTTCCGAAGACGAAGCTCTGGCCGCCGAACATGCGCTGGGCGTGCTGAACGCCCGCGAACGGGCCGAAGCCGAAGCCCGCATGGCCCGCGAACCCGCCTTCGCCGCCGACGTCGAAGCCTGGCGCGCGCGCCTGGGGCCGATGATCGAGAGCGTCGAGTCCGTTCCGGCCCCGGCCGGCCTGTGGACGCGCATCGAGCGCATGCTGCCGGCCAACGACAACGGCGCGATCATGAACAAGCTGCGCTTCTGGCGGAACTCGGCGATGGGCGGCTTCGCCCTGGCCGCGGCCAGCCTGGCCGGCGTGATGGTCCAGGTGAACCAGCCGCCGGTGGTGGTGGAGCGCCAGGTCCCGGTGCAACCCTCCGGCCAGCTGCTGAACGCCAGCGTCGTCAGCCAGGAAGGACGCGCCCAGCCGCTGTTCGTCGCCGCCTACGACCCGGACCGCAAGGCCCTGATCGTCACCTCGCTGCTGCCGGAGGGCTCCGACCGCGACAAGGTGCACGAGCTGTGGCTGATCGCCGGCCAGGACAATCCCAAGTCCCTGGGCCTCGTGGAATCGGGCAAGGCCAAGGTCATCGCGCTACCGACGGAAGTCATGGCGAAGATGGCCGAGGGCGCGGCCCTGGCCGTGTCGGTCGAACCGCCCGGCGGCTCGAAGAACCCGGCTGGCCCGAGCGGCCCGGTCATCGGCGTCGGCAAGCTGTCGAAGCTGTAGGCGCAGGCGCCGGTCTTCGGGCCGGCGTCGCCTGGGGGTGGGTATGAAGCATCTGCTGCTGGCGGTCGCCGCCGCCCTGGCCCTGGGCGCAGGCGCGGCCGATGCTCGCCCGATCCCCAACGCCGGCCTCACCGTCGAAGAGGTGCTGGCCTTCATGAAGAGCGCCGGCTTCGACGCCAAGATCGTCAAGACCGACGCCGGCGAGCCCTACGTCACCACGGCGAAGGACGGGATCAACTTCGACGTCGACCTCTACGACTGCGCGGACCGCCGCTGCCGCGCCGTGCAGTTCCTGGCCAGCTTCGACCTCAAGGAGCCGCTGGGCGCCGACAAGGCCAACGCGTGGAACCTGAAGAAGCGCTATGTCCGGGTCTATCTGGACCAGAACGGCGACCCGGTCTTCGCCTACGACGCCAATCTGGCCCCGGGCGGCAGCTACGAGGCGCTGCAGGACGACCTGGACGTCTTCGTCCTGTTCCTCCCCGAAATGCTCGAACACATCGGCTGGTAGGTCAGAGCGAACCCACCCACGCCGGCAGCTCCGAGATGCTCGTCAGCTCCGCGAACCTCGGGTGCTCGCCCGGGGCGTCGGCGACTTCGTGGGCCCAGGTGATGTGGTAGGGGATGTAGGCGCCCCAGCACCCCGCCTCGAGCGCCGGCAGGATGTCGGAGCGCATGGAGTTACCGCACATCACCGCCTCGGCGGCGCCGGTGCCGTAGCGGTCGAAGACCCGGGCATAGGTCGAGGCGTCCTTTTCGCTGACGATCTCCACGGCGGCGAACAGCTCGCCCAGGCCCGAGGCGGCCAGCTTCTGCTCCTGGTGCAGGAGGTCGCCCTTGGTGATCAGCACCAGCCGGTAGCCGGTCTCGGACAGCTGCGCCAACGCCTCGTCCACGCCCGGCAGCGTCTCGACCGGGTGGGCCAGCATCTCCCGCCCCGCGGCCAGGATGTCGGCGATCAGGCGGCCGGGCGGTTCGCCGCCGGTCAACTCCATGGCGGTCTCGATGACCGAGAGCGTGAAGCCCTTCACCCCGTAGCCGTAGAGCCGAAGGTTGCGCGTCTCGATCTCGGCCAGCTTGGCGCTGGTCGTCTCGTGATCGGCGAACTCGGCCATCATCTCCCGCAGCCGGTCCTGGGTCAGGCGGAAGATGGTCTCGTTGTGCCAGAGGGTGTCGTCGGCATCGAGGCCGACCGTCGTGATGCGCATGCGGTTCCCTTACGGCGGAGCCGCCTGCCTGCGCAATCGGCGGGCGCCGGGTGCAACGGCCCTGGGCGCCGGGGGCCAATCCCTTGCCCCCCAAGCGATTGAGAGCTTTGCGCGACGGCCACGCCGCATCCTCGTCGCGGTTGAGTCGGAGACCATCGATGGCGTCAGGCGTCCTCAGGGCCTGGTTCGCTCGGCTGACGGGGGCCGCCGCGCTGGCGGAGGCGCGGGCCCAGGCCGAGCGGGCCGAAGCGCGGCTGCGCGACGCCATCGACGCGATCCCCGAGGGGGTCGTCTTCCTGGACGCCGAGGGCCGCTACATCCTCTGGAACCGCCGCTACGCCGAGATCTACCACCGCTCGGCCGACCTGTTCCGGCCGGGCGCCCGCCTGCTCGACACCCTGCGCGAAGGCGTCCGGCGCGGGGACTACCCCGACGCCGTCGGCCGGGAGGACGAGTGGCTGGCGACGCGGGAGGCCAAACTCTCCACCGCCACGGGCGACCGCCACGAACAGCAGGTGGCCGACGGCCGCTGGCTGATGATCGAGGAACGGCGCACCTCCGATGGCGGCGTCATCGGCCTGCGGGTCGACATCACCGAGATGAAGCGCCAGGCCGAGGCCCTGGAGCAGGCCCTGGCCCACGCCGAGGCCGCCCAACGCGCCAAGGCCGAGTTCCTGGCCGACATGAGCCACGAGCTGCGCACCCCGCTGAACGGCGTCGTCGGCCTGGCCCAGGCGCTGGACGCGTCGGAACTGAACCCCACGCAGCGCGCCCTGGTGTCCGACATCCGCGCCGCCGCCCGCCAGCTCGACCGACTGGTGAACGGCCTGCTCGACTATGGCGACGCCGACCTCGCGCCGGACGAGCGTCCGCACGCGGCGCCCGACCGGCCCTTGAAGGTGCTGGCGGCCGACGACAATCCCACCAACCGCAAGGTCATCGAGCTGATGCTCGAAGCGGCCGGGGTTCAGGTGGTCACCGTCGAGAACGGCTTCGAGGCGGTGGAGGCCTGGCGCGCGGGGGGGTTCGACGCCGTGCTCATGGACCTGCGGATGCCGGTGACCGACGGCCTCTCTGCGATCCGCACGATCCGCTCGGAAGAACAGGCCGAGGGCCGGCCGCGGACGCCGACCATCGTGCTGTCCGCCAACACCTCGCCAGACGACCGCGCCGCCAGCGCCGCGGCGGGCGCCGACGGCCACATCGCCAAGCCGATCCGGGTGGAGGCGCTGTTCGGCGCCCTGGAGACGGCGCTCGGGCCTCAGGCCGCGCAGGCCTTGTGAGGCTTGGTCACCCGCTCGGTGGAGGCGGGGAAGCGGGCCAGGGCCGCGGCGGGCCGGATCGGCCGCTGGACCAGGTCGCCGCCGCAGTTAGGGCAGAGCCCGCCCAGGCGGTTCTCCACGCAGTCGGCGCAGAAGGTGCACTCGAAGGTGCAGATACGAGCGTCGGGGCTGTCGGGCGCGAGGTCGCGGTCGCAGCATTCGCAGTTGGGGCGGAGCGCTAGCATGGCGAACTTGTCCCTCGGAACTCCGATAGCGGAAATGCCAGGCTTCCCTCGTTTTCAGCCAGCTATTCGCCGAAGCCCTCGCCGGGCTCGCGGATGGGCTCCAGCCGCAGCAGGCGCGAATCCGCCACGCCGGCGGTCCGATGCGCCACCAGCTGGCGATATTCCGGATCGCGGACCATGGCGATGAACGCCTCCGAGCTCGGGTACTCGGCGATGAAGGCGATGTCCCAGGCCTCGGCGCCCGGTCCGGTCACCATCACCTGCGGCCGGCCCGCCCAGACCTGTCGGCCACCGACGCGGGCGAAGATGTGCGCCGTGGTCCGGCCGTAGGCGCGATAGGCGTCCAGGCCGGACAGGTCCTTGCCGTGGTCCGGATGGCCCTCGGGATAGTCCGCGCGGGGCTTCAGCTTCACCAGGTTCAGCATCTGGATCGGCTGGTCGCGGGGCAGGCTCTTAAAGACCTCCCAGGCCTCGCGGTCCGGATCGATATAGGCCATAGGTCCCTCGCGTCGCATTGACCCCGCGTCCGGGACTCACTACCTACGCCGCCGTTTGCCCACAAGGAGCCGGAACCATGAGCCGTGAACTGCTGCCTGGCGTCACCGGCGTGCTGGTGCTGGCCGATGGAACCGTCCTCCAGGGGATCGGCGTCGGCGCCGTGGGCGAGGCCGTGGGAGAGGTGTGCTTCAACACCGCCATGACCGGCTACCAGGAGATCCTGACGGATCCCTCCTACATGGCCCAGATCGTGGCCTTCACCTTCCCGCACATCGGCAACGTCGGCACGAACATCGAGGACATCGAGCAGATGTCGGGCTCGGCCGAGACGGCGGCCCGGGGCGCGATCTTCCGCGACCTGCCGACCAAGCCGGCCAACTGGCGCGCCGACAGCGACCTCGAGACCTGGATGACCCGTCGCGGCGTCATCGGCCTGGCCGGCGTCGACACCCGGGCGCTGACCCGGGTGATCCGCGAGAAGGGCATGCCGCACGCCATGATCGCCCACAGCCCGGACGGCCAGTTCGACCTCGACGACCTGGTCGCCAAGGCCAGGGCCTGGTCGGGCCTCGAGGGCCTGGACCTGGCCAAGGACGCCTCGTGCCTGCAGCCGTTCACCTATGACGAGGGCCTGTGGGACTGGGACGGCGGCTACGCCAAGCCCGGCCAACCGAAGTACGAGGTGGTGGTCGTCGACTACGGCGTGAAGCGCAACATCCTGCGCGCCCTGACCTCGGTGGGCGCCCACGTGACGGTCGTGCCGGCCAAGACCACGGCGGACGAGATCCTGGCCCGCAACCCGGACGGCGTGCTGCTGTCCAACGGTCCTGGCGACCCGGCGGCCACGGGCGAGTACGCGGTGCCCGAGATCCGGAAGCTGGTCGACAGCGGCATGCCGGTGTTCGGCATCTGCCTCGGCCACCAGATGCTCTCGCTGGCGCTGGGTGCGAAGACCGTGAAGATGGACCAGGGCCACCACGGCGCGAACCATCCAGTGAAGGACCTGACCACGGGCAAGGTCGAGATCGTCTCGATGAACCACGGCTTCACGGTGGACCGCGACAGCCTGCCCGAACCGTTGGTGGAGACCCACGTCTCGCTGTTCGACGGCACCAACGCCGGCCTGGCCCTCAAGGACCGTCCGGTCTTCTCCGTCCAGCACCACCCCGAAGCCTCCCCCGGTCCCACGGACAGCCTCTACCTGTTCGAACGCTTCGCCGGCTTCATGGACAAGGCGAAGTAGGGGGAAGAATTGAACCACGGGCCATCACGGACCATGACGGACCAAGCAATTTTGCGCCGAAGGCGCTTTCGACAATCCCGCCAAGGACTGTGACTAGCTCGTCTGTGATGGTCCGTGATGGTCCGTGGTTTTCAATGAACCAGCCGCTCGATCGTGGCCGGACCTGAGCCGCCGAAATTGACCAGTCGGCGCCGCGGGAACAATATGTGAACATCATGCCCTGCTGACGATTTTTTGGCGATGCATGTCACAGCCTCGCCGGCTGCTTCGTCCTCGCTTTGAAATGGACGGAGAGGGTGGATGCGGAACTGGGACCGGTATCTGGCGGGGCTGATGGCCCTGTTGTTCGCGGCGAACAGCGTGGCGATGCTGTTTGCGCCGTTGCCCTGGTACGACGCCGTGCCGGGGGTGACCCAGACCGGGCCGTTCAATCCGCACTTCGTGCGTGACATCGGCGCCGTCTACCTGATGGGCGCGCTGGGCATGGGCTGGTTCGCCTGGCGGCCGGCGCAGGGCTGGGCGGCGATGGCCGCCACTGCGGCCTGGCTGACAATCCACGCCGCGATCCATGTCTACGACGCCACGTGCGGCTCGACGCCCCTGGCCGACTTCAAGCGCGATTTCCTGGCCATCTATGTGTTCGCCGCGATCCCGCTGGCGCTGGCCCTGTTCCGCAGACCCAAGGGAGCCTGACCGATGCTGAAGACCTTCCTCTCGCGCTGGCTCGACAAGTTCGAGAAGACCTTCGACTACGACGCCAGCTACATGCGCCACGTGCTGCGGGTGAACCCGGGCAGCCTCTTCAAGTTCTCGCTCGCGACCCAGGCCGCCGACCGCAAGGCCGCCCCGATGGAGGCGCTGTTCGCCGCCGGCCTCGTCGGCACGCTGTCGGAGGACTGTGGCCCCTGCGTGCAGGTGGGCGTGGACATCGCCGCCGCCCAGGGCATGGATCCGGCGATCATGCGCGCCGTCATCGCCGGCGACCTGGACGGGATGGGTGAGACCGCGAGCCTGGCCTATCGCTTCGCCCAGGCCAGCCTGGCGCGCGACATGGAAGCCTGCGACCCGCTGCGCGACGAGATCGTCCGCCGCTGGGGCGACAAGGCGCTGGTGGCCATCGGCCTGACGCTCGTGGCGTCGCGGATGTACCCGACGCTGAAATACGCCCTGGGCTACGGCAAGACGTGCTCGCGGGTGAAGGTGGCCGGCGAGACCGTCGCACCGCTGCGGCTGGCGGCGTAGTCAATTTCAACCGTCATCCCGGCCAAGCGAAGCGCAGAGCCGGGACCCACGGGCCGTGCGCGGCGTCTGGGTCCCGGATCGGCCTTGCAGGCCGTCCGGGATGACCGTCTAGGATGAAGCTCATGGATCAGCAGTTGACGGTCACCTTCGAGGCCAATCGCCAGCGGTTGAAGCGGCTGGCCTACCGCATGCTGGGCTCGGTCTCCGAGGCCGAGGACGCGGTGCAGGACGCCTGGATCCGCTGGCGGCGGGCGGGGGAGGGCGTCACCGACCCCGCCGCCTGGCTGGTGCGGGCGACGACGCGGCTCTGCGTCGACCGCCTGCGCGCCGCCAAGGTCGAACGCGCCGCCTACAAGGGCCCGTGGCTGCCCGAGCCGCTGATCGAGCCGCTGACCGACGATCCGGTCGAGAAGGCCGAGGAGGTCTCGGTGGCGTTCCTGCTGGCCCTGGAGCGGCTGTCGCCCCTGGAGCGGGCGGTGTTCCTGCTGCACGACGTGTTCGACCAGGATTACGCGGAGGTGGCGACGACGCTGGAGCGGTCCGAGGCCGCGGTCCGGCAGCTGGCCAGCCGCGCCCGCGAGCACGTCCAGGACGCCCGGCCGCGGTTCGCGGTCGACCAGGCGCGGGTGATGCAGCTCGCCACCGCCTTCATGACCGCCTCGGCCACCGCCGACACCAAGGCGCTGTCCGAGCTGCTCGCGGAGGACGCGATCATGGTCTCGGACGGCGGCGGCAAGCGTAGCGCGGCGCTGCGGGTGCTGGTGGGGCGCGCGGACATCACGCGTCTGATCGAGGGCCTCCGCTGGCGCCACGGCGTCCAGACGCTCGGCGACATCACCCCCGTGCGCGTGAACGGTTATCCGGGCTTCCTCATCCACCTGGAGGATGGCCCGGCGACCTTCGCCTTCGAGCCCGGCGAGGACGGCAAGATCGCGGCGGTCTACGCCGTGCGCAATCCGGACAAGCTTACGCACGTGATGTGAGGCGCGCGGCGCGCCGCCCCTTCCTGTTCGTCATGGCGGTTGGACCTGGCCATCCAACGGCGACCGGATGGATCCGCGGGTCAAGCCCGGGGATGACGAACACGAGGGAGGGCGTCCGGAGTTGACGCACAAGTCATCCACAGGTCGCTAACAAGCCGAATCAGCGCATCCACCAGCGTGATCTGCAGCCCGCTCGCGCTGGACGGCGCGAGATGGGAAGGCTCCATGAGATGGTCGGGCGGTTTGACGAGCGGTTTCTGGAGGAGGTGAAGTCGCGGCTTCGGCCGTCGGACGTCATCGGCCGGACCGTGAAGCTGCGCAAGCAGGGCCGCGAGTACGTGGGCCTGTCGCCGTTCAACAAGGAGAAGACGCCCTCGTTCTACGTGAACGACGACAAGGGCCAGTTCTTCGACTTCTCGTCGGGCAAGACCGGCGACCTGATCACCTTCCTGCAGGAGACCGAGCGGCTGACCTTCGCGGAGGCCGTCGAGCGGCTGGCCGCGGAGGCGGGCGTGCCGCTGCCGGCGATGGACCCGCGCGGGGCCGAGCAGGACAGGAAGCGCCACGAGCTGGGCGACTGGCTGGAGCTGGCCGCCCAGTGGTTCGAGGCCGAGCTGCGACGCCCGCCGGGCCGGGACGCGCGCGCCTACCTGGAGAAGCGCGGACTGCCGGAGAAGGAATGGTCGCGGTTCCGGCTGGGCTTCTCGCCGGGCGGCCGCACCGCGCTCAAGGACTACCTGGTCGCCAAGGGCGCCAAGCCGGCCGAGCTGGTGGACACCGGCCTCCTGATCGCGCCCGAGGACGGCGGCGCGCCCTACGACCGGTTCCGCGACCGGATCATCTTCCCGATCCTGGACCTCCGCGGCCGGGTGGTCTCGTTCGGCGGCCGGGCGATGGATCCGCAGGCCCGCGCCAAGTACCTGAACGGCCCGGAGACTGTGGTCTTCCACAAGGGTCACCAGCTCTATGGCCTGTCCGAGGCGCGCAAGATCCTGGCCGCTGCGCCGGCGGGCGAGAACCTGCCGCTGGTGGTCGTGGAAGGCTACATGGATGTGATCGCCTGCCATCGGGCGGGCGTGCCGGCGGTGGCGGCCATGGGCACCGCCCTGGGCGAGGACCAGATGGAGGTGCTGTGGCGCCACCATCCGGAGCCCACCCTCTGTTTCGACGGCGACCGGGCCGGGCGGCAGGCGGCGTCGCGGGCCATCGACCGGGCGCTGCCGCTGCTGAAGCCGGGCAAGAGCTTCCGGTTCGCCATCGTGGAGGGCGGCAAGGACCCCGACGACGTGCTGCGCGAGCAGGGGCCGGCGGTGCTGAAGCAGCAGCTCTCCCAGACGACGCCCTTCGCCGAGGCTCTGTTCGTCCGCGAGAAGGACGCCGAGCCGCTCGACACGCCGGAGCGCAAGACGGCGCTGAAGGTGCGGCTGCGCAAGCTGGCCGCCACCATCGCCGACGGCGACCTGGCGGCGGCCTATAAGGAAGACCTGCTGAGCCGGTTCGAGGCGCTGTCGCCCCGGGCGGCGCAGCCGGTCTACGAACCGGGGGCAGCGGGCCGCGCGCTGGCCAAGCACGGCTGGGCCAAGCGCAAGGCGGCGCTGGCGGGGGCGACGCCCGAGGCGATGAACGCGGCCAGCGAGCTCAAGCTGTCGTCGCGGCCGTTGGCGGCGGCCCTGGCCAAGGCCGCGCTGCACGATCCGGGCATCATCGACGACTCCATCGAGCTGGTGGGTTCGCGCGGCTTCGGCGACGAGAAGCTGGACCGCATCGCTCACGAGCTGGTGCAGCTCCGCTACGAGGCGGACGACGCCGATTTCGAGGTGGTGCTGCGACGGCTGAAGGCGCGCGGCGTGGACGACGCCATGATCGACCGCATGAACCGCGACGCCGCCAAGGCCGGCGTGGCGGCGCCGTTCCTCGACCCCAACGCGGCGCGCGACCGGACGCGGTTCCTGTGGCGGCAGGCCTTCGAACTGCTGATGCAGCTGGAGGCGCTGGAGCGCGCGGTGGAAGGTGCGCTCAGCGATGTCGGCCGCGACCCCTCGGCGGTCAGCACGCTCGTGCCGCTGAAGGCCGAGCGCGACCACCTGCGCAAGCTGATCAACAGCGACTGGACCCAGGACGACGGCGGGGCGCCGGTCCTGCCGCACTAGCCTTCCGGCAGCTACGACCAAGTCGTAGGACTTCAGTCCAATTTCACCGGGCCTCGCGCGGGCCTAGCCTCCCAAGCTCGGCTATGGCCCGTCGGGGCGACTTCGGCGACGATGGGCGGGAGACGATTGGCGTGGCCCGGAGGAGGTCAGCCTTGACGAGCACGGAGCCCGAGCGGCCGCCGCCGACCCTGACCGACGCTGTGTGCGCCGAGCAGGTGCGGATGCTCTACGCCGACGGGCCGCTCACCTACCTCTCTACCCTGGCGGTCAGCGTCGTGCTGGCCGCGGTCCTGGTGTCGTTGGGCGCGCTGGCCTTGCTGCCCGCCGGCCTTTGGTTGGGCGCGATGCTGGTCCAGAGCGGCGGGCGGCTCGCCCTGCGCCAGGCCTATGTGCGCGCCCGGCCCTCGGTCACCGACTGGCGGCGCTGGGGCGACCGCTACGTGGCAGGCTCCGTGGCGAGCGGGGTGACCTGGGCGGCCGGCCTGCCGTGGCTGCTGGCCGAGGGCCGCTTCGACCTGCAGGCCATGGTCATCGCGATGCTCGTCTCCGGCACCTACGGACTCATCGGCTCGGCGGGCGCGTACCGGCCGGCCTTCCTCACCTTCTTCCTGCCGTTCACGACAGGGATCATCTGGTTCGCCCTGCAGGGCGACATCCTGCACCTGGCCGCGGCGGCGATGCTGCTTTTCTGGCTGCCCAGCGTCGGACTGATGGGGTTGCGCTACAACGACAGCCTCGCCGAGACGCTGCGCCTGCGCTTCGAGAATGCGGCCCTGGTCGACGACCTGCGCGCGCAGAAGCGGGTGGCCGACCAGACCAACCTGGCCAAGTCGCGCTTCCTGGCCGCCGCCAGCCACGACCTGCGCCAGCCCGTCCACGCGCTGGGGATGTTCATCGGGGCCCTGCGGAGCCATCGCCTGCCCAAGCGGTCGCTGGAGCTGGTGGACCAGATGGACGCCTCGGTGGGCGCCTTGGACGGACTGTTCGGGTCGCTGCTGGACATCTCGCGTCTGGACGCCGGCGTGATCGAGAGCAAGCCCATGGCGATGCCCGTGCAGCCGCTGCTGTCGCGGATCTGCCGCGAACTGGAGGCCGAGGCCGAGGCCAAGGGCGTCGACGTGGTGCTGGCCCCCACCACGGCGGTGGTCCGCAGCGACCCGGTGCTGCTGGAGCGGGTGATGCGCAACCTGATCGGCAACGCGGTGCGCCACACCCAGAGGGGCTGGGTGCTCGTAGGCTGCCGCCGGCGCGGCCACCGCTTCGTGCTGGAGGTGCGCGACACGGGGCCGGGTATTCCCGAGGCGCTGCGCGAGGCGGTGTTCGAGGAGTTCTACCAGGTGGCCAACCCCGACCGGGACCGCGCCAACGGGCTGGGCCTGGGCCTGCCGATCGTGCGCCGGCTGACCGCGATCCTGGAGCATCCGCTGGAGATGGAGTCGGTCCCGGGCGAGGGGACCACCTTCCGCGTCGTGACGCCACGGGCGGTGGCGCGCAGCAGCGAGGCGCCCCGGCCGCCGCCGCTGGCCGAGGTGCGGACCGGGGTCGTCCTGGCCATCGACGACGAACAGGCGATCCGGTCGGCGATGACCGCGCTGCTGGAGAGCTGGGGCCACACGGTGATCCCCGCCGCGGGCGGCGCCTCCGCCCTGGCGGCGCTGAAGGGGCGGCCGGCGCCGGACGTCATCGTCTGCGACTATCGGCTGCGCGACGGCGAGACCGGAGTGGCGGCGATCGCCGAAGTGCAGGCCGCGCTCGGCGTCGAGATCCCGGCGATCCTGGTCACGGGCGACACCGCGCCCGAGAACATCCGCGAGGCGCTGGCGAGCGGCTATCCGCTGCTGCACAAGCCCCTGTCGCACGGCCGGCTGCGCGCCGCCGTGACCAGCCTCATTCGTCGGAATCCGGCTGCGGCCGCGCAGCCCGCGGCGGAATGAGGCCCGCGGCCATGGCGGCGCTGGCCGCCTGGGTGCGGTTGCTGACTCCCAGGGTGCGGAAGATCGCGCCCACGTGGGCCTTCACCGTCTTCTCGGAGAGGCCGAATTTCAGCCCGATCTCCTTGTTGGCCAGGCCCCGGCCGACCGCGGCCAGCACCTCCACCTGGCGCGGGGTAAGGTCGGCGAGCGGCCCCGAGGGCCGGGGCCGGGCGGCGTCCAGCAGCGGCGGGATGTAGATCCCGCCGTCCAGCACCGTTCGAACGGCGGAGACCAGCGTCTCCGGGCTGGCCGACTTGGGCACGTAACCTAGGGCGCCCAGGTCGAGCGCGCGGCGCACGTCGTCGGGGTCTTCCGAGGAGGACAGGATCACCACGGGCAATTCGGCGCGGCGGCGGCCGATCTCGCCGATGGCGGCCATGCCGTCGCCGTCGGGCAGCTTGAGGTCCAGCAAGACCGCGTCGAGGTCGCGGTGGGCGTCGACCGTGGCCAGGCCCTCGGCGAGGCGGCCTGCGTGCAGCACGTGGATCGCCGCATCACCGGCGGCGAGCAGCGCGCTCAGCCCCTGGCGCACAAGGGCGTGATCGTCGATCACCAGGATCTTCATGCCGCGATGAGGCGCCGGTCGGGGAGTCGACGCAAGCGTGCGCCGCCTTGCGGCGAAATGTCCGCCTCACATTCTCCTGTGGAGGGCCTTGTCTTGACACTGAGCGTGTCACACGCCATCTGCCGTCCTGCGGATTTAGCGCGCTACGACAGACATCGCCGGGCCGTTGCGAATACGGACGCGCCCCCCACGTGGATGATGATGTCTCCCTCGATGTGCGGAAATCTCAGTGGTCGCGCCGTCGGGCCCTGAAGAGGGGTTTGAGGTCGACGCCACAGGGCGCTGCGAAGGGAGACCTTCGCGGTGGTTGTTCTGTGGTGCGTCCTGTCGTGGCGGGTCAGCGTATTCACTGGCGCATTCGAACAGACACGGGAACGATTTCGACGGACCACGGGTCGTATTGACGCGACCTCTCGATCCTGGGCCGTCGCCCACCATTTTCGGCCCGGCCCTTGCAAGGGGGTCGGCAGCCGATTTCGGAGATTTAGATGAGCGCAAACACGGCCGAAGCCGAAACTCCGGAGACCTCGGGTGGTGATGGCCCGCTGCTCGACCTGACGGATGCGGCGGTCAAGAAGTTCATCAAACAGGCCAAGACCCGCGGCTACGTCACGATGGACGAGCTGAACAAGGTCCTGCCGTCCGAGGAAGTAACCTCCGAGCAGATCGAAGACACCCTCGCCATGCTGAGCGAGATGGGCGTCAACGTCGTGGAGTCCGAGGACGACGCCGAGGGCGGTGAGGTCGCGGTCCGCGAGGAGTCGGCCGTCGTCGAGACGACCAAAGAGCCGGCCTACGACCGCACCGACGACCCGGTCCGGATGTACCTGCGCGAGATGGGCTCGGTGGAGCTGCTGTCGCGCGAGGGCGAAATCGCCATCGCCAAGCGCATCGAGGCCGGCCGCGACACGATGATCCGCGGCCTGTGCGAGAGCGCGCTCACCTTCGAAGCCATCATGGTGTGGCGCGAAGAACTGGAAGGCGGGCGCATCCTGTTGCGCGAGGTGATCGACCTCGAACAGACCTACGGCGGCCAGAACCCCGCCGCCGAGGTTCCCGCCGCCGAGGCCGAGCCCGCGGAAGCGGAGGCCGAGGCCGAGGGCGAGGAGAAGCCCGAGGGCGAAGGCGAGAGCGACGACGACTTCGACGACGGCGCCGGCCCGACGATCAGCGCGATGGAAGCTGAGCTGCGCGAAGGCGTCATGGCGACCCTGGACGCCATCGCCGGCGAGTTCGAAGCGTTCCGGCTGCTGCAGGAAAAGCTGGTCGCCCAGAAGCTGAAGGGCGAGGACCTGACCGAGAAGGACCGCGCCGCCTACCAGGCCGCCGCGGGCGCGATCGTCCAGCACCTGAAGACCCTGAAGCTGAACAACAACCGCATCGAGGCGCTGGTCGAGCAGCTCTATGCGATCAACAAGCGGTTGATGGTTCTTGAGGGGCGCTTGCTCCGGCTTGCCGACAGCTACGGCATCAGCCGCACCGAGTTTCTCAAGGCCTACTTCGGCCAGGAGATGCGCCCGGACTGGGGCGCCCAGGTCAAGTCGCTGGGCGTGCGCTGGACCAAGTTCGCTGAGAACGACGCCGGCCAGATCGGGGACATCCGCAGCGAGATCGCGGCCCTGGCCCAGGAAACCGGCGTTCCGATCGACGACTACCGCCGCATCGTCCAGACGGTGCAGAAGGGCGAGCGCGAGGCGCGTCAGGCGAAGAAGGAAATGGTCGAGGCCAACCTGCGCCTCGTGATCTCCATCGCCAAGAAGTACACGAACCGCGGCCTGCAGTTCCTGGACCTGATCCAGGAAGGCAACATCGGCCTGATGAAGGCGGTCGACAAGTTCGAGTACCGCCGCGGCTACAAGTTCTCGACCTACGCCACCTGGTGGATCCGCCAGGCGATCACCCGCTCGATCGCGGACCAGGCGCGGACCATCCGCATCCCGGTGCACATGATCGAGACGATCAACAAGATCGTCCGCACCAGCCGCCAGATGCTGCACGAGATCGGCCGCGAGCCGACCCCGGAAGAGCTGGCCGAGAAGCTGGCCATGCCGCTGGAGAAGGTGCGCAAGGTCCTGAAGATCGCCAAGGAGCCGATCAGCCTCGAGACGCCGATCGGCGACGAGGAAGACAGCCACCTGGGCGACTTCATCGAGGACAAGAACGCGGTCCTGCCGATCGACGCGGCCATCCAGTCGAACCTGCGCGAGACCACGACCCGCGTGCTGGCGTCGCTGACGCCGCGCGAGGAGCGCGTGCTGCGCATGCGTTTCGGCATCGGCATGAACACCGACCACACCCTGGAAGAGGTGGGCCAGCAGTTCTCGGTGACCCGCGAACGGATCCGGCAGATCGAGGCCAAGGCGCTTCGCAAGCTGAAGCACCCCTCGCGATCCCGGAAGCTGCGCAGCTTCCTCGACAGCTAGGCTTCCAGGCCGCCAGACCACAAAAACGCCGCCGGTGGAAGCCGGCGGCGTCTTCGTTTGCCCTATCGGTTGCGCCTAGCGGGCGAGCGCCAGACGACGGCGGCGGGCCATGCTGCCCGTCATGCCGAAGCCGAGGATCATCAGCGCCCACGCGCCCGGTTCCGGCACCAGGCCCCGCATCTCCGCCGTGCTGACCTCGTAACCGGAGTTCGCGAGGACGTCGAAGTTGACGTTCCAGCCGATGGCGTCGAATAGCGCCAGATCGAGCGCCGTCACGGAATCGCCGACCCCATTGCAGATGTAGGGGTTCATGATGCCGAGGAAGTTCGTGCACGGCACGTCCGGCTCCTTCCAGTGCGATGCCTGCCAGCCGTCCCCGTTCTGGGAGCCCGTGGAGAAGTTGCCGAGCTTGGTGACCCCGCCGTCGATGGAGAAGTACGAGTCCGTGCCGACGGTCCAGTCGAGCTGTCCGGCCGCGCTGTAGCGGAACATGTCGAGGCCGTAGCCCCACCAGTAGTCGTCGACGTCCGCGCCGGCGTAGCCGTTGGAATAGTCGAAGTCGTCCACGCCGCTGATGAAGCCGAGCGCGTGCCCGATCTCGTGGACCGCGACCCCGATGAAGTCATACGTGCCGGCGGCGATGCCGTCGCGCGGATCGAAGTCGAAGGCGAACTGATTCGAGAATTGAATCTCGGCGTCCGGGCCGAGGTAGCCGAAGTCGCCGATCAGGGCCTTCACGTTCGCCGTGGAGAGCGCGATCGTGCTGCTGATCGCCTCGCCGTCCGGAGCGGTGCGAGCCGGGCCGTTCACGTTGATGCCGGCGGAGCCCGAGAGGTACCCGGGCACGAGGACGTCGACGGATCCGGTCCCGCTCAGCGGCGAGAGGTTGGCGACAGCTTGCGCGTCGAGGGCGCTGGTGCCGGTAGCCCCGAGCAGAGAGTAGTAGGCCGACATGTCCACGTAGGCGGCCAGCGTGCTGCCCGTGCTGCCGAGGATTCCCGGGCCGAGATTGCTGTAGCCGACGTCCAGACGCACGGTCGCGTCGTTGGTGAAGACCGACTCCCAATACTTCGCCGCCACCTGGAAGCCGAGCTGAGCGGGCGAGCCGTTCACGCCGCCGATATCATTCAGGACGATGTTCAGGGCGGAGGCGGGCGTTGCGGTCATCACCGCGCCCGTCGCCAAGGCCCCCAACAGTAAATACTTTAGTCTGGAAGTCGACATCCTGCACCCCATTGCTGACTTCCACCCTGGTTTCCTAGGTCACCATGGTGAACGGATGGTCACAGACTGGTAACGACGAAATTCAACCGTCAAGTGTATCCATGCACGTTTCGCTATTGGTCCCCAAATAAACGCCAGCGGCGGGAGGAATTCTCCTGAGGCGCGAACCCGGCTGGTCGCGGAGCGCGGCCCTGCGCTAGAAACAGGCAAATCGGGGAGCTCCAATGCGTTTGTCCAAACTCGTGGCCGGCATCTCGGCCGCAGCCCTGCTCGCGGGACCGGCGGGCGCCCAGGCGCTCGAGTCGGAGGGCGCGGCCGAGTCGCAGCGGGCCGCCGAACGCGTGCGCGCGCACATCACCTTCCTCGCGTCGGACCTGCTGCAGGGCCGAGAGGCCGGATCGCCCGGCTATGACATCGCCGCGAATTACGTGGCTTCGCAGTTCGCCCAGTTGGGCCTGAAGCCGGCCGGCGCGAACGGCGGCTACTTCCAGCCCGTGCCGCTGTTGGCGGCGCGCCCGGGCGACGAGGGTCGCTTCGTTCTGAAGGGCAAGGACGGCGCCGAGGTCCCGCTGGTGTTCGGCGAGGACGTGATGCCGGGCAAGCCCTTCGGCGCAGCGGAGCGCAAGGTGTCGGCGCCGCTGGTCTTCGTGGGCTTCGGCGTCGTCGCGCCCGAGCACCGGCGTGACGACTACAAGGGCCTCGACGTGAAGGGGAAGATCGTCGTCGTGCTGTCGGGCGCGCCCGCCGGTTTCCAGACCGAGGAGCGGGCCTACTACGCCAACGGCCGCACCAAGCGCGCCCAGGCGGCCGCGCACGGCGCGGTGGGGCTGGTCTCGATCTACCTGCCGGCCGACGAGAAGCGCCGGCCCTTCGCCGACGGCAAGCGCACCTGGCAGAGCTGGGCCATGACCTGGCGCAAGCCGGACGGGACGCCCGCCGATGTGGCGATCGAGACCCCGCAGCTGGCCTCGTTGAGCGTGGCCTCCGCCGCCAAGCTGTTCGCCGGCGCGAAGAAGACCTACGCCGAGGTCGTCGAGGCGGCCGAGAAGCCGAAGGGCGATCCGCCGCGCTTCGCGCTCGCCGCCAGCCTGGACGCGACGCTGCGCATCGAGACCAAGACCCTGGAGAGCGCCAATGTCGCCGGGTTGATCGAAGGCTCGGACCCGAAGCTGAAGGGCGAGGTGGTGGTCCTCTCGGCCCACCTGGACCACATCGGCGTCACGCCGCCGGTGAGGGGCGACGGGATCAACAACGGCGCGCTCGACAACGCCGGCGGCATCGCCACCACGCTGGAGGTGGCCCGCGCCTTCCAGCAGGCGGGCAAGGCCCCGCGCCGCTCGGTGCTGGTCCTGGCGGTCACGGGTGAGGAGAAGGGCCTGCTGGGCGCGGAATACTTCGCCCGCAACCCGACCATGCCGCTCTCGGCCCTGGCGGCCGACGTGAACCTGGACATGCCGATCCTGACCTACGACTTCCTGGACGTGGTGGCCTTCGGCGCCGAGCGTTCCAGCCTGGCCGGCGCGGTGCGCAAGGCCGCGGCGCGGGAAGGCGTCGCGCTCTCGCCCGATCCGCTGCCGGAGGAGGGGCTGTTCACCCGCTCGGACCACTTCCGGTTCGTCGAAGTCGGCGTGCCGTCGACGTTCCTGATGACCGGGTTCCAGAACGGGGGCGAGGCCAAGTTCCGCGGCTTCCTGGCCGACTGCTACCACAAGCCGTGCGACGACCTCAGCCAGGGGATCGACTACGCGGCCGGGGCCAAGTTCGCCCGCATCAACTACCAGATCGCCCGCGAGATCGCCGACGCCGACGCCCGCCCGCTCTGGAACAAGGGCGACTTCTTCGCGAGCAAGTTCGCGTCCCCCGGGATGATCGCCGACCACTGAAGCTCAGTGCTGGCCCCCGGCCATCTGGTAGAGGGTCAGCACGATCTCGAAGACGATCAGGACGACGATCGCCGCCTCCAGGCGCAGCGAGCGCTCGGTGTCGATCAGGTCGGTCATCAGGCGCGCCGTCTGGCCGATGACCCCCAGCTTGTGGTTCAGCACCTCGACCCGTTCGTCGAGTTCGAACTCGTTCTCCAGCCGCGCATAGAGCCGTTCCAGGTCCGGCCGGTCCCACAAGAGGTCGGGCTTGTCGCCGACCGCCACGCGGCCGCTGACGCGATGCTCGACCAGCAGCGCCTGGCCGATCAGGCGGATGATGGCGCGGCGCCCGCCGTGCCGTCGGCCGGTGCGGGCCAGGTCGCTGGCCCACGGCTCGATGGTGTCGAGCACCTCTTCCACCTGCCGCTCGTGGTGCGCCAGCACGGCGCTGGCCGCCACCGCATGGGCCACCACCATGAGCCGCGGCGGCGAGCGGTCGGAGATCCGCACCAGGCCCTCGGGGTCGACACGCTCTTCACCTTCCGCACGGGCGAGCATGGCGAGCTCTTCCTCGCGCTTGTCGAACGGGGCGATGACCCGGGGCGCGATGCCTCGCAGCACCTCGTCCTCGGCCAGGGTCTCCAGCCCGATCAGCACGACGACGCCGTAGCGGAAGACAACGGCCATCCCCTGCTCGCCGACGCGGAAGGCCAGGGGCACGGTGGAAAGCGCGTCGCGGCGCTCCAGCCCGACCGTGTCGATCCGCTCGCCCAACAGGACGGCGCGGGCCGTCAGGGGCGGGAAATCGGCATCCTTGCCCGACTCTGCTTCGACCATGCCCTAAGGGAACACAGCGGAGCCGTTCAGCGCCAGCCGTAGTTGAAGCTGATGCTGACTCGCGGGGTCTTGGCCTTGTTGGCCGGGACTTCGTGGCGGAGCCAGCTTTCCCACATGTAGACCGTGCCCGGCTCGGGCTGGAGGTAGACGAAGGCCTGGGCCTCCTCCGGCGCGTCGGTGCGGCGGGGCGGGGCGGCCATCATCATCGGCAGGCGCGGATCCTCGAGCTTCAGCGCGCTGGAGCCCGGCGGGACGGCCACATAGACCGTGCCGGAGATCACGCTGTGCGGGTGGATGTGGCCGGAGTGGGCCGCGCCAGGCTTCAGGACGTTCACCCACAGGCTGTCGAGGCGCAGGCGGCCGCCGCCCAAGTCCATATGAAGCGCCTGGGCGAAGGCCTTCGCATGGCGGTCGAGCTGGGTCTTCAGGTCGGCGAAGACGCTCATCCGCTGGGGCAGGTCGTCCAGCGATCCGTACGAGGTGTAGCCGCCGTAGCCGTGCGCGCGGCTCCAGGCGCGGCCGGCCTGGTCCTCGGCTTCCAGCATCTGGCAGGCTTCCAAAATCTCGTGGTTGAAATTTTCGAAGCTACGGTTTGTTGTAAGGGTCGCCTCGTAGATGGGCGTGACGAATAACGGGCGCAGCGTCATGGCGGGCGGCTTAGCGCAGCCCACCGGTTTCTCAAAACGCCGTGTCGCTGGCGCGGCGGCTGAACGTTGTTTAGGTTTGTAAGCAAGAGAGCCCGGCCCGTGAGCTTGGCCCGAGTTGGGGGAAATGAAGATGAACAGGATCGTGGCGGCGCTGGCTGTGATCGGCCTCGCGACAGCCGCGCCGATGGCGGCGCAGGCCCAGGCCAAGCCCAGGGCGGCGGCCACCTACAAGGCCCCGCGCGGCCCCGACGGCAAGCACCCCGACCTGAACGGCGTCTGGCAGGCGATGAACACGGCCGGCTGGGACATCGAGCCCCACGCCGCGCGCGCGGCGCTGCAGTTGCGGCCCGGCCCGTTCGTGCCGCTGCCGGCCAAGGCGGTGGTGGCGCTGGGCGCGGTGGGCGCGGTCCCGGCCGGCCTGGGCATCGTGGAAGGCGGCGAGATCCCCTACACCACTGAGGCGAAGAAGCAGCGCGACGCCAACCGGGCCGACTATCTGAACCTCGATCCCGAGGTGAAGTGCTACCTACCGGGCGTGCCCCGCGCCAACTACATGCATCTGCCCTTCCAGATCTTCCAGTCTGAGAAGTCGGTGCTCATCGCCTACGAATACGCGGGCGCCGTCCGCAACCTGCTGTTCACCGATCCCGGCCCGGCCCCGGTCGACAGCTGGATGGGCCAATCGGTGGCCAAGTGGGAGGGCGATACCCTGGTGGTCACCGTCACCGGCATGAACGACCGCACCTGGTTCGACCGGGCCGGCAACTTCCACTCCGACCAGATGCAGGTGGTGGAGCGCTGGACGCCCACGGGTCCGTCGACCATCCGTTACGAGGCGACGATCACCGATCCGGCCACCTTCACCAAGCCCTGGAAGCTGAGCTTCAACCTCTACAAGCGGGTGGGCGAGGACGCGCGGCTGAACCAGTTCAAGTGCGTCGAGTTCGTGGAAGAGCTGATGTACGGCGACCTGCGCAAGGAACCGCTGAAGTAGGTCGGTTCCAAACCGAACCTTCGAGGATTAGAGTCTGCATCCGGCGTTGGAGGCGCGAGATGAACAAGAAGAAGCTGATCATTGCGGGGGCCATCGGGGCGGCCCTCAGCGTGGCCGCCGCCGGCGGCGCGGCCTGGGCCCACCATGCGTTCGCCGCCGAGTTCGACGGCAAGGCGCCGGTCAAGTTGCAGGGCAAGGTGACCCGGGTCGAGTGGATCAACCCGCACGCCTGGGTGCATGTGAACGCGGTGAACGCGGACGGCACCACCACGGCCTGGATGGTCGAGGGCGGCACGCCGAACACCCTGCTGCGGTCGGGGATCGACCGCAATTCGCTGAAGCCCGGCACCGAGATCATCGTCCGCGGCTACCAGTCCAAGGACAAGCTCTGCCGCCCGGCCTGCAAGGCCAACGGCCGCGACGTGACCTTCCCGGACGGCAAGAAGCTGTTCATGGGCTCGTCCGGCACGGGCGCGCCGAAGGACGGCGCGGACGCCACCGAGAAGTAGGATCCAGCCGACGCCGGATACGGAAAGGGGAGCCGCGAGGCTCCCCTTCTTCGTTTCGGCCGGCGGTCAGTCTCAGCGGCTCTGGAGCTTCAGCAGCGAGTCCCACATCTCGTCGGCGAACTTGATCACCGAGATGTTCGCCGAGAACGCGGTCTTGGCCTGGATCATGTCCACCGTCTCCTTGGCCAAGTCGACCTCGGGGGCGCCCTCGACGCCCGTGGTGGCGACGTTGACGGCGGAGGTCTCGAAGCGGCGCGAGGCCGCCATCAGGCCGTAGCGGGCGGTGGAGATCGGGTCCATGCGCAGGAAGCTGCGCCGTTTCCAGTTAATCCGGCCCTCAGCAACGTGGTGAACAAGTCCGAAAACCGCGCGACCGATCGGCCCGCCCCGGCGTTATGCTGGCGCGACCGCAGGAGGCTTCCGCATGCGCGCGCTCTTCATCCTGGCCCCGCTGGCGCTGGCCGGCGCCGCGATGGCCCAGCCCATCAACGAGAATCCGCCCACCCGCACGATCCAGTGCATCGACGTCGGCGGCCAGTCGATCGCGCCGGTCTGCAAGGTGCCGGCCAGCCGGCTGGACCCCCGCGAGGACATCTGCACCTGCCCGAACGGCGGCCAGCGCGTGGACGTCGCGGTCTGCGCCAAGGACCAGAAACCGCCGCCGGAGAGCAAGGCGCTGAACATCGCCCGCCGGCAGGCGCTGCGTGACGGGTCGCTGATCGGCGACACCATGGGCGGCCAGCCGATCTGCGTGGCGCCCCGGACCCCCTGAGCCTACCCCAGGGCGGCGTAGACCATCTTCTGGAACATCGGGCAGCCGACGCGGCCGGTGGGGCGCTGGCCCTGCATGGCGGTGACGGCCTCGGGGCCCAGCGGCATCGAGTCCTGGATCAGGTAGATCAGGATCATGTCGTTCACGGGGTCGGCCTGCCACCAGGTGCCGAAGGCGCCCGGCCAGCCGAACGAACCCTCGCCGCCGGCCCCCATCCACTGATGCTTCTCGGCGTCCAGCACCATCGAAGTCCCCAGGCCGAAGCCCTGGCTGAGCCAGAACGGCATGCCCAGGAAGGCGTGGCCGCGCTGCTCGTCGGTGAGCCGGTTCGACGTCATCTGGTCGATGGTCTCCGGCCTGGCCAGCCGGACCCCGTCCAACTCGCCGCGGCCGAGCATCGTGCGGGCGAACTTCAGGTAGTCGTCGGCGGTCGAGATCAGGCCGCCGCCGCCGCCCTCGAAGGGGCCCGGCGCCTCGGGGTCGTCCCATGAAACGTCCTGCAGCGCCCCCTCGGGAGGCGCCTTGTACAGCCTGGCCAGCCGGCCCCGCTTCTCGTGCGGCGTCCAGAAGCCGGTCTCATGCATGCCCAGCGGGTCGAAGATGCGTTCCTTCAGCACCTGGCCCAGCGGCTTGCCCTCGATCCGGGCCACGAGGAAGCCCAGCACGTCCGTGGCGTGGCTGTAGTGGAAGCGCTCGCCGGGCTGGTAGCTGAGCGGCAGTTCGCCCAGCCGCTTCAGCCACTCGTCCGGCGTGTAGGGATTGGCCAGCGGCGAACCCAGCTTGTCCTCGTGGGCGTGGGCGATGGGGCCCAGCGAGGTGAAGCCGTAGGCCAGGCCCGCCCGGTGGGTCATCAGGTCCTCGACCGTGATGTCGCGCGCGGCCGGGACGGTGACGTCCAGCGGACCGTCGGCCGCCCTCAGCACCTGCATGTCCGCGAGCTCGGGCAGCCAGCGGGTGACCCGATCGTCCAGCTTCAGCTTGCCTTCCTCGACCAGCATCAGGGCGGCCAGCGTCGTCACCGGCTTGGTCATCGACGCGATGCGGAACAGCGTGTCCCGCTCCATCGGCAGGCCGGCCTCGATGTCGCGATGGCCGATCGCGTCGACCTGGACCACCTCGCCGCGCCGCCAGATCAGGCTGACGATCCCCGCCAGCGCGCCCTGGTCGACGAGGCCCTTCAGGGCCGGGCCGACGCCCGCCAGCGCGTCGCGATTGAAGCCCGCCGGGGCCTGAGCTCCGTCCATGATCGCCTCCCTTATCGTTGTTCACTCATCCGCATAGCGCCGGGCCGGAAGCGTGTCGTCAAGGCCTCGATAGACGCCAACATTGGCGAGCAAGGCGTGAAGTACAATCTACGGTATAGCCAACGACCGTGGATGGCGCCCTCATAGGGGCCCGGCTCGGCGGGGCGCCGCCAGGTCGAGGTTAGGGGAGCTGGAGATGCTCAACCGCACAGGCGTGCTGTTGCTGACGGCGGCGACCGCGGCGACATGGTGGACAGATGTCCTAGCCCGGGAGGGGATCGGGTCCGGCGCCACGGTGGACGAATTGATCGTGACGGCGCGGCGGCGCGAGGAGTCGTTGCAGGCGGTCCCGGTCTCGGCGGTGGTGATCGACGCCGAGAAGATCGAACGCCTGGTGCTGTCGTCGCCTCGCGACCTGATCGCCCAGACGCCCGGCGTGACCATGGCGGCGAACACCGCGGGCGCCGTGGTGTCGGACGACATCGTCATCCGCGGCGTCGGGGTCGCCCGGCTCGACAGCTCCGGCTCGCCGACCGGGATTTTCCGCGACGGCCTGTTCATCGGCAACGGCACGTTCTTCGGCAAGTCCTTCACCCAGTTCGACATGTTCGACATCAGGCGCTTCGAGGTCTTCCGGGGGCCGCAGGGCGCGCTCTGGGGCCGCCAGGCGGCCGGCGGCGCCGTCGCGATCACGACCGCCGAGCCGAAGTTCGCGTTCTCGGGCCGCCTGAAAGCCGGCTTCGAGGTCGAGCAGGACGCCCGCAAGCTGGAGGGCGTGGTCAACATCCCGCTCGGCGACACGCTCGCGATCCGCCTGGGCGGCCAGTACGACGACCGCGACGGCGGCCAGATCCGGATCAAGGACCCGACCTCGCCGCTCAATGGCCGAGCGCTCGACAAATCGCGCTGGGCAGGCGTGCGCGGCGCCGTCCGCTGGCGGCCGACCGCCGAGATGGACCACCGGCTGACGGTCGAATACCTGGAGACCGACAACCCCAGCTACGCGATCTATTTCGCCCGCCCGGGCCGCGGGGACCCAGGCCGCTTCGACCGCGCCTGCACGGTCCAGCTTCCGACCAGCCGCTTCCTCCCCAGCCAGTTCTGCAAGTTCAACGACGCCGACCAGCAGTCCCACACCGACATGTGGCAGGCCTTCTATCGCGGCCAGTGGAAGCTCGGCTTCGGCACGCTGCAGCTCTCGGCCATCTACACCGATCGCCACACGGTGGTGGACGACGAGTGGGACACCTACACCCACGCTCTAGTCGGTCCGACGCTGGGCCTCAGCCCCGCCGGGGCGCTGCTGTTCGGCGCCGGAATCGGGGCTCGTGGCGTCGGCCCCACCGACACCAGCCTCTATCCGCGCTACGGCGACTTCGAGAAGACGGGCGCGGAGCTGCTGTTCACATCGCGAGCCGAGGGCCGTTTCACCTGGCTCGCGGGGGCGGACGTCTACCGGACGGACGACGTCTCGAACCAGGCGAACATCATCCAGTACCGCAATCCGTCCATGCAGGCCGGTCCGCTGCCGCCGGGCGCGCTCCTGGCCAACCAGTCCCTCGACCAGACCAACCGGCGCGAGGGCGTCTCCTGGTCGGTGTTCGGGTCGGTGGGTTTCGAGATCGTCGAGAACCTCACACTCAGCGCCGAAGGCCGCTACACGGTCAACGACATCGACAACTCCGCGCGCAACATCGTCCTGTTCACCTGCCCGGACGTCGCGCCCGTGCCGACGAACTGCGCGCCTGGGCGGGTGCTGAGCCGCAGCGACGCCATCCTGCCGAAGACCCGGATCAAGGAGGAGATCTTCACTCCGGTCGTGAGCGCGATCTACCGGGTCGTTCCCGGCCACTCGGTCTATGTGCGTTACGCGGAGGGTTTCCGCCCGGCGGGCTACGACACCCGCAACGCCGGTGCGGTCTTCTTCGGGCGCTACGATGCGGAGCGGCTGAAATCGTACGAAGCCGGCTACAAGGGCCAGGCCTTCGCGGGCCACATGACCTTCGCCCTGGCCGGCTATCGCAACCGTCATCGCGACTTCCAGATCCAGGACGTCTTCGTCGGCGACGACGGCCTGGTCCGCACCAAGATCGGCAACGCGCCAAGGGCGGACTCCTGGGGCGTCGAGGCCAGCACGCGGGCGCGGTTCCAGGCGGCGGGGGGCGCGGTCTCGCTCGGGGTGGCCTACGCGTGGACCGACGGGACGATCAAGCCCTACCAGGTCCCGGCGGGGGCGGTGACCGTCGCCTCGGTGTTCAGCAACCGCCGCCTGTCGGACACCCGCGACTACCAGGTCGTCGCCGACGCCGGTTTCGATGCGCCGATCGGCGGGTGGAACGGCGCCGCCTGGTCGATCGATGTCTCCTACCGCCTGGAGGGCGGCGGCTTCCAGAACCCCCAGAACACCCTGCCGCTGGCGGACGTCCGGATCCTGGACGGGGCCGTGGGCCTGCGCCAGGGCGCGTGGCGGCTCCGCGTCTACGGCCGCAACCTCACCAACGAGATCCACGTCGTGCAGGACATTCCTGGCGTGTTCCCCGAGGGAGCGTTGAAGATCTACAACCAGCCGCGGACCTGGGGCCTTGAGCTCACGCGCACCTGGTGACGCCGCGGGCAGGGTGTGCGCGCGGCGGCCTGCGTCCGCCTGCCGGGCGCGGTCGTAGAAGATGATGGGACCGGCGAGAGTTGCGCGCCGGCCCCTGCGTCCGTATCGGGGACCCATGCCGCCGCTCGCCGTCACCAAGCGCCTGACCCTCGCCGGCGCCGCCGCCGCGCTGACGGCCGCGTGTTCGCCGCTGAGCCTGTTCGCGACCCTCTCGCCCAAGGACCCGGCGTCGCTGGTCGCCCGCGGCCAGGCCTATGGCGCGGGCCCGCGGCAACGTCTGGACGTCTATGCGCCGCGCGGCGCCAGGGGCCCGGCGCCGATCGCCGTGTTCTTCTACGGCGGCTCCTGGGACTCCGGCCGGCGGCAGGACTACGGCTGGGTGGGCCGGGCGCTCGCCTCGCGGGGCTTCATGGCCGTGGTGGCCGACTACCGGCTCTACCCCGAGGTCCGCTATCCCGGCTTCCTCGAGGACGGCGCCCAGGCGGTGAAATGGGCCGGCGACCACGCCCGTGAGTATGGCGGCGATCCGGACCGCATCGTGCTGGTGGGCCACTCCGCCGGCGCCTACAACGCCGTGATGCTGGGCCTGGACGGCCGCTACCTGCGGGCCGCGGGCGTCGATCCGCGACGCGTGAAGGCCATCGCGGGCCTGTCCGGCCCCTACGACTTCCTGCCGATCCGCAGCGAGATCACCGAGCGGATCTTCGGCGGGACCCCCGACCTGCCGTCCACCCAGCCGCTGGCGTTCGTCCGCCCCGACTCCCCGCCCGCCTTCCTGGCCACCGGCGACGCCGACGACATGGTCTGGCCCAAGAACACCATCGCTCTGGCCCGGAAGCTGCGCGAGGCGGGCGTGGAGGTGGAGGAGCGCCATTACGCCGGCGTCGACCACGTGCGCATGGTGCTGGCGCTGTCGCGGCCGCTGCGGGGCCGCGCGCCGGTGCTGGAGGAAATGACCGGCTTCCTGCGCCGTCACGCAAGCTGAGCGCCGTGCTGCGGCGCGGCAAGGGCAGGGCCTTGCACGACGCCGGCCGATCGGCGTTCCAGCGCCCAAAGTCATACCTTGCAAGGGCTTCCGCGGACGGGGCGCCCTAGGGTGAGGCACGCTGCGATGCCGCATTGAATGCGCGCCCAGCCATGCGTATATGCGCGACGCTCCACGAGGGGCGGCAGGCCACAAGGACGCGCGAACGCCCATGTTGCTCACCCTGATGAAGGCCAAGTTGCACCGCGCCACGGTGACCCAGGCCGACCTCGATTATGAGGGTTCCATCGCCATCGACCGCGACCTGCTGGACGCGTCGGGCATCCTGCCGCACGAGCAGGTGGACGTGCTGAACATCACCAACGGCGCGCGGTTCACCACCTACGCCATCGAGGCGCCGCGCGGTTCGAAGGTGATCGGCGTGAACGGAGCGGCCGCCCGGCTCGTTCAGAAGGGCGACAAGGTCATCGTCGTGACCTATGGCATGCTGCCTGCCGAGGAAGCCCGCAACTATGCCCCGACCGTGGTCCTGCTGGACGACGCCAACGAGATCAAGACGGCCGCCTGAAGCCGGCGGCTTGGCCGCCGTGCTGGCGGCGCTGAGCCTTGCGGCCTGTTCGCCGGCGGCGCCGCCCGGCGTCAACCGCGACGACCTGGACGCGGCGATCTCCAAGGTCGTCGGCGACCCCAGCACCTGCGTGCTGATCGCCGAGGCGGGCACGGGCAAGACGCTCTACCGCTACAATTCCGCCACCGCCTGCGCGCGCGAGTTCGCCGCCTGCGACCAGCCGGGGACGCGCAAGCTGTCGTCGCTGCTGGAGGCGACCGCCAAGGACCGCCGGCCGCGCCAGCTGTCCTGCAACACGCTGTCCGACGCGTCGCGCGGCGTCGGCTGGGCGGCCGGCCCCATCGCCGGGACGGACATGGTCTACGCCGCCATGATGGAGGGCGATCGCGCCTTCCCCGGCCGGATGATGGCCGAGCGGCTGGACGGGGCTTTCCGGCGGGCGAAGGTCAGCCGATAGGACGCCCATGAGGATTCTGGTCACCGGCAGCGCCGGCCATCTGGGCGAGGCCCTGGTCCGCACCCTCCGCGACGCCGGCCGCGAGGTCGTGGGCCTCGACGTCCAACCCTCGCCCTATACCGACATCACCGCCTCGGTCGTGGACCCGGACGCCGTGCGCGCGGCGATGCGCGGCGCAGGCGCGGTGATCCACGCCGCCACCCTGCACAAGCCGCACGTGGCCACCCACACGCGGCAGGCTTTCGTGGACGTCAACATCACCGGCACGCTGAACCTGCTGGAGGCTGCGGCCGCGGCGGGCGTCGGGGCCTTCGTCTTCACCAGCACCACCAGCGTCTTCGGCCGCGCGCTCGCCCCACCGCCGGGGGCCCCGGCCGCCTGGATCGACGAGGACGTCCGCCCGATCCCCAAGAACATCTACGGCGTCACCAAGGCGGCGGCGGAAGACCTCTGCGAGCTGCTGCACCGGCGCGCGGGCCTGCCCGTCGTGGTCCTGCGCACCTCGCGCTTCTTCCCGGAGCCGGACGACGACCGTGACCTGCGCGAGGGCTACGAGGACGCCAACGCCAAGGCCAACGAGTTCCTGTTCCGGCGGCTGGACGTGGCTGATGCGGTCGGCGCCCATCTGGCCGCGCTGGAGGCGGCGCCGGCCCTGGGTTTCGGCCGCTATGTGGTCAGTGCGACGACGCCCTTCACGCGCGACGACGTCGTGGCCCTGGGCGTGGACGCGCCGGCCGTGCTGGCGGCGCGGGTTCCGGCCTATGCGCCGGAATATGCGCGGCGGGGCTGGCGGATGTTCCCGACCATCGACCGGGTCTACGACAACGCCCGCGCCCGGCGCGACCTGGGCTGGCGGCCGCGCTACGACTTCGCCCACGTGCTGGCGCGCCTGGCGGCCGGCGAGGCGCCGACCAGCCCGCTTGCGCAGGCGATCGGCGCCAAGGGCTATCATGCGGAGGTGTTCCGCGACGGCCCGTATCCGGTCGAGGGTTAGCGGGTCAGCTCGTAGAGGCCGCTGATATCGATGCGGACCTTCAGTTCGCCGCCCGAGATCGACGTGCCGGCGTCGGCCGCCATCTCGCGCTTGGCGTACATCTGCATCGGCATCGGCGGCTGCGGCGTGTAGCCGCCGCCTTCGCTCAGCGACACCAGCCGCGAGATCTTGTGGCCGGTGGCCTTCGCATAGAGGTCGGCCTTGGCCGCCAGCGCTTTCACGGCGGCCTCGCGCGCCGCGTTCTCGGCGGCGGTCGGGTCGTCCAGGCCGAAGCTGATCCCATGCACCTGGTTGGCGCCCGCGCTCACCGAGGCGTCGACCGCGGCGCCCAGCTTCTTCAGGTCGTGGACGGTGATCGTGACGTTGTTCGAGGCCTGGTAGCCGACCAGCAGCGGCGGCTGGTTCTCCTGGTACTTGTACTGCGGGCTGAGGTTCAGGTTCGACGTCTGGATGTCCTTGTCGGCGATCCCGGCCTTGCGCAGGCTGGCCATCACCGCGGCCATCCGCGTGGCGTTGGCCTGCATGGCCTCGGCCGCGGTCTTGCCCTCGGTCATGACGCCCAGGGTGATGGTCGCCATGTCGGGCGCGACCTTCGTCTCGCCATAGGCCGACAGGTTCAGCGTGGTGGCGCGGAACATGGTGTCGGCGGCCGGCGGCGCGGCCTGGGCCAGCGCTGCGGGGGCGGCGGCGGTCGCGGTGAGCACGAGGCCGAGGGCGGCGGCGCGCATCAGGGTCTTCATCGGTATCTCCAGTCCGGGGGAACGAGCCCAAGCGTCGCAATTCCAACCTGAACGCAAGCTTTAAGCGCCGTGCAGCCCATGGTAACGCGCAGGCCTCGTGCTGCAGGGGCCTGTAGCTCAATGGTTAGAGCCGGCCGCTCATAACGGTCTGGTTGCAGGTTCGAGTCCTGCCGGGCCCACCAGCAGCGCTTTTTCAAGCGTGTTCACTGCGTTTCTCAAAGTCTACGTAAGTCATTAGAAACACGGTGAAAATCCATCACGCAAACGTGCGATTCGTTCCGTCGGATTTGGATCGTTTGCAGAACGTCTGTTGGTATTTTTGGGACCCGATACCAACAAAATCCGGCGCGATACCAACAGCGATGCCGCTCACCGATTCCAAGCTCATGAGCCTCGGCGCCGCATACGCGGCGGTGCCGGCGGCACAACGCAAGCCCCGCAAGGTCGCTGATAGTGAGGGGCTGCACATCGTGCTGCAGCCATCGGGCTCGATGCTTTGGCGTCTGGCCTACCGCTTCAACGACAAGCAGAAGGTTCTCGCTCTCGGACGGTACCCGGACGTATCGCTTCCCAAGGCGCGCAAGGCTGCCGTCGATGCTCGGGCGCTTCTCGCCGACGGCCATGACCCGTCCGTCGAAAGGAAGCGGGCCAAGGTCAGAGCCAAGACGGCGGCGATGGACAGCACGTTCAAGGTCGTCGCCGAGGCCTGGTTCAAGGCCAGAAAGGTCAAATGGGTCAAAAGCTATTCCGACCGGCTTCGGTCACGCCTCGACGATGACCTACTTCCCGTCCTGGGAGACCGGAAGATCGCCACGATCGAGCCGGTGGAAGTCCTCGAGTGCATACGCCGGATCGAACAGCGCGGCGCTCCCGAAATGGCCCGGCGGGTGCTTCAGATGGCCGGGAACATCTTCCGATTTGGAGTCGCGACGGGACATTGCGCACGCAATCCCGCTGCCGATATCCGCGACGCGCTGGCGTCGCCTAAGCCTGTGAAGCACCGACCTTCCCTGAAGCCCGGTGACCTGCCGGAGTTCATGCGGCGGCTGGCGCAGTACGATGGGGATGAGAGAACGCGGCTTGGCCTCGAACTGGTCGCCCATACCATCGTGCGCACGTCCGAAGCGCGGTTCGCGCACCGCGGCGAGTTCGAAAACCTCGATACCCCACAGGCCCTTTGGCGTATCCCGGCGGGACGGATGAAGATGCGCCGAGACCACCTCGTGCCGCTGTCCCCGCGCGCCGCCGAGATCGTGAAGAGACTGCTCGTGTTGACCGGCAATAAGGCCCTGCTCTTCGCCGCAGACACCAACAGCGGAGTGATCTCTGAGAATACCCTGATCTACGCCGTCTACCGCATGGGTTACCACAGCCGTGCCTCGGTGCACGGCTTTCGCTCAACGGCCTCGACGATCCTCAACGAACACGAGTTCAACCGGGACTGGATCGAGATGCAGCTGGCGCACAACGAGGGGAGCGTGAGGTCGATCTACAACGCTGCGGAATGGATCAGCGGTCGCCGTCTGATGATGGCGTGGTGGTCGAGCTATCTCGAACATCTGATGGCAGGCCGCAATCCCGACGGCTCGGTTGACGATCAGCCCGCCAACGAGGACCGCCTGCCTGAGGCGGCTGCGGCGGTCCTGCGTCGAATGGAAGACGCTCGGAACTGAATTATTGCTCCTGGCCCAGGTCCCGCGTTGGCCGGCCCACGTGGGCTCCCAGCGGCGTCATGCCCAGGGGCCTCGAAGGCATGGAAAGGGGGTAAGGTTACGTACCGACGGACAGCCGTGATGGCGGGACAATTCAGGTGTCCCCGGAGGATCTGAAGATGGCGCCTGCTTCAACGTCCGACCTCGAGCGAGCGAAGCGTATTTATGGCGATCTCGTCAGGACCGTCCTTGATCTCGCTACGGAGTGTCCCGAGAGCCGCCACGTCGTCGCGCTCGCCGTTATCGTCGACGCTTTCCACGATCACATCTTGCGGCCGCTCGAAACTGGGCGTCGAGCGGGGCGGCTGATCTTGGTCGAGTCCGTCGGGCCATCGAGTGACCCCACGCTCCACTAGCTCGGGTCCGTGGCCGGCGGTTGCGGAGCTCTCGGCGGAAGCGGGGAACGGCGTGGCGTCGAGCAACCGCGCGATCACCGGCCAAGGTCGGCGGAACGCCCGAGATCTCTGATTTCCGCGCCTCGGACCGTCGGCACGAGTTCGATCGTCCGTCCCAGCCTCGGCGCTGATTGCCCAAACCTCAGCCGCGCGAAGTGCTCTCGGCCCTGCCCGTCGCGCACGATCACCCAGGACGAGCTGCCCAGTTCGTCGAAGTGACCGGCCTTCACGATGCGGCCCTTGATCGGCGCATCACCGAGTTCGGCAGGCTGGCGACCCATGTCCAGGAGACGCTGGTGGACCATGCGGATCACATCGCGCCGCAGCTGGAGGGCGCGGAGCTCGCGCTCGAGATCGTCATGCAGTCGGAAGCGATGTCCACGTCGTGTCGCCAGCCCCAGGGCCTCCAGGTGGCGCAGGCGCCCACGGGTCAGGGCCGCCCAGGCGTCGCCTCGGCCCACCCCGTCCTCGACCTCCCGGTTCTCGTCTGCGGCCTGGAGCAAGCGCCGGTCAAAGCCGGTGAACCGATCCGCCTGAGTCTCCCGCCAGATCCGGCGTTCGGCATCGGCGCGTGACAAGTCACCGAGCCGCTCCTGGGCGACCTCCTGGGCGCGCATCCGGAAACCGACTGAGATGTAGTGGCGCGGAATGACCAGGTCTTTGCCGCTCGATTTGCGGCCACGGATCAGGACATGGGCATGCGGCTGGTCGGTGTCGAAGTGACAGGTCGCGACCCACTGGAGATCGGGCTGTCCCAGGTCGCCGGCCACGCGGCTCATGACCTCGCGCGTGTAGCCGCGAAGGTCAGCCAGGCGGTCGCCATGTTCGGGCGAGATGATGAAACGGAAGTGGTGCCGATCCGCTCCCCATCGCTCGGTGGCCGCGGTCGGATCGGCGGCGTCAGACCGGGCGTCGAAGAAGTCGGGACGGGCGCGTTCCAGACCTGCCCCGGAGCGGCCGAGATAGGCCACGTGCGCCGCAAGCGCCGCGCCGCGCGCGACACCACGACCCATGTGTCGTGACACCAGCGCCTTCACGATCACCCGCTGACGGACGTCCAGCCGGAAGGCTCGGCCGGATCGTTTCTGGGCGGATCGAAGGACGCCGGCGCGATCGCCGTAGGCGAAGAGCCGTGAGGCCGAGAGCCGCTGCATCATGCCCAGGCGGACGCCGCCGCTGTCCCGTCTGAGCGAATAGGGAAGGCGTGCGACGCGATTCGCGTCGTCGTGGCCCCCGGCGATGCTCAAGCGGGCCCGGATGGCTTCACGGACGGACATTCGAGTCATGCTGGTCGGTGGATCGGGTCATCCTGTGGGCCTGCGTCATCGCAACTTGCCGACGGCCATTGCGGTCGGCCAACTACCCGAAAAGATGAAGCAAAAGGGAGGCGAAAACACCTCTTTTATCTTGCCCTCAGGCCGAAAAACCACCTGCTGATCAAGCTGGAGCAAACATAAGCAAACGAGCGCAAATAGTCGCTGAAGGGTTTGTTGGCTGTCGACTACACCGAGTCTCGTACCGCGCGGCCAAAAGACGAAACCCGCCCGGCCGGAGCCGAGCGGGTCGAAAGGACTGAGGAAGGGAAGGAGCAGCTAGGCCGTCTTGGGGCGGATCGTCAGGTGCTGAACGCCGCGAGCTTGGGCCTGCTTGGCCAGGTCCAGAGCGGGGCCGAACGGATGGCTCCGCGTGGCGCGCTGCTCGTCGAGGGACTGCGCCAGGATCAGGCAACAGCTTGGATCGAGCGCCATCAGCTCGTCGTTGGCTCGGAACGGCGCGGCCTTCTGGTGCCTGTCGAAGTCGGCCCGGGCCAGCACGAGCGTGACGCCTTTCTGCTGCGCCCAGCGGATCGCCAACCGCTCGGCGCCCCGAGCGCCCGTCGTTGCGAGCGCCATGTCGGGCCACTGCTCGCGAGCCCAGTTGAGGGCGTCGAAGATGCGCGTGGCGTCGGCCGGACTGTCGGCGAAGGGGGCGCCGCGGAAGGCGACGATGGGCCCGCCGGGATCGGCCTCGGAGCCCTTGCGCCGCTCGATCGCCCGCAGCGCCTGCTTGGCCTCGAGTTGGGCCGCCGTGAGGTGCGTGCCGCGCCGGCTGCCGCGCCAGGGCGTCCAGACGTCTCCGGTCTGAGTCGTATAGACCTCGGCGGCCGCATCCCGGATCAGCTCGCAAGCCGCTTGCGCCACGTCCGCCGCGCGCGCCGAGTGGGTCGCCTCCTGCAGTTCGGTGTCGGCCATCTCCGACCCGTCGAAGTCACGCTCCAGGGCGCGCATCCGGTCGCGGGCGCGGTCCGCCTCGCGCTCGATGCGTCCGGCGGCCGAGTGGAAGGCGCCGATAAGGCTCTCAGCCA
>Ga0209257_1000927_pt1 | contig 40647 bp, 41 predicted proteins | sample AraplaCvi_mCL_r2_FD_184277 | JGI IMG/M metagenome (GOLD analysis project Ga0209257, IMG submission 184277) | Arabidopsis root microbial communities from North Carolina, USA - plate scrape MF_Cvi_mCL_r2 (SPAdes) (version 2) | ecosystem: Host-associated > Plants > Roots > Endosphere | place: USA...
CGACAAGGTCGCCTACGTGCGCTTCGCGTCGGTGTACCGGTCGTTCGAGGACGTCGACGAGTTCCGGCAACTGATCAGGGACATCTGACCGGGTCCTCTGAATCCGCGCGGAGCGATCGCTCCTCGGTGGAAAACGACATTAAAGTCGTACCTTACGACAAATGGCTGTACGCCAGCCCATTCCGGACAATTGGCTATTCTCTGAAACGCCTCAAGGTTCGTCCCTTTTCAGCGCAAATGGTCCTACTCTCCTCCGACGTGCGCTGACCACCGGCGCAGCTGAAGCCGCGGTACCCGATGCCGCAAGGCATCAAGCCGGAACGCTACACATCGTTGAGCCGCTCAGGCAGCCCTTCGTGACCCGTTTTGCCAAAGGGATTTACTCTGCGGCAGGGCATTTGCAAATGGCTCCTCTCTGAGTGCCGCAACGTCCGATGCGACTCTGAAGCAGCTGTCCGCCAAGTGACTCTCGCGGCAAAGTACTCATAGCACCACCGAATCGAACCGGCGGTTCCTGCCGCCACCCCTGGGCCTGCGCGACCCATTAGCCTTTAAAGGGCAAGGCTAGAAATGGAACGGACGTCGGTCAACTGCCCCTTCAGCCGTTCAACTTCCTTCGGCTTCTTTCGCAAGTTCAGCGCGGCATCGTCAACGCCAGTCAAAAATAGGCTGAAGGATGCCGAGCGCTTCGTGACCGCGAAGCCATCGCCACTCGTCGGTTCCTCGCTCAGAATTGCTGTCTGAGACCAAAGGGACCAGTGCCGAACATCGTCGCCAGTGACCGGTCCGCGGTCGCTTTGCGACCGGATGATTTGCCGGCCAGCGGCGCCGCTTCGCTCGACGAGCAACTCGCCCACGTCATCCTCGAGGGGCTCAAATGCCAGTTCCTCCTGGTTGCCCGTCGCTCGGCAGTACACCGCAGGTTGCCCGCCAGCCAGTGCTCGGCGAACCTCGTACTCGAAGCCATCGCTCTCGAAACGTAGTTGCAGCTCCTGATAGCCCTCTGCGAGGGGGAACCGCTTCGGCAGCTTGTCCCCCCCGAGCAAGTACCACAGGCAATCGCGAATGTAGGACTTCCCGGTATCGCTCGGCCCACGGATGAGCGAGCGCTTCTCATCAAATTCAAGAACGGCGTCTTCTCTATCAGGTCCTACGGACTTGAGACGCTTCAGGACAATTGCCACGAGACCTCCACTCCCGGCGCCACTGTCTCAAGCTCAGCGCCCCAAAGATGCCCACTCTCCGCGAACTGTGCCGTCAGTTCGGCCGAATCAGCTGCACCGAAATGCTCAGCCACCCAGTCGCACCGAGCTTCCAACCTTCTAAGGTACCCAGAAGTCAGAGCTGAGGTCATGGCCCTCGAGACGTCGCCAGCGTGGTATGTGATGCCATCGTCACCCCACACGGCCGTGACCAGTCCGCGCGTGCTCATAAGGTAGAGCCCTTGTTCAATGAGTTCTCTTCGACTCAGCAGCTCCGCGCCACGGAACGGAACGGGGGTATGCAGGCTGCTCGGCCCGTTTAGGTCCGCCGAGTACACGATGGCGTAATCGAGGAGGACAAGCTTCTGAAGGTCCGCACCATGTGGCGCTAGGGACTGAAGAAGGTAGACCATGCGAATGCCAAGCTCGAAGGGCGAGTTGAACACGGGCAGCGACCGTTGCCGACCACGCTTTACTTGACCCATTTCAACTTCCCCTCGTTCGCCAAGTGGTGGCAAGTGCCCGGCAAGTCTCCGGGCCGAAGTCGCGGGGCTAGCAAGCTGTCGTTGACTTTCAGCGTCGTTGCCATGGACACGCCCGCATCGAGGCGCTCCTCCCCGGTCTTGTGTTTAAGGCTATTGACCCGCGGGCGGACACCGACGAACACCATCTCAAGCAGTGCCTTGAACTCGTCCTCTCCGTAGAGGTCGCGGCTGAACATCTTGAGCCCCTCAGCGCAATAGAAGAGAGCACGATGCCCTTGTAGATGCTCGTCGTAGCTCGGTTCTCCGAGTACTTCCTGAAGAGTCATCGGCTGCCCAGCATGTTCCTCATAAAGCCGCCGCAGCTCCTCCACGTACACCTGCTCCGCGGTCGTCGGTAGCGCCGGCGCGATTGGGTCGTCGCCGCGCTCAGCTTCGATTCCAAAAAGTTCGAAGTGCTCGGCGCGGTTCATGGCATGCCACGCCAGAAGGTCGCGGAGTTGGCATTCCATGATGGTGGAAAAATCGTAGCTGTTGATTAGGTCGCGGACCCGCTGCGTGAGCTCAGAGCTGCGGCCTTGAAGGCCAGTCTTCTCTGCAGTCCAATCGTCGAGGAATCGCGCTTTGAACTCAGTTGGCTTGCTAAGAAGGTTGTGCAGGTCGTTGCCCACGCCTTTCGGCGCGCAGAGCAAGTACTGACGTGGCGCCGGATAGGTGCCCGCTGCAAGCTGTAGGAAGAACTTGGCCAACTCCGGGAAGACGTCGGTCGGCGTGAGTCCTGCGCTGTAGTGCTTGGCTTGATACAGGTCCCACTGCCCGCTTGTAAGAGCGGAGCCAAGTCTGGCCTCTACGTCGCGCCCGCCATCGCCAGCCCCACCCAGCCTCTTGACCACAGCGTACGGAGCACCGCCAGGCAACGGTCGACTACGACAAGCTTCCTCGATGAACCTCTCCCACTGGTCTGGGGAAAAGTGGAGGACAAGGGCTGAAGGAGGTACAGCCCCGCGCTTCACCTCAAAGCTGTTCTTCCGCGGTTTGCGCGCTTTCGTTGCTGACGTCGCCATTTATCGGGGAGGCCGCACTCCATGGCACATGCGCTCCACGTCCTCCCATTTCTGGGCATGGCTCTCTGATGGCCACGCGTAGCACGTTTAGCCATCGAGCGGAAAAATCACTTCCCCACTTCCGAGGGGGTGATGCGCGGTGTTCGCCCGCTACCTCGGAACGAAGTCGTCAGGCCCCCAATAGGTGAAATCGAACTTGTCGGGGTCCGCAGTTGCCGTCGCTGCAACTAGGCCGACAGCCCCCTCCTTCGGCCTCCAGGCCATCCTGCCGAGCACCTCGAAGTCAGCGCTCAAAATGAGCCCCGCCCGGGCGCCGGTGCCGAAGCGAAGTGGGGTGCCCTGCGGCGGGGGGGTCGACAGCCAGGTAACTAGGGAATAGAACGCCTCGCGATGCCAAGCTGTGCTGGCGACCAGGCCGCGTGAACTTCTGAACTGGACCCACAGCGCTCGTGCCTCCGGGGTTGGCCAGGACTCATCCAGAGAACGCTTCTCGACCTCAGGAGACCGCAGCCATAGACGCAAGTCTTCCATGGAGTCGAAGTCTGCGTTGGTGTCGTGAACAGCTTTGATGGCTGCGATTCGAGAGCCAAAACCGGCTTGAATCAGGATGGACGCAGGAGCCGATAGCGTTCCGGTCTCGACGGCCGCAGTGGCGAACGACCGAGGGAAGTCGGACAGGGTCGGCGGCTGAAGCACTGCGTCAATGCTGAAAGGATTCGCATGCGCGACTGCCCGAACGCGCACTGCCTCCATCGCCCATGGTAAGTTGTAGACGAAAGCGGTCTCAATGAACTGAATCAACTCTTCGTCAGCGAAGGGGATGGAAGGAAGGGAACTCCCCCAAAGCCAATAGCGCAGCAAGTTCTGCCAGTCCGCTGGCAGGTGCTTCGGCTTAAACGGTTCGAAGGTGAATGCGATTGCTGCGAAGGAAACCATCGCCTCTACCGCCGACGGCAGTTGCCCGCCACTGAGGCAGAGGTTCGCTTGAAGCAACAACCCCTCCAACGTACCCGCTTGCGCATCTAGTGCGCTGCCCGCCTCTAGGCCGACGCCCGCCAGGAAATACCCGCGTCGCTGCACCGCGGTTGTCCGCTCCCAAATTCGCGCAGCGCGCGCCTTTACAGCCCGCATGACCACGTCTTGTATAAACGTGTTTTGACGGCGAAGCCGCCGCTCTAGCAGCGAGCCCGACAACACCTCGTCGAGTTTCCCGGCGACCTCGCTCGTCTCAACATCACTCTCGTCGGCCAGCAAGCTCAGGATGGCGGTATCCAAGCTCATCAGGTGCGAATGCCACTTCGCCTCTTCCGCCTCCGCCTCGCCCTCGGCCTCGAGCGGAAGCGCAGGGAATTCCCATGCCGCTTGTCCAGCGATGTACTCAATCAAGGCTGCTTCGCTCGTACCAATCTTCGCTTGGATACGTACCAACAATGCTGCAATCAGGCGAAGTAGTCCGCTCTCCATCTCGCGCCCAGCGCCGCTGTCTACCAAGCTGTTCCACTCGGCCTTGCGCCTGTGGTGAGCGTCGAACATCGGGCAAAGGACGAGGCCCTCTATGTCGACGAACGCTCGCCCGGCGCGTCCCACTACGTTTCGGAAGTCGGCGATGTCGATAGTTTTGCCGCTCCGCGTTAGGCCAAAGAAGACGAGTGCCGTTGCACCAAGGTTCAGACCCTGCGCCAAAGTTGGCGACGAAACGGTAACCTTCAGCGTTCCCTCGCGCAACAGCTTCTCAACCTCCCGTCGGTAGGCCGATGGCAAGGCGCCATGGTGAATCGCCACACCTAGCTGCAAGCACTTCAGGATGGGGTGGTCCAGTCCGAACCACTCCGTCCCAACGCTCAAAGCTGTAGCCAGGGATGACAAAGGGGCGGTAAGAACCGACGCGACCAACCCTTGTCTGTGAAGTGAAACAATTGACTCTGCAATTGGCCCGACCGAATTGCGTTGTGGGCAATAGATGAGGACCGTCTGACCATCGGCGACCAAGCGCCAAGCCGTCGCAATACAAAGTTCCCGCTGGTCCGAAGGGAACAGCTTCTTCCGCTTGCCGCTCGTTGGCAACGCACCTTCGAGGAATCGCTTCACGGTTGGCTTCTCCTCTCCCACCGTGATTTCAAGCTTAGCAATGCCATCGCACCAGGTCACCTGACCGAAGCGAAGCCTAGTGGGACGCCAAGAGTTCTTGATGGCCCCGTTCTCAGCGTCGGCCGTCAACCATGCAGCGAAATCCTCTAGTTGTGTACCCTCCGGCAGGATGGCAGAGAGGCAAAGAATCCGCCGATTTGCAGCATCCTTTCGGTGCAGCAACCGCTGGATTTGTGCCTCGTACCGGACCTCGCGTTCACCCAGCCCAATCATGTGGCCCTCGTCCAAAACGATTAGGCCAACGTCATCCAACAAGTTTGAATCGCTCCGCAGCGCGAAGTCCAGTTTCTCGGGGGTGCCCACGACGATGTCGCTACCATTGAGCGCATCCGTGTCGAGGCCACTTTCTCCGATGCTCCCGTACAGCGCAGATACGCTCTTTCCTAGAGGCCCAAATGTGCGCCGGAGGCTCTGTTCCGTCTGAGCCGACAAGGCTCGGAGAGGTGTCAGGAACATCACCCTTTTCTTGGACGCAAGACATGCAAGGATGCACAGTTCGGCGATACGCGTTTTGCCCGCACTGGTTGGGAGCGAAAGCACCAGGCTTTGGTCAAGCGAGAGGGCTCTCTTTGCAGCATCAATCTGCGACGGCCAGAGCTCAATCTCCGACTTATCTCTTCTGTAGAGCGAGGCGATGAATAGCTCTCGGAGGTCGCCCCAAAGTGGAAGGTTCTCGGTGCCTGGCCCCGGCCTCGGCAGTACGGCGTGAAAGCTGAATCCCCAGAGGTCGTCGAGGACGCGAGCACTCAGTCGGTGGCACCACCACTGCGAAACCCATCCCAGTTCGGCAGCAACTCCCATCCCGGTAGCGAACCGAGCGCTGGCTTGTCGCAGAAGCTCCGCGTCGCCGCGCTCGAACGCCATCAACGCGATGGCGATGCCGGACATGAAGTTGGACGTCAGCGCGCTATGTACTGCGGACATCGCTGCGCCATCTTCACCCTCCAGCGAAGCTGGATTCGGGTCGGCTCGTTGTAAAGCGGCCAACAACCCGTCGTCCGTGTGGGTTATTGTGCGAAGCCACTCCTCAACATCGGCTGCGAGTCCGTCGAGGTCCCTCAGCATGAGCTTTGCCAGTGCAAATTCGGTGACCGAAAGATTGCCGCTGCCCTGCTCGCGGTTCAGCAGAGAGTACGCGCGCGCCGAAAATTGGCCTAGATGATACGCGGCTGCAGCTGCGAGCCGATGGAAGCTTCGCTCAGCGCTGTCCTCGCCCCTGGCGGCGACAGCCTCAAGCGCTTCGGCAGCAACTTCGAATGCAACTCGGGCAGGCTCGCGGGAACCTCCTAGGTCCCGATGCCGAAGTCCCAGGGCGAGCAGCGCGTACCCGAAGGAAAGCAACGTCTCGCTTAGATTTTCTTGATACGGCGCAGCCTCCGCTGGAAGCTCCCCATCCCGCCAAATCATGCCCCGGGACTGGCCTTGGGCAAGCAAGCCATCGCGATAGCCAGGCTGGACCGCCTCCTGAATCAGCGCTTCAACCTCTTGCAGGGTTCTGGCCATTACACCCTCACTGCGGCAAATGCCGCCTCAATGAAGTTCTGGTGGTCGGACACCTGAAGGCCGACATAGAGTTGCCTGCAAGGGCCAGCGTATGCCTCGAGGCTGTTCGCAAGCATCTGACTAGGGTCGTTCGCCGAAAACGAGAACAGCAGGTGCTTCACCTGGTTCGGCTTAAGCTTGTTCTTCAACGTCGCATGGACGATGGCTGCGCTGAGCGCGTCCTGCCCTGTCTCGCTAAGACGGTCCGCGACGAACGCCATGGCGTGCGGAGAGGGCAAGCCATTGTTGGCGCAGAGAGCTTCGCGAGCCTCGCCGATGACGGTGCTCGACATTGCTTGGCGGCTTTTCGACTCGGCCTTCAGAACACGAAGTTGGTTTGGGCCGGCCAGCTCGAAGCCCAGGACGTCTTCGCCCCGCATCGACATTGACCGTGTGTCCTTCCAGCGGAGGCGCCAGATTCCTTGGTTGTATTCAGTATGCTGAAGGACGTAGTAGGTGCAGAGGACTTCACCCAGGTCCCCCGACCGCAGCTTTTTGCTTGTTGGCAGCTTATCCGCCAGGTATGCACCGGCCTTCTTCTTTCCTAAGACTTGAAGCAACTGCGAGAGGCGCCCAGGCGCCACATAGGCCTGGGGAACGGCCGCTGCAACGTTGGCTATCGCCTGCTTCTTCTTATACGGGTCTGCGGTGACCTGATGAAGGTCGTGCTTGCCAACCGTCCAGTACTTGAACTCGCACCAGTCCTCAAAGTTCGCCATACTCCCCCTTCGTCTCTGTGTTTAAAACGATTCTCTCCCATCGCACTGGGTGAGTTCTGGTCCGTCGTGACGATGGCGGAACTCGAGGCCGCGTACACCGGCGACGATGACACTTGCGCGCCAGACAGCCAGGCGGTGTCATTGCTGACTAGCTTCGCGCCCCAACCCGCCGTTAGCCACCGCAGACCGGGAGTCGAATACTCGTCGTCCGCCAAGTCGCCTACTCTTGCTGTCAGCTCAACACCACGACCTCATCAGCATGAAACCACCCGGCTGCCTCCACGGCCCTCACAGCCGCATCTGGGTTGGCGGTCCACAGCACCAATGCAAGGCTCTCCTCCGCTCTGCTGCAAGTCACGTAGAGCAGTCGAAGTGTCCGGTCGATGCTCGTCTCCTTGCCCTCCTCGACGTTGGTCTTGTCGCTTGCTGATAGCTCCTTGGCGCCGAACAGCTTGTCGTACGAGAAGAGGAATCCGCCGGCCTCGGAATCATCCATGACCACCATCACGTGCGGGAACTCCGAGCCCTTGACCACCTGATGGGTAGCGAGCTCAGCCTCCCCATTCAGGTAGGCCTTGTACAGACCAATCTGCTCCCAAGGTGCCTCGAACAGGTAGTTCCAGCCGCGCTTCAAACGGTCCGCTGGGTCCTCCCTGGAGATGACCTTGGGAGGTTCCGGGGGCGGCGTTGGGTCCATGTACGCATCAGTCAGCCGTGCATCGGCATCGAAGACGCCTGCCGCGAGGAGGGGCTGAAGGACCTCGCGAACCGTGGCATCAGGCTTCCTCGCCACCGCGCCAAACGCGAGCACGGCGTCGTGCAGCCTGGTGAGTTCCGCTCGACGCTCGTCGACGTCCTCTGGTAACGCTTGCAGGGATTTGGCTGCCCGAAGGACGTTCATCACTCGGAACTCGTCGACCTCGCCTACCTTGTTGAAGCACCCGTAGAGCTCCAGAACAGGCCCCAGCAGCGGTCTCACCATCGATGGCCCCGAGCGCTCGCCGTTGCTCTTCGGCGCCGCGGCATCCTCATCCAACAGGTCCATCGCGACGTACGTTTCAAAGAACCGACCACGCTTGGCCGCTAGTTTGTGCTCTAGCGCCAGGGTCTTGAAGCTCCTTACGTCGTCAGACCACGCCGCGACACCTGTCGCCTTCAGCATGGCCGCAGCACAGTCCCGCTCGCGCTGCACCTTCGCTTCGGTGTCCTGTTTCGCATCCCCGATGAAGAGCCGAACCAGGCCGCCGGACTTTTCACCCCGAGGATGCTGAGCGAAGCCAGCCTTGGCTTGCGTGCGCCCCTCAAGGTCCGCATCCCAAATCGCGTTGATGAGTTCCACCACGCGCTTCTGACTGCGATGGTTCATCCTCAATGCCGGAAGTTCCCAGCCCTCTGGGACGTGACTCGGAAGGTCTCGGTGGCCGTCGGGATAGATGCGCTGACGGTGGTCTCCCAGCAGGCCCAAGCTGAATCTCCCTGGCCGAGCAGCTTCCAACCGCAGGAGTGCATCGAGAATGCCCCGCATCGTGTCCTGTGATTCGTCGATGAGAACGAGCGGGTGCCGCTCCTCCAGGATGCGCTGTAAGGTTGGTCGGTTGTCGATGAGCCACGCGGCAACACGCAGGACCGTCGTGTGCGAGAGCGCACCTGGTCCATACGTGTTCTTGTCCGGGTGATAGATGAACTTCTCGGTCGCGCGAATCGCCTCTGCTTCCTCAGCAATCGCTTGGTACCTTGCCAGGTCCTTGTCTGTTTCCCCTCGCGCCTTCGCCGCAGCTTCCAGCTTGGCCTGCTTCAGCTCATCATCCTTGAGAGCAAGAAGGCCCTCACGGATATCCGCGTCGAAGCCGTCAATGAGCTCCCAGCAGAACGCGTGGATAGTCGAAACAACGGTCAAGTCGTTTTCGCCAAGCCGGCCGCTCACGACGTTCGTCGCGTTCTTCGTGTACGTGATGACCCGCACCGTTTGACCATGACTGCGTAGGCGCTTCGCGAAGACGTCACCGGCCTCGTGTGCAACCACGCCAGTGACCCGTCGAAGAACCTCAACAAGCGTCCGTGTCTTTCCCGAGCCAGCTCCCGCGAAGAGGAAGAAGCTCTTCGGCGGCTGCCCGGTCACATAGCCGCAAATCTCCTCCACGACGTGGGCATCTCGCTCGTTCCCGCCTGCAGTGACGTCAACCGCCGCCGCTGCTCCGGCCACGCCGCTCATGGGGTGCCCCCAGCGGTCACGTTCACCTGAGCGCTCAGCCACCCCAGCGCATCCTTGATGTACTCGGGGCACTGCAGGACTGCGCCATTGTTCAAGCGTTCAAACAGCGTGGCGGCGAAATCGCCCTTGCTGAAGCTTCCGTGCATGAGGTTGTGCAGCGCCTCCAGCAGCTTCACATGGTCTGGGTTGTCGACCACTAGTTCCACCACTTTGCCAAGAGCACCGCGGTGCCTCCTCTTCTTCCCTTCGTCATCGACCTCCTCGTCCAGCCTCTTGAACCAATCGATGTTCGCCAAGACGAGCGCATCCTCAAACGAACTCGGCCACTGGTCGCTCGCTGCCGTCACCGGAAGCTGCCACGCGAAGCGCACCTTGACGCCGTTCGGCGAGGTCCACTCAAGCTGCGCAGCAGTTGGCTTGCTGTAGTCTCTGAAAGTGGGCAGGGCCGGATGCCACGCGGTCAGCGTGTCGTTCCCGCACTCAAGGTCAGCTTGGCCGGCGATGTGCACAGCAGTGCGGACCGTCCGTCCCTTCGCGGACTTCGTTTGAACCACTGGGTCCAGGTCCGTGATGATTGCTGTCGGGATTCCAAGTTTCTCAACGAGCGGCCGAAGCCGGTGCGCGTGGCTCCCACCGATGTCTACGAAGGACACATATCGCTTCGCAAGCTTGGGGAAGTGCTGTTCGATGAACAGGGGAACCAGCATTCGCTCGGCAGTCCCTTCCACGAACACCGCGGCGTCCGCGAACAGCAGGTCAGTGTGCTGAACTTGGAAGTACCGCTCCGCAAAGATTCGGGTCTCCACATCCTTGCCGAACGCGTCGCCGAGATTAACCACTTCGGTGCTCTGCCTTCCGCCGGAGCCGTTGCTCAGCAGACGCTTGACGTAACGAAGACGCGTGAAGCTATCGCCATGAGCCAAGTGGCTCGAGTGCGTGCTGATGAGCAACTGGCTACGAAGATGCGCGTGCACCGCATCCTTTGGCTTGATGAGTCCGTGCGCGTTGGACGAGAAGTTCCTCGTCACCTGCACGTGAAGGTGGGCCTCCGGCTCCTCGACGATGACCAGGTGAATGGCCGCCGGCGCTCCCTGCGGCGGACTAAGCCGCGCTGCTCGGAACGACACGAGCATGAAGCTCAGAGACTGCAGGTTCTGGTACCCGAGACCAATGGAATGCTCAGGGAGCGATTCATCGAGAACAGACTTGTCTAGCCGGTACTGAACCGCAGTGCTGTGTCCAAGCAAGTCGGCCGTCTGAATCCGAGTCCTGAAATGGAACTGTTGAGGGTCGTGAAGGCCGGGGTACCCAAGCACCTCTACGTCCGCCATCGCCGGTTTCAGTGCGGTGTAAATCGCGTCGTCCAGCTTTGCCTGCGCCTCCGCGATTGCGGCCACCAATTTCTCGCCACCGCCCGCCGATTTGGCCGAAACATTCAGATGCTGCCGAGCGAACTTGAGCAGTTGGCTTGAGAACATCCCGGGGCGTGAACTTGGCGCCTCCGACTTGGCTTCATCTTCTTCAGCTCCGAGTCCCCGCTGAGCCGCGACGAAGTCGACGCGGATGAGCTTGCGCAGGTGGGTTAGCTCCATCGGCTGCGAGCCTGCCGGGAGCTCTTGAGGAGATGACTCCCTCTTCGCCGCTAGCGGCCCCTTCGCAGGGTCCAGGCGGTAAGCGCATACCTTGCGTAAGTCTGAAGGATGTCGCAGCCAGTAGTCGATGATGTCCTCTGGCCAAGCGTGGCCCTCGTGAGGCAAGTCCTTCACCGGATGCCGCGCCTCTCGGAAGGTCCGCGCCAGCTTGCGAAGCTCTTCGCTGTTGGAGACTGGCTCCAGCCGAAGCCTCACACCAACGGCGCCGCCCTCCCACTTCAGCGAAGTGATGAATGGGGCAACATAGCTATAGGCACCCTCCTTGGCGTCGAACCAAAGGTCAGCGAAGGGCATGCAGCCGAGCAACTGCTCCAGTTGCTCCGCCCAGACATCCGCGTCCTTTGTCTCCGTGGTCGGGTCTTCCGCTAGGCCCTCCCAGGCCTTGCTCAGCGCACGCAACTTCGCCCACTGCGACAGACTCAGGTCGTATGGTCGGAAGCCTGACTGGTCGCTCAGAAAGTTGCGCAGCACCGTCAGGAGCGATGTCTTTCCGCTGTTATTGGCCCCCACCAGAACCGTCGTGGTCTCGTCCAAGTCAAGGCGCGTGCTGGACAGTCGCCGGAAATTGCATACCTCCACACAGGCCAACCGAATAGGTGGCGTAGCGAGGGGCGCGGACGCTGCGGGCGCGTCGTCGTTGGATGGAGCTACCGCGGGCGCCGCGCCGACAGCGCCAGCTGGAATCGAGTGAGTAATCATCTGCTTGACCTCTTGCTTCGCCAGAAGGCGACCGACACGAACCGAGGTGCAGCAGCGTGGCAAACTCAAGCTCTAACGCAGCGCGCCGCCTGGCAATCCTCTCCCTTCTAATTCATAACGAAATTGAGCCATCAAACCCGACATGCTCGCGGTCTGCAGCGAAAAAATTTGACCAAACAGGCATCTCGACGCGCTGGCTGCTAGAACCAGGAACGCTCCGATGAGCCGGTTGCGCCTGTCTGCATCCGCTTTGAATACGTCTTTGGGCCGCAACGTCTGGCGCCGTTTGATGTAATCAAGTCATTTCATGCTGCTCTGGTATCAAGCGTCCGGGACGTCTTCCGTGCGCCAACATTTCGCTTCGAGCGGTAAACGCAGCCAGGCAACCACTTGAGTCAGGGAAAGCAATCACCTCGAGGAACCGGGCTACGCCATAACGAAGCGCCCAAGAACGTGCATGACCTCAACCGTTCCAAGATTCATCTTCACCAAGAAGCAGGGCTCCATCGTTCGTAGGTGCCTGGCTGAGATGTTCAGCACGACGTGCATCGAGCCGTTGTCGTTAAACGACCTGAAGGACTTCGCCGCTACCGACTACTTCGCGCGGCGCATTAGATTCCTCGATGACGGTCGCGAGGTACTGTTCAGCAAGCAGGCCCTCGCCGCGCTGAATCGCCTCGTCGACGTTCTCGACGATGCGACACACCCCGACCCCCGCTTCAACTGGTCCGACATCAACACTGCGGTACGGAAGGTTTGCGAACAGAGCTTCAAGGCTGGCCTCGCTCCTGAGAACCTGGACGAGCTTCTTCCTCTGCTTTGGGATGTGCTGCGAGACGATATTCGCAGCAGGACTTTTGTCGCAGCTCTTGAAGGGGTCAAGTTGCTGGGTGCCAGCCCTCTCAAGCTGGGAGGCCTCATGGTAAGTCCATGCGCCCGTTCAGTGATTCAGGATTCCGGCGTTGAGCCGCGCGACTACCTTGATTACCCCAGCACCAAGGGATTCGCCGAGTCGGTCTGCATTCACGGGACGACAACCGGCACCACCGACGCGGCCCTATCGTGGTTCAAGGAACAGGCAAACCTCGCCGCAGCGATGCTGGCTGTGGACGCAGGCGCGAACTACGAGCGCGCAGCCACAACGTTCCTAATCGAAGCTCGGACGGACGAAGGGAGCCGGTCGTCGGCCGGAGCGCTTTTCTATTGGCAAACCGACGACACGAGCAAGTACACGTTGAGCTTGCTTGGAGGTCGGCCGCAGGACCTCAGGCTTACGGGGGAGAGGGTCCAGCAGCTTTCTGCGTCGGCTACTTTTCAACACGCGTTCGACGTGTTCCAGAGGCGGGAACGAAACTCCCTGGAAGAGGCCTTCGTGCGAGCTGTCTACTGGTACGGTGACGCACACACCGACAAGACCCCAGTCATGCAGTTCGTGAAGTACTGGTCATGTCTCGAATGCCTACTCGGTGGCCCCGGGGAGCAGCTCACCGACACGCTCGCGCGCAACACTGTCGCGCTGCTGGTCGCCGGGCCGTACAACATCCTTCACCACGATGAAGCGGCCAAGCATGTGAAGTCCGTGAAGCGCTTGTACGGCTTACGCAGCAAGGCAGTTCACCGAGCCGCGCACGCGCACGTCTCACACGGCGACATCGTCCAGATGAGCACTTGGTCCGCTCTCGCCATCACAAACTCGCTTGCAATCATCCATGCAGGCAAACGGTCCATCGAAGCCCTCTGGAAGGAACTGGAACGAATCTCCGGCGTCCTCAGGATTTCCTCTCCTGAGGTCATACCCGAGGACGATGGCCGCACTGCGGCAGTGACCAAGCAGAAATGACCCCGACTTAGGAAGCCCTAACCGTGGCCGCCGGCAGCTCAGGATTGGTTCCTATACGACTAAGGAACCAACCAAAGAGCCCAATGCCTCACTTCATCCAATCTTTGTACGCAAGCCTTTCTGAGGTGGCCCTCCAGCTTCGTTTTGCGCTATGGCGCCCGTGGCTACGCGTCTGTCCACTTCCGACGCTCCAGACGTACTGGTCCATGCTGAACGCCTACGACTGGATTCGGTGCAAACAACTAGCGGAGGAAGGCGGCGTGCCTAGCACCAAATGGAGCAGATGCAACCGCCCGCTCATGTTCAAGATTGAGCTGCTCGCATACCGCTCAGCCGTTCATGAGGAATTACTCGCGGAGTTCTTTTGCGCAGCGGCTGCCGACATTCACCTACCCGCTAGACCGTAACATTCTGAGGGCCGTCCATGTACGGCCCTCTATTCTTTCAGGGTGGACAAAAAGATGCTTCGTAGATTTTGGTTATGGCTTGTCGGTCTGTTTTCCAGCGGAAAGCTTTCGCCCAAGTCGCCAGTCTCTATCCAGACCCGACAAGGCGCGCCTGCCAAGCAGCGGCGGCCGCTTTACCAAGCGCGGGCGTTCGATGCCGAAGCGGTCATGGAGTTGGCAGCCGCGGACGTGACGCCTACCGAGCCAGGCCGGAGGACGCCGACCGCTATGCAGCTGCAGCTCATCCACTCGCAAGCCGGTGCTCAAGCAATCGTAGCTGGCGCCGGCTCAGGGAAATCTACGTCCTTGGTCACCCGGCTGCTGTTCATGAACAAGCACCTCGGCATTCCGCTGCAGCATCTGTCTGTTTTCACCTTTACTCGCAACTCGCGCTTTGACTTCATCGACAAGCTGGTCAAGGAGGCCCTGCGCTGGGGCGTCAAGCTGGAGGAGAAGGCTGCGACGCAGCGCGTGCGGACGTTCCACTCGAAGGTGCTCGAACTGAGCCGCAGCTCCCTGCCCGCCGGTACCCAGATTTTCGACATGATGGGCAAGAAGGCGAAGCCCAAGCCCGGCTCCGAAGAAGAACAAGTGTTCCTTGAAGAGCAAGAGGCCCTCGCCGACGAGCTTGAGAGTCCCTTCGACAGCAACCGAGGAAGTGAGCAATCCCAGCTGCTGCGGCATGTCTACAGGGAGACGTACACCTCCAGCGCGGCCTTCCGCGAAGACATCGGCACTCTGCTGCGCTTTGCGTTTCGCTCCCGGCCCAAGACGATGAAGCATGCCGATGGCGATTGGGAGAAGCGCAGACTAAGTGCAGCCCGCGATGCGGTGCAGACTGCTCATGCTCTTGAATTCTGGACCGCACGAGGACGCTGGCCGGCGTCCGGCCTCATCACAGCACCTCCTCGCGCCCTCAGCGTAGAAGGTCTAACATTCCGGGCCCATGGTTACGTGCCCAGTGTCGACGCCTTCGTCGTACTTGGCTGCCCTTTCACCGAGCGCACGCCGATTGAGGCGGACGGCACCAGGTTCAACCCGTACTACTCGGGGTGCAGCAAGCACATCGTGCTTCTTCGGGGCTGCTCGGACACGGTTCTTTTCCTTAACCAAGACGCTGATTTCGACGCCCTGGACCAACTGCTTGGAGCCGTCGCCGACGAGAGGGACGGCAAACCGCCCCTGTTCAAAATCCAGCTGCCGGGGGAAATCACTGAGTCCGACATTTTCGAAGCCCTGTACGACGTCGGCGGCTTCGCCGAGAACCTTGCCTTGCAGCCTGCCGACCTCGCCGACCGGCTGAGTAGCTCACCCCTGGGACCGATTGAACGCGCGACAACCGGGGCCGTCAGCGAGTTCTATGCCAACTTCCGTACGTTCTGCTCAGCTAACGGCATCCGGACCTTCAACGAGCTATTCCTCGCGTTCAACGCTGGTAGTGCCAAGCTCAGCGACATCCCTCTGGCCTCGCTGCGTTCAATGAAGCACCTGCTCATCGACGAGTTCCAAGACATTTCGCCGCTGATAGTGAAGTTCGTCCAGGGGCTACACGAGGAACTGCATAGACGTTCGGGAGGCGATGAGCATCCAACCTTGCTTGCCGTTGGCGACGACTGGCAGTCCATCTACGGCTGGCGCGGGAGCGCGCCCCACTTCTTCCTGCGGTTCCCGGACCTCTTCGACGGCGCGGCGAAGAAGCCAGTCCTGCTCACCGACAACTTCCGCTCGTCGCAGAAGATTGTGGATGCAGCCGCATTCCCGATTCAAGCGACGTCAGGGCAGCATCGCATGGACAAGCAGTGCACGGCAAGAAATCCCAAAGTGGCCAGCGCTCCTCACCCGGTTTGGGTCATAGAGGATGACATCCGCGATGACCTCTCAGACATCGTCGGGACCCTCATGGCCAAGCTTAAGGACGACGAGTCCGTCCTGATTCTGGCAAGGACCCGCACCTGGGAGAGCGAGGCGAAAAAGAAGACGGCGAGGTGGAAGAGCGACAAGCGTCTGCGCTGCATGACCATCCACAAAAGCAAGGGTTTGGAGGCCACCTATGTGGTCATCCTGGGGGATACGTACTACGCCAATAGCAGCCCGCTGCGCAACGCCATGTACCGGGCTGCGGGGTTCGAGCAGTCGTATGACGAAGCTCAGTTTGACGAAGCTAAACGCCTTGCATACGTCGCGGTGACGCGAGCGGAACGCTTGTGCGTGTGGACCGGCGTACCGCGGGACGCCGGCTCGATGGAGACTCTATCGAGCGCAAGCAACTCGTCATACAGGCGTGGTGACCTTGGACAACTCAAGCGCGCCCTGCAGGAAATTTGAAACTAAGGCCGCGGTGGCGCGCTCGAAGGTCGACGAGTGTATTGTGAAGCGACCGTCCCTGCTACTCAGACCTCGTGTTGTCGGTCGCGCCTTCCGCTTTGCGGTTGCCCAAGAATGCCCAAGCCAGCACTCCGATGGTGGTCGTCGCGAACGTCGCGGCAGTGAGCGATTCATGGATAGATGCGCAGTACAGCGAGGCTCCGATGCCACCCGCGACAGCCAAGAGGCCGGCCCCCAAGCTGCTGAGGTGCTTGCAGAACACAAGCGTATTTATCCGGCGTAGCTCCCTGCGTCGGAATTCCGCCTCTTTCGTCGTCTCCTCAAAGACCCAAGCAAGTCGCTCTGGAGCGATTTGCTTTAACTGGATGAGCTGCGCGATGGGCAGAAGCGGTGCATCCGTGGTAGACGTTTGCACCGCAAGCTCAGCCCCTTGGGAAGAGCGAGCCCGAAGGCTCGTGTGCTTAGAGCCCATGCTGCCGAAGTTCCCTTGCAGTGACCTTCGTCAAGTCACATGCGACCGCGGCCACTGCAGCTTGCAAAGAGAACAGGTCGGCCGCTCTGTCGCCCTTACGGGGAACGATAAACGAATCTTGCCGAAATGGGTTCGACAGGCGTGACAGCCGCTGCAGCGCCAGTCTGAATGTGATGCTCATGATGGAACTTGGTAGTCGGTGATGCGGCGTATAGGAACCACCGGTTTATCCTGAGCTCTTTGCCCTCATCGACCACCTGTCCCGTCGCCGGTCCGCCATCTCATCGCCGCCCGCGCTATCGGGGTGGCTCGGCTTCTTCTTCATGCATCGCTGGCTTGCGTAAGCACCGCCCGCTTGGCGTCACTCGGCAGGTCTCAACACCGCCGCGTCACCGCTCCAAACACCTTGGTCGCTCCTGCTCCATCCGGTGGAGTTCCGATGCTGAGAAGCGTGCTTCTTTTACCCTTAGGCACCGTTGCTTGGACATCGAAGGTAGCTAACCGCAGCAGGCTCACCAAGTCGTGCTGAAGAACCGGTTGACGTCGAGGCGTTTAACGCCCGTCGCAGCGCCTTACGGAGCAGTTGCGGCCGGATGGCCTCGCAAAGGTCTGTGACAAAGTAGGGTTGGGGCATGGCTGCGGCTCAGCAACCGAATTGGCAGTTTTTTCCATGATGGTGCCAATTCGACATCCGAACAGTCAAGCGCGTCGCGAAGCGGCCTCGAGGCTGCCGAAGCCCAGCCAACCGCCGAATCCTTGCCGCACGGATTACGTAACGAGCGTTATCAAATCGCTCGTCGCTCGGTTTTGCGCGTGAAACAGGTGCGAGACCGGTTCGCCGCACCCGTGAAGTACTTCCCCTCGCATCCGCTAGATGGTTGAGCCCGTTCATGTCCACGCTTGATGCGTCGCCTTTCGCCGCCAAAGCGTGAAACATCGTAGTGGTTCCAGACGGCGGAGGAAAGTCGGCTCGCTCTGGTCAGCCCCCTGCGCTGAATCGACACCAAACCTCCTGCGTGGCGTCGTGGAGCAGCGTCGCGTCGAACGCCTGAAGCCAAGCTTGGACAAGGTAGGCCACATCGGGGTGGTCGCAGGGGTCCCCGTTGAGACCATAGACGCGCCCAGACCGTGTGACGATGCGGCGTTGCCGCTCGTCAATCGTCACGACCGGTGAGGACACCCGGCCGCTGCCCTCGTCGACGGCCCAGCCGGCAACGTGGAGAGTCGGCTTGCCTAAGCGCGGAATCAGAACTTCAAACGCTGACCAACTCGTGAGCACCAAGTTTGGCTGCTCAGCCGTGGCGGGCGGGAGCCAGGTAGGCATGTTGACTCCCTTTCAAAGCCTGATAGTCAGGGCAGATTGATGAATGACAGGCGACATGACGGCGCTCCAGCGATGCGAATGAAGAGATGTTCGCGCCCCACTAGCTCACCACGTGAGCCAGCACGAATTTTGTAGACAAGGTCTCTCCGCCTTCACGTGGTTCCTCGCGCACTCGGCTGCAACTGTGCGCAGCTCTCCGGTTCGCTCAGCGGGCTGCCGTGGACTAGCCGAACCTGACCTTGATTGGGCGATATATGACCTTTGGCTACGATTCCTCGCCGGCAAACTCTCAGAATTGGGCAGCAGCATGGGGACCTGGCCGTCCAGCTCGCCTCAGGCATCACCGCAGAATGCAGGGAGTATTGAATGACCCGACCATCCTTCAACGCCGCTTGGGCTGCCTTCATGGCCGTCCGGGTGCCAGTATTTGAGGTGGGCAAGAAAATCGGCGGCAACGTTCAGAAGAACATCGAGATGCCCGAAGGCGGTTTCCGCAATGCATGCCCCATCAGGATGAGCTATGTGCTCAACAAGACTGGCTTCCCCATCGCCAAAAGCCGTCTGTACGCGATGGTGAGCGGAGGCGATGGCCAGCAGTACCTCTACCGGGTCGCCGACATGATGACCTACATGGAAAAGACCTTCGGGCGGCCGGACAAGACCGTACGCGCGCCCAAAGAGTCTGACTTCGCAGGCATGAAGGGCATCATCGTCGTCAAGGGCAGCGGCTGGGGCGACGCTCGCGGACACGTTACCCTCTGGGACGGTCGCAAGTGCTCGGACGTCTGCCACCTGATGCACGACCCCGACAACGGCCCGTTCGTGCCGGAGACGGCCTCACTGTGGACCTTGCGATGAGACTCCTTCTGCTCAGCACCTTGCTAGTCTCGCTTGCGGTGTCGGCGCAACCGGCCGCCACGCGTGAGGCTGCGAAACCGGCTGCGCCGGCAACGGCCTCCTACTCGCAAAAGACGCTGCTGAAGAACTGGACGCTCAGCGTGTGCCTGGCGAAGGTCGCCAAGAGTGCTGAAGCCAAGGACGACGCAAATGCTGCCGCGGCCGCCTACATGGAGTTCGGGAAGCAGTCCATCGAGGCATATGAAGCTCTGCGGGAGCTCGCTGACCGCTACTCGAAACGCGTCTATGGAGGCGCGGCGCAGTCTGAGTTCAACACGATGAAGTGCATCGACTTGCTGCATAGCAAGGAACTCGATGCGCTGACGGCGAGACTAGCGAAGGCGCACTGATAGGCGACGCCGCACCCCGTCGAGAACCCGCCGGCACGGCAACGAGTTCTCGCGCTGCAAAGTGAACCACAAGCAGCTCGACCGGAAGGTCTCCGCCTAACGACAAGCAGCTTGTGACTGAGGGCGCCTTGAGTGATGGGCGGGTCGCCGTGCCATGTCGACATCCGCGCCCCCCTCAGACTTGGTGTCGGACTCGCTCGAGAAGGACCCTCAATAGACCGACTGGCCGTCTCGTGTCCGTTATCGACGACCACGCAGGGCGCGCCGCCACGGCAGACACCCAGGTGGTGCCTCCACCTCGAGGACATCCGCCAAGCTCGGCGACTGCCGCCCCACTAGCAACTCCGGGCACACTACACCTCTTGAGGTCTTCGATGGCGTGTGCCTTCGGGATGCCCTAGCTACTGCCGCTGCGTCCTACCCTCTAGCAGCCGCACTAGGCGCACTTCTAGCCGAAGGCCAAGTTGAATACGGAGGTGCACTGCCTTTCGGTGGTCCTCGATGCTGCGAGGCCCGCGGCTTTGCTCGAGGGCCTGTCGGTGACTTACCCGGAATGTGCTGCCGATGATGGATGAGAATGAGATAGGCACGCAGAGCGTCCAAGTACGGTGCAACATCGACGCGCAAGCACCATTTCACAAAGTCATCCATGTCTAAAGCGACTGCGGCAACCGGCGCTCGCTGCTCAGCGAGCGTTCGCGCCCCCGCTTCGACCAGTGCAGTCCACGCTTTAAAGTCTTTAGGGAAGCGGATATCCAGTCTGAAGGCAGCGGCCAATCTGCGGAAGTCTGCAGCGGAAAGTTGAACTCCAGCAAGGTCGCGCTCCATGGGGCCGCAGTTTAGGGTAGCGGCCGGTCTGAGCAAAGCAAACGGGGTGGATGCGCGGGGCGCCTCAACGTAGGCGCCGGGTTTCATGGCCTAGTGCAATGCCGCCGTGCGACCGCGCCCCGTCATGTGTCCTGGCACGCAGACGCAAAAGGGGCTGTCAAGGTAACTGGTTCCCGCACGACGCTCTCAGGCCAGCTTGACGCCCTGGCGCAGATGCTGCACAAGTTGCGCCGACGCAAACGGCCCCATCATCAGGTGCGTCGGCGCCGCCAGAACCAGCCCACGCCGAGCAAACCGAGCAGAAGGCCGGAGCCAAGGCCAATCCAGCCGAGCCGCCAGCCCTCATCGATGTTGACCTCCGGATTCGCCCGGAGGATGAGCACCACCCCGAGGAACGCGGATGCTACGGGAGAAGCAATAGAGACCAAAACCAGCAGGAGCCGCTTCATCGGAGCTGCTCCAGTGTCGGGCAGTTGAGCCGAAGTCCTGCATCACTTCCACCGGCCTGAACGATTTGCTCAAGGAAGGCCGCGCAGTTGTTTGGGACCATGAGCCACAGCCAGCGCTGGGACATCAGTTCGTCAAGAGCAGACGTGTTGCTGAAGTCGAACTCCTCTGCGATACACAGGTTGAGTTCTTCTCCGTCGTAGGGCGGCGGAGCCTTCTTTCTCTCGGCCATGCTTTTCTGCTCCCTGGAAGGGTCTTCCTGTACAGCAGTCTAGTGGCCGCGACTGCGGCTCAGACGGATGAAAGTCATGCCCTACCCTCACTCCCCCAACCGCATCGAAGTGCAACGACATTCTGGCGGTCCCGTGGCGGCATCTCGCTTGCTCTAAGCTGGTCTAATGGCGCCGCGCGTAGCGCCCTCCCTCGAACGAAAAAGGAAGACCAATGGCAAAGTCGCTTGATAAGGTACTGGCACAGATTGAGCAGTTGCAGCGCCAGGCCGACGCACTTCGAAAGAAGGAGATTGCCGGCGTGGTGGCAAGAATCCAAGAGGCAATTGAGCACTACAACCTCACACCGCAGGAGCTCTTCGGCAGCAGTGGCTCTCGAGGCCGCAGGAGCGGAGGCAGGAATGAGGCACCTGCGGGTCGGCGTAAGACAGGAGCTGCGAAGTACAAGGGCCCCGAGGGCCAAACCTGGACTGGCGTAGGAAAGCGTCCGCGCTGGTTCGTGGAGGCCTTGGAGTCGGGTAGGTCCGCAGACGACTTCCTCGTCAAGGCTGCTTCCCCCTCGCGCGCATCGAAGAAGCTGCGTGGCAAGCCTGCAGGCTCCACGCCGACCAAGGAAGCTGGCCTCGCGAAGTACCGTTCAGACGATGGCCGTACTTGGACCGGACGCGGCAAGCGACCCGCTTGGTTCGTAGAAGCACTCGCGGCCGGCAAGAGTGCGGACGACATGCTGGTCTCAAACTTCAAGCATTGACCGCCATCCCCGCTCTTGCCCGCCTCGACTTGAGGGGGTGTCGTCGGGTCGAGCTCCACGGATGCGCTAGGATGTCCCGCAAGGCATCCGGCCGGACTTGTCCTCGGGTCAAATCGGAGTTCAACACATACGCTTTGCCTTTCCGCACCCCGTCGGAGGCCGGCGCGTAATCGAGGAACGCTGGTCTGAATGACAGGAGTGCCTTATGGCCAAGCCTTCCTCTGCGGCGTTGCCCACATCACTCGGTCAAACCGCGCCCGCGGCTGCTGACCCCAACGACGTCCACCTTCGCGCACTGAAGAATCGGCTCCAGGCTCGATTCCCGGATGTGCGCTCGTCCCACCTGACCGAAGCCATCGCCGCCGCCTTGGGATTCAACACCCATGCAGCGTTGCTCGCGGCCAAGTCGGAGCCCTTGTTCTCGCTGACGCTCCGGGCCTTCCAGGCGAAGAAGTTCAAGCAGCGCCTGTTGGACCTCAGCTATCCGGTGCAGCCGGACTTCCAGTTCGGGCTGCCAGCTGCAGGCCCCACCCCATCCGCCGAGTACCTGGAACGACTCGCTGAGCTGCAGCACATCGGTCAGACCCCCGACCGGTCGTGGCCGCGCATCCACGCGTTGCGTCGCCAGTGCGCTGATGAATTCGCCAGGACATTCGGCCTGGGCCATCTCGAAAACAAGGATGACAAAAGCGTTGTCAAGCGCTGGACCATCGGCGTGGACCACAACCACTGCCTGCCGGGCTGGGGCGACAACTTCAATGCGCAGCGTGGCGCGCTCGTGGACTTCACGGGTAGCAACCATCGCTGGTCGTTCTTCCAGTCTCTGCCGGTCACGGGTGGGTCAAAGCCAAAGTCCGTCGAGTACTGCAGCGCCATGGTGTCAATGCCTTACGTCGGTTCTGATGGGCAGCCCAGGGAGCTGGAAGATGCCGCGCACCGCGCGGGTCGTATCGGCTGGACGTGCAGTCGCCACGATGACTGGTCTTGGTATGCGTCCGGCTCAACGGCTTTGCTGCTGTTCAAGCGCCTTACGCCGGCTGAGGAGATGCGCCGGGCATGGTCGCGCTCCTTCAAGCGCTGGATGGTCGAAAACCGCGCTCGGCTGACCAAGTCGGCCAAGCAGCTGAAGCGCTATGTCCTGGATGACGCCATCGGCTGCCAGCACCTGCCTCTGGACCTGAAGGACTACGAGGATTGCCGCGAACGTTACCTCCGCGAGTTCGCATTCAACCTCTACTACGAGCGTGAAAACGTCATGGCACAGCACTTCGAGACGTTGATAGCAAAGTGGGCCGAAGAGTCTCGTGAAGGAGCGCTGGCATGACGCCGCGATACACCGAAGCCATTGGCCTTGCTGCCCGTGCTCACGAGGGCCAAGTCCGCAAGGGCACAGCTGTGCCCTACGTCACGCACCCGGTGGCAGTCGCGACCTTGGTGGCGCAATACGGTGGAGACGAAGACCAGCAGATTGCCGGCTTGCTTCACGACGTCCTCGAAGACGGCGGCCTGCACTACGCGGAAGAGATTGACCGCCGCTTCGGGCCACGCGTCCTGCGCATCGTCGAGGCGTGCACGGACGGAGTGCCCGACGAAACAGGCCGGAAACCACCCTGGAAGGAGCGCAAGGTGCGCTACCTCGAGCATCTGCGCCACGAGCCTGACAACGTGTTACTGGTCTCGGGCTGCGACAAGCTGCACAACGGGCGGAGCATCTTGGACGACTTGGAAACCATCGGCCTCGAGGTCTTCAAACGCTTCAAGGCCAGTCGAGAGGAAACCCTCTGGTACTACGCGGAACTCGCGCACGCCTTCGAAGAGCGGCAAACGCCCATGTGCAACGAGCTCACGGCCACCGTGGCCGAGATGCACCGCTTGGTGGGCCGCTTGGCCGAGCAAGCGTGATAGCCTGGACTGCAGGGATGCGCAACCTGTTACGTCGATTTCTTGGCTCCGGGATAAGCACAGCGGCAGCACCCACTGACGGCCTGGAGGCATCCACGTCGGACGACCGTCCGATAGAGCGCTGGGACGAACAGAAGTTCGCGGCGGTCGAGGCCTGCCTCAAGGAGCTGCCTGAAGACGACTGGACCCCCGAGGACCATTACCTGATGGTTGAGTGGACAGCGCAGCGGCATCTATCGCACGACGAGCCGCTGACCGAGCGCCAGTGGGCAGCTGCAAAGCTCCGCCTTAAGGGACGAGTAGATGCCGCTCTGGAGGAACTGCGGCAGGGTGGCGACCTCGGCGAGGCCGAATGGGAACGGCGCGAAAACGAGCGGCAGAGGCTGGGGGAGCTGCTCCACGAGCCCATGCCCTTGACCGAGCAGCAGGTCCGCGAGGTTATCCTGCCCCTGCTTGCCAAATTTGACTTCGGGCCTGAGCCCTCGGTGCTCACCGATGAACAGGTCTGGCGACTAGCCATGGCGTGCCGTGACCCATATCACAAAGCAACTTCTCTCTCGGACCGCCACGACATCCGCGATTGCCAGGACAGCCTTCGGATGTCATTTCATCCGGCAGTGCTGGAAACAGCTCAAGCCTTGGCTGCCAACTATGAGTTACTTCTTCGGGCGCGGCGTTCCGGCTACACCGAGGTGAAGCTTTCGGTCCGGACCAACTGCGGTTGTATGGCCGCTGCGCTTAATGGCAAGAGCGCGCCGGTTGAGGGGCTCATCAACGCCTACGAGCAACGGGATGACCGCTATCCAGTTCTGCCGGTGCCGGCGGTAGCTTGTGCTTCGAACGAGGAACCGCGGATTTGCAAGGTCGGATTGATTGCCCTGGCTCCGGTGGACACATCGAGCCCTAGTTATGACGATGACTTTCAACGGTGGGCGACGGAAATTATGGGCGGGCAGATTTGCCAGCTCGAGGACGACTGGGCTTCGCGGCTTAACCGGTAGCGAGCGACTCGCGTGGCACTGATGGATAAAGACACCGAAGCACAAACAGCACTCCCTACACAGGGAATGCACGTCATCCGGTTTGAGGGCGTTGACGGTCGCAGCGTAGAAATCGAACCGCACGAAGGCCGCGGCTTCGATGTAGAGCCACTGGGCTTCGTTGACCTTGTCCGGGCAGCGGAAACGAAAAATCCGACGCTCGAAGTTGTTATCGCCAACGGGCGGGCGCCCACTGCGGCCACGGGCCTGGAGCTTGATGGCCCTCTCACGGCAACGCTCACGTTGAGCAACAACGGCCCTGTCGTTGCGTACGGCCTTGTCGAAGGTGGATGGCTACCAATGCCGTGGGCACACAAGCGCATCGCTTGGGTGGACCGCAATGTCGTCATCAACCTGGAGAAACTGAAAGAAGAGGTCGAACACGACTTTCGACCAGGAGACCGGGCTTGGCTTACGAAGTGGTTGGGGATGGACGTGGACGAGGTGAGCCCAATCCTCTTTGTCTTGGAAGGCGCCGTCCGCCGGCCACCCACCGACTTCGAGATGCGGGCAGAACTCGGGCGAGCCGTCAAGGTGCTACAGAAGACGCTTCCCGATGCTCGAATCCAATCGGTTGGCTCTAAGCAGCGACGCGCTTTGCACCTTATGGCTCTGGACTACGCGGAATTCCGCAGTCGCGCAATGCGCGTCTTGGTGAAAGCCATCCCCCTGGTCATGAGCCCCGTGAAGGCTGAACGTCGATTGGCGCTGGAGCGCCAAGTATTTGAAGTTGCTCGCCAAGAGGGCGTGAAGGTCGGCAGCCTGCCGATTCTTGCGCTGCTGAGCTGCATCTACGACGCCAATCCGGCACTGTCAGCCCATCAGACGGCCCGCCCAGGACGCGCAGTGCTGAAGCCGATTGAGGGCTACAGCATGGCTGATGCCTACAACGCGATGGCCGACTTGTATTTCGTTGAGCTGCTGGTCAACGCCCACGCGTTGTTTCCGCAGATGCCTCCGGTCCTGTATACGGGTGATGCTGGCCTCGCCTCGTTCTGGACCGCGCTGCAGCCAATGACAACAACGATGGCGCATCTTCCCAGGGGCAGGGTGCGACCGACTGTGACCTTCGGGCTGAGCGGCAATCTGTTCCCGGCTCTTTCGCAAGACGAGCTCATCGCATTGAAGCAGCGATTGGGTCAATAGGGCTAGCCACGCCTGCGCATCAAGCGCGCCGTGCTTCGACGACGAGCGTGTCAATCGCGTCGGACAGCGACAGCCCCCTCTCGGCTGCAAGCCGTGACAGCTCGTCATGCGTTGCCGGCCGAACAACAATCGAGATTGGCGCGGGGCAGCGGCGCGCTGGCGAAGGCGCTTGCCCTACGAGCAACAGACAACGGCCAACAGGAAGAGCCGACCGTCCGCGCCCACTATCAGGCCTTGGGACAGTCGACCGTCCGTTACGGAGAAAATGTCGAGCGGCTAGAGGCGCTGGCAGCTGTAGATAACTGCCGTCCGCAAGTTGTTGTGGGTTGCTGGGTGGCTCATCGCCTCGACCCGGTACGACCGGAAGCTGGCGGAAGTGCTTCAGGCGTCGATGAGGCAAGCTGACTTCAATGTGGGATGAATACATGTTCATCGGCAATGAACACGTACATCGGGTCGTACGACGCAAATGGCCCAAGGGATATAACGGAGCCCAGGAAGGCAATATAGGCGCACGTTTTCCGGGCGTCCGGCTAGAAGGGGGTATCTTCAAAGGTCTACCCTGACTTGCATGAACCCCCTCGATGACCAAAACACCCTCAGCGCTCCGGTGGCTAGCCGAGAAGCGTGCGCGCTTGGCCGGCGACCTCGAACAATCCCGGCGCGTGGCCGAAGAGCTCGGACAACACATCGAACAGGTGCAGTTTCAGGTCACCGCGATGGATGAGACCATCCGCATCTACTACCTGAACCTCATTCCGGAGAGGATTGCCCCGGTCAACGCATGGCAGGGCCGCTACGGCAAGCTCGGCGAATACCGACAAGCCCTGTCGGCCAGAGCCAAAGGCTACTCTCGTCGTCGGTGTGATTTGCAGAGTCCGTGTTCGCATCTGAAGCGGGGGCGTCAGTACCCCCTTTTGGGGCCGCCGGAAATGCTCTGGCCGGCCTCCACTCATGCCGTCGGAATGAGCCCCGTCTTGGGCATTGCCCCGATAGAGGGGCCGACGCCCGATTGGCTGGATTAGGCCGGGTCGCCACGATGTTCCCTCCACTGCTGCGATAGGCTACGCCGGCGGGCCGCGCTCGTAGACACGAAACCGACCCTGCACGCCCTCCGTGCTCAATAAGGGCGAAGCGACGATTAAGTGCATGCCGCGTCGAAGAATATAGATAAATTCTCAACGAACGGCGCAAGAACTTAAGGACGCCGACTGCGGCGAGGATTTTGCGCGCCAGCTTTGGACGAAGTCGGCGGAGCGGAAAATTGTGAAAATACATCCGCTGACGCTCCGAGCACCTTTTGCAAGAAGGACTGATGACGAGTGCTCAAAGATGCATTCTTCTGAAGGACATCCACCACCTCGATGACCTCATCAATACTTAGGGAAGCAAGTTCTCGTCGAGTTTTCGAATACAACAGTACGAGTATCCCGTTGCGCATTTCAAGCGCGGACGAGATTGCACCATGCACCATTCCGAACAGCTCTACAGCACCACCGCTGTGCGATTTACGGAGCCACTCCAGAAGCGTCTGATGCGATTTAACAGATGGCCGTCGGTTCGGAAGCTTGGACGGCTCAACCCTATTCACAGCATCGAGAGTACTGACCGCCCACCCCGCTGGCTGCGGCATTCGCTCATACGAGAGCGCTTTTTCCCGGTTGTATGCATATGCAACAGGGACGCCAATGTTCTCCATGCGCACTAAGACCTGATGTTGGTTCTCGTCAAACGCCAACAGTTCCTGCGAAGCAGAGTCAAGTTGTTTCACCTCCAGAAGAATCAGGTCCCCGTCCTCTAAGAGCCCGACGATATCTGCACAATACTTTCGAAGGCCTCCACCTTGCTGATTGGCGTAAGGAGGAAATAGCTGAAGACTCCGCTCTTGGCAGAAGACCTGCAGCGCTCCTTGGATGGCTGCTTGAACGGAGTTTTCTTTCCTTGCCACTTATGCCCTTTCTGTCCACCATCCTTACCGGAGTAATTCCATTTGCGACATGCATGTTCGCATTCAATTTCTTCGCCTCGTGAAAGGCACGGCGCTCGCCCATATAAAGATATTACCCGAACCAAGCCTTCACCAGCCCTTCCAGACCCTTTTGGGCTGGCATTGGCTCGGTGGAAAGTTTCAATAGGAGCACCAGGCTAATGAGGAAGAAGAGGAACGCAAAGCTGCGGGACGCCGGCGCAACCAGCTTTGTGTTAGCGTCTTTCAAAACTAGGCCGAGGCTGGCCATTGCGCTGACCAAAAATGAGATACCCCAGATAGTCGCCAGAAATACCGGACTGGTGGCGGGAGTTGGGTCGAGAACCCGGACCAGCTTGGCAAGCCAGAGTACTGGGATTCCACCGCACGAAGCAGCAAAGATGTGCGCGGCGAAGGACAGCAGCGGGTCGAGAAACAACTTTCTCGGGCATGCCAAGCCTTCCGAGTCGCCTACAGCGGCAATGGCTGATACAACGACCAGAACCAGCGCCCACACAATCGGCGGCACATAAAGCAGATGATGCTTCATCTCCGCCAGTGCCTCCTTACCGGCCTCGCTACCAATCGCTAAAAGGAACAGCGCAAAAGTGAGGCTGGCACCTGCCAGCGCTGCATGCGTCATAACCTCCGCAGCCGCGAACAACGCTCGAAAGTCCGTCTTGCTCTGTTCCGAACGACTCTCCCACCAAGGCATAAACCTTTCGACTAGACGGTGCATCCACTTCGGGATGCACGTCATGCGATTTTCTCCGTTTGCCGCCGCCTTTTGCTCGGTGTACCTATCCGCCACCTCTCTCGGCGTTGCCGCACTATTGTGCGAGTTCTCCATCACTTCTCCCATGGAGACATTGCTCGTGGCAGGAGCAATGTCAATTATTGGAATAGCTGCGGCGTTCTTGCTCTTTTTCCTCGCCGCACTTTCAGTTCTTTTGGACGCGCGCACGGTCCAGTTGGTCGTAGCAAGTCCCTGAGTTACCCTGCTCCCGGGCAACCGCTAGATTGATGCCAACGGCAAAAATGCGCTGCCTTGAACGGCGCCGGTATCCATTATTGTCTTCGAGTGGGGCCAATCACGCACCAGACTGCGCGGCGACCAGGCATAGAAGCTCCATGGAGCGAGGCGTATTTCTCGTAAGCGGACGGGTTGTCAGGTCCGACCAAGATGCATTCCATGCCTTGGCCGCGTCGAGTCGGTTCCAGGCGCAAAGTCGTGATACGAGGGAGAGAGCCGCGAACGATAGACCGGCGGGTGAGGCGACGGACGACCGCTTGCAGGTCCGAAATGCGAGAGCGAAGGCAGCACTGCACTCCGCCTCGACCCGCGTCCGAGCGAGCTTGCGAGGTTGAATCCTTCATGAGCATCACACTCGAGTAGGTGTCCAACGAGCCGGTTACTCGACCTGCTGCGGCGCAATTGATAGCAGAGGCCAACGACCCCGTGATAGTGTTTGATGGGCCAGGGCAACCTATCAGACTTGATGCCTCTGCGAAGCGCGTGTCCGGGAGCACACTAGTGCGCCTTGGCCGTTACAGCTTGGTCACCACCCCAAAGGAACGAAAAGCGCTGATGGTTCGCCGAGACACGCCCTTCCTCGTTGAGCAGCTCGCGGCTTGGTCAACAAAGTAGGCGCTTTCGTGGCCAGGCACCTCACGTGCGACATCTGCTCATCCAACGTCTAGCGCCTTGACATTTCCGCAAAGGCGTCTAGCGCGGCCATCTCTGCAAGCTGGGGGTGCTGATATTCGCCACCTAAGCGCCGCCGGATTGGCGGCCCAATGTCGGGTGGTGGCACGAAGACGAGCACCGGTGCGTAAAGCCCGTTCTCGAGCAAGTCGGCATCGATGTCGGCTTCCCAGCGCTCATCCATGGCGGCCGGAACGGTTAGGAGTTGACTTGAAACTCTGCTCTCAACCGGCCCTGCTCCTCGTAAGCGCCCAGCCACCTCGGCGCCCTACCGCGACCGCTCCAGACGTTGCCCTCATTGGCTGGGTCTCTGAGCTGGATGGCCACGGCGGTACGCGCCTGCCGCGCCCTCGGCCCGGAAGCAGGGACATAAGGCTGCACCGCGTCTAACGCCTCGCGCGGAGTGAACCCGGCTGCGATAGCTTTCCTGACGTAACCATCTGCGAGCACCTTTATCTCCTCGGACCGCTTGGCCTCAATCTGCTCTTCGAGCCGCGCCTTCAGGGCCAGCAGGTCGGCGTAAGAATGCGTCGATACGTCAGTCGTCATGTTTGATAGCGGATGATTCCGCGCTTGATTGAACATCCAACAGCTTACCGGCCGGCTCAGATGATGCTCTTGGAGTCTTCAGACGGCTCGTAGCACGGAGCAACGCCTTCAGCAGGCCGGCCAGCCTGTCAGTTGCAACCCAAGACTTCAGCATTTGAGCAAGGCTACATCACTCGGCGGTAACGCCTAGAGCCTCGATTGCTTCAAGCAGGTTCAACACCTCGCAGCTGCCGGCGGTTTCTTTCGCTCTGAAGCCTGAACGGCAGGCGGCAACGGCGGCGCTCACAGCGTCTGAGGAAAAGACGCTCGACCCTTGCGGTTCCACTCTTCCTCCTCGCCGGATATCAGGAAAGTCAGGGCGACGTGGAACGCCCGTCCGTATACGCCCGTCGCCCTCGATGTCTGCGGCCGCTGGCGTCACGACTCTCGGGACCGGTCACGCACGTCCACATGCTCCACGCCCATCGCACGCATGCACTGCAGGAAGAACGTGAACTGGAACTTGCCTCGGCTGATGCGATTCGCAATTGCACGCTCTTCATCCCGTACGCCGACAGCTTCAAGGCGCGCGGCCAGTGCTTTATAGGTCAGCCCGCGACGAGCGAGCTCTGCTTTAAGGATGCGTTTTGCCTCGGCCTCCCAGACCAAAGACTTTTCAGCCGATAGAGCGGCTCCGCCGTGCTTGGTCCGCTCCGACTGTCCCATAAATTCGCCCGTTTTGTCCCACATACGAGGCCTTTCTATCGCGCGCCAGGATTCTGTTGAGCGTAAATATCGCATACGATATATTCACATCGATTGCGAAGACTAAATCGTAAATCAGCTTTAGGGTTTTCGAGCCGGCGCGCAGTTGCTAGACGGAGGGCGGCACTTTTCCAGCCACGTAACAGACCAGTCCGGAGTACCTATGAGGCCCCCATTAGTCCACGCCGACGGGCGACTGCCCCACCGGGCGGCATGCATGCTCTTGAGCAGCGAAACGCAGTCTCACCAAGCCCACGCCTCAGGCTCCCAGCCAGGTCCGCTCCAGGGGGCGCGATGAGTCGTGGCGTACAGAAGTGGACCGAAGAGGCAATCGCCAAGCGCGTCAAGTTGGGCCACGGCCGCGGCAAAGGGCCCACCTATCTGCCGTGGGTGCTTACCACCGACTTCTACTCGAAGGGGCGGACCCATACGCCCTACAGCCACAAAACTGGACGCAGCCATGAATTGCTCTCGGACGGCGAGCTGAACGCATTTCTGATGCTCGAGTGGGCGCTGGACGTCATCGACATCCGAGAGCAGTACCCGCTCGAGCGGGACGTGACGCTTGAGCTCGCTCAGGAACTAGGAATTCGTCATCCCTACTATCCGGGTACGCACGTTCCCTTCGTCATGACGCTCGACTTCCTTGTGACAAAGGTCTCGCACGGAACAGAGGTACTCGAGGCATTTAGCGTCAAACAGCAAAGCGACCTCGAAGACGCCGAGACCTTGTGTCGGCTGGAGCTCGAGCGCGCCACTTGTCAAGCACTCGGCATCCCGTTTCGGCTTCTCGTGAAGGAGCGCATGCCACAGCAAGTCATCGCGAACCTTGCGTGGGTACGAGATGCGCAGCTCGATGAGAACGCAATCGAGCCGTTCGAGGGTTTTTATGCGGACCACAAACGTCGCATGGTCCAGGATATGTCGGCTCGGCAGTTCTATGGGTCCTTGAACGACTACTGCACCGACTACGACCGGCGATACAGCGTGGAGCGCGGTACTGGCCTTCGCGTTGCACGCATGCTTTTGCTTGACCGCACGCTCACGATGGACCTGAACAACCGAGTACCTCAGGCCGCCCCCATGTCCACCTTTCGCCTCACCGCTTCACCTGGACGCCTGCGGGCCATGGGAGGCAACTGACCATGACCGGCCAGCAACCATTCTTCCGCAACGACGTGCTAGTGCGCGATGACGGAACGCATCACCGCCTTCTTTCCATTGAAGAGCTCGGCGGAGGTCCCGCGCCCGCGTACCGCGCTTGGCTTATTCTCCTTGGGCAGGATAAAGCACTCCCGCACTGGGTGTCGGTGGACGAGCTGAACAAAACATTTAAACGGCCCGAAGAGAAGGATTCGGAGCGACCGGCAAAGGGGGATTCGCCCGGTACCCCTAGCGAATGCAAACCATTGGCGCGCCCTCCCTCGGCTGCGAGCTTGGCTGTCGCCGAACGTGCGTATGCTCGCATAGCTTCATTGATTGACGACCCGGGCATTTTTGAGCCGAGCACGCGACATGCGTTGCTCGTCAAGCATTCTCAGTTGCCAGGCAGCGCAACGCCCAAGACCCTGCTTCAAGACCTGCGCCGTTGGTGGCAAGGGGGCCAAACGCTTCACGCCCTCACGGGCATGTATGCGAATAGCGGCAGGCCAAGTGTCGCCGGCACCGGCATGCGCGGCCGCAAGCCCCAGCCCCGAAACGTTCACTTAGGGGACGTCGCTGCAGCAGCAGCTGACTGTGTCAGCCGTAACCCCTATCAGCTGCAGCAAGTTGACTTGGACAACATGCGCTGGGTCATCGAGAACTACTACTTCGACAAGGGGAACAGGCGCACGTTGCAGGCGGCCCTGCGCCATCTTCACAGCACCCGGTACACCTATATCGACGGCAACGGAACAAAGTGTCTTCGTCACGAGAGCGAGTGCCCTAGCTACCGGCAACTCAGCTATTTCTTGAAGACCCGCTACTCACTGGAGGAACGCGCAATTGCAAGAAAAGGCGAGAAGCGATTTGCGCAGGAAGACCGTGCGACGCTTGGCTCAGTTCAGATTGAGTGCCACGGCGCCGGCCACATCTACGAGTTCGACGCCACTATCGCCGACGTCGTGCTGGCCGCTTTAGCGGACCGGACTGACCTGGTCGGTAAGCCGACGCTTTACCTCATCATCGACCGTGCGACCCGCCTCATTGTGGGCTTCTACCTCGGCTTCGAGAACGCAAGCTACTCTCCTGCGATGCAGGCTATCCTGAGCATCGGCGAAGACAAGGCTGCTCTATGCGCGCGTTTAGGTCTGCCATACGACCCCGCTGATTGGCCTGCCCACGGCGTTCTGCCGGAAAAATTCTTGGCGGACCAGGGCGAGCTGATGCACAAGAAGGCGCGTCCCATCGCAAGAGCGCTACGGGCCACCATCTCTAACGTTCCCGGGCTGCGTCCTGACTGGAAACCTCTGGTTGAGTGCGGATTCAAGATGATTCACCAAATCATCGCTCCCGACACTCCGGGCTACGCTCCTGACGCAGAGACCAAGAGGCGCAGAGCCGTAAACGTGGATAAGGCTGCGTCACTGAACATCGAGGAGTTCACGGGCATCATCGTGGCGGCCATCATCGCTCACAACAAGACTCCGCAAGTAGGTTACCCCCTGACCATTGAGCAAGTCGCTGATGGCGTTCGGCCCATTCCCAGAGAACTCTGGGCCCATAGCGTCAGGCGGCGCATGGGCGTGCTGGACCGGATGAATTTCGAGCAGGTTCGCCAGGAGCTGCTTCCGCGCGCGACGGCGACTATTACCGGAGACGGGATTAGGTTCGAGAAGATGCACTACTCGTGCCCTGAGGGCGAGGCGCTGGGCTGGTTCGTCGAGGGCCGCCGCGCCCGCAAGCCACTGGAAATCATCTTCGACTATCGCCTTGTTGATGAAATCATCGTGTTTGCCCCGGACGGCAGTGGCCGCTCGTTTGTCGCCAAGCTGAGCAAGGACAGCGTGATGTTCCGAGGACGCTCCCACAAAGAGGTGTGGCGGCATTTCCGCGACGTCGCCGCCTTGACGGGCGACGCAAGTGAGCTGACCCGCCAAGCTCGATTCCAGTATCGCGAGCAGACTGCACCGGTTATCAGCGCGGCCCAAGACGCGCTCAAGAGGGTCGCCAGCGGCGTGTCGCGCTCGTCCCGTCGCAAGGATATCAAGGATGCTCGCCAGGCCGAACTGCAGTTCGAGCGCGCTCAAAGCGCTGGTGTAGTTCCACCGTCGCGGACAGCTATCCCTAGGGCTGCCACCGCTACAGCTGCGCCGGCCGCCATCAACAGCCACGCAGCCCGAGCAGTCGTGATACCGCTGCGGCCAGCAGACGCTCCTCAAGAGGCGGCACTTGAAGCAGCCACGACGCAAGGCTCCGCCGCGTCCCGTGCCCCCTCGCTCAAAGAGCTACTTGCGAATATGCGGCGCCGGATGGACTGAAGAGGTCACATATGCTTGCCATCAATCTCCTACCACATGTCCAGACCGCTGACTACAAGGCTCAGCCCCGTCAGAGACGTTATCAAGGCAATCAGCTCATCGAGGCGCTGCCTGAAGCCTTGAACGAGGTACAAATTGTCGAATCGCTTGAGTTACTACCGGACTTCGACCCTGCATCAAGGCAGTGGGACAGGTCCGACAGGCTGCGCGAGTTGCACGTTCTCCTGAACATCATGTATCCCCTGTCTTGCCACGTCGAGCTATCGCTGGCGTTGGACACCCTCCTTCGAGAAGGCTATGTCGGACGCCGCCCGCACTCGGCGCAGCACATGGCCATCTTTCAAGAGATTCATGAGGACTCTCTCAAGCCGGCAGCCTTCCGCCAGACTCACGACACTCTCGTGCCAAAGCTCTCCACGGCGCTGGTTGCCGCCTCGGGGATGGGAAAGACGACGACCGTGCAGCGCTGCCTGGCGCGTTATCCCAAAGTCATCTACCACCCCGACCTCGACCTCTATCAAATTCCGGCCCTGCACTTCGAAATGCCGAGCGACGGCAAAGGCGTCAAATCGCTGCTCACCAGCATCATCGAGGCCATCGCGGACCTCATCCCGAACAACACATATCGGGAAGACTACATCCGTCAGAGCCGCGAGTCAGTGTCGAGTATGCAATCGTCTGTGCGGCGGCTGCTCAATAAGCACTGCGTAGGCCTTCTTGTCCCGGACGAAGTTCAGAACGTCGCCAACACGCGCAAGTCGGACCAGGTGGTGATGACGGAGCTGACGACGCTGGCCAACAAGTCTCAGACCCCCGTCATGTATATCGGAACGCCTAAGGCCAACCGTGTGCTGGGACTAGATTTCCGTCAGGCCCGGCGCAGCATTGGGCTGAGCCTGGGCAACTGGAGCCCCCTGCCCCGCTTTGACACGGTGCCGGACGAGGACGGCGTGCTCGTTCAGCAGCCTGGGGAGTGGGTCGACTTCATCACCACAGTTTGGCGCTATAGCTGGGTGCAGAACCCGGTGCCGCTGACTGAGGCACTGCTGGACACAATCTACCACTGCACCCAGGGCATCATCGACCTTGCTCTCAAGCTGCTCATCCTCACCCAAGCGCGAGCTATCCTGGACGGGTCAGAGACCATCAGCGAGCAGCTCCTCATGTCCGTCTACGACGAGCAGTTCAGGTTGCTGCAACCTATGCTTGATGCACTGCGTGAGAACGACCACGGTGCGCTGGCAAAGTTCGAAGATGTCAAGTCATTCGACGTCCGGGATGCGCTGGACGACCTGACGCGCCGCTATCGGGCAACGGGCTCCCGACGCCTCGCGGTCCGCCCCGGAACGCCCGGATTCGAGTCCCAGCTGACGCAAGTTGCATGCGCCATCGGCCTGGACTCTGCGGACGCGCAGGCCCTGGCCCAGCAAGTTGCCGAGCAAGGCACCGCGCGGAACATGCTCCATGCTCTCGGACAGTTGGCCGACAAGGCGGCTCCTCCGCGCAAGGTGAGCACGAAGTCGCCCCAGCGGAAGAGGAAGGATGGAAACGCTAGTCCCGAGGTGCCTACCTACCCTGGGCTGGAAAGCCGTCCCGACGATTTCCGTAACGCTATCGTGCAAGCCGCTCGGGAGAAAACCTCGGTCCTTGAGCAGCTTATTCGGCTTAACCTCATCCCTCAAGCCGAGGATGTCATCGCTCTGGCATGAAGCTACCCCCGCTTTACCCGAATGAGCTCATCGGCAGCGCATTAATCCGGGCGGCCATCCACACTGGGCTGCCGGCGCGGGTCTTGCTGCCGCGGCTTGGGGTGAGCCGTCTTGGATTGACCACGCTGTTCCTGCCCTTAGGGCTGGCCGAGGTTGCCTTGCGGTCTGGCTTGAATGCGCAAAAGCTACTCTGGGAACACACCGTCTTTCCGTACTGCGTTGCGTACTTCGCTTCGCAAGACGTCGAGCTATATGAGGCCTTCGCCCTGGACCGTGCATCCTCTGTCAACCAGCCAATCGTAAACCTCCTCGGACACTGCGGTGCGGTGTTTCGCTACTGCTACGAATGCGCAGTTGACGATGTGATGGACCTCGGCGAGTCTTACTGGCGCCGAGACCACTGCTTCCCAGGCGTGCATGTCTGTTTGCAGCACGACTGCCCCCTGGTACCTGCAACGCCAAGCGGCTTGTCGTGCCAGCGATTGTTGAGCACCCCGCTTCCCCAGCGCGTCTCGCCTCCTTTAGCTGGCTCATCATGTCCGACGTGGCTCCGACAGGCGCTGGCGTTGACGGCTTCAAAAATTGCTTCTGGGCAATGGCTACACAGGAGCGACTGGAGCCAGGAGTATCGCGAACGGGCTATCGGCTTGGGTTTCACCCATCCAGCGGGCACTCTGGAAAGTGCAGCGATGGCACACACGCTTCGTGCTGGCGTGGGGCCAGAGTACCTGCGCGAGCTGGCGCTGGACTTCAGCGAGCCGCGCCGGTCGTGGCCGACCCTCATGGTAAGGCCCGCAGTGACTGCGACCTTCTCCGCGATTAAGCACTCAATCCTCGGAGCGTTTCTCGAACAGCAGCGGCCTAGCAGGGACCACTTCTCGTATAGCAAACCAGGAAAGGGCTCACGAACGCCGCAAGACTTGCAAGCGATGGACGAGCACATGTCGGCCGCCGTTCGTCAGAAAACGCGAGTGTTGACTGCCAGCGGTAGCCGCACAACGCTGGAGTCGATGATGGTGGGCCTGGGTGCTTGGCAAACGTTCCGCTGTCAAAAGCAGTCCCTACCCCTGACCCGGGAGGCCGTGGACGCGTTCAAGTCATCCGATGCCGCAAAGCGCAAAACGGGCGGCAGCGATGAGTACCGCCGAAGGATGGCGGAGATTGCAGCCGGACGACAGAAGCCGATGCAGACCTACAGAGAGCGACACGGCGTCAAGCGGATAGATGGACGGGAGCTGGATTAGCGGGCCGGCGCTTGACCACAAAGCAGGTTTGCATGCCCCGTCACGCGAGCCTGCAGCCAGGCGTCAAGCATCTGGCCTCACCTCACCTCACCTTCCGAGGGCAACGACTTCGACGACCGGCGTTGTGTTGGCAAACGCTCGGGAGGCTTCTCTAATGAGGAAATGTCCGACTCGGCGAGCCTCAGCGTGCCCCGCCACTTTGGGTCTTGGAGACTTTACGCATCTCCGGTGGCACGTGGATAAGTTCCGTACCTACAACTCCCAGCTTATTGGGAGAGTGTCTTGGAACTCGTTTCTGGACTCGCAATTGAAAACGGTCGAATCAGCGCACTTGCTGTCAACAAAAAGGGGGAGCTTCGCTCCTTCAAGCCCTCCGAGTTCGTCACGAGGGGGCTGCCAAAGAAGAGCGGCTTGGCCGGATACAGCATCGACATCCGTACAAGCCTCAAGGGTTGGAAGCCTTGTTCCTTGCACGACTACGCTCGGGCGTTCGAGCTACCTACGACGACAGAGGGCAAGCATACCGCATGGACGTTTAGCCAAGAGGGGCGCGCGTTTGTAGTCCCTGCTCTCGCACTCATACGGACATTTGTGGGACGGCGTAAGCGCCTCTACTCGCATCTCTTCAAGCCCCAATCACTAGACGACATTTGCTCGTGGGACGACAAGAATGCAGAGGTCTTGGTTCCGTCGGAAGGAATCCGTCGGCCTATCGAACGGGGCTGCTCGCACCTCCAGTACTCGGAGATGCTGGCCTGGATGTTCTGCTTCCCATCAGCACGAAGGGCCTGGGCCAGCGTGTATCAGGGCGCAGTCGATGGTCGACTGCACGTGCACTTGCCCAAAGCAACCGTGGACCTGCAGCTCAAGTACCGGTTACACGGCGGCACTGGCTACGTGTTTGACCTCAAGTTCCTTGCCACGCAACCCAACGAGGCACCATTTGAGTTCGCCGCGCGCTGCGAGCGGAGGTTCGAGGCCATAAATCGCTTCAGGCCCACGACATTCGAGCGCCATGAGTCCGTGACGGATTCGCAGTGGGCCGCTGTCGCTCCCATCCTGGTTGACAAGAGTTACCCGGCATCCCAGCCCCGGACGGACTTTGACACCATGCTTCTTAAGCAGCGTGAGGGGCTGACATGGAAGGAGGCGGCTATGGCGTTCAACGCAAATCCAACAAGGGTCGCTTCCTTGCACTTGAGCTGGACGACCCGTGGGAAGCTGCAGCAAGCGCTGGCCCAACTTGCTGAGCTCACCAAGAGTGAGCAAGGTACATCAATAGCGGGGACGCTTGCGAAGTAGCGTAAGCCGTTCGACGGGGAGAGCGTGCCTAGCGCCTTAACCTCGGCGCGAGCTGCGGCCTATTCAATCCCAACCGCTTCTTCGTGAAATCGCTTGATGTTGTGCGGGAGGCGGAACGCGGAAGGCGATGCTGCAGCGCGTGTTTGACGCAGCTATTCCAACGGCTCCCGGCGTCGAGTAATCCGTACACTCCGTTGAAAGCGATGCTCCACGGCGCGTTCGCGTCAGCAATGCGCCTCCGAGCTTGGGCATACAGCGCTGCCAACGCATGTCGCCAGGAGAACAGCACCGAGGCAAGCAATTGGGCCTGCTGCACTGGCGTGTTGGCGGCCGGGATGTTCTATCTCGACCCCGCATTCCAGACTTTTGAGCGCGCGCGGAGTTACCCCCGGGCGGCGCTTCTCGCCTGGCCGCTTAGTGCCCTCTCCCGCTCGGTCAAAGGCGTCAGCGACGCCATCGCGCCAAATTTCTCCGACCATCAACGACCCCGTCCATCCCCGCAAACTCATAATGCCTCATGAGCATCACTCTTGACTACGCCTCTATCGAGCCGGTCCCTCCCACTGTCGCAGCTCAAATCGCTGCAGAAGCCAACGACCTTGTGGCCGAGTTCGACTGGTGGGGCGAGCCAATCAGCATTGCTATCTCACCAAAGCGCCTCTCAGGGTCTACTCGGGTTCGATTAGGCGGATACGGATTCGTCGAGGTTCCAAAGGAGGAAGAGGCACTGATGGTCTGTAGGGACACACGCTTCATCGTGGCTCAGTTGACGGCCTGGTCAACAAAGTACACCATTTCGTGGCGACTTTCCGAGGTGGGCAGCGAAGTCGGTGCTGTCGTCAGGGGAAAGCCAGATGCCAAGCTCGCTGGCTATGTAGCTGGACTCTGTAATGGACTCAAGTTGCCTGAATCCGCCGTCCCCGACGTATTGAAGAAGCACGAAGCACGAAAGTATTAACGCTACAGCTCCCCGACGAAGCCAGACACCGCTGCGTCCACCCTCGCCGCATTCTCTCAATGACCACTTCCGACATCATCGCGACCTGCTCGCTTCTTGTTGCCGTGCTCGCTTTCGTGGCCACGTTCTATCAACTGCGGGCGACACATCAACACAACAAGCTGAGTCTGCGTCCGCACCTGGACTGGCACATCCAGCGCAGGTCGCAGAGTGACGGGACCACCATCGCCTACATCTTGCACAACAACGGCCTCGGCCCGGCGGTCATCAAAGACCGCTACTTTTCGAGGAACGGGGTCCGTTTCCATCCCCCGGCCGATGCTAGCGGCCTGCTGGCTGCATTCATGGACACGGTGCTAGGCACCAAAATCCATTACCGACTGAACAGTCAAGGGCTACCCGGCGTTGACTCTGCCATCCCAAGCCAAGGCAGGTTCGTCATCGGCGAGCTCTTCTTTCCCTCGCAGTCGACGGACCAGGTCACAGTCATCGAGGAACTGGCCGGCGAAGTCCATTTTGACGTCACCTACGAGTCGATGCACGGCGATTCCTACCACCTCAGTTCCGCAGGCAGAGGAATCACCTCAGTACCCGCGATATAGAGGGCGCATCGGGTTGCATGTTCCCCGCGCGAGGCACGCCCCAGCACTCGCATCGGCGGGGCGCTTGGACATGTCTATCAACGTTGTTGCTGGCCTTGGGTTGCCGCAGCAGCTAGACGCTCCTTGGTAGCATCAATGAGTTCGCGCATAGCCTCGCTCACGCTTGCGGGAGACTTCGGGTCTCTGGGCACCACTCTTAGGTATCTCCTCCGAACCGCGTGTTCTGGTCATTGCTATGCGTCGTGGTGCTGAGCACCACTGTGGCGCTCAACCATCGGCCCGACGGCCATCTAGGTCTCCGAGAGCCCGGAGCGGAACTGCGAGCGGAACCTGGCGTCCCGCGCGCGCCACTGGTCAGAAGTTGTGCCGGATACCGATTTCCAGCGCCGTGGAGTTGCCGCCGCCGGCGAGTCCTGAGGTTCCACCCGGGATGACATACGTCGCACCGCCATCATTCATGATGCGCGAGAACGTCCCGTAAAGCGCACTGCGCTTAGAAAGGTCGTACACGTAGCCAAGCCCGAGCTGCTGCGCGTCGTTGGCATCGACGTTAGTGGCGCCAATTCGGCCGCGGAGGTCCACACGGTTCCAACTGACCTTCACGGTGCCCTGCCCCATGGGAACCCACGCCCCAATCAGGTAGTTAACCTGCTTCGCATCCCCGAGCTTGAACTGCCGCCACGCGGCGG
>Ga0209257_1000928_pt1 | contig 40585 bp, 34 predicted proteins | sample AraplaCvi_mCL_r2_FD_184277 | JGI IMG/M metagenome (GOLD analysis project Ga0209257, IMG submission 184277) | Arabidopsis root microbial communities from North Carolina, USA - plate scrape MF_Cvi_mCL_r2 (SPAdes) (version 2) | ecosystem: Host-associated > Plants > Roots > Endosphere | place: USA...
TGCAAGGGGAAAATCGGTCTCCCCGTCCTTCCTGCGCTCACCTTGGCTCGCTGCGTGCAGGATCGACACAGAACCGCTGATGCGGATCACGTGTCGCCCCTTCGGGCGGGTGATCCCCCTCCGATTTGTCCCCTTGCCCCCTCTCCCCCGCTGTTCCGCACGAGCTCGAGAGCAGGAGCGGGCTCCTGCCCCTTCGGGCACGAGGGCCGCTTCGCGGGAAAAAGGAAAAGGAAAGCTTCATGACCGAGATCATCGCCATCGCATTGAACAAGCTGGACGCCGATCCGAAAAACGTGCGCAAGACCTATAGCGCTGAGGGCGTCGAGGCGCTGGCCGCCAATATTCGAGAAGACGGCTACCGGCTTTTGCAGAACCTCGTTGTTCGCAAGGGCGACAAGAAGGGCCGCTATTACGTGACGGCGGGCGGCCGACGCCTTGCCGCGCTCAATCTTCTGGCCGAGGCGGGGGAAATCGCCAAGGATTTTGCTGTCGAGTGCAAGGAGCGCGACGGCGAGATCGCCACGGAGATCAGCCTTGCCGAGAACCTCATGCGCGAGGACATGCACCCGCTCGACCAGTACGAGGCCTTCGACGCGCTTGCCACGCAGGGCAAGGACGTTGCCGCCATCGCGGCCCGCTTCGGCACAACCGAAACCGTCGTTCGCAAGCGGCTGGCGCTCGCCCGCGTGTCCCCGGTCCTGTTGCAGCTTTACCGCGACGAGGACATGAGCTTTGCGCAGCTATCGGCCTTCACCGTCAGCGATGACCATGAAAGGCAACTGACGGTTTGGAACGCCCTTCCATCTTGGAACCGCGAAGCGCATTCGATCCGGCGCGCGCTCACCGAGGAAATGATTGCCGCGACCGATAAGCGTGTGCAGTTCATTGGCGGACTGGCGGCTTACGAGCAAGCTGGGGGAGCGGTCAAGCGCGACCTATTCGATGACCGAAACGCTGGATATGCGGTCGACGCCGCCTTGGTCGAGAAGCTGGTGGCGGAAAAGCTCGAGGCGACGGCCGTTAGCGTTCGTGCCGAGGGCTGGAAATGGGTGGAGTGCTCCGCAACGGCACCCGCTGGTTATCATGCCATGAAGCGCCATTATCCGGAGGGGATCGCTCTTTCTGAGGAAGATCAGGCCGCTCTTGATGCCGCACAAACCGAGTATGACGCGCTTGCCGAGCTGATCGAAAACGGCGTGGCCGATGAGGAAGCAGAGACAAAGCTGGCGGAAGTCGAAAAACGCATCGACGCGCTCAATGCCCGAACCGAAGCCTACAGCCCCGAGGCGTTGGAACAGGCTGGAACCTTCGTTTTCCTCGACTATTACGGTCGGCTCGCTATCGAGCGCGGATTCGTAAAGCCGGGCGAAAACGCCGAGACGGAGGACGGGGACGATGACGGTGAGAGCCTGCCGAGCGGCAATGACCCGGTAGAACCCAAGGTTCCGACTATCAGCCATTCGGCTGCACTGATCGAGGACCTGACGGCTCACAAGACCGCCGCACTGCGGATCGAATTGGCGAACAACCCTGATGTGGCGCTTGTCGCGGTGGTTCACGCGATACTGTTGCGTGTGGCCTACCCGTATCATTCGGAGCAGAGCGCCCTTCAATTGTCGCTGACGCATGAGCGTTTGGAGGCGTCGATAAAGGACGCCGAAAGCTGCAAGGGTCTGGTCGCCTTTAACGACCTCGCCGATAACTATGGCCATCACTTGCCCGGCAATCCTGCCGATTTGTTCGACTGGCTGTTGGAACAGCCACAGGACACGGTGCTTTCTCTGCTGGCATTCGGCGCGGCGCACTCGGTCAATGCGGTGGAGAAGAAGTTCACGGATCGGAGAAACGGCATCGAGCAGGCGAACCAGCTTGGTCGCGCCCTCAAGCTGCACATGCCGGATTGGTTCGAGACGACCGGCGACAGCTATTTCAGACACGTCAACCGGACGACCATTGAGCTTGCAGTGGCTGAGGCCAAGGGCGGCGAGGCGGAGTTATCCGTGAGAGCCGCTGCCAAGAAATCCGAGGCGGTGACGATCGCAGATCGCCTCGTTGCCGGAAGCGGCTGGTTACCGGCTCCGGTGCGGATAACCGCGCCTGAGCCGGTAGCGCCGGCCGACGACGGTGAAGACGAGTTCCCTGAAGCGGCTGAGTAATATCAGTCGTAGGCCGATCACGCTTTCCTCGTGATCGGCCCCGCCTTTCGAGACGCACCGATGATTGCGGGCAGGATCGACCTGTCCGCAATCCTGTCGAGGGGAGGCCCAATTCCCCCTCCCCTCGTACTCCCCTCCCACTCGAAATGCTTCCTGATTCGGCGGAGAACCGCATCAAATTGCTTCGGTCTCCGCTTTCGAAGACGGTTGCGCATGTTAGGTTATCTCTGGAAATATCTTCAAAAGCAGCGTTTTGATGCTAACAGGCAGCATCCTGAACTTTGATGTTGTAGCACCTTGTTGCGCCAATATGCTTTATGACGCTATGTTTTAAAAGCAGCGGAATCGGTTCGATTCCGGGGCTGCCAATCTGAACATCGTTTTGCGGAGAGATACACCGACCAGAAAAGAAAAACCGCTCCCGAAAAAATTCCGGAAGCGGTCTGTGAGTCGATAAATTAGCCAAATCCTTTCTCGCAGACCCTCCCTTCCCTGTCAATAAAGAACGCACCTTTCGGTGAACGGCGAAGCTTTGCCTGGTCTCAAGATGGAGACAAGGAATGGGGAAAACCCAAATGGATCAGCGGCCCGCCGGCCGCCGGATAACGCCGCAGCGTGCCCATTTCCGTCGGCTGGCAGAGTCGGCGGAAATCGGGACGGTTACCAAAGGGCAGTTGGCGATACTTGTTCAAAACCTCCCATGCGTTGGCTTGATCAATGGAACAGAAAGCCATTTGCTCATGGCTCTGATCAACACGGCCCAGGCCGAAACATTCGACAAGTCGGGTCGCCCGATCGTGTTCAAGTCGAACCAGCAACTGGCCTTCGAAATCGGCCGGTCGGCCGGCCGTGTGAGCCGTTTGTTGTCGCGCCTGTTCGACGCTGGCCTTATCACCATGCAGGACAGCGGCAACTACAAGCGCTATCCCGTTCGCAATGGCGAAGGCGAGATAACGGACGGATGTGGGATCGACCTTCGAATCCTGATCGTCCGATATAACGAACTCGACGAATTGGTCAGAAAGGCGCGCGCCGAGAAGAAGGCGACCGATGCGGCTGCACGGCGCTATCGTGGGGCCCTTCGCAACGCTCGCCAAGCCCTCGCGATCGGTGCTGAGCACTCCGCACGCATCGTGAGGCTGATCGAGGGTCGCATCGAGCGAGTGCGGGATATTGTCGAAAGCGCCGGCAAAACTTCGAGCCATCTGCTGCGCCGCGTAACAACCCTTCTCGAGTGGTTCGTGGAGCGGCTGATGCGACTTCCGCGTAGATCGGAAGAAGCGCTAGAGGCGCGGAAGGTGACATGCCCGCATGCCGAAAACGACATACACACACAGACTACAACCCCCTATCAGCTTGATGATAGTAGTCAGGAACGGCGTTCGGCTGACGCCGAACAACTCAATTCCTTGAAAGCTGGCTCCGCCAGCAAATGGGCTTTTGAAGAAAGCCTGAGGCGACACCGGCGTGAACTCAAGCGGCCACCGCGCTTGCCGCAGGCAATAGTTGCCTTGCAGGACGTGGTTAGGGCGGTTCCAGCCTTGAAGACCTACGGGCTTACGCCAACCAGCTGGGCCGACCTGGCTCGTGCCGTGCCGCTGATGTGCCGATTTGCCGGGATCTCCGAGGATGCTCGCCGCCGCGCCGTCGAACTGATGGGCGAGCAGCAGGCTGCCGTCGCGGTCGCTGTGACGCTAGAAAAATACGACCGGCAGGACGTCCGGTCGCCGGGTGGCTATTTGCGGGCCTTGACGGATCGCGCCGCCGCGGGCGAGTTGCACCTCGCCCGCTCCATATTCGGGCTCGCCGCCCGAAATTCCCTGGAGGTCACACATTGATGCGTAAAGCCTTGCCGGCGTTTTTTGCCGCTCTCTTCATCTTTTGCGGTTCGGCACAAGCTGACGACTTTTCAGGCCGCGCCCGCGTGATCGACGGTGACACCATCAGTATCCGAAAACAGCGCATCAGGATTGCGGCCATCGACGCCTGTGAGCGCGATCAGACCGGACTGAAAGACGGCAAGGTGTGGCGCTGTGGTGCCGCATCCCGCAGCTATCTCGCGAAAATGATTGACGGGCAGCATGTCCGCTGTGACATCATCGACCAGGATCAGTACCGGCGTCTGGTCGGCCAGTGCTTCATCGGAGACGTCGATATCGGCCTGGCGATGGTGAAGGCCGGAATGGCAGAGGCAATGTTGCGGTATTTGCCAGCGTCGCACTCGATCAGCGAAGTCGAGTACGGCCAAGCCGAGCACAGTGCCCGCGACAATGGCTTCGGCATGTGGTCAGCTGAAATCGAAAGCCCCCACCTCTACCGCCGTGCTAAATCATTCGTGAGGCCGTGACCGCGAAGTCGCCAACGCGGCGCAAAGGGTCCATGCGTGCGCCGTTTTGCTTCATGATTTCTGCCAAAAATGGCGAATTCCTATTGAATGCGCCGGTTGTGTGATTAATATTGATGCGAGAAATGCGGTTGTGTGTCGCTGGGTAGAACGGGGAAACGTTGCCAAAAAGGTTCAAGCCACACTCGTCCAAAGGGGTTGCTTGTGACGCTCGTTCGCACGTCGACGCGAATTTGCGCAAAGCCGGATGCCGCAAAAATTTCCCCGCCTTCGGCTTCCTCGCGAAGCATATTTGGGCGTCCTCCAGCTTCCTCCGCTCTCGCTCCGGCCTTCGGTGCCCATCGCTTACCGCCGTGCCGTTGGAACGATCATCGCAACCACTAAAGAGGAGTGAAAGACATGAACGTCACCAACTACATCCAGTTCGAAGGCGACAATCTCGAAACCGCAAAGGGCACCGGCCTCATTTCCACCATCGACCGGGACATGGACATCACGGTAGTCCCCTTCGACTCGGACAACGATAAAGCCCCGACGCACCGCGTCTACGCCAAATCACCGCGCGGCCACAACATCGAGGTCGGCGGCGTCTGGAAGAAAGAGAACCAGGAGGGCAAGCCCTACTACACTCTTTCGATCCGCAAGCTCCGCTACAACGCCAATCTCGGCCGGTTCCCCGGCCAGGACGACGCCTCCCTGCAGGCGATCATCGAGTGGGACACCCGCGATTGATCCGCTCACGGCGCCCGGCAACAAAGCCGGGCGCACACCTTGAAAGGCCGGCACATCCGGCAAAATTCTGGATTTACAGCACTATTCTTGCTAGGGTGTCCCGTAACTGGAGATTTGCCGATGAACGTTCATTCCCGCCGTCCGGACCGTTCCGCGGAAGCCGTCGAGAAGCGACGCAAGGCTGCGGAGCAGGCACGCGCTGCCAATGTCCGGCAGGGCTATGTTCATGATCCCGTCCTCGAGGCGGCCACCGCCCGCTATGTCGCCGGCGACATTACGCGCGAGGAATACCGGGCGCTCATGATCGAGCAACCCGTCAGATAATTACCGATCAACCTTGAAGTACAGAGGCCGCCCGCTCAGAGCCGGCGGCTTTTTGTTGAGCTTGCCATGGCTGAAGAGCGCCCCAAAGGTTCCTACACCTACCCCAACATTTCGAACGATCCGGACCGGACGGACGTTCTGAAAAACAGATGGGGGGTTGAGACGCATTCCGAGTTGCGCGTGAAAGAGTATCGCGCGACTGCCGTGCGGATGCTCGAAATCGCTGAAGGTGATGGCCCTAAGGGCAATTTTGACAAGGCCCACTTTAAAGCGATCCACGGCTACATTTTTCAGGATGTCTACGAGTGGGCGGGTCACACGCGCAACGAAACGCCGATCGTCGACGGTGAGCATGTGGAGCCGATCGGCGGCCTCTCCAAGGGCGGCACTTCGTTCCTGCCCGGCTCGAGAATAGAAATGGGTCTGGACGAGGCGCTGAAGCCGATACGAGATCCCCACGCACTTCGAGAGGCCACCGCGGAGCAGTTTGCGGAACGTGCCGGCCAAGTGCTTGCTGAGTTGAATTATGTGCATCCGTTTCGCGAGGGGAACGGCCGGGCGCAGGAAGCGTTTATTTCCGAGCTGGGACGCCACTACGGTCACGAAATCGATTTCTCCGTTATCAGCAAACCGCGCATGATTGAGGCGTCAATCGAGACCACAAACGATCCATCGAGCCATGCAATGAAGCATGTTGTGCAAGATGCTTTGGATCCCAACCGACGTGAGGCCATCCGAGCAGCATTTGCGGATCTGAAAGACTGCGGCGAGGAGCCCTTGCTGCATAACGTTCGCACCGCCCGGGCCGGCGAGGAAATCACGGGCGAGATTCTCGGGACCGATGAGCGGGTTGCTACCCTGGTCACCGAGCGCGGTGTCGTCGTTGCCGATCGCGCGGACCTGCCGGAGAGATTGCCAGCCGACGAGGAAATTACCTTAACTGCTCGATCGGACTTTTCCCGCCTGGGGCGAGAGCAACCGGTAGTGGAGGCGCCATCGCGGCCAACGCCGGCAGGGCAGCCACAGCCGAACCTCAATCCGGAGCTGAAGGCGATCGAGGCGCAAATTGCGGAACAGCGAAGCCGTGAGCGCGACGATGACGATCATGGGCGGTAAGCAACCACCTGCCTTCCTCTGACCAAATCGGCCATGATGTGACGGGCGCCGCTGTTCTGCGCCCTCTCCTTTCGTTGGATGATTGACGGACAAGCTACGATAGCCCCTCCCCCATGCAACCGCTGGGGCGGTCTTGCTCACCGTTGCGGCCCTTCGGGTGCATGGGCTCGCTTCGGCCATCTCCGTTTTTCGCCGTCAACCAACGGAAGGAGACGGCAATGCAGAACATCAAGGACACCTACCAGCGCATCACGGATGCCGTCATCGAGCAGCTTGAAGTGGGCACCAAGCCGTGGATCCGGCCCTGGCGCGGAAACAGCCGCGGCTCCCTTGTTCCCCGCCGCGCCACCGGCGAGGCCTATCGCGGGATCAATGTCCTAATGCTGTGGCTTTCAAGCGAGCTCGCGGGTTACGAGGAAAACACCTGGATGACCTACCGCCAAGCTCAGGATCTCGGCGGCCAGGTCCGAAAGGGCGAAAAAGGCGCCCTGGTCGTCAAATACGGCACCTTCGCTCCGAAAGAGCGCGAGGACGATGACGATCGCAACATCCCCTATCTGAAGGGCTACACGGTCTTCAACGTGGAGCAGATCGAGAACCTTCCGGTGGGCTTCGATCGGCCGGCCGCGGAGCTCCCGACAACGCCGGTACCGCATCTTCAAAACGTCGAAGCGTTCGTCCGCAACACCGGTGCGTCGGTCACATACGGCGGAACGACCGCCTGCTATCGCCCCGCAACTGATGACATCCTCCTACCAGCGAGGGAGCGCTTCCTGGACGAAGTTCATCTCTATTCGACGCTTCTGCACGAGCTTGGTCACTGGTCTGGGGTCAAGGGTCGCCTTGACCGCGATATGACTGGCCGGTTCGGAACCAACGCCTACGCCGCCGAGGAGCTCGTCGCGGAACTGACCGCATCGTTCCTCTGCGCAGATCTCGGGGTGGCGCATGATCCTCGTGGCAATACGGCAGCTTACTTGGATAACTGGCTCAAGCTGCTGACACGCGATAAGCGTGCGATCGTAACCGCCGCAGCCAAGGCTCAAGCCGCGGCTGATTATCTTCATAGTCTTCATCAGGCTGGCGTCCCTCCAGCCTGATGGGGAAAAAAGTTCCCCGCGGGGAACTCTCGTATCGTCGCGATGGGTCGACGGCGTTGGATGCCGAGTTTTCCGATGCCCGGTACATCATGGCGCGCCGCGAGTATGAAGCGGCCGAAGCGGGACCCGGAAATGCCGACGAGCGGCCCTTGCCCATCGTCGGCGGCAGCCGGACCGTCCTTGTCGATATGGACTTTGAACTTGATGGCGAAGTGCGGCTAAAGCCGAGCACCGGCCACAGCTCGGGTAAGCGCAGTCACTCAGATCTCAAGGCGTGGACGCCGTGTTTTCCGGCGACGCCACGGCCTATGCACGACCGGAGCTTTCGGTTCGACTCAGATTTCCCAACCAGGCGCATCTGACGCGTAGTGCGTGCCTTGAAGGTTGCTCGGACGACCGGCGCATCGTTTGACATCGCATTTTCCTGGCCATCGGTCGAAATCATTTCGCGGTGGCACGCATCATTCTTGTTCGATGAATATCGACTGAGGTAGTTATCCAGAACTGCGGGTGTGCCAACACTAGCTGCGAAGCGGCCCGTTGTTATGGAGAATTCCCCGCGGGGAACTCTGTCCTCCCCTGGGCCGAGCGCGGCGCATTCCAAGATGATCTACGTCGCAAGGCACTCCATTTTGCTTTCGTTTGTCCGAGGAAGTTCCCCGCGGGGAACTTTGCACAAGAAGGCCGTTCATACGCGGTTTGAAACGGTGTGCGATAATTGATGCGTCCACCCGAATCGGATTACCCATTAGTTGCGGAGAAAACTCGAAATTGCGGGTTTTTGAGTAGTTACGTGGTTGTTAGCAGTTCGTTAACCACAAAAGCGGTTAAGTGGCGAGAGTGACCACCGGAGATTCTTTGATGACGCGACACCTGAGCAGTCTTTCCTTCATGGAGAATTTCTCCAGCAAGCTCGAGTTGGCGTTAAGCAATCTGAGCATGGCACAGTTTCCGCCGGATGCCCGGCGCGTTATGCGCAAGTTCACGTCTACAGAGGTAGCTCAGCTTCTGGATGTCACCGAAGCCTATATCCGGCAGGTCGCCGCGAAAGAGCAGGGGCCTGCACCGGAAATCTCCAATGGGCGCCGACTCTATACATTGGAGCAGGTTCTTGAACTCCGCATGGCGCTTGCCGCCAACGGCCGAAAGAAGTGGATGAACCCGCGGCGCACTGGGAACGAGCAGTGCCAGATTATCGCTGTTACCAACTTCAAGGGTGGTTCCAGCAAGACGTCCACCACGATCCATCTCGCTCATTATCTGGCGCTGCGTGGATATCGCGTGCTTGCGGTAGATCTTGACCCGCAGGCTTCCTTGACCGCTCTCCACGGTAACCTGCCGGGTTTCGATTATAGGGGAGGGGACACGCTCTATTCGGCGATCCGTTTCGAGGATCCGATTCCAACCAAGTCGATCATCCACCAGACGCACATCGCCGGTTTCGATGTCATCTGCGCAGGACTTGAGCTGACCGAATTCGAAACCGCGGTCGCACTCGAAATGCGACGTGCCGGAGGAACGGGCTTCCTGCTGCGCGTCTCTCAGGCTCTCGAGCAAGTTGCTGACGACTACGATTTCATTCTGATGGATTCAGCGCCGTCCCTTAACTTCCTGACGCTGTCGTCACTCACTGCGGCGACAGGTGTTGTTATTCCGGTCCCGGCACACATGCTGGATGTCGATTCGACCGCTAAGTTCTTGGAGCTCGCCGCCTCTTATATGCAGATCCTCGATGAGGTTGGGACTTCTGCTCAGTGGGATTTCGCAAAGTTCCTGGTCACCAAGTTCGAGCCGAATGATCACCCTCAGGCCAACATGTCTGCTCTGATGCGCCAAGTATTCGGAGAGGATCTCTTGTTGAACTCTGTCATTAAATCGACCGCGGTCGCTGATGCCCTGACCTGGAAGCAAAGTCTCTACGAGGTGCAGCGAGCACGTTTCTCCGCGCCGAAGACCTATGACCGAGCAATCGAGTCGATCAATGCGGCCAACGCCGAACTTGAAGGCCTCTTCTGGAAGGCATGGGGGAGAGAATGAGCCGCAAGGATTCAAAAGGCCTCTTCGCCAACGTCCTAGGTCAGCTCGAAGCTTCGCCTGAGAGAGGAGGGGTGCAGAGAACGACGTCCCCGCATCTCCTTAAGGTCGCGGCAGGTGTCAGGCAGATCCAGGAGCGCAGTGAGCTCGCCGAACGTCTGCTCAAGGACGGTGGCCAGATCATCGAAATCGAGCCGGACGACGTCCTCGATTCCACTATCCCTGACCGCTTCGCGTCGGCCTACGATGCGGCCAACCTCACCGAACTCATGCAGTCGATGAGAGCGCATGGGCAAAGCACGCCGGGTCTTGTTCGCTCGGTGCCAGGTCTGGCGAAGCCGTTTCAGATTGTTTTCGGACGCCGTCGTCTCGCGGCCGCCAAGCTCCTTGGTATCAAGTTCAAGGCGATCGCTCGCGAACTTAGCGACGAGGAAGCTGTCGTTCTTCAGGGTGAAGAAAACAGCAACCGCAACGATCTCTCCTTTATCGAGCGTTGCCTGTTTGCGCATTCTCAGGAAGCGGCCGGTTTTGGCCGTGATGTGATTTGCAAATCGCTGAATACTGGCAAGTCCCATGTTTCCGAGATGATCCGCCTTGCCAACGCAGTACCGCGCGAGATCTTACAGGAGATTGGGGCAGCACCAGATGTTGGGCGCCGGCGCTGGGTTGATTTTGAAGCAAGGTGGACGGCACATCAGGCGCCGCTCGCAGCCGCAAAAGAGGCACTCAGCAAGGAGGAGATCCGCGATGGCGACAGCAATGGCCGCTTTGCAGAGGTCTTCGACGCGCTTTCCGGCGAAGTGCAGGTGACAGTGTCGCCGGGCGGATCAGTCGAGCTCATTTCGCACGGGTTGGTACTTGGGCAGGTGAGTCACGGCAAATCCGGCTCGAAGCTTGCTTTCAACAAGTCGGTCCCAAGTGGCTTCGTCGATTTCGTCGCAGAGCAGATCGAAAGACTGCACGACCAGTTCATGCAGAAAGATGCCCGATAGGGCGAGAGAATTGAAACCAGGAGGATAACCGCAAAAGAAAAAGGCCCCCAAACGTTTCCGTCGTGGAAGCCTCTCTCTTATCTAGCAATCTGAGAATCGCATTTCCACGAATCCCCGTCAAGAGTCTTTGGCACCGTTTTGGGTGAGCAGCTTTCTTTTGCCTTCGCAAAGAGGTGAAGGACGATGCAAGGTGGAAGTGTGACGACGCCTTTTGGGCGGCGGCCGATTTCGCTCGCCCAAATTAGAGAGCAAATGCGGACGGCCGAAATCAAATCCGGTAAGTCTGTCGACAAATGGAAGGTGTTTCGCGACGCCTGCGAGGCGAGGGCGGCACTGGGTATCCAGGACCGCGCTCTTGCGGTGCTCGATGCGCTGCTGACGTTTTATCCGGAGAGTGAACTCTCGGAAGAACGCGGTCTCGTCGTGTTCCCGTCAAACGATCAGCTGTCGGTCCGCGCCCACGGTATTGCCGGCACGACGCTCAGGCGACATTTGGCCGCCCTGGTTGAGGCAGGCCTCATCCAGCGCAAGGACAGCGCCAACGGCAAGCGCTACGCCCGTAAAGGCAACGGCGGCGTGATCGAGGAGGCGTTCGGCTTCAACCTGGCGCCACTTCTCGCGCGCGCCGAAGAGCTCGCGCACATGGCTCAGCAGGCCGCGGCCGAACGTCGGCGCTTCCGCGCAACAAAGGAGGCGTTGTCGATTTGCCGCCGGGATGTTCGCAAGCTGCTCACTGCTGCGATCGAGGAGGGGGCTGCCGGCGACTGGGGCCGCATTGAGGACTATTTTATCGCATTGATCGGCCGTATCCCGCGCACGCCGACGGTATCGGATATAGAGCCAATCCTCGACGAAATGCAGATGCTGCGTGACGAGGTGGTCAACCGTCTGGAAATTCTGGAAAATTCTGAAGAAACGGGCAGCAATGCTGTTCAAATTGAACGCCACATACAGAATTCAAATACCGAATCCATCCATGAACTTGAACCTAGCTCTAGAAACGAGCCGGGGGCGAAGCCGAGCCCGGCCATCAAACCAATGAGAGAGCCGATAAAGGCGTTTCCGTTGGGTATGGTCCTGCAGGCTTGCCCGGAGATCCGCGATTACGCGCCGAACGGCACAGTCGAAAACTGGCGCGACCTAATGTCGGCCGCGATTGTCGTGCGGTCTATGCTCGGCGTCAGTCCGAGCGCCTATCAGGAGGCTTGCGAAATCCTTGGCGCGGAGAATGCGGCGGCCGTCATGGCGTGCATCCTCGGAAGGGCAGGGCAGATCAACTCGGCCGGCGGCTATTTGCGTGACCTGACACGCAAGGCGGAACGTGGGGAGTTTTCGCTAGGCCCGATGCTAATGGCGTTGATGCGGGGAAGTGTGGGGCAAAAGAAAATACCGGCCTGAGTGCAGCATTTGCGATTGAGCGGTTGTAGTTTTCACCGATTGATACTATTTTTTGCCTCAAGTGAGGTGAGGTTTTTAGTGATGTTGGCATTTGAAAAAGTAGCAGACGTACTCGGTCTTCCTCCCAAGGAAATCGGAGCGCGATCACCGCTCGGTCTGGTTTCCCGAATTGAAGGAGGGTTGCCGATCACAGTGCTGGAGCGCGTCTCGCATCTGCTTGCTCCGAATGATGGGCATTTCAAATATCGGTTCGTCCCCAAGGCCACTTTGGAACGGCGCAAGGTCAGCCTGCGCCTCTCCCCAGAGGAAGGCATGAGGGTCGCCCGCGTTGCGCGAGTGTGGAACCTTGCCGTAGACGTTTGGCAAGGGCCAGACGCGGCGCGGGATTTCCTGTTCCGAAGCCACCCCATGCTCGAGGATAGAGCTCCCATTGACGTCGTCATTCAAAATGAGATCGGGGCGGAACTGGTGTTGGAGATCCTCGCCAGTCTCAAATATGGTAGTGCTGCGTGACCGCTCAGGTTCTTGATCGGACACTGTCGTCTTTCCGAATAGGAGATCCCAAGGGGGCTTATCCCATCTTTGACGCCACGGGTTCTACGATTGCGCCCGGGCGTTGGAACACGCCCGGAACGCCTGTCATCTACACAAGCGAACATTATTCCACCGCTGTATTGGAAAAGCTCGTGCACGGCAGTGGGCGGCTACCGCCAAACCAGCACTATGTTCAGGTGACAATTCCAAGGGGGCTGACCTATGAGGTGTTTCCGACCGCTGCGCTGCCCGGCTGGGACTCAATGCCCGCGGTGGCAAGCAAGGAGTTCGGCGAGGCCTGGTGCCTGAAAAAGCGCAGTGCCGTTCTAATCGTGCCGAGTGTCGTGGCCAGGCTCGATCAGAACATAATCATCAACCCGGCTCATCCTGAATTTGCGAGCATCACGGTCAGCCTTCATCAGCCGGTATATTGGGATAAGCGGCTGTTCGGATCGTGACAGCGAATGGCTGCGCTGTTGGTTTTCTCAGATCATCAACCTGGCTGCGCGTCCCTGCTTTCGTTCCGAGTCGTTGTAATAGCGCGCCGCCTGCGTCACCGACTTATGCAATGACTGCTGCATGGCTTCGGGGAGGGGAATACCGCGGTTGGCGGCTTCGGTCAGGTAGCCAGACCGCAAGCCATGCGCCGAGAATAGCGCCGGATCAAGTCCGGCTTGTTTGCAACGGGTCTTCAGGATCAGGTTGACCGACTGCGGGGTCAGCGCCCGTCGGTCGATATTTCCCCATTGATCAATGCGTCGGAACACCGGGCCATCTTTGACGTTCGCCTGCTCGAGCCAGTGTTTTAGCGCCACCACCGGGCGGCCAATCAGAACGACGTGTTCATCGTCATCGCTGGTCGTCGTCTTCGTGCGGCCGAGGCGGATCGACAGGCAGGGCAGGCGAGGGGAGTCCGGAATCGTAGGATCCGCCTGGACGGGGTCCTCGTCGGTGAGATCCTCAACACGCAGCGCTGCCACTTCCGATCGGCGTCGACCGCCGGAGGCGAAAGCGGTCAGAAGCACGGCCCGGTCGCGCAGATCGACCAGGCGTTCACCGGCGCAGGCGTCCAGCAGCTTCGCCAGGATGTCGCCGGTCACCGCTTTTTTGCTCTTGCGTTGCCGCGGTCGGGCGCTGGCACGAACGGCAAGACGCAGCGCCGACTTGAGCGAGGGGCCGTCGAAGGAACCGTTTAAGCCCCGCCAACGGGTGAGGATCGACCAGCTTGTTAGCCGGCGCCGAACAGTTTCCGGGGCGTGCGGCCCGTCGGCACGTAACAGCCGCCTGGAACGCAAGCCAGCTTCCACCTCCACCGGCATGCCATGGTTTGGATCTTCCGCGCGTTTTAACGGATCCCAGAGATGGTGGGCAACGAACTTCAGCAGTAGGCTTTCCGGCGCCGGCCAGGGGAGGGGATGCCCGGTGGCGAGGTCGCACCAGGCTTCGAGATAACCAAGGTCTGACGCAAGCGCCCGCAGCGTATTGTCGCCCATGCCCTCGCTGGCGAGATGCTTGAGCGTGGCGACGTCGTCGTCCGTCAATAGGCCAGCAAGCTGGTCACGGCGATCGAACGGCAGGATGGCGTCCAGCGCGTCGAGTTGTTCTGCACGCCGGTGAACGGCGTCGGCAGACACGGTTTTCGCCATTTTCGCGGCTCCATCAGCTGTGGCTTTACCGGATTCTAGGCGATTTGCGACTCCAGATCCATCATTATCGATACTTGAAACCTATCGATAGTGATGGGCCGTGAAAAATGGCGTCCGGATGACGGTAGCAAATGGATCTTTAAGTTCCGTTGACGAAATTTCAGATGTTAATACAGATGGTTAATGAACGGCTAAGAAGATCAAGTGCGGGAAACCGGGGGTAACCGGGGCAGATTTGGTGGCCGTGCTAATTGGATGAGCACGAAGCGGTTTGACGGGGACCGCGTCATCCTGAGCGCCTGACTACCAGCCAGAGCCAACACCTCCGCTGCAATGGATCATGCACACCTCTGGTGGGATAGACTTTCCATATTATATTCAAAGACACAGGCGCTTCAGAAAGTTGACTTTCCCATGACCGAAGTCAAACCAACAGCATTTCGTCGCGTGGTCTCGCTGGTCAAAATCCTATGGACAGTTTCGATCATGACGGCAGCAACCGCTGTCGGCGCTTACATCGGTTGGGAAAGCCACGGGCTCGTCGGAGCGCTGGCGCTCGGATTCGTTGGCCTCGTAGCTGGCGGTTTCCTCAGTTCACCGTCGGTTCTCTTGCAGGTGCTATCTTAAACAGCGTCGTTGCCGACAACAGTGCTGATATCGGCCCCGGAAATCTGGCCTGAATTTCCTTTTTAATTCAAATCCCTAAGCGGCTTTTGGTGGTCTTTGCTACCTAACCCGGTTTGTTGGGCGGATTTGTTCTGGACGGCGTTTAAGTCTTTGCTGCGACTAGGGCGGCTAGTGACGGGATAGGTGGACCGTCGAGTTGCAGGCGGTCGCCGAGATAGTGCCAGAACGACAGGCCGAGCTTGCGGCAGGTTTTCATCAGTCCGAGCATGGTGTCGCGCGCCACACGGCCATCTCGGCTCATCGTGCCGCCGGAGATCTTGCGCTTGGTGACGAAGCTGCGCAGGTCGTTCTCCGACGCGTTCGTATGCAGCGGCGTTCCCGGCCGTTCCAGCACCTTGAGCAATTCGTCCTTGCGGCGAAACAGGCGCGCCAAAAGCTTGTCGAGCTCCTCATAGCCAGTGTTGAGCGAGAAGATGCGGGCGAAGCGTTTGTGGAATGCGGCAACGAGCCCAGGCGGTGGCTTCCGTTTGACGCTCTTCAGCGCCCGGTAGAACTGCCAGACGAGATCGCGCACCATCTCGACCAGACGCACCTGCCGCGGCGTTGTCGGCATCAGCTTTTGCAGCAGCCGCTCCGAGTGGACCCAACAGAGCGCATGGTTGCCGACCCGAAACTGGCCGGCGTCGTCGGAAACGATGACGGTATCACCGATGAGACCATGATGGCGGATCGATCCCCAGATGCCGGCTTCCGCCAGCACACGGATCGCCTGCCGGTCGAAAATGTCGATGCCTTTGCTCGCCAGATATTCGAGAAATGGCACCTGATTGCAAAACCGTCTGGGTTCGTGACTGCTGCGCAGTTTGGCGACCAGCGCCGGATCGACGCGACGGCGATCGAGATAGTCGAATGCCGCGCCGTTGAGGACATAGTTCCTGATAGTTGCCTCTCAGCAGCGACAGGAAGTTCAGCCGGGACTTGGAGGGCGTGGTGCGGAAATTGGTGAACTGCGCCCCGCCGATCTGGGTCGTATGGAAATTGGCGCGCGCGTGCCGGGCGCCAGTATCGTCGACGGTGATATAGGGTGCCGAAAGCAACCCGGCATGCAGCACCGCCGCGTCCTCCGCGACAAAGCTGTCCAGCCCTTGGGTCACCAGCCGCACGACCTGACGCTTGGAGACGTCGACGCCGACATCGTGGAGCAGCGTCGTCAGCCGCTCCATCGTCACCTGTCCTTGCGCGTGCAACATCAAACAAAACCGTCGCAGGTTGGCGCCGTAGCTGCCGATGATCCCCGCAGGCAACGGCGCCAGCAGCATCTTGCCGTCCGGTGTCAGCCAGCACTCGCGCCGGTAATGCACGACCTCAGCCGAGATCACCAGGTCACGCACATGGCAGCTCTTGTAGCCCTTGAAACGGGAGCCTGTTGGTGGAGCACAAAGCCGTAGGACTTCCTCGCGGCTCACGCGTTTGATGTCGAGCTTCGGGCCGCGCGGTTTCTTCTTGGCTGCCGGCGGATCATCCAGTTTGAAGTCCGTCGCTTTCTCCATGCCCGATGGGCGAAAGGGCGGCCGCGGCGGCAGGTTCTTCAGTCTGGCGATCTCGTCGCGCAGGAGCTGGTTCTCCACCTTCAGGCGGGTGTTTTCCTGGCGCAGCGCTGCATTCTCTTCGCGAAGCTCCGCGTTCTCGGCGCGAAGCTTCGTGTCTTCTGCGGAGAGCTCCCTGACCTCACTGACCAGGCCGGTCACAAGCGAGCGCAACGCGTTCAGCGACAGCGTGTCGGCGTGCTCGGGGGAGGGTAGGCGCTTCGGTCTTACAGAGCGGTCGCGAAAGGGACGCCACCAAATGTGCCCCGGTTACGCAATGAGGGAGCCAAGCGTGTCTTTTGCTTCTCGCATTCAATGCAAGCGCTAAGCGAAAAATCTGACGTGGGCCTTCGTGGCAAGACAGTATGGGGAGGGACCTTCAAGACCCAATAGGATTTCGAGTCTGTCGCATTCTCGCGACAGCGCACCATCGATAAATTGCATCTGTTGCCCTTTTCAATCCCCGGATATTCAGTTTAATGCAAGGAAGTTGGGGGATGAGCGATGAACATGCAGGTGCTGCCGCAGCTGGAAACCGCACGGGAAAAGCTGCTGAAGGCAATGAAGCGGACGAAAGGAGTCCGTTTCAACGCCTCTAAACGCATAGAGGAGACGGAGCGAAAACGGACTGCTACGACCGCCTATGCGTCTGCAGCTGTGGTAGTTCTAACGCTCTTACCGGTGTTTTTTCCCATGCCGCAATGGATGGAAAACGCGATTGCACTTACCACCGTGGGCTTTTCGATCTTCATTCTGGCGTCGTCTTTGCTCCAGTCAGCAAACGCGGGTCCAGTTAAGGCTGACCAATTTCACCGCTGTGCACTTGAGGTAAATTCACTTCGACGAGAGCTGTTGGCAAAACCTGAAGATGACCAGGATGCCTTGGTCAGTTTCTCGAGTCGTTACGACGAGACGTTGCGTCGTTACAACATCAACCACGATCCGGTTGACTACGAGAAATACCGGCTTGAGCATCCTGACGAATTCCCATCCGCGGGGGCGGAAGATCAAGCCTCTGCTCGAAAAGCCGTCAATCGAACCGATTATGCGTTGAACTTCTTCATGACGACGATCATTACAATGACAATAGGTTTGACAACCTTGGCTATCGGGTCGCCGCTCTTCTCAGAGATAATAAATGGCATCTTGAAGTGGCTTGGCCTCCAGTGATGCGGTCGGATGATTTTTTCGTCGTTTGGCTCCCAGCGGCTGAGCATGCCATATCCCTCGATGGCCAGAACGGGCATGGTATTGATTGTGTGAACCTGGAATTTACCTCGCCAACTAATCGCCGACCAACAATACCTATAGCACGCCATTGCACGGGAGCTGGTCGCGAGCGGTAGCCAAGTCTCGATCTCCTGAACGCCTATATCGGGTTGTTCTCGCGGCTAGTCGATGGCGCGAGAAATCTGTCAGCAGCGGCTGCATGGCCTGCCAGCCAGCGGCGCTTGCTAGCACTAACCAGCCCTCCGCTGCCCGCTGCTGGTATCCGGAGTCATGGGCCTCGATGTTGCCCAACATCCACTTTATGGATTCAACCATCATCGATCCACCAGCGTCCTCCCATCGAAACAACCCTGTCGGCGCTGGTTTCCAGCGTAGGTGGAAACCCACAACGGGGTTCAGAGCTAGGAAACGCACGTCGGACCGAACGGAGCCACCCGCGATTACCGTGATCGGGATCGACTTATCAAGAAGGCAGAGCATCGGATAGTCACGCGCCAGATATCGCTCCTTGTGCCAAAGTTCGCCGATGTCAGGTTCACAATCGTCGTTGAACGGCAGCGCCCGGTGCCCAACTACACTTAGCCGGCTTTCCTCAGAGCGATCATGGTCTTGTCGGGCTATCCTGGTCAATTCCGCGAGAACAACGTCGCCGGCAGGTGTGTGGGATAAGGTTGGCAAAGCGTCGGCGACTGCGTCCATCCATTGCTCGGCAGGATATTTGCCGAGTTCTTCCCCCTCGGGCACGCTCAGCCAGTTTGGCTTTGGCTGTGGAACGATCAGATTACCTGGGGGGTCTGCGATTAAGAGAATTTCCCGCGCGTATGATGGAACCCACTCGACGGCCCCCGTATCGCAAAGCTCCGAGACGAGCAGGCCGAAGGCATGCTGGGCGACAAGGCTGCGCGGACGGCGGTATGTGAGCTTGAGCCCCATGCGCTCATTCCGGAGCAATAGCCGTCGCTCGACTGCCGCCGACCATGTGTCCGGCGGTGCGACGGCGTTCATAAGTTGAGCCATGCGACGAGCCAAGTTGTCGAACGACAAGTCGGCCTCCTCCGCTAGCTTTTTCAAGACGTGATGGTATGTCCGCGTCAGATCGAATGGATCGCTTGTGTCGGGCAGCGGTTCTCCGGGAGCGGTCATGTCGCCGGTAAGGCTGACATCCGGTTTGGGAGTTTCGGGAAAATGGAGACGGTAAAACGCGGGGAGTGAGATTTGCTTAGGTTTTAATGGAACCGCGAGCTGGAGTTGTTCGAGAATATTCTGGGCAGCCAACCTGATAACGGCGGAACCCTGCCAGGCCAACCCCTTCAAATCTTCCACATAGCGTGTCACCATTGCAGGGCTGCTGAAGGCAAGACACTCGAGGACGGCAAGAGCTGCGGTCCGTGCTCGATAATCTCCTTCGATGGCTTTGCGCACCGCGGCTTCGGCCGTGCCGCACTTATCGCCGGAGTCAAAAATTTCGAGCAGGCCGCGTCGTGCTTCCCACGCTAAAGAGAGAGCAGGTTGATCGATATCCCGCACCAAAAGCTGGACCCCGGTATCGCACTGCTGCGAGGCGCTCTGTAGGTTAAGGGGCGGCGGTCGATAGGAGCTCGATTTCCAGTCGATAAGATGAGTTACGTGTTCCTCGATCTCCTGCCATAATTCCGGCAGCGGTAGTTCCTCGAGAAACTCGCCTAACAGTTCGTCGAGATAGCCAATCTGTTCCCTAGCCGCTAGACCATGTTCGGTATAATCGGCAATGAAAAGCTTCAGAGCGCGAGCTCTCCCGTCCCTTGGGTGAGCAGTCCGGAGACAGCGTGACACTGTGTACCGAGATCCGCCATCGTGGAAACGTGCCCATCCGTAGGGGCGACCATCTTCGATGAGGCGTCTGATAGCAGCGTCGGCCACTTCCACTTCGCCGGCGCCTACGGCTGCTTCGACTAACACCTCGAGGTTTGACGTCGTCAAAGAAAGCTCGAGAAAGTGGTTGGCCGCCTCCCTGACGCTCGGGCTTTGACCTCGGGCGAACAATGCGTGGAGGATGGGCGACCAATCGGCCCCCCCAGCGCTCGTCGCCTGCGAGAGGACTCTCGCGAACTCTTTTGGATCGTCGGCAAGTGTCATAATCTTTTGCTGATCCAAGACGGTTCCATCCGCGATTTTCAAGAACGGCGCAGACGATTTTCTCGGATTGGGGTCGACCTTCTCTTTCGGTCGAGCATCGCCATCTAGGATTTCGCGATAGGCCTCGCCCGAGATCGCCGCCGTTTGAGCGGAAATTCTAAGCACTTGGATCGCACGAATGACCAATGGACTCCTGGAGGTTTTAGCGCTCAGTACCAAACGCAGAGCCTCCCCAAACGCAGAATCATAACTGGAGAAAGGAAGAAGAACCCTTGCGGCAGCGATGAGACCGGTAGCCACGCGCCAATCGTTGCCGCTCCGCAGTTCGGCAGTCAGCACAGCGGAGAGGATGGTGGGCCGGTCCCCTGCACCTTCATCGATGAGCCATTCAGCCGCTTGCAAAGCTGAACGTGGCCAGCGATCTGCTATGGCTTCAATGAGCTTGGATGCGGCGTCCGAAGTTCCTCGTCCTCTATTCATGTCCCTCAAATGGGAGAGGAGGCGGAGGACCGTCACAGCCGCTTGGTCCGTCAGTTCGGGATTTGCATCACTTTGAGCGAGACGGGCGACCCACCCACTCCAGTACTCGATCTGGTGATCCTTGTCATAGTGGATGCCAAAGCTTTGATTGAGTGCAGTGTCCAGTGCGACTCTGGCACGTTGCTGTTCGCCGACTTCGATCCAATCCCTGGCCAGCGCGCATAGTTCGTCCAGCCGCTCCTGCAGCTCCCAAGATGCGTCTATAGACGTCTCTATCTCGATCAAATGCCGAGCTGTTCGGCGATTGTCATGATCTATGCGGTACGCCGACATGACAATTTGACGGCGGCTCGCTGGCGGCCAGTGCATGTGGTCGGGTGGAGGATTGCGAGACCATTCAATTTCGAAAGCCGAAATGACCGCTTCCAGGACCGGGCGGCCGTGAGCTTCCGCGGCCGAAAGTACTTTCTGATGGAGGATGGTCAGCGCGTGGCTGATAACATGCCAATGATGCCACCTAAATGTTTCGTGAGAATCCCTCCTACGGAACCTGATGACCGGCCCGACCCTGCGAAGGAAAGTTTCAGGTGACGTCTTGCTGCCGGCGATCGCCTCGCCCCAGAGTGTGCCGACGACGACGACCAGTCGTTGAAATAGAACGAGGCCCTCATCCCATTCCTCTTCCGGGAGAGGGATGGTTGCCGGCTCGAGCGCGCGGCCGCGTGAAGCCATCGCCCTCGACTGTCGAAACAAGGGCTCAAGCGGGCGAAAGGACTGGGGTCCTGGGTCGTGTAGCTCTGTGACGGTAAGGGGTGACGAGCAATGTTTCAGATAGTCGTCGGCTCGGTTCGACAAAGAGGGCATTTGGGCGAGGACATCGGCAAACTTTGCGGCCTCACGAGCCGACTGCTGGCCTGGCGGCAACTCCTCAACGATCCTCCTCATGGCCGAATCCGGATCGCCAACGGTTGAGATGCCATCGACGAACAGTCGGGCCGACCGGAATGCTAAACGCAAGAGCGCCGTCCTGCCAATATCAGACTTGCTGAGCAAATGCTCTAACTCGGCATAGGCTGTGTCGCTCCGCCCGTCTTGAATGCCGATCCCGAGCTGCGTTAGAAGCTCGAGCTGAGCGGCGTCATCGGCGCGCGGGTCATCGATATCCTCCTTACCGGGTCGAAAGCGAGTCTCACCACGAACGTTTCCTATCGCGGCGACAAGTCGGTCCAACGAGCGGAACCGCCATGCCACTCGAGCCCACTTCTCAAGACCGAGTACTTCATTCCCATCGACACGTTCTGCGCCCGCAAGTATGTCGACGGGCTCGGCGGCTTCGAACAATTTGAGGCCCAATCCGTCTGATCGGGTGTCAGACAACCGTGAGGACCATTGGAACGCCAGATCGCTTGAGACCAGAAGATCGTCGGATGTTAGAAGTCGGTTCGACAGCTCAGCGGGGTCAGCGAGTTCCAGCGAGATCGGGGTGAACTGTGTTTGTGAGAGCACATCGTGACGACCTTCGAGTTCACTTTCGATAAGAAGTAGACGGGCAATGGCTGCGCCATTGTTCGTCTCGGCGGCGGCCTTTAGCGCTCGATGTATATCCTCACTGATCTCTGAGATTGGTCGGCCTGCGAAGAATTGTTGACGGAACAATTGCTGCCGTGCCCGCTCCAACAGGGCGACTGTCTCACAAGCTTGCTCGAGATGGTATAGTTCCTGCCACTTAAGTGCCTGGGCTGACGCAGGCTGGGCGGCGGTCGTCGCCAGTCTATGATGGTAATTGGTGTTTGCCGATGGATCAAAGTTGTCGAACGCATCGAAAGCGGTTTTAGAAAGGACGAATTGCCGGAAGCTGTTGTGAAAGAATGACCAGCGGATTGGTGTTAGCTGCCTAAACAGATGGACCGCGGTGTTTGCGAAACGGTTGACGGCTTCGAATGAGGCAAGCTGTTTGATTGTTGCGAGGTCAACGGCGCCACGAATGCGAGCAATCAGTGCGAGAAGATCGCGGACATCAGGATGTGCGGCGAGGCTATCCCAATAGGCCTCGTACTCGAGTGTTGCATCCCCGCCGAAGTCGAGACCTGCATCCAACATGGAGCGAGCGGCTTCATCATCAACGGCGTTGGCAAGTCGTTTCAGCAAATAGGCAAGGGACAGGGGATGGCCCGAGCTCGCACCAGCGATTAACTCCTCGTCGCCCAAACGCAAACGGCCCGGCGGAAGCGCCGCCCGGGCAATCTCAAAAATGCTTGAACGGGAGAGCGGCTGCATCGACAGCTTTCTACCGGGCTCGTCCAGTTGCGCATTAATTGGTCTTAATGCGGCCGTCGGCGCTTTCAGACCGACGGGTTGCGTGCCCAACACAATAAGGACGCCTTTTGGCAATGAGGTCGGAGCTGGTAGCTCTTCGACGAGTGAGCGTGTCGGGGACTGCTCGCGGTCGATGTGATCAAGGCCGTCGATAAGAATAATTGCGCGTCCGCCGGTTTTCGCCGCTTCGTCGCCCAGTTCCCGCAACAGGGCGGTAAGTCGTTCACGCAAGCCGTGTAGCGTATCCGGATAGAGGTCACGGCGTCTCGTCCTCCCTAGCCCCATTGCCTCCAGTTGGACTGAGAGGTCATGCAGGAAGGAAAAGGCTTCTCCTCGGCCCTGTTGCGGATCGTCGCGTACGAACGCGTAGTACCTTAAAAGCCTGACGCCCCTCCGATACCTTAGAGTGTGCGTCAAGGTGGTTGATTTGCCGGATCCAGGTGGGCCGATCAGCGCAAGGTAACCACGGTCGAATTTGACAAAGGCTTCGTCTAGTGCTCGGACTGTTGGCTCGATAGGGCGATAAAGCCGTTCATCGATCGGAAATTCATGCTTGAAGCGAAGATCGTACCGCTCACTCCACTTCAGACCCGTCAGGACGGCATGGATGTCTAGTTCGACAGCGCCGCCACTGCTTCTGGCGACCTCTGACAACAGAAACTGCGCAAGGTCCTCTATGTCGTCCCAGGCGCGAGGCTCCGAATTTGATGCAACAAGATCGAACCCCAGATCGAGTTCGCAATCGGCGATGAATTCCTCGAGCTCGTCTCCTGCAAGTGATGTCGCCTGTTTGATCTGGTCGATCTTGTTCGACCACGCCGCGTAGACTGTATCGCCTGGCGCAAACCAAGTGGCCCGTCCAGGGAACGCATTTCTCAAAAAAGACTGCAGGTGGTCCGGCTGGCCGTCGCCATTCCTGACTCCCGAAGAATCCGATGATGATGGCGCATCGTGCATGAGATAGTGGGCGTGAACCGACGCTTCTGGGTGACGGCATTTAAGGCTCTTCCAACCGTCAGCCATTAGGCGAAATGGTGCTGGGTAAGGTTTACCAGAGACCTTACTCGGCGTGATCAAGTTCTGAAACGTTACCGACTGACGGTACTCAGACCACTTGATTTGATAGGCATCGACGCGGCCGCTCCGCCCGATAACGATGTCATCCAACCGTCCAGCCTCGGGATCCACTAAACGGATCCAGGTTAGTTCCCCGGATCGGATTGCTGCATAGATAAGTGTTGATGCAACCAGATATTGTGCGGTCAGATTTCGAACGGCTCGCCTTTCCCCGTCAGCCGGGCGAATAAGGAACGATTTGCCGGGCTCTAATTCCACTGATGCGTCATACCGTGTCGATTCGTTTGTATCATTCAACCACAGGGATACCCAGGGCGATAGAGTCTTTTCGCACAGCGCATTCACGTTCGCGATTGGGCTCCGGCGGCGCGACCGCTTAGCGCCAGCCGTTTAGACCACCTCTCTCAGTGCCTGAAAGCGGACGGTTCATTGCCTTTGCTTCGGGACTACTTTGACACTCGGCGGCAACACGGCAGATGCACTCCTGAGCCATCTGCCCCGTATCCGCAGCGTCCGTCTGGTTTGTAGAAAGACGATTAGCCATCGGGATTAGCGTCTTAATTTGCTCGCCCTTGACAAGAATTTATTACACAATCAATGTGTATGAAAATTAGGACACAAGAATGAGTGCGAAATTTTTTGCGTTAGGCAAGCTGCTGGCCCGTCTGAGGGCCGAAGCGGGGATCGAGCGGCAGTCACAACTGGCGGACATGCTCAATGTAAAGCAACAGACCGTCAGCCGCTGGGAGGCGGGCGAGTCGCGGCCGCGTGCCGAGCAGATTATGGAGATCGCTGTTCTTCTGAGAGGGGATCAGACGCTTCTACTGGAAAGGGCGGGCTATACCGCTGTCAATACGACGGTGAGTTTTGATCGGCCTTTTCCCGTTGAAGCTCTGTCCGACGAAAGCTTCGAACGCTTTGCCCAGATGTTAGTGGAACTGGTCTATCCCGAAGCGGATGTGAGCGGTTACGGCGCGACAGGCCACAAGCAGGATGGCCTTGACGTCCTAGCGACGTTTCCGGACGGCCGACGCTTTTCCTTCCAATGCAAGCGCGAGGCCTATTTTGGCCCGGGGAAGGTGCGCGACGCCGTTCGCGAACACACAGCTCACGCCGACAAGAAGTTCATCGTGCTGTCACGGATCGCCAGCCCGCAGGCCAGGGAAGAAATGGCCAAGACCGCGGATTGGGCCATTTGGGACAAAGAAGACATCTCCCGACGCATCCGGTCGCTTGCTCCCGTTGAACAAAAGCGGCTTGTCAGGACGTTTTTCCGCCAGCACGAAATAACGCTGCTTGGCGAAAGTGCGTCGTCGCCATGGGAGAGCCTCGAAGAGTTCTTTCTTGCCTTCGAAGACAGCCAGCTTCTGTTCAATCACAAATGGGAATTGGTTGGGCGCCAAGCGGAACTGCGCGAGCTAACGGCGAATCTGGAAGACGCCGCGTCGTCGGTTGTGTTCCTGCTGGGATCGGGAGGATCTGGCAAGTCGCGTCTGCTCAAGAAGGCCTTGGAGGACTATCGCAAGACCCACACCACGGTGCGCCTCTACTTCCTCGCGCGCGACGGAGAGCTGACCAGGCGGTCGATTGAGGACCTCGGCGAGGGGCGTATTCTCTTGGTTGTCGACGATGCGCATGACAGGGCGGACCTGCATTCGCTCTTTGAGTATGCATCGGTTAACCGCGACCGAGTGCGGCTGGTGATTGCCACACGGCCATACGGGTATGACCGTCATCGCACGTTGGCGATTCGCTTTTCTTTGCTTGACCCGAAAACGACGGCCGTAACGCTTAAGGACCTCACGCTGGCGGATGCTGAAAAGCTTGCGCAGCAGGCGCTGGCGTCATCGGGATGGACTGGGAATGCCGACGTCGCCAAACAGATTGCCCGCCTGACCTTGGATTGCCCCTTGGCCACCGTCGTCGCGGCCCAGGTGTTGGTGGCGGAGCCGCGGCACGTCTCGCTGGTTGGGCATGAGGATCGATTTAGGGCCGCCATTTTCAAACAATTCGAGGCCGTCGCGGCCGGCCACGTAGGGCGCCCTGAGGATGCTCCGCACCTCAGTGCCCTTCTCAGGTATATCGCGCTGCTGCAGCCGGTCGCCCTAAACGATAGTGAAACCTGGTCGGCTTACGCTGCCTTTGCCAACTTGCCGCTTCACGAGACCAAGCGCCTGCTTGACGCGCTGACGCGTGCCGGCGTGCTGTTCCGGCGTGGCCAAACCTATCGTCTGTCACCTGACGTTCTCGCAGACTATCTGATTGAAGATCGCTGCGTAGCTTTCGACGGCAGTTCGACTGGCTACGCCGAGCAGGTCTTCGACATCATTGATGACCGTCTGAAGGGCCAGTTGCTGGTCAATCTCGCACGTCTCGACTGGCGTCGTAAAAATGGCGACGTCGGAGAGAGTCGCTTGCTGGACGGAGTATGGGCAAAGCTGAACCCTTCCAATGAGCCATGGGACCTGCAACTTGATGCCGTCGCCGATATAGCATTTTATCAGCCTCGGCGTTGCCTGGACTTCGTCGAGAGGAAAGTCGCCGGAGGCAACATCACGCCCAAGCTGGCGAGAATCTGCAAGTATGCCGCCTACAACCTGGACCACCTTGAGCGGGCCCTGGAGCTGTTGTGGGAACTTGGCCGAGATGACACCACGCTCCAGAACTCGAATACCGAACATGCCATCCGTATCTTGAAAGAACTAGCGGAGCCCGACCCCAAGAAGCCGCTGGCGTACGTTGAAGGCGTGGTCGATTTTGGACTGCAGCTTGCCGAGGAGAAAGATGCTTGGTCCCATCACGCCAACCCGCTCGATTTCCTGTCGGGCGTACTTAGCACGGAAGGCCACGAGACGGAGTCGGACAGACGGAAGGTGATTTTTCGCCCCTTTTTCATCGACCCCGAAGGAATTCGCCCTTTACGTGAACGGGTGCTGACGCTGATTTTTTCCCTTCTTACGAACACCGACCCAGGAGTTGGGGCGAAGGCCGCCCAGGCGCTACAGATCGCCATAAGGTTTCCCATGGGCATGATGGGTGCTGACCCTGGTCCAAATAACCGCAAGCAGTGGGAGAGGCAATTCGCCGAGACCATGCGGCAGTTGCTTGCATTGGTTAGGGCCAATCCCCTGCATTCTGCGGTTCAGCTTGAGCTGGAGCGCGCGTTGGCGTGGCAGGCCGGGCACGGACCGGCAGTGCTGTCAAAACTGGCGCACGAAATTATCGAAGCGTTCTCCATCACGCTTGAGACGAGAACGGATCGCGCTCTTGCGGATGGCTATGGCATGCATGCGCGGCTCATGTCACGGGCAGATGGCGAAGCCATGTGGAAGGCCTCCCTTGATGCCCTCACGCTTGAGCTGATCGATAAATTTCCTGACAGAGTAGAACTGGTCGACTTTATCGGGGCCCGGTTGCATGACCTCAGCCGGGGATCGCGGCTGGATAATGGAAGCGCCTATGTCCTTGTCGATAAACTGCTGGCCGCTGACACGGAGCTGTGCCGTACTATCATTGCCGAGGCGGAAAGAGACCCGGAAGGTATGATCGCAAACTACGCGGCCGTGGCTCTCAGTTACCTATTCGATGCTGACGCGCCCGCCTTCCGGGAACTTGTGGCCCGCTTCGCAGGCTCGTCCTCTGAGCCACTCCAGGCTATCGCTGCCAACGCGGTAGGATTTCGCGTGTATGACCAGCAAAACACCGACCCCCGCGACATCGCTGTGGTACGGCAGCTGCTGGCACACAACAGCGAAAACATCACGCTGAGAGCCTTGAGGGCGATACGGCAACTCGCAAAAAATAATCCTGAAGCGGCCAAGAACCTCGTTCTGGATCTGACAATAACGTCCGAACGAATGGCGGATGATGTTGCCGTGCTGTTCGCCTTCCAGAGCGAAATCCCGCTGGACCTTCTTTCACATGATGAACTTGGCCGTCTGCTGGACAAGTTTGTCGACCTGCCTGAACTCGGGGATTACTGGGTGCAGACCCTGTTCACCGCGCTCAGCCGCAAGATTCCACACCGGGTGTTGAAGTTTTTTATCGCCCGTCTTGAGGCCGCAGCCGGCCATCGAGAGGGTGATGAGCGCTTCAGGGCCATCAATCACGGTCCATGGCTGCAAAACCGTCTGGCGTTCAGGCAAACGCCATACGCACGCGAGCTCATTATGGAATTTATGAACTGGTGGAGGGGCGCCAGCAACGGCGTGTGGCTGCTGGACTACAGCGCGCGGACAGCATTTGAGGCCATGTTTGCCCCCTTCGATGACGAGCTTGTTTCGCTCCTCGACGAGTGGTTGGAGACGGCTCAACTGGACGACTTCAACTACATCGCTGCAATTCTGCGGGAAGCCGATAGCTCGTTCATTTTCCGTTACCCGACCTTCTTGCTCCGGCTTTTCGAGCGGACGCGACAGTTCGGCGTAAAAACGAAGAAAATGGTGCTGGCGGAACTTTTCTGCTCGGCGATAGCCGGGCCGCGAAGCGGAACAGCAGGTGAGCCGTTCCCCCAGGATCTCAACTTGAAAGAAGCGGCGGAAGAGGCACTGGTCAAGTGCCCGCCGAACTCGCCGCTGCGCGAGCTTTACGAGAAGGTCATCAGGCACGCCGATACCGAAATACGGCGTCATAGCGAATGGGAGGACGACTAGCTGTGGCCCGCGTCCCGCGTCTTGGCAAGCCCTGCAGTCTGCGCTTTAGCGTCGGCGAAAAGCTGGTCATGCAAGCGGATGGGGCCCTAGCTGTTGGCGCGTTGGTAGCGATCGTCGCTCTCGTTTTTGCTTTTGGCGGGGGCATCGAACTGTTGCTGTGGCTATTGTCGTTTCTATGACGAATCTTGAAATTGAAAGATGTATGGACAGCGAGACGAATCCCGGCGGCGACGGCGCCCAATCAGAAGCGCCAGCGCCGATCCCACGGCGCTTGCGACGGCTTGACCCACCCGAAGGCGCTGCCGCCGAGGTTGAAGAGGGCGAGATCGCGGGCCTACAGGGGCCACTCGTCATCGTCGGCGACCCGGGGGCGGGTAAGAGCGTGCTGATGGAGGCGCTCGATAAGACGCAGGGTGCCGTTTTCGTTCGCGCAGCACGCCTGGTCCGCATGGCCAATCCCAGCAAAATTCTCGGGTCGCCCGAACGTCTCATCATCGATGGCGTCGACGAGGTCGCGTCGAATGCACCGGGCGGGGGCGTCGAGGCAGTGCTGACGAAGTTGTCAGAGCTCGACTACCCCGACTTCATAATCTCGTGTCGTGCCGCCGATTGGCGCGGCGCAGCAGATCGAGTGAAGATCAAGGACGACTATGCCCGCGAAGCCACGATGCTCGCCCTGCAGCCGTTCGACAGAAAGAACGCTGCCCAATTCCTGCAAACGCGCTTCTCGACCCTCGATGCGGATCGGGTTCTTGACCACCTGATCAACCGTGGTCTGCACGACATCTACGGTAATCCGCTGACCCTAAGGCTCCTGGGTGAGGTCGCGCTCGATGGTGGCGTTTTGCCGGGCAGCCGTGGCGAACTGTTGGCCAAGGCCTGCCCAAAGCTCGTGCTTGAGGCCAACGACCGGCACAAGGATAGGTCGCATGCTGGCCGTGTTCCCGAAGAGCTGATGCTGTCTGCCGGAGCAAGCGCAGCTGCGTTCTTGCTCTGCGACAAGTTGGGCCTTTTTACTGGAGCAGCCGCCGAACAACCGGCTGCCTTTGTCTCGCTCGCAAACATAAGCTCGCTGCCTTTCAGCGAAGCCCTCGAAGACGCCGCGAAGACCCGGTTGTTCAAGGCCGAAGGCGAGAATCTGCTCGTCCCTGTACACCGCGTGGTCGCGGAATATCTCGCAGCTAAGTGGCTTGCCCGCTGCGTCTCTTCAGGGCAGTCGGCTCGCCGCGTAATCGGCCTGCTTCGGCAGGGCGGCGCGGTCCCGACGTCGCTGAGGGCGGTTAATGCCTGGCTGGCTGGATTCTCGCCGGAGCTGGCCGCGCGCTGCGTCGCCGACGATCCCTATGGTGTACTTCGATATGGCGACACGGATATTCTTCCCGATCAGACCGCGCGAGCACTCCTTCGTGCTCTGACGGCACTTTCGCATGAGGACCCATACTTCCGGGCCGAAGATTGGTCTGGCCTCTCGGCGCGGGGCTTGGCCCGCAGCGCGCTGAAGGACGATCTGATTGCGCTATTGCAGTCGCCTGGCGAGCATCAAGTCCTGGGTGCATTGCTGATTGAGGCTATGCAGGGAACAGAACTTGGCACGACCCTTGCCGTCGAATTGCGGAAAATTCTTGAAGACCCCGCACGCGCCTACCTGCAGCGCGCGAATGCGCTCGATATCCTGACCGAGCGTGGCGCGATTTCTGATTGGAACGCCTTATGCAAGACGCTCAGCGACCACGGAGATGACAGTTCGTTGCGGATTGCTGCCAACGCAGCGCTAAGGACTGCAATCGACCAGATATCACCGGCACAGGCCGTGCCAATCCTGCTTGGTCACGTTGGCCTGACACGTAGCCTGGCTGACCGCCAGTCGCGGCCCCTTATCAACCATTCTCTTCGGCCGACCGCGCGGCTGCTCGCGCAATCTGCAGCGATGCTTGATCAATGGCTTGACACCCTCGCCGATTACGGGGCGATGGTGATGAAGGAGAACAATCATCGGCGTACGGCTCTGGTCGACTTCGCGCTGGCGCTTCTTGCCAAGCGGCTGACGCACGATCCGGCCCCATTGCCGGAGCAACTCGGTCACTGGGTTGTTTGGCTGCGCGGGCAACGCGGCTACGAGCGCAAGGCGCCGGAGGCGATCCGAAAATTCCTCACCGAGAACGTGGCCCTGCGCCGCCAGGTTCTCGCGGAACTGTTTCTCAGGGGAAACGCTAACGATTTGCTGAAGACCACAGTTCGGGTCGGGGATCAGTCGCTCGGCCTCTATCCCGATCACGAAGACTGCGCCGAGCTTTTGCGTGTCTGGCACGCCAAGGAAGCTGTTCGCGGTCCAGATAATGATATGTGGGAGACACTACTTTGGATGGGGCGTTCCAGGGACGGTCTGTCCGAACCGCTTCGCACAGCGGCCCAGGAGACGTCGCGAAAGGATCCGGTGCGCCTGGAGAGCATCGCAAAGCTCGCCAGACCCATTGAGACGCAACTTGATCCCGAGGATGCGGCGCTGGAGGCTGTCCAGGCGGCCGAACGTGAAGCGAATTTTGCCTGGCTACGGAAGGATCTTTCGAAGAACCTGCTGTTGGTTGATGAGGGCGGCGCGATCCTGCAGCAGGTGGCGCATGCCTACCGGGGCCGCTTCCACGAAGTGAACGAACTGTCCGAGAATGTCCATGAAAGGATGGACGATTTCCTCACGCCGCCGCTTGCCCAAAGAGTCTTGGAGGGATTCGTTGCGAGCCTCGCTCGCACCGACCTGCCTACCCCTCTAGAGATTGCGCAGGCGCACGCGGAAAAGAAGGAATATCCGATCGAGGTGGTCCTGCTGGCAGGCGTGAGTGAGATGCTGCGAGCCGGGCGGCCACTGGCCGTGCTTCCACGCGACAATCTGGAAAGCGTCTATATGGCCTGGCGGCGGGATCCCGATTCCAACACGGACGACCCTATTGGGATCGAGGACGGACTTGCAGAGATCGTGCTCGACACCCCCCAGGCGCAAGAGCGGTTTTACAGGACAAGCATCGAGCCCCAGCTCGAAGCAAAGGTCGAGCACATCGATGACTTCTATCGGTTGAGCAATTCCACCTCGCTGAACGAGCTGGCGGGCCGTTTGAGCCGCGAATGGCTGCTCCGCTTCCCCCTGCTGTCGGCGCGGATCATGAGCGAACTGTTGCCATCCGCTCTTGTTGGAGAACACGCCGACATCAGGCAGTTCGTGATCGACAGCCGGAACCAGCCGTGTGTTGATCACGATGCCCTTTTCATGTGGCTAGGTCTGGACTTCATTGCTGACTTTGCGGATCGGGAGGCAGACCTGCGTCGGGCAGGGACCGACAATCGGGACTTCCTCTGGATTGTGCGGTCAATCGTAAACCCGCCGACGGGATCGCGGTTAGCTCCACTGGCGGAGGAACAACTGGGCTTCATTGTAAACGTGTTCGCGCCATCATGGCCCTATCTAGATCGACCGCGTGGTGTGACGCGTGGCGATGACAATGGTTGGGATGCAACCAACTTTATCAAGGAGTGCATTGCCACGCTCGCGGCGATGCCGACGGACAAGGCAGCGGCTGGACTGCGGGCACTTCTGGAGACCGTCGATGCTGGTTACAAAAACGAACTGAAGCACGCGATTGCGCAACAGCGGCGTGTCCAGGCCGATCATGACTACGCGCCGGCTGAGCTAGGTGCGCTTCGTGCCGCGGTGTCCAATCACCTGCCACAGACAGTCGACGATCTGCGCGCATTCCTTGCCGACAGGCTCAGCGTGCTGCGAGCCAAGCTTGCGGGTGACAACATCGATAGCTGGAGCATCTACTGGGACCGCGATCGACCCCACGACGAGAATGCGTGTCGAAACCGCCTGATCGGCCAGATCTCGCGCGAACTGCCGGAGGCGATCATGTTTGGTCCCGAGGAGCAGATGCCGGGGATTACACGAGCCGATATTGGCGTTCGGCTCAACAAGCTGGTGTTGCCAACCGAGATCAAGGGACAATGGCATCCAGAAGTCTGGGTGGCCGCCTCGGCGCAGCTCGACGCGCAGTATATGCGCGATTGGCGGGCCGAAGGGTGCGGGGTTTACATCGTCCTGTGGTTTGGTGACGTCCCCGGACATAATTTGCCGCCGCATCCAGATGGCAGCACGTTGCCTGCCACTCCGAAGGAGCTGCGCAATATGCTGATCGAGCGCATCCCAGAGGATCGTCGGTCCTCAATAGATGTCTATGTGTTAGATGCTTCGGGAACGGTCGAGGGACGCGGACGGCTTGCGGTCGGTCGAGTGCGTAAACGCAGGAAGGCTCGCGACAAGTGACGCACAGCGGTCACGTTCCTCTGATGTTCGTCTTCTGTGCTCTTAGCATCGCATTGCGGATTTCGGATTAACGGGACAGCGATTCCGGTAAATCCCGGACAGTCGTGGAATGCACCCCTCAACTGAGACATATTAAGTAGCGGACAGTTTCTCGAATACAGGAACTGGAAATGGTTGGAAGAAAGCCAAGATTTAGCGAAGAAGAGAAGCTCTCCATGCTCGTGCGGATGCACAACGGGGAGAACGTCAGCCGTCTGGCCGACGAACTGGGTATTCACCGGCAACGCTTGTATGCTTGGCGTGAGCAATTACGGAGGTGCGGCAATCTAACGCCGGCCCGGCAGGGACGGCCAAAGAAACGGCCCCCGCCCGAGGCGCCGCCGGATCCCCAAACCCTGGCGGCGAGCTTTGCAGTATCGGCTGAACAGCGTCGTGCGGATGCATTGGCCAAAGCCCGTCGCCGCATTGTCGACCTTGAACGCAAGATTGGCCAGCAACAGGTTGAACTCGATTTTTTTCAAGAAGCCTTGCGGCATGTCAGGGGCAGTCAACAGCAGAAAGACGCGCCTGGAGGGGCGGCGTCTTCGAAGTCATCCAGAAAATGACAGCCCGCATGCCGCAAGGCTCGACAGGAATCGAACAGATGTGCCGTCTGGCTGGTGTTAGCCGGGCGGGGTACTACCGGTACTGGCAGCAATCAGCGCCGCGTCAGGAAGAAACCGGTCTACGAGATGTCATCCAAAGGCTGGCGTTGGCCAATCGGCATTATGGATATCGCCGGATTGGCGCTCTTCTGGGCCGGGAGGGCTGGCAGGCGAACCACAAACGTGTGTTGCGTTTGATGGGAGAAGACAATCTCTTATGTTTGCGCAATCGGCCGTTCGTACCCCGGACCACCGATTCCAAGCATAGTTGGCGCGTCGTCCCAAACCTGGCTCGGGGGATGGAACTGACAGGGATTAACCAGCTTTGGGTCGCAGACATCACCTATCTGCACCTCGCCGAGCAGTTCGCTTATTTGGCCGTTGTGCTCGATGCCTTCAGCCGCAAGGTCATCGGGTGGGCATTGGAACTCCACTTGCGGGCCAGCCTTGCAGTCGACGCCCTGAAAATGGCGATCTCCGCACGCGCTCCAATCGCGGGCAGTTTAATTCACCACTCGGACAGGGGAGTGCAAGGCAGCTATTCTGACATCCTCCACGCGCATGGGATCCAGCCGAGTATGAGCCGGGTGGGCAATCCGTATGACAATGCGCGTGCGGAGAGCTTCATGAAAACCTTGAAGCAGGAAGAAGTTGCAGGATTGGCTTATCGCGATGCCTCGGACGCACGGCGACGTATCGCCAGCTTCATTGAAGACGTTTACAATCGGCAACGATTGCATTCAGCGCTCGATTACCTCACCCCGGAGGAATACGAACAGTCCTTATTGTCGTCGCACGCAAGTGCCGTACCTGAACTCACAAGCCGGCAATTGTCCTGCAATTTCTCTGTCTCACTGTAAGGGTGCATTCCAAAAGGGGCAATCTCAAATTAACTGCCAAGTCTCAAATTAAGTGCAAGGCTATCTTATTGAAACTATTGTCGTCAGAGTCTTGTGGTTAAATGCAAAACGACACGGGGGCTTTTGGCCCGGCTCCACGTTCAAGGATCGCATGTTTCTCCGCTATCAGTTCTCGCCAGCGCGCATTTGCGGCAATGTGATCCGAGTCGGATCCGCACCCCGCGGCATCCCACATTCTGGAGCTCATCCGGCTGCTCTCGACTGTGAACGTCCAGTCGTCCTGCAGCGATATTTGTGACCCGACCTGGAATGGATGTGCGTCCGACAAAGAGAATCTCCGGTTACGAAATAGCTAGCCATTAGCCCAGCTCACGTTTCCCTTGAAGACCGATTGCTGATCTGGTCTGCTTTCTACTTCCGGTTTGCACAGGAGAAGATCGTGACGGAAAAGGTGATGCCATTGGCAGAGCGGCTTGCTGCCCTCGAAAGACTCGAAAACGAGATCGTCGCAAAGGCGCATCGGATGGTCCCGGCGGGGAGCAACCTAACGGTCGTCGACAACTTCATCTTTGGCGCGATCAAGCGCACGCTGTCCCAGTCGCGCGCGTTCCGGATGCTCGTTGAAGACTGGAACTTTGCCTCAGCCGCGGTCATGGTCCGGACGCAGCTCGACACGGCCATGCGGATAAACGGCATCCTATACATGCAGAACAGCGAGAGCGATCTCGCCCAAATATTCAACGGCGAGCTGACCTATCGGAAGCTGAAGGCGGCCGACGGGAACAGGATGGCGGATGCCTATCTCAAGGAGAAGCTGACGGAGAAGCATGAATGGGTCGGAGAGCTTTACGACGACCTTTCGGACTTCGTGCATCTGTCATTCAGGCACTTCTGGCCCATCATGGCTGGGATCGACGAGGAAAACAGGACCGTACAGTTTGTTATGCATGCGCAGGACCCGAAGAAGGATGAAGCGAACTACTACGACGTGACCGAAGCCTTCATTCGCGTAACGAAACTGACTGGAATGATGTTGGTGAGTCTCCTGATGGCGCGGCATTCGCCCCCGCCGCCGAAGCACAGCGGAGCTCAGGGAGTAGAAGGGAAGGGGGAGGAGCCAGAACCAAGCGGCACTGCCGCCTGAGAATCGGTGAGGTGAAGAGCGCAGGATCCGACGGCTGTGAGACTCAAAAAAGAACCCCACAGGGTGAGCCGCGGGGTCAAGACAGAGATAGGAAAGGAAGATGCCGGAGCTTGCACTGAGGCCGTCTTCCTCGGCCCGTTGACATCAAGTGTTGTTGTCGGCGGAACCTGGCACAAGCTATATTTGCAGCCGACAGCCAGTCGCATTATGTTATGGGGGAATAGGAGATCGACGATGCTCTTGCAGAAATACCGCGAGAACAAACAAGCCTTGAAGCAGATCGGCCGGGAAGCTCTGGCCGAGAGCCGCCGTTTAGGCCTGACGATCTCGGCCAAGGACCGTCAGAACGAGGCCAAGGATCAAGCTAAGCGCGAGCGCAAGGATCGCGTTCCGGCGACCGTACGATAGCACTCCTTCATGCCGGAATTGTCGTGCATTCTCCTCGCGGGGCCGAACGGCTCCGGCAAGTCATCGGCTTTCCCGAAACTGAAACTTGAAGGCGAGTGGATCAACGCTGACGAGATCGCGAAAGCTCTCCCAGATTCCGACGATGGCAAATCCAAGGAACGGCGAGCCTCTGAAGCCGCGCTGCGCAAGATTGCCGACATGATCGAGACCCGGCAATCATTCGTCTTCGAAACGACATTGAGCAGTCAGCAATCGCTCAAGCTGATGCGCGATGCCAAGTCGGCCGGGTTTAAGGTCGGTCTCTATTACACGGCGCTGGATTCCGTCGAGACCAACATCGATCGCGTTAGACAGCGCGTCCTGAAGGGCGGCCACGACATCCCCGAAGAGGACATCCGCAGGCGACACAAGGGATCGTTCCTGAAACTGAGCGAAGCCCTGAAGATCGCGGATGAAGTCGTTCTAGTGGATAACAGCGGCCTCGAACCTCATGAGGTCTTCGCCATTAGCGCGGGAGAAATCCTGTCCCACGACATCGACGATAGCCAAGAGTTGCACAGGCTATTCTCGGCGAAGGTCTGCGAAGCTTACGGTCTTCTTCGATACGACACCGGATTTCGGAAGGCACCGAAGCTGGCTGCCCGACACGGCGACGACGTGGCTTCCGACCCCCCGAAACCGTCACCTGGACAGAGGCCTAAGCCTCCGGGTGTGAAGTGAGAGCCACATGTTCGAACTGATCAAACTGCTCGACACCGTTTACCGAACCATTTCGGACGACCTCGAAGCATGGTTTGAGCAGTTTCCCGAGGGACTAGCTTGGAATGTGTTCTCCGACTACTGCGTCGGAGATCCGAGCAAGTCAAACGACTGCTTCGCCTTCGCTATCGTTCTCAACCATGACACTCAGGCCAACATCGAGGAATACATAGCAGCGGTAGCGCCCAGCGACATCAAAGGATCCCGGTTATCGTCGGAAGGCCTTATCGCCTACCTACGCTGCCCTGTCGTTTTCAGCATCAGCTACTTGGTCGAGAAGAAATCCAAGCTGCTCCGTGATTACATGACCGACGACAACATCCGTGGCGCTCTCGATGACCTGCGGGATGTCGTTTCACAGATGGCGACCATGATCCCCGGAAAGGCTGATCATTACCGGGCGGTGGGCAAGCGTCTGGCAAGCTTTCAGACCGAGATGAAAAGGCGCTCGCGAAATTCCAATCTAGCTCGACAGATACTTCTCTGCGCAGCCTTTGCGTCGATCGTCTGTCGGCACTTGGCAGCCAAAAAGAAGCCGAAGTTCGTCCGCTGGATCAGCGATCGAGATGCCATGTTCGACAAGCACGATAAGGTGGCCTTCGACCTCGCCTTTCTCTATTTCCATCTTCACCGGATGATGAATGGTCAAGATGCCCTTGAGCCCGAGTTTCATTTCGGGCTCCCTGGATGGGACGGAAAAAACGAGTACGCTGAATTTATTCGTATCGCTGATTACCTTGCAGGCACGGTGGCGGACATCAAGCTGCCTGATATGACGTTCTCTCATGCGAAGTTCGAGCCCGTCTTCCACAACCTCTTCGTCAACGGAGCTAACTCTGCCATCGTCGAAGTCCTCGCCCGAGACGGCGGAGGGGTGACGGCACGTCGCCTCGTCCCGATTGCTCAGGTCGTCGCGTAAAGGAAAAGGCTGCCCCCGGTAGACAGCCTTTTTGATGTCGCGCCACAATCCCGATCACGAACCCTCGCGATCAACGAACTGCCCTCGAGAGGCTTGCCGTAAGGGAAATCTATCCGGCGTGGGGTCCAGCTCCACAATACAATGATTGCCGCCGGCGACGAATGGAGCAAGGGCTTCGGCGCTATCGGATCAGCGGCTCGACCGTTTTCACGACCTTTCCGTCCTTGTCCGCGATCACCGCACACAGGACAACGCCATCGAACTGCTGATGGTTATAGGTTATGTCGATCGGCCAATCCATTTTAGGACGGACGTGATCTGTGTCCGTGCTGAGATATGGCGGCTTGGGAAGGAACTCGATCCCGGCTTTGAGGCCGACCTTGAAGGTTTTGGCCTGCTCGAGCGGGACCGGGATATAGACACTGTATCCCTCTTCGCCGTCTTTCATTGGGAGCTTCCAGTAGATGCTCTTAGGGAAAGTGTTCCAGCTCTTGATCGATATCACATCCGAACTCGACCGTTCGACTGACGTTTGCTGGCCATAGGCGTTGCTGGCGATGTAGGTGTCCTTCGCCGTTTCGGTTTGCTGCAGAACGACTTTATCCATGTACCGATAATCGATCCCGTCCAGCGTCCCGATGAATGACCCGACGAAGAAGCTGAAACGCTGTTCGTCGGCAATGTAAGTGACACCACTCTTCGGTTTGTCGTAGTCGGCGGGATGCTGCAAAAGGACAGGCTTGATCGCAAGCGCTTTCTGAGCAGCCTGCACGCGCTTGTTGTAATCCTGCGTGGTCTCGAACTCGCCCTTTTCCTCTCCCAGTCCCTTGCGATTGGCCTCGGCTACGGAAAGATAGTCAGCAGGTTTCACGAATGATGCCTGGTCTCCGACCTTGTACGAGCAAGTTGGTGCGGTCGACTTGGCCTTTGCAGCGAAGGCAGGACTGGCAGCAACGCTGGCGGCCAGCGAATATGCGACGAATTTCATGATCCCTCCAGAAGCGGTCGGGTGATCTCTGCCAAATCAACAGCGATTTTTCTAGGTTTCGATGAAGCTCGCCCAAAATGTTCATCTGATATTCCCACATTTCTTGCAACTTGGCGTATAAATTACGACTTCGCAAAACCAGTGACCTAGTGAGGCGGTCTCTGACATGAGGGGGCGTGCATGTTCTGGAAGAAGAAGCAGGATCAAAGGGCGGCCGAGCCTGTAGCAGCGCCGGAGCCAGCAGCAACGGCCGAGCCTATCAGGCCAGCGCCAAGATCGAAGCGGGGAGAGCTTGAGGAGGCCGCGGAGAATCTGGCGGCCTCGCTGCGATCATATGCAGATGCTTCGTACGCAGCCCAGCGGCCTGTTCCTGATGAGGAACTGAAGGCGGCGCATCGCAAAGTCGAGATCGCGCGAAAGCTCGTGCGAGAAGGCCGGATCGCATACGCACTTGGGCGCTGCCTGCCCGAGCACATGATGCACTGGCACGCATGGAGCCAGCGCGAGGACTTCAAGAATTTGGTAGGCTTTGAGGCCAGCAACATCACATCCTCCCGGACACAGGAGGAAATCGGCGTGCGCCGGATCGAGGTGACCTCAAACGACTTCACCTTCAAGGATCGGCCTTATCGTCTGGTCTTCCGGAACAGCGGGCTGTCATCAGCACCGGGAGATGACCGCTATTGGGGTGAAGTCCACTTCTTCGCGGGAGATGTCTGCGTTGCGAAGTTCGATGTCTCCAAGGATCTCCTGGCGGAATATGCCGAATGGGAGTTCGTTGACGTTACCGGGCTTCGGGTCGGCGCTTGGATGCAAGATGTCCTCGACATGGCAGCCCAAATCGAGGCGCACCGCGAGCGCTACATGAAAGGGTTCATAAACGATCGCGCGCGCAAGGCTGCCGATGAGATTGATCTAGGATGACAGCGCTAAGTTTCTACGCAGCCATCCTAGATCAGATGGACCTTGCCCTAGAACATATCGAAAAGGGCGGCGTACACGATGCCCGGTTCGGCCTTATGCTGACGGACAATGCCGTCGAGCTGGCGATGCACGAGCTCGCGACGGCTCAACACTCCGAGCTCAAGATGTGGCGGCATCTCGCAGAGAAATATCCGCATAAGCAGGAGCTGGCCGAAGCGATGGGGCAGTCCTTCGAGGCGAAGCTCAAGTTTGCCCGTATCGAGAAGATGGTCACCGATGAGCAGGCACGGACGGTTACCATCATGCATGAGTTCCGGAACCAGTTGTACATGTCGGCCTTCAGCACGAATCCATCCTGCCATCGATCGCGCGGTTCTACTTCTTCGTCGCCTGCGGGATCTTAGGTGCCTTTCGGGGTCGTGGCCTCAGCTACGGCAGCGCGACGGTGGTGCCCGAACGAGCGAAGAAGTATTTCAACAGCAGGAGCAAGTACAGTCCTGCTGAACTCGGGGTATAGCGCGGCGATCAGGATGAGGTGCGCCAGGACAAGCTGGCGCGTTCCAGCCGGTGAAAGTCCGGCTCGGGTAAGGGGTAGCTCCCGCCCGATAGTGAGTGTTGCGGCGTGGGCGGTGACGACCACGGCGAAGCGTACACAGCAATCATGTGGGGCATGGGAGTGAGCCACGATAATGATCAGATCGCAGGGGCCGAGACTTTCTCATCCGTCGAAGGCAACACGTGCGGAGCCGATATGCGAGGCGCCGTCGCCCTGCCGGGGTCTAGGGCCATGTCACGCATGAAAGGAACGCGTCGGAACCTGGGAGATCTCCTGTCTGGCCGGGTAGCGTCAGCCACGCCGGTCCGCATCGGAAAGGCGAGGAGCCGTAGCCGATGATGGACGGACAGGAGAAGTCAGACTCCGGCATAGTAGCTGCGAAGCCAACGAACAAAGCCGGACAACCGGCGGCGGAGCTGGTGGAGCCAAGGCCGGAGACCAAGGGGAGCGCGGAACAGCAACGCATGCACCGGACACAGAGCCGGGATCGCATGTTCCAGTCGCTGGACCGCGTACGGAAGGCTGCAAGGCTAAGGAAAACGGATCAGTTCACCGCGCTCTTCCACCATATCAACGTCGATACACTTCGGACGGCTTTCTACGCGCTGAAGC
>Ga0209257_1000932_pt1 | contig 40483 bp, 49 predicted proteins | sample AraplaCvi_mCL_r2_FD_184277 | JGI IMG/M metagenome (GOLD analysis project Ga0209257, IMG submission 184277) | Arabidopsis root microbial communities from North Carolina, USA - plate scrape MF_Cvi_mCL_r2 (SPAdes) (version 2) | ecosystem: Host-associated > Plants > Roots > Endosphere | place: USA...
CAAGCAGATGCAGATCGACGAGCGCGCCGGCCACAACGACATCTGGAACGACAATACGGTAAGCGAGGTTATCCACTTCGTGGAGGCGCTGAAGCGGAACGCCACATAGGCCGCCCTCCGCACCTCGTGACAGGATCCACAAATTCTATCGAAGAAACAGATCGTTAGAAACTTGGCGACCCCTGCAGGATTCGAACCTGCGACAACCTGCTTAGAAGGCAGAAAGCGAACTGAGGGTTTCCAGGCAGTGCAGCGAAACGGTTTACAATCACCGCCCTGCTTTTCATTGAATAATCCGAGGTCGATGTAAACGGGACTGGCGCCTCACGTCTCGAATTCATAGACCAAAATTGTGCCATCGTCACGCCGCCTAGCCGCACCACGGCTGTTTGAAGCCAACCCATCGATGTGCCAATCCTTCGTCAACGAGTTGGGCGCCGAGGGATTGCCCATTGCGATACACGTCCCGTAGCTTGCGGCCGTATTTATAGCCCCCTTTTGCGTGACGCGGTTAAACAAGAGGAGCGAAACGAGATGGGAGTACGTGAGAGGTCACGCCGCCCGATTACTCCTGCCTTTGGCGTAGCTCACGTGAGCAACTGGCGCTGAATTTCAGTGGCTGCTATTTTAACTCTGAAGATCAAACCCAGCTTAGGCGGGGCTTTCCAGGAGGCTGGAATGCACAGGGACGATGCTCGGATCAAACAAAAGCTGGCGCAGATCGACAATCATCGCCGCCATGCGAAATACGCGGAAGACCAAGCCTATATGCTGTTGGAGGATGCGCAGTATTCGTATGAGCACATTGCGCGTCTGAAGCGCGAGATTTTCGAAATCGAGAGGAGCCAATCCCAAAGCAGTTTCATGCTGTCCCAGTAGATCGCCATGGATGCGCCGGACTACAGGCCGATCCGCTCGACCAAGTCTTGCACCCGAAATCGGACGTATTGGCTTTCTTCATTCGCTCCGCGCCAAACCGCGCTGCTATAGCGCCCCTCGGACGCGATCCAGTCGACCGCCAGGCCGGACGCTACCAAAGCACGGCGACTTAACTGGTATGGCTCGCGCACATCTGGTTCCCTCAAACCAAAACTGCAGATCCGCGCTTTTTGTATTCCCCTGCGCCGGACGATAACACACGTTAAAATTTAGAGAAGCCTAAATAAGACTTGACTGTAACTTGTATTGTGGGACCATTCGACCTCATGGTTGTAGTGCGTTGGGGGCAAAATCATGAATCTTTCCACTGCCGAGCAGATACTGGTTGAGCAGCGCGTGACGAACGAGGCGAAATCCGTGGGTGTCGCCTACCTGCTATGGATCTTCCTTGGTGGCTTCGGAGCGCACAGGTTTTATATCGGGCGCACCGGAAGCGGGATTGCAATGATCGCTTTGCTCGTGATTGGCCTCGTCACCGCGGGCGTTGGAATCGGGGCTCTGTTTATTGTCGCCTTGGGTGTATGGCTGCTAGTCGACCTGTTTCTCATCCCCGGGATGATCCGCAATCATACGAACGCGGTGCGAGAGAGCTTTAGCGCGCAGATATATGCCGAGAGCCTGGTCGCTGTTGAACGTCTCGGGCGGGCTGCGCAATGATCAGGAAATACGGAAAACTAGTCTGGTTCTATGCTTGCTTAACGTTGCTTTCGGCCAATCAAGCATTCGCGTTCACTCTTACCAGGCGCATAAGAGTCCCGGACTGGATGGACATCTATCTCATTGAGTTTGGGGTGGCTGTGTTCTTTAGCTATGTGGGCCTGCTGATAACGAAACCGCGTGGTGTGCCTGTTAAGCAGCTTTATCGATTGCATCTTCCACCACTCGCAAATTTCTTCCGCATCCTCTTTGGGGCCATGTACATGATGATGCTAGGTATGTTCTTCACTGGGATGTTCTTAAGTCGGTTCGCAGAAAACTGACGGTAGATCTGCCTCTTTCGCCGCGCGCATAATTGGCAATTGGTTTGGAAAGCCTGCAACGAGGCAGGTTCACTGCACTGCAGTTCGCATTGGCTGCGCATTGATCTCGTAGACATCGGATGGTCCTTCCATCTCTCGCACGCCTTTGAAGGAAGGATGCCGAAGCTTTCCATCTTGCGTCCACGCGCGATACTCGACTTCGGCTACCAAGAGCGGACGGGCGAAAACCGCCCCCTTGCGCTTCAATCCTACCGGCGGCTTCTCCGCTGGGATTGCGTTGAGCAATTCGCGAAGCGCGACGGATTCCTGATTGCTCCACCCAGTGCCGCACCCTCCGACGTAGATGAGATCATCACCCTTCCTCGCGGCCAGGAGCAGCCGGCCAATTGCGCCTGGCATGGTCGAAGGCTCATAGCCGACGATCACGAACCAGTCGCGCCGCGCGCATTTGATCTTCAGCCATTCCGGCCGGCGGCCTGAGTGATAGGGCTTATCCCGTCGCTTGGCGATGATGCCTTCGAGACCATGCTCGCACGCGACGCGGAAGAACTCGGCGCCGTCGGCGTGCACCTCCTCAGAGAAGCGGATCGCGCCAGTCCTTCCAGAGACGATCGGTTCGAGCAGTTGCCGGCGTTCGGCAAGCGGCATCATCCGGAGGTCTTGGCCGTCGAGATAGAGAAGATCGAAGGCGAAGAAGAGGATCTCGGCGGCATCATGCAGGCTAGGACGCCTGCCCACCGCGCGCTGCAGCAGACCGAAATCAGAACGGCCCTGGTCGTCGAGAACGACGGCCTCGCCATCGAGGATCATGGAGGAGTGCCCCAGCTCGCGCGCCTCTGCGACGATCGAGCCGAACTTCTTGGACCAATCATATCCGCCGCGCGTGATCGCCCTCACCTCGCCAGGCTCGACGTGCACCGCCAGTCGGTACCCGTCCCACTTCACCTCGAAGGCCCATTCCGGACCCTTCGGCGGCTTGTCGACGAGGGTTGCGACGCAGGGATCGACCCGCCGCGGCATCGGCTCGGACAGCGGTGTGGGAGTTGATCTCCGAGGTGTTTTAGCCATGACGCATTAACGCACGAACCAGCGAAAACGTCTAAGCTGCCGCACGAGGAGGAACGCCATGCCGAAACAGCCGATATTTTCAGCTCCCAAGCGCGGTGAAGCCTATCCCGATCGGGATCTGGATTGCCAAATGGCGATGGAGGAAGTGTTCCGGGCAGTGGCCGAGGAAGCGCAGGCCGTTGGCTGGTCTGAGCGAGAGGTCGCCGACGCGCTGATCGAGCTAGCACATAATCATTGGTTCGCGCTGGACGCCAAGGACCGCATGTTCGACGAGGCCGCCGGCGTGCTCATTCGCAAAGCAAAGCCAGCAGCGGTGCATTGAGGGCTAGGCCGCGCCCCTCCTCAGATCTCCATCCGCCGGCGGGATAAAGACCACCGACACCAGGCGCGACCCGCAGCGGGGGCACCGGAGCCGGGAAGCAAGTATTGCGAGGGGAAAGTCGCGGCCGCGCGTCGTGACGAGCGTCAGCATATCGAGATCATAGGTCCATGTGCATTCCCGGATAGACTTCAGGCCCTCGCGCTTGCCATACGCGCAGCGCGCCTTGAGGCGCCATCCGAGGCTGAAGGCTTCACCGATTGTCTCGACCATAAGGTTGAAATAATATAAGAACAAAAGAAGAACAATCTTTAGCATTCGAATTCCCCAAATTTGGGGAGGGAGGCCTACTGTGAGCGACGATCCATCCGCCGCAAAGAAGTCAACCGAAGGCCCCAAGGCGCACGTCTGCGAGCACCCTGGCCGCAAGCAATGGGGCGGCTTCGGCTTTGCCATCGGCAAGGGCCCGTCCAACTGGTTCTGTTTCGAGCACCGGCCGGCGGTCTGGTCGCCTTCGAAGCAAGCATGATCCCATGACCGATCACCGGAGCCTCGATCAAGGCATCTACATCCGCCTCGTGACCACACGGGAGCCAATAAAGCGAGCGTTCGCCGGCACTGGCCGATCACGGCGGCGCGAGAAATCGAGCGCTCATTGGATTGCTCAGTCCATCGTCACCGGCATCCGCGGCAATCACCGTATCGAGCGGGACGGTGTGGCAATAGACGAAGCAGAAATCGTCGAACTACTGGCGGACGAACTTTGGAAGGTGCCCGAGGCGATAGCTAAGGATTTCGTCGGCGTTGATGCCAGCAAACGGGACGATGCTAAGGCGGCGATCACACATGCGCTGCTAACGGCCCTGACCAGCCGTTTCGAATGCACGTTCTTTCAGCCTGAGTATCGCGGCATGGGGCCATCGTCCTATCCTTCGTGTCGTTGACGAAAACAACGGCGCGGAACGACTTTGATGAGCGTGCGTTATTAGAGCGGGCTCCGTTTCTTCCGGGGCTCTGCCACCCTTCCTTCTGGCCCCGGGCGACGCGTTTCGGGGCCATTCTTTTTGGCTCGCTCCCTGCCTGGGAACCTTTTCGCCGTATGTGCGTTTCGGGCGTGTCCTGGCCCCGACCTCCCCCTCGGGGTCACAGGCCGGCTTCACCAAATCCCCGGAGTGAAGTCCGAAGCAGCCTCTGGCCTCGTCACCCCGACGAGGCCATTTCTTTGCGCAGTCTCCATAGGCGAAGGGAAGCGCACGCGGCTGGGAACAATGCTCGTACGGACGGGTTGGAACTCCAATAAGGAGCTCTGCCGATGATCCTAATCCCACCTGAATTTGGCTGTCGCGCCGGCGAGGGGTCTGATCCCTCGGGACTTATCGCCTCCCTAAAATATGCGCTGGCAGCCGAAGCTCCATTTGATACGCAAGGCCTCTGCTTTAGAGCGCTCGGAAACAGCGTCGTGATCGAGGGCCAAGTAAGTGCCGCCGGCGCGGACGAGTTTATCCGCAGGGTTGCTGAGGATATAGCGGGCGCCGATCGGGTTGTCGTACGGGTCGGGTGTCCCGTCGGACCATTTCCGAACGGTCCACTGGATAAAGGTTCGGAACCCGGAGACCGAAGTCTGGCCATCGGAGCGAAAATTGCGCAACAGGTGGTAGTAGTCGCGCCTCCCCATCTGCGGAGTTGGCTGGATAAAAAAAGACCCCGCTGAACGGGACCTGAGGCGAACCAGCGCCCGGCTTTTGCTAGCCGGTCGAGAACGCGAGCATCAATGCCTCAGTAGGCCCCACACCTTGCGGGGACGCTAATGGCAGCGGGGCCTAGAGGCGCCTCGATCGACCGGGTTGAGGATCGAGAGCATTATAAAACGTAGGGGGGAGGAAAAGGTTCCGCCATGGGACTTCCCCCCATATGGCCGCACAAAGGTGCCTTCGGAAGCAAAAAGGAGGACGCGACGCGGATGGCCCAACTCCACCCCCCGTCATTCGGTCACCGCCTCGGACTTAGGTCTGATAACTCCCCCGCAAAGGTCCTACCCGCATTGCCGAATCTCATTCGCGTTGCCATTCCTAGTTGAGCGTCAACCGCACTTGGCGCGAGTGACCCCGGAGCGCGTCCCAGCCCCAAGCACTGCGCGCTCTGGGGTCCGGCTCTCTACCCCCAAATTTTAGGAACCATTTCTGCGCCTAGCGGATCTACTTAGTGCCGCCCTACCCTTCCTGCTGGATCAAAGGAGGATTGAGATGGCCCAAAGCAAGCGGCGAATGATGAAGCCGAGCGAAATACCAGATTTCGTGTCTGAGCTGATTGCGGCCGGCTGGGAGATCACCGCCATAGGCCACGACAAGTACGTGCTTGGCGATATCGAGGAACAGCATCGAGCAAGAGACGAACTCGACCGCATAACCGAAAAGTACGGCGACCGCGATAGCCTGAAGCTGGAGATTGTCGCCTACCTCTGGTCGATCGGGCGATACATAGAGATTGCCTCAGAAGGCACGCGGCATTAGCGCCCACCGAAGCACTAGGCTCAGGACCCATTACTCTGGCAGGCTGCAACCACCTGTTTGTGTGGTGAACAGCGCGGGCCGATTTCGCCTTGCATCTGGCGATTTCAACGGAACCTGGAAGGTGCCGGGACGTTGACGGTTATGCGACCCACAGCGGCGACCCGAAAGAGCCGCAGCGATCATCAAACAACAACACGTCAGGGAGACGAGCAATGGTTAGCAACGCATTGAAGGCGCTTCTGGGGGTTCTGGCGGTCGCCGGCTACCAGAACCGGGATAAAATTGGCGAGTTGTTGAAGGGGCTCAGAAACCCGGCACAACTCGGACCTGATGGTCAACCGCAAGCGGGCGGAGGATTGGGCGATCTTCTCGGAGGACTGGCGGGCGGCAGCCAAACGGGCATGGGTGGTCTCGGAGGTCTTGGTGGCCTGTTTGGGGGCGCTGCCTCAGGAGGTGGGCTCGGTGGAAGTCTTGGCGAGTTGCTCCGGCAGTTTGAACAGAAGGGGCACGGCGAAACGGCTAACTCATGGGTTCGCCCCGGGGAGAATAAGCCAGTCGGCGATCGCGAGCTGTCCGAGGTGCTTGGCCCAGAGGTGCTCAACGACCTCTCGGCACGCACAGGCCTGCCCCCCGCGGAAATTCTAAGCCGTTTGAGCCGCGAACTTCCGACGGCCGTTGACGATCTCACTCCGAACGGCCAGTTGCCATCTGATGTGGATGACGAGGCAGGCGCGCCCGGCTCCGTCCCGTCGGTGAAGCCCCAGATCGTGTGAGGCCACGACGTTCCGGCATTAGATTCAGGTGATTAAGCGTACTAGGGCTCGTTGGAACAGTATCTCTCTCTTTTTGGCCCCGCCCCATCGGGCCATTTCTTTCCCTGCACGGAAAGATTGATTTCTGTCATTGTCAAATAGAAGGTGAGCCGCCATTACTGGTTGAGCGTCATCACACCATTGACGCTAGGCCCCCAGAGCACGACCCGCCCCAAGCACTGCGCGCTCTGGGGTCCGCTTAGGCGAAGGGTCGACATGTGAAAGCCCCTCTTCATCACGAAGGCGACGCCGCCGGCCACCATTGCACTTTTCTGTGCGTGCGCTGGGAGAACCTCCGCCAGCCACAATCTGACATTGTGCGCCACCGAAAGGAGGCAGCACATGTCCTACGATTGGGAAAGCTCCAGACGGCAACGGTTTAGGCACGCTCGGGTTTGGCTTTTGATCGCCTTGGCAGCTTGGCTGGTTGTCCTCGCTCTAGCGCCATAATTTCGTGCGTCGTTTATCTCCTCAACTGCCCGCCTTCGACCCGCTGCAAAATCTCCTTGATCACCTTCAGATCGCCGGACTGCTGGCTGACCAGCGTTTGCAGATCCTTGATCGCAGCGGCTGTCGACGTCGACGACTGTTCGGTCGACGCAACGCGATAGGCGAGGTTGTCGATCTTCCGCACTTCGGATTCGAGTGCACGGAACCGCTCTTCGCTCCGGGCTTCCATTGCGCTGCGCCACTTCTGAAGCTCCTCGATGTCCCGCCCCTTGTTCACCCAGATCGTGACGCCGCCAACACACATGCCGAAGAGGGTCACGAGCTGGATGATCGTGTTCAGATTCCATTCGAGTTTCTGTGCGCGCTTCGGGAGTTCCATCGGTTGATCCTCAAGCCCCATTATGCCCCTCGTTGTCTTCAATGCCGCTCGTGCTGAAAATGATGGCGGGCCCCCGAGGTTGAGAGCCCGCGGATGCTTTACTGCTGGTTCTTCGGCGCCAGATAGGTCAGGACTGCCGGCAGGCCGATTGTGAGCGCGTAAAGCGCGAGATAGCCATACCAGGGCGTGCCTTCCGGCATGAAGGGGATGCCGACAGTGCCGACCCCTGCCCCGCCGACAGCGGCGGCGATGGCTTTCGAGACATTCTGCATGATGTTTCCTTTCTACTGAGCCGCGCGGGCTTCTTTGAGGGCGAGAGAAACGGTGGCGTAGGCGGTCGCAGCAACGACGAGTGCATTGGTGGCCGTGACGTTGGACGGATCGGCGCAGATGACCCACACGCCGTCGTAGGCGGCCTTCTCCTTGGCGACGGTCGAAGCCTTGATGTTGCCGGAGGCCGAGGCCGCGATGAACGCGGCATGAGCCGTTTCGAGCAGAGCGCATGTCTTCGGCAGATTGTTCTTGATCGTGGTGTCGATCGAGCCGGTGGTTGTGGTGCAAGCGGACAGCGCAAAGGCCGCCGCCGATACGATGATCAGCGAACGCATGTTCGTTTCCTTCGATGTTTGGAGGTTGGTTAGAGGCGTGCTTTGACTTCGGCGCGCATCTTGTCGCCGCATGCTTTGGCGCCGATGACGTTCGGCGCGAACGGGAGGCGGGTGAAATCCCACTTCCCGGCCTGCTTGATGCCCAGGTTCGGGTGAACCTCGGCATGGGAAAGGATCGTCTTCGAGGTGACAGGGATCTTATAGAACTCGGCCAGGTGCGAGATGACGTCCATGGCGCGGTGCCACTGGGTTTCCGTCATCGGGAATTTGCCGGGATGGAACGGACTTTCGATCGCGCCAGCCATGCAGGCGAGAGACACTCCGATCGACCCGGTGTTGCAGCCGCGGGTATGGGCGGCATAGTCGTCATCGGCCGTGTTGACGTTGTCGGATACAGTGTGATCGCCGCGGACCACGGTTCCTGAACCCTCGACGATGAAGTGATAGTGCTCCTTGTCGAGCTCGGATGCTCGATAGGCGCCGGCACTCCAATGCGCGATGATACGCGACATCTTCACCGGCTGGAGCCAATCCAGCGGCAGGCGGTATTTCATAGCAATGTCCTTGTGTGGTTAGTGAACGTAGTATCTATCGAGCGGTCGGCTCTGACGGGCATCGATCGCGCAAAATTTACGGAAGGCGCCTACTTCCAGCCATCTTGTTTCTGTCGAAGTGATAGCGATTCAACACATACAATTCCGGCTTCAAAAATGACCAAAGTACTGCCGCAAAGCCCCTGGCTTCTCGTTGGAACCATGCTGCTGCAACTGCTGGCCAGCGCACCAGCCATCGCCTCAACATGCCAACAAGGGACGCTCGTTCCGGTGGGAGGCGGCCGTCATGGCATAGAGATCGACAATGCGTGGTCGGGCGCCACCGTCACGTTTGACGCAATTGCCCGCGGCAAGATGATCTACTTCGGGTACTACGACGCAGAGCGATGGCTAACAGTTGCTGAACTCGATCCAGCTTCCGGCGTTGTGTGCCGCTCCCGGCTTCCCTCCCAATTCGGAGGCTGGGATAGCCACAACAGTGTGGCTCTCGCTTTTGACGGCAATGGACAGCTTCAAGTCGCTGGCAACATGCACGCGAGCCCTCTCGTTTATGGTGCTGCCGCCAGTTCGGACAGCATATCCGACATGTCCCTGTCCCCGATGGTTGGCCGCGATGAGGACAAGGCCACGTATCCCAACTTCATCAACGATCCGGACGGTAAGCTGTATTTCGCATATCGAAGCGGCGTGAGCGGAAACGGCGATTGGTTCGTCAATGTGCGTGACGGTCAGACGTGGAAACGAGCGCTGGAAGGCCCAGTATTTTCCTCGACCTGGGAGGGTTCGCCGACAAATGCCTATCCGACGGTGTTTCGGGTATTCCAGGACGGCTATGTGCACATCGCTATCATCTGGCGTCGCACCCCTGACGTCGCCAGCAATTATGCAATCACCTACGCTCGCACGCATGATTTCGTTCACTGGGAGGACCACGAAGGGCGACCAATTACGCCCCCGCTGGATCCTGGCAATAGCGACGTGATCGAAGTTACCGGTGAGGGCCAAGGGCTGGTCAATCTCGCTCGGGTGAGCATCTCAACCGCCGGCAAGCCTCTCATTGCCTATACTCGGTACGGCCCCGACGGGAAAAACAGCCTCTTTCTGGCGTCTCCGTCTGGTGATGGTTGGCATCGCTCCATTGTCGCGACGGCGGAGCAACAAACGGTCATTGCCGGTGGCGGGACAGTGCCAAATCTCCCGGCCTTCGGTGACCCGGATGTGAGCCGCGGTACATTGGGAAGCATAGACATTGCTTTTCCAGGAGAAGCGCGAAAGCGCATCTTCTTCGACACGGATACACTCAATGTTGTCAGCCGTCCGGAGGCACAAGCCAACCCTATAGCAGCGCGCCCACTGAACGTATCACCGCCCAGTGGCCTGGTCGAAGTTCGCAAGAACTCTCGCAGCGTCAGGGTTGATGGAGTTGCGGGGAAGCTGGCCGGCTCAATTGTCTACTTCTCGCAAGGAATAAATCGCGACAAGGCGCGGGAATGCACCTCCTCGCAGCCGACGGCCTGCAACCCTCCTCCCTCACCACTTATCTTCGTGCCGTAGCGCATAGCGCAATTGAGTTGCGGCAACGGCGGCGATCAAATACTCACCATCGGGGCAATAATCGGGGCTGAGCATCGATGAAGGAAAAATTGAGGCGTCTTTTCGGGCCAAAGCAGAAAAGGACCCGAAACGTTGTATACACCTGTATGTTCGGCCACTCGGAGCATTTCGAGGACCGAGACTACGGAGACCGGAACGTCGACTATATCTGCTTTACCGACGACGCCGAGCTGGCCCCCAAAAACTGGCAACCGATCCTGGTTCAGCATCCAACTATGGATCCGGCGAGGTTCTCGAAGAGACATAAGCATCTGCCGCACCTCCACCTGGCCGGATACGAGAGGAGCATTTACGTCGACAACACTGTTAAGCTGAAGGTCGAGCCCTCATCCATTTTCGAGCGGTACGCCGACGACAGCCTCGTGATGTTTAAGCACCCCCGCAGAGAATGTGTCTACGAGGAGGCTGTTGCCGTCTCTCGGTATCAACTCGATGATCCCGCCATCGTTCAGCGCCAAATGGAGGTCTATAAAAAGTCAGGATATCCGGAGAAGAATGGGTTGAACGCCGCCGGGTTTCTTCTCAGGACCCATGCGAATGAAAGTGTCGCGAAAGCCATGCTGGAGTGGCATTCGCAGTTGCTTCTCTATTCCAAGCGGGATCAACTCGGCTGGAACTTCGCGGCATGGGCCACAGGTGTGGCATTCACGACAGTAGACGAGGATGTGCACAATAATTCAATCTTCGACTGGCCGGCCCTCACCAACCCGGTTCGAGTGCCCCGCGACTTCGACAACGAGCGCTATCTGTCGCTCAACGAGGACGTAAGGCAGTTGGACATCGATCCCAGGAAACACTACCTGCACTTCGGCCATGCCGAAGGTCGGAAGTATCGATGAACCTGCCGCACAGGAATCGGTTGCCGAGAACAAGGTCGATCAATAAGACAATTCCCACGTCTGAGACGTTGCAATTCAGGGGAACGAAAATGACAGATCGCATGACCGCAGAGGCGGCATTCAAAGTTTCAGCATCGAATGCCGGCGCGAAATGGCCCTCTCGACAGGAAGGTTCGCGGCTAAGCGAGATCTGTACGCCGGTCACGACCTCGAACTTCACTCTGGTCCCAGGCGAGTCTATCTTCACCATTGGATCGTGCTTCGCTCGCAATATCGAAGTTGCCCTCAAGCAAAACGGCTACGAGGTACCAGCGCTCGAATTTAGCGCTCCGAAAGAGGAACTCTGGCTCGGCACGAAAATGACGTCCGGCCTGCTCAACAAGTACACCCCTCATTCGATGTTGAACGAGGTCCAGTTCGCATTCGGCAACACGACCGGAGAAGAATTCCTCGTGCCGGAGTCGGAGGGCTTGTACATTGATACCCAGCTTCACACGAACGTCGCTGTAAGTCTCGAGCGAGGGATCGAGCGGAGAGCCCAGGTAAGGGAACTTTATCGTTCGGCTATCAAGGACTGCAGGGTCATCGTGGTGACGTTGGGCTTGATTGAGGCCTGGTTTGATAGTGATTCGGGGAGATACTTGAACGAAACGCCTCTGAGTAAGATGGTAAGAAATAACTCGGGCCGTTTCCAATTCGAAGTTCTTTCCCCAGAGAATACGATCGATACTGTTCTAGAAACCCTACGGATTATGAAGGCCAACGGGCATCCGGAGCAGAGAGTTCTTTTGACCGTCTCCCCTGTACCTCTTCAGCGAACCTTCACCGCAGACGATGTGATAGTCGCCAATACATATTCGAAGGCTGTGTTGCGCGTCGCAGCACATAAAGCTGTTTCCGCGCTAGACTGGGTAAACTATTATCCAAGCTTTGAGAGCGTTACACTTTCTCACCCGAACGTTGCTTGGGAGGACGATCTCGTCCACGTGCGCAACGAAGCGATCTTTGCGAACGTACAAAGAATGCTTGCCCTCTATAGCCAATAACGCGACTGCAGGCCCCTGAAATCATTAGCAAAATTGTCTACTGCAAGTTGCACAACTATATCTGCTGGTCGCACGAGGCCGGCAGAAGGCAATATTTCATTTGTGCACAACCCTCCCCTTTGCTAGGGCACAACCGAATACGCCACTATTCTTTTTCAACCGGGGCATTGAAATAATGAACGACCGGGAGTTGTTAAAACGTTCTCCTCTTTTTGATTCTGAATTTTATCGCACTCAATACCGCGACGTGGACATGATTGGGATGGACCCAATCGAGCACTATCTTTGGATGGGCTGGAAGCTGTCTCGCGATCCGTCTTTCGAGTTCTCCACGACCGCCTATCTCAAGGACAACCCAGACATCGCTCATAAGGGCAAGAACCCGCTCGTGCACTACGAGCGGCACGGTCGCCGGGAAAAGCGCAAGGTTCAGCTTTCCTCCCAATACATCCTCAAACTGCGTGAAATGAGGAAGCGGGCTGAGGCAGACCAGCAAACCCGCGTAAGCATCATCATGCCCGCCTACAACCGCGAGGCGACTATCGCCCGGTCGATTGAATCGGTGGTCGCCCAAACCTATAGGAATTGGGAGCTTCTCATCGTTGACGACGGTAGTACCGACAAGACGGCAGAGGTTGTCCAGAAGTACCTCTCGGACCGGCGAGTTCATCTGCTGAAAGGACCACACACCGGCGTCAGTGCCGCGCGAAACGTCGGCCTCAAAGCTGCTAGATCGCCCATCATAGCCTATCTGGATTCGGATAACGTTTGGTTCCCACACTACCTCGGTAAGATGGTGGGGTTCATGACCGAAACCAAATCTGACGTCGCGTACGCTCAGGACGAGGTGGTGAATGATACCGACCGCGTTATCCGCGGGCAGCCTTTCGATGGCGAGAAACTGCTCAAAGGCAACTACATCGATCTCAACGTGTATTGCCACACTCGGCATCTCTATGTGATGCACGGCGGCTTCGATGAGAAGTTGCGTCGAATGGTCGATTGGGATCTGATCATCCGCCAGACCATGAAGGCGTCAAAGATCGGCTACGCCCCGTTCGTTGGCTGCGAATATACGAACACGGAAACTGACAAGAACCGGATCTCCGTAAAGGAGTTCCGTGCATTCCGCCGCGTGGTTGTCGCGAAGGCGAAGGCTGACGGTGACCGGTCGAAGATTGCGGAGAACATATCTCTCAACTTTGCGATCAAGGTCCCGGCACCTTACGAAAAGCGCCAGGAATGGGGCGACTTCCACTACGCGGATTCGTTGGCCGGTTCATTGACCAGAATGGGGCACAAAGTACGCATCGACTTCCATGGCAAATGGGACAGACCCCGGCCTGAAGAAGACGACGTGGTCATAGCCATTCGCGGGCTCACTCAGTACAAGCCGCTGTCCGGGCATATCAACATCCTCTGGAACATCAGCCATCCGGATCAGATTTCGTTTGAGGAATACGAATCCTTTGACGTCGCCTATATCGCCTCGCTCAGCTATGCGGCCTTCCTAAAGGCCACCAGCAACGCCAAAGCCAAGGCCCTCCTGCAAGCCACCGACGTCCATCGGTTCAACCCGACCCGCAAGGCTCCCGAAGTTCCGGCCGATATCCTCTTCGTCGGCAACTCTCGAAACGAGTATCGCGATATCGTCCGTTGGGCGGTCGCCGAAAAGGTCGACCTTTCGGTCTACGGCACGCGTTGGGAACAGTTCATTCCTTCGGCTTACATCAAGGGCACCAACGTCCCGAACAAGGAACTCGGTGGCCACTATCATTCTGCAAGAATGGTGCTGAACGACCATTGGCCGTCCATGCGTGACTTCGGCTTTATTTCCAACCGGATTTTCGATGTCCTGTCGGCCGGCGGTATCGTCGTTTCCGATAGAGTGCCGGCCATCAGCTATGTCTTCGGCGACGCGGTCAAACAGATCAGCAGCCAAGAGGACCTCGCCAAGGCTGTAAAGAACGGTCATCGCGTCGATCATCTCGCTCTGAGCCAGGATGTCTCACTGGCGCATAGCTTCGACCACCGCGCAAAGACAATTCTGTCCGACATCTACAACCTCTTGGCCATCGAACACGCGCCTATGGCCTCTCCTTTCGTCCCGCGCGGCAAAAAGATGACCGTCAATGCGGTGGTTCGGCAGGATCGCGAATTCCCGCAGAGCAGCGCGTTCATCCGCCTTCTGTGCCCCCTCACAACCGATTTGGCTTTCGGCGAAGTCGATTTCCAACTCGTCCCGGCTCGATCCGCTGTTGATAGCAGGCGGGCAGACGTTACCATCGTTCAGCGGACAGCTTTCGATACCCTCGAGGAGGCACAAGCATTGCTGGCGCAGGTCCGTACCCGCGGAAGCAAGCTCATCACCGACAATGACGACGCCTTCTGCTACCTCGACGAGGAACATGCAGAGTTCGATCTCTATAGGCCCCGCATCGCCGGCCTCGACCTCTTGCTAGACAATGCCGACGCGAACTGGGTCTCCACGGACGTTCTGCGGGATGCATACTCGCATCTGGCGAAGAAGCCGATCGTCATGGAAAATGCGATCGACCCCAGGCTGTGGCGCGACTACCGTAGGCCTCCGGCGAAGAAGAACGAGGTTCCGACCCTCGTTTATGCTGGTACGGCCACACATGACGCCGATTTCGAGATGATCGCCGAGGCGCTGGACCAGGTGGCACAAAATCACCAGTTCAAGCTGACCATCATCGGCGCCGTCAGGAACCCACCGAAACGAGACTGGATCAAAGTCCTGCCGCCACCGCGCACGGCCCAGTCGTATCCACACTTCGTTCGATGGTTCCGAGAACAAGGCCCGTTTGATCTCGGCCTCGCCCCGCTCAAAAGCAACCGGTTCAATGACGCGAAATCTGACCTCAAACTCCTCGACTATGGTGCCCTCGGCATTCTCCCGGTGGTCTCCAAGGGTCCGTCGTATAGCCAGACCGTGAGCCGCTCAGGTGGCGGCGTCCTCGTCGATAACACCGTCGAAGCATGGGCGAGCGAACTGAGCAGACTGATAGGTGACCTGGAAACCGGCGCTGACGCCCGAACCGCTGCTGAACGGTACTGCTACGAAGATCGCAACGTCACCAACGCGTACAGCAACATGCGCGCCAGTCTCTTCGCGATCTAACCCGATAATCTGGCGCCGTCTCACAACCGGCGCCAGCCAATATCATGCCCTCTCAAATACGCCGCTTCTAACGCTTCGCAGCACAGCACGCGTAGATGCGTTGTTTTTCACGAACTGCCCAGGGTTGGATGCGTCGATTTCGAGCAGATCGCCGAAGTTGATCGTCGGCGCGCCGTTGATGATGACATCGGCAACTCCGAAAAGCCCCCTCGTCTTCACCCTACCCGCTCCGCCGGTGACGATGTCATCGCCATAAGCGGCGCCAGCGGAAACCGTGAGCGCATCGGCGCTCGTCATCAATCTGCCCTTGTTGCGCGAGCCGTCGTAGGCGACCCACGACCAGATCGGTATCGAGTTGGCCGCGGTGACTGACATCGAGCGCTCCTCGTCGGCAAACCGCGGACGATGTCGAGCGGCGATATTGTATTCAGATGCAACGCCGGCCGCACCGAGCGCCGCGTTGATCGTAGACAAGATCGATGCATTCGAAGCGCTCGTGTAGTCAGTGCTGAACGTTATGTTGATGGCGGGCCCGCCCTGGAAGGAAACCGAGAGCGCCCACGGGCTGCCAGTCCGGTTCCCCAAGCGCTTGCCCAAGGCGGTGATGAAGGTTGCGGCGCCAGCACCGACACCCATCTCAGCGATGTTGTTGTATCCCCATGTTTGCCCCGGCAGACCGCCCCCGCCCTTGCGCGAGTAGATCGTGCCGAACAGAGCGTCGAGCAAGGCTTGCGTGCCGCTGATCGTGACCGAGGACGCCGCGGTCGTATCAGCAGAAGCGATTTTCAGAGCGCGCTGGGGCGTGCTGTTGATAAGGATCGACGATACCATTGGCGAGTTACCGTGACCGGAGACCACCAACTGCGTGAAAGGGTCGGCGGGCTGGTTATCGGTCGCGGCCGACAGCCAAGGCATACCGTACAGAACGACGTCGCCATTCGAGCGGCAACCCACAACCTCAATCGTTGAGACCTGGCCGCTCCCGAAAGCGCCAAGGATAAGGGCTCGTGCCGTGTCGTGCCCTTCCGTGCAGATGAGGTCGCAATCCTCGATCAGCACGCGGTTCGGCTTCGCAAAATCCTTGTTGTCGTGGATGCCGATGACGCTGCGTGGCCCGTGCAGGGTGCAGCCGCGGATATCAAATTCGTTGCCGGATGACGTGCCAATTCCGATGGGACGGCAATTGTCCTGAGCCCACACGCCCGAGGGGTTGCCGCCGCCACCAAGGCTGGTCTGGTAGTCTATCGCGCCCTGGTTCCCCAAATGCTCGAGGTGGAGATTTTCGTAGGTGAACTTTTGGTCGACGCGGGTTCCATCACTGTCGGAGTGGATGACGTAGCGAGCATTTTTCACCCGGCCGCTGAAATCACGGTAGCCCGCTGTGTACCAGGAGATGATCGGCTGATCACTGACCGTGTTCGCGACAGCCGTGTCATCCGGGTTCATGTGCTCGATCACTGCCCGATCGCCGCCGGGGCCGATCCAATCGAGATAGGCCCGCCATGCCTGCGTCGTGGTGAGCGCCAGGTTCTGATAGACACCGGGCTTGAGCCGGACAGCCTTCGGCTCAGCCACTGTGCCGCTGCCAACTCCACTGTTGGCCGTCTGAACCGTAGAGTAGTCGCCACCCGAAACGGCCAAGGTCTTTTCGATAATGTAGGGGATGGTGCCGAGGATCTTGGCGATAGCTTCCGCTACGGCCAGCTTTCGCGTCGTCTTGTTGGCGGCCGCGAGTGCAAGGTCAAATATGCTGAAATCCGAACTGCCAGCGGTCGAGATCGTGGTCGCGATGACGCCAGAGAACTGCACGCTCTCCGGCGCGACGGCGTCCGAACCGGTGAAACGAACCTGCGCGCTCAACCCAGTCTCGGTACCGTCTAGCATCCATTCAAGCTCGTAGAACCGACGCTGGCCGATCAGAACGTTGTTGACGACCCGGAACTGGGTCGCATCGGAGACGCTTCCGGCCAAGGTCAGAGTCACTTGCGCGCCGTTCCTGGTAACGAACATGAAAGGCGTCGTCACGCGAGCGAACGATGCTGAAATGTCGAGGTAAAAGGCAGTCCGAACCTTGGAACCGGCGCCCTTCTTCGGCGCCACATACGTGTCGCTGATCAGGATGTTGGCGATGTTCGAGCCATCAACACCGTTCTGCCCGACGGCAAATGACAGGCCGATCGTGTTGCCGAAGCCGTCCGTAAGGATGGAGGAATCCCAGTTCATTACGGCAATCGAATAGCTATCGCTGAGTCCGATTTCCGAGCCGAGACCGATGATGCTGCCGTAGTCGTCAGCGCCCACCCACTTCCAGCCTGCAGGCGAAACCGACCAGCTATAGGTGCCCCGGTTGGAAACCGTCGCGCCGGTCACTGGATCAGTATGCGTGCCGGCGTCGTTCGTAACGCTGCCCTTCTGCCCGTTGCGGGTTCCGGTCACGCCAGAAAGCTCTGTCCACGTCCCATTGGTGACGGAATCGGCGTCGACCTCGAAGTCGTCGAGTTGCGCCTGCACGTTAGTCGCAAGATCGTCGAGCGCGCCTTCGATGACGCCGCCGATCGGGCGGATGGCTGCCTTGTCGGGCTGAGTGGGGCTCGACGTCGGGCCGTCTGCATAGACCGTGTTGAAGGCGTTCATAATTTCACCCATTAAAGCACTCCATAGGGAAGCGCTCCGCCAGGAAGACCCGGCAGAGCTTAGAATCCCGATTGTTTGTTGTGGTTAGACGACCGTGACGGTGAGTGGCCCGGATTGCGGCCCCGGCACGCCGGACCCGTTGTACGGAACGGCGTAGTAGTCCCAGACGCCCTGAGGCGCGCAGGTTGGTGTTTCTTCGAAGATGTAGCAGTCGTCGACACTGCCAACGGCGTCATTGGAAGCACGAATGCCGCCGCCGTTGTTCCCAGACACAGCGGTCAGAGAGAACAAGAACGTCCCGTTTGCCGCCTGTGTCGCGCCGAGCACGTTGCTGCCGCCGATCAGTGCCGCGGTGAAGTTGCCGGCGGTACGGCCGGATACCGTGAAGATCGACCGGTAAACCTTGCCTGCCGTCACACTGAACAACTGCGTGAGGTAGGAAGAGGACGCGGAGACAGCCTTGTTTCCCTTGCAACTGGAGATCGTCCAGTTGCTGCCCTTCGTCCAGGCCGTGTCGGTGTCAAACCCCGAATTGGATACGAGGTTAGTTCTGGTCGGGTCGCCGTGGGTGTAGGAGTAGCTGGTCGATCGAACCACCTCGATTGGCGGGCCGACTGTTGTTGCCGTATTGGGATCGAAGGCAGCCCCGGTCGCGACGCGATAAAGCTGCACCGTCTTCACGTGCGAATCGTTTCCGGTTGCCAACGAGAACGAGACGCGGCCGAGGTGTGGTGTTCCGTCGGTCACCGTGAACGACGTCAGTGCGATCGGCGCGACAGGGTCAGCCGTAGAAACGACTTCCTCGATCGCCGACCAGTCCGAATAGGCACCGCCTGCCGTCGTGAATGCCGCCTGGACTTCAAGCACCTGGTCAGATGGCACTACGTTGGTATTCAGGTTGACGAAGCCTCCGGAGGGATCAGCATCCGGAAAGGCCTGCTCAACCCACGCACCATGCGTCCCTAGGCCGTCGATGTCTTTGACACGATACCGCACGTGCGGCGTCAGGCTCGCATTTTCCGGGTCGATGATGACGACACGGATGTAGACCGTTCCGTTCTTCGGCTTCGCCTGCACCAGGTTGATGACCGGCGTGGGGATCCCGGCCGCGTTCGGCGCCGACGGGACGGGAGGCTGTGTCCCCTCGTCTGTGGCCGGTGTCCAGGCGTCGATGTTGTCGGGATGCCCCACAATGTCCATCGTGAAGCCGGCCGCCTTCGACAGAGCGAGAACAGATCGGCGGTTCTCGACCAGCTTGCCGTTCAACGACGGCAGCTGATTAGGTGTCTCCATCCGAACCCAGCGGGCATAGACAGCATTGATGCCAGAGAGGCGAACGTCGATTGAGCCTCTCACCTTCTCACGAAGCCGGAGCCAATCACGCTTGCCCAGCCGGCGCGCCTGGCGCCACTGATGCACCCATGGATATTCGGCCTCGTCGGCCAGCACACGCCCCGCTTTCAGTTGAGCATCGACGTCCTCGAAATAGTCGGTGTCCGAGGTGGAGTAATCAGTTGCCGGATAGGTGAACTTCGGAATGAGGCGGTTGATCTCGTCCTCAAACAGCACGTCGTTCTGCTTGTTGTAGCCGACGATGTCTCCATCGGTCAGGGTTGCGCAGCGGCTTTCGCGGAACTTACCGACAGTCAGGATGCGTGCGCCATCGCCGCGGGCGACGAGGTGACCGTCGCAGGTGGCCAGCATCGCATTCAGGCCGGATTTCGGCCCGTTTTCGGTCGTGTCGACGCCGTTGCACTGGTACCTCTTCTCGGTACCGCCGCCGGCGAGAGGAACGTCCTCGTCGCAGATGTCGGCCTCTTCCTTCCAAAGGTCGATGACGGGCAACAGGGCCTTGCTATAGTCGAGGCCATAGCCGAACTCGTTGAAGCAGAGGTGCCATGCGATGATGACGGCGCTGTTGCGCGTCCACTGCCAGGTGGCCGGGTCGTCAGGATCCTGAGCGGGATCGCGGAAGTCCCAGCAAAGCGCAGCATCTGCCTCCACGGACAATTGCGGGTGTCCGTACGGGAAAACCTTGTTCTGGTCCTTCTGGCGGGTGGCGGAGGCGACCATGAAGGTCGATGCCTGGCCGTCGCCACGGTGGTTGTTCGTCCAGAGGCCGACGCCGGAGAACGCAGCCACCGCCGCCGCATAGGGCGTCTCGGTCGGCAAGCCGAGACGGCTTTCGATCGTGACGTTGCCGTTACCGTAGCGCCCTCCGCCCGGTGATTGGACCACGCCGCCGACGAGTGTCACTTCATCGTCATGAAGCCAATATCGGTTTAACGACTTGATCCGATGCCCGAACTGAGCCTGCACCGCGTGAAGGTTCGGCCCAGAGCTCTCGTAGAGCATGAAGGCGCCGGCAGTCCGGACACGCCCCACTCCCCAGATCCGGTAAGGGATGGCCTGGGCAAGCGGCACCTTGAGCGCCTCGGCCTTTGGAGGCTTCGGAGCCATGAGAAGTTGCAGTCCGATCGTGAGAGCCGTCGTCGTGATCGCCGTTGCGACCGAAGCCGCGAAGGATGCCGCGCCCGCGGTGAACCCGATACTGGTAAAGAGCGACGTGAACAACGGGGTGAAGATCGGATCGAACGCGATACCGCTGTAAAGCGCACTGCAGTTTGCCAGGTCGAGCCCGTTGAGGATGTAACGGGTTCTCATGCCGGCATTCTCCAGATAGCGACTGATTCCAGTTTCTTCGCAGCCACGCCCGACGGCGCCAGCGTCGCCCAGAGCGGGCCGAACGCGACGGCACCAACCTCGACGAGGGAACCGTCAATGCCCGACGGCGCGACCACGACGCCGATGTCGCCGTCCTGCGCCTGGTCGACACGGACAAAGCCGAGTGTCTCAAGCTTGCTCCCGAAGAGAGCGACAAGCCCGCCTTCCCGGTCGATGATGGCACGCGCGCTTTCAGCATCCCGGTAGGAGCCGCGAAGCTCCTCCGCCGGGTCGATGCCGAGCCGTGCCGCCACCCAGGACGCGCAGAAGGTCGTGCAGTCGTCGCCATCCACCCCGCCCCACCTGAAACGGTGCTGGCAGGCCAGAAACTCGTGAATTTCCATCGATGTCAGTATCCCAAGGTCCAAGTGGGCTGGACGCCGCGGGCGAGACGCGCGGTCCCGTCGCAGAACAAATCGGTCGGCGAGATCGCCTTTTGATGAGGTGACGACCACAAAGAACGCGCGGCCCGTGAGCGGGTCGCCTCGCCGGAAACAACTGAGAGAGACAGCGTCACGGTTCGGTTCTGCCCTTCCTCGACTGGCGGGCTGATCTCACCTGTATGTGAGGCCGTTCCGTGCCAGATAGGAATGATGGCGCTCATCGGCTGGAAATACCGATCGAGCGTCGTCAGCCCCATGTGAACATCGGCGCCGCGCACCGGCGGCAGGCTCTCGATCGTCTTCGCCGAGGTCGCCGGATCGATGCCCGACAATGAGAACTCGACGCTATCGGCGGTACCGTTGACCAGGACCTCTAACGTGGGCACGCCGATCAGGCGGCCGCCTCCGAGGTAAACAGTTCCCGTAGGGTCGATGCTGTCGAAATTGGCCGGGATATCGTTGATCCCAAACCAGAGATGCAGGCCCGGGTCGGTATCGATCCGGAGGAAGATGCCGAGTTGGTGGCTGCCCCGCATCTCCTCAATGATGTTGGCGGGGACGAACTCCATTCAGAACGCCTCCACAAACTGCAGCGTCGGCCGCGACTGGTACCAGCCCTCGTAGTCCCACGGCAGCGTGAAGCCGCGCGGGAATTTCATGACGCACATCGGCCGAGCGAGCTCGACGTGGGTGCCGACGGTGACCGCCTCGCGCAAGGGTGGCGCGATCGCGAGCGTGTATACCGGGTTTGCCTCGTCCGTCTTGCTGATGACTTCCCAGTATCGGTAGGCACGCCAGCCTTTCGTCGGGTGGTAGATCGAGAACCAATCAGACCAGCGAAGCGGCCGAGCCGCGCCATAGACCCGCATTTTTATGATGCCAGCCCCCACAGCCGCCGCCTCGGTGATCTCACCATAGACGGTCGCCTGGCTGTAGCCTGCGCCATCGGAGAACATAGCCCCGTCGGAATGCGGGATGCCAGTGATGTGCGTCCGACGCTTCCCGTCAATGATCGGGAACGGGCCGATACCGTCGTTGATGATCGGCACGTTGAAAAAGCGATAGCCGCCGTTTCCGCGCGCGCCGAGCCAATTGATGACCTCGTGTCGCTCCGGATCATCGGCCTGCAAGACGCACCGCTCATAGGTCGCGACGACGATACCACCGCCGCTGGTCTCGATCGTGATCGATTCGCCGAGGCCGTTGACGCCGCCGTCGAGAGCCGACCCGGGATTGTCGAAACTTGCCCTGGTCGGGCGGAGATACATGATCGGTACTGTAGGCTGACCGGTGTAGACTGCCATCGATCAGCCTTTCTGCGATGAATAGAGCTTCTGCGTAGTGCCGAACCCGCCCCGGCGCTGTTGCTCGTTGTATTGCGACAGGCCTTGGCTCACGCCCTGTTGGACGAGGGAACGAACATGATCATCACCGTTGGCGCCGATGATGTGGACGTTCAGCGTGCCGGCCCCAGATGGACCGGACTGGCCTCGGTTGTCGTTCAGCGCTTCCATGAGCTTGTGATTGCTCACGACGCCAGAGCCCTGCGGCAGGTTCAGCAGTTCCGGCCCGCGCTCGCCGACGATCGAGAGACCGCCTGGGGCGTTGTCCGTCCCGTTGGCATAGAGGCCGATACCGCCGCTCATCCAGGCGCTCGCGAATTGGCCTGACGAGGCGAAGATGCTGCGACCTATACCGGATAGAGCCGACAGGAGGCCACCACCGCCCCCGGACGCGCCGGCGGCAAGGGTAGTGCCGAGCTGGCCGAGACCGTTGCCGAACTGGCCGAGGTTCCCGCTGGCCTTTTCGAGTGCGCCGTTGAACTTCGCCACATAGGCGTTGCCAGTCGTCCCGAGGACGTCTGCGCCCATGCCGCCCTTGCCGACCGAGCCGGGGCCACCGAACCACGCCTGCGCGGCGCCGGAAGCCCCATACCGATCGACATAGCCGCCGAAGCGATGGTTGAAGATCGCATCCTGCGCGCCTTTGTCTGTCAGGAACTCGGAGGCCGACATCGTGCGTCCGAGCGCGGCTTGCGACCATGGGCCAATGTTGTTGCCCATAACCTGATAGGCACCATAGGCACGGTCACCACTGCGAGTGATCGGCCCGAGGGCGCCATAGTTGCCGCTGCTCTCGATCGACTGGATCGCCTTGGCATAGGCCGAGATGCCACCGCCGGAGCGATTGTCGTTCGCAGCGCCACCGTACCCGAGGACAGCGCCGAGCGTGGTCGTGGCGCCGGAGATACCAGACGTGGCAAAACCCGAAGACGACGAAGACAGGGACGTGCCACCGAACATCGCATTGACCAGCGAGTTGGTGATACGCTCGATTGCCTGATCGCTTGCCTTTGCCAGCGCGTTGATCAAGGCGTTCTTGATCGCGTCGCCGAGGGCCTTTCCGATATCGCCGCCGCTGGACAGGAGACCGTCGCGCAGCTCGGTGATGAACCCGCCGATCATTTCCTTGTTCTGCTCGCGCCGCAGCTGGCCGCGGATAGCGTTGGCTTCCGGCGACTGTAGGTTCTCGTCGAACCCATAGCGGTTGAGCGTGCTCGCAACCTGCCGGTCCATAGCGCTACGCTCGGCCTGACGCTCCTGAAACGACATGTCGAGCCAGAAGTCGGCCTTTGCGTCCTGCGCCTGACGATACGCCTTCGTGACGTCGTCGACCTTCTCTTTCTGCTCTTCGAGCTCGAAGAAGTTCGGACGGCGCCCTGGTACCGGAATGTCGGTCAGGCGGCCATCGCCGTTTAGAATACGCTCCTGATCAGCGTCGCCGCTAAGTTCGATGTTCGGGCGACGGCCGGGCGTCGGGACGTTGAACGGCACGAAGTCGGCGGAGCGGAACGTGCGACCGCCTTCGGTGAAGGTGGAGCCACTGATGATGTCTTGGACGTTATCAGCGCCGGCAATGCTCTTGATCCACTCGCTCTGGGCCTTTCTCGCGGCCTCAAGGCTGCGATAGAAAGAGGCCGTGACGGCATCGACGCTCTTGCTGAAATCCTGAAGCGCCGGAAGTCCGTGCTTCTCGATGGCATCAGCAAGGGCGCTTTTCGCATTGTCGAAATCGGCAACTGTGGCAGTGCCCTTGGCAACCCGCTCCCGAAGGTCATCCCAAGCATAACCGAGGGTGCGAACGGTCTCGTCGGTACCGGGACGCGCGCGCAAAGCTGAAAACGCGGTGATGGCTTGGTCGCGCAATCCTTCGAGCTTCGCACCCATTTCCTCAAGCTCGCGGCCGGCGAGGATGCTGCTCGCCTCGCGACCCTGCGTGATCTTGTCGGCGCGGTCGAGTTCGTCGACATAAGCCTTCAACTGCGGCGCGGCGTCTCCCCACAAAGCAGCGGCGCGACGAATGATGTCGTTCTGCTCTTCGAACAGCTTGTTCGTCTTCTCGGTACCGCTTTCCGCGGTCATGAAGTACTGGATCAGGGCAGCACTGCCAGCAGTCAGGGCAATCGTGCTCAATGATACTGGATTGACCAGCGCGCCGAATGCCGCTGCCAGCCCCGATACAGGCTTTTCCATCGATCCAACGACCGACGCAAGCTGCGTGCCCTGCTGCAGGCCGATCATGAGCGGGTTCATGCCCATGGCCGCCGTGACGGCGATATCCTGAAACTGGAACGCGGCATTGGCCGAATTGAAGCCCTGCGCGCCGCCCCGGTTGCTGTTCGCGGCCTTCACGGCAGAGCCGGCAGCCGTGGCAGAGGTCTTCAGCCGTTCGAAGGCCTGCCGCTCCCGGTCGAGGGAAGCCGTCATCTCCTGCGCGGTGATAGCGCCGAGCTTATGCGCCCGCTGGATCTCGTTGACCGTGGCCTCGTACTGCTGCGTTGCCTGGGCGAGCGGGCGGAACTTCAACGTCAGACGCTCGACTTCCATACGGAAGGCGCGGACGTGATCATCCTGCGATCCAAACGAACGGCCAAGGCTTTCGACCGGTGGTAAGGCGGTGCGTGCGTCGTCGCCAGCCTTCTTCAACACCGTGCCGAGGCCAGCAGCTTCCGCCTCGAGCTTGTCGACGGCCTGCGTGGTACGCACGGCCGCCGCTGTCAGCTTGTCGAGATCAGCGGCGCCGGTAGCTGCCGGCGTGCTGTCGATCTTGAAACCAAGGGTAGCTTCGGACATCGCGTCTTACCTTCACAACGGTCAAATACGCAAAATCGACGGCCACGAAAAAGGCAGATCGACTCTCGGTTGTAAGTGTGATCCATTGCTTTAGGATCATCTTATGGGGCAGCCTAATGGCAGAAATTGACGACCACTTGGTGCCAACCGAAGGCCTGACGAACTCTTTCGTGGAATTCATCGGCCTGGAAAAAACCACTGGCGAAAGCGACGTGCGTTTAAAATTTGGCTTTTTCGACGAAGATCACGATCACGTCGGGTCATTCTGGGTTGATGTTGCTCCGCAACCAGAAGGCACGCTTGATGCTATGGTTGCCGAAGGCCATCGCCGAATGGTGGATGTACTCCGGCAATGGCTCTACGAGATGGACAACATGCGGAAGGCTTACGACGCCAAGGCTTGACACCTTACCGCCGTTTTGACGGGAAAAGCGCGTCGAACAGGCGCGCGGTGAGCGGTCGCTCGGAGACTTGTTGCTTCTCGGGTTCGGCCTGCTCTTCAACCTTCCGCGCCATGACTTCGCGGCGCTTGATGTCGAGAGCAAGGATGGCGTCGAGTTGCCATTGCTTGAGGACGAGGCCGCGAAGCCTCGCCCACTCTGCGATTGCGACGAAGCCAAGGGCGTTGGGTCCGTAGCCGTTCCCGGTGCGCTGCGCATCGAGTTCCTGGAACCAGAACCAGACCTGCTGGCCGGCCGCCGGAACGAAGAGCTTTTTACCCTCGTGCTGATCGACGATAAGCCGGCAGAGCCGATCGATCAGCCTTTTGTAAAAGACGCGCGGCGCGCAGCCTTCGCCTCCACCTGATCACGGATGATCTTGAACCGGGTATAGAGGTTCCGGACGTTTTCTTCGGAGAAGGGAACGACCTGGCCACCGATCTTCGGGTCCGGGCTCCAATGCGTGGTTGCCTTTGCGAGGATGGCAATCAGGCGGGCTTCGGCTTCATCTGCGGCTGCCTCGCCGAGGTTATCGCGCTCGGCGGCAGCTTTTGCGAACTCAGCCGCGACGTCGCGCATGGCCTTCTGCATGCGCTCGCTGTCCGGGCCGACAACACCGATCTTGAGACCGATCGGCTCGCCCTTCTCATTGAAGATGGTGATCTCGATGCCCGCTTCCTGAGACTGGACGAGGGCTTCGAGGCCGGAAAGGTCGACGAATTCACCAGCCATCACGCGCCACCTACCGGCGGTACGGTCAGAACCATCGAGTTGACCTCGACGTTGCCCTGCAGGAGGCGAGCCGTATTGGCGCCGCCGCCGTTCTCCTGTGCGGTCATGACGATCGCATAGAAGTATTTGAAGGTGCCGGTCGGAGCGGTCGTGGCGGTGTGGACGCCGTTCTGAGTGCCAGTCGTGGTGATGGCAGAGCCGCCCTTGGTCGCCGCGACCTGAAAGTCGTTGGCGCTCGGGTTGACCACATAATAGGTGGTGCCGGCGACTAGACCGGTCGGCAGGGCACCTGTCGTCGTAAACTTGACGGCAGTGCCAGCGACGAGGCCGTGAGCGTTCCACGAGATGACACCCGGCGCGGCGATCGTCATCGTTACCGTTGCCGTCTTGGCTGGCGGCGCATCGTCGAAGGCGAGCTTGAAGGGATAGTTGTAATCCGTCTTCTCGGCCGCGATCAGGGCAATCTGGCCGTCGTCTTCCGGTAGGATGACGAAGTTGTTCTGCATCGAGCCGGCGTTGCGGGTGCCCTTACCCTTCCAGTCGCGACCGGAGGAGATGATGGATTCTGTGATGAGCGCGGCCGCATCGCCGATCGCGCCCATGGTCTGCCAGCCTTTGATTTCGGTGAAGACCGTCGACGAAAACAGCGCCTCGTTGATGTCTGCATCATCGGGCACGTTGGAGACGGCCGGGCCCATAAAGATCTTGGCGCCGGCGACTGGATAGAGCTGACCCATGGTCATTTCCTCTTGTCAGGGAGGCCCTTGCCGAAGGGGCGGGAAACGGCAGGGCCAATCAGGCCGGAACTTGCGGGTAGCAGCGCCACCGGGTGGTGACGGGGATGTTGTGGTGGGTGTCACCGGTGACGAGGACACCGATTTCGGGATCCTCGTCGATGCGGACCTGCGTGTCGGTCCGGAAGAGTTTGGTGCCGCGGCGAAAGTGCGCGCGAAGCTGGCCGGCAAGGTCGTAACCGTTCACGATTGCCAGGCTCTTCGGCCACATGACGTTCGTGCGCATGAAGCCTTGCCGGATCGGGTCCATCTCAAGCGACAGGTCAGTCTCCATCGAGCGATTGAAATGGACCTCGCTGACAACGAACTTGCTGGTCGCCGTCGGAGCAAAGGCCACCCCCGGCAGCACTACCGTGACGCCGGCTGGCGGAACGAACGCCTGCGCGCGCAACACCAACGCCTGGTAGATTTTCATTTCCACGGTATCGGCCATCTGCTACCTCTTCCGGATGGCCGACAAAGTGTTGTCAGACACCGATGTGCATGAACTGCTGCATGAGGCGATCCTGCTCATGAGCAACAAGACCGTGCGCACCGAAACAGGACGTCAGGTGCTCTCGGCTGCGATCCGGGATCTTGATATTCTTCAAAAGGCCTTGATCATCATGACCGAGGGCTCGGACCCGCTTCAAAGCGACCGCGAACCTTCTCCTCCGCCCGCTTGACCGTCTGCGGCCAATCCTGGGCGGCTGCATCGACAAAGCCGAAGCCCTGCTGATTGTAGAGGCGGCCGAGACTGTCGGTCCCGACGAAACCGTAGTTCATGCGAGGCCCATAGGCGGCCTGAAAGCCGAGGTAGAGCGTCTCGCCGATCGATAGGTCGGCAATGATGAGCTCGATCTCCCCGGTGTTGTCCGGATACTCTTTCTCACCTTGGTCGACCGTCGGCATGGCCGTGGTCGAAGCCATCAGCGAGTTTTTCAGGTTACCGGTGTCGACCGGCATCCGTCCGCCGGCCTCGCGCGCAATCCTGACGTCGTTCGCCACCATCTGCGCTGCGGTGCGCAAGACAGCGGCCTCGCGCTCCTTCTCCTGTTTCACCCATTCAGAGACCTGTGCGGCGAAGGATAGGTTCTCAGCCATCAGCGACCCCGTGAGCGCGCGTATTCCTCAGCGAAATCGAAGTTGTATTCGACATGGCAACGACAGGCGATGATCTCGCCCGGGCCGGCGCCGAGACTGGTATCGCCCGGGTATCTCATCAGAGCGCCCGACGGCGATTGAAACGGCAGGTCCATACCGGTGACTTCCTGCGCATTCAGTACCTGGTGCGTGTGGCGGACGCGGCCGTCGCCGACCGAGCGCCAGCGGCGCGTGACCAGTGCGGCATCCCTGCCCGATCGATCCAGCCCCTGCTGATAAGCCTCATGCTTGGCGGCGTGAACCGATGACTGCGTTTCCGTCCGCGCTATCGTCTCGGCGCGAAGCTGGACATAGCGGTCGGCCAGGCGGCCTGTGATCTTGGCGACGGCGTCAGCCGGGAGCGGTTTGCCCTCGCGGATTGCCTTCATCACCTGCCGATCGAAACGTTTGTCGCGTCTGCTGAGCGTCAGGTAGTGCTTCATACCCTCGGCGTCGCCAGACAGCAGCGCGGCGCGCGCGTTCTCAACGGTGCGAGCCAGCGGCGACGTCAGACCGATCAACCCGCCTTCTCGGCGCTGGGTTACGCGGTTCAGCCTGCCGGCGAGGTCCAGCGCGATCGTGCGCGGCCCCTGCCCTTGAGCGTAACCGGCATGGATAGCCTCACGGGCCATTTCCTTCGTGTCTTCCGTTACGCGGGTGATCAACTGCGAGGACTGCTCGCGGATGATCTGCTCGGCGCGCTGATTGCTCGCGTCCCATCGAACGACGACACGGCCACCGGTCGGATCGGAGAGGCGCGGCAGGTTCTTCGTCACCAGAAAGCCGCCAGCATTGAAGGCCTCGCGGACCGCTTCGGAGAGCGGACGGAATGCTGCCGGGTCAATATGCAGCGCTGCGATGGCGCCCTCGATGTCCTGGCGCTCAAGCCGCTCGACGACCTCCTTGAGCACGATCTCGGATTTGATGTCCTCGATCGCCTCGCGGAATGCTTTCTCCATGTTCGGTGAAAGTTCGTCGATGAGTGCCTCGAGTTGCTGGCGAAGGGTGGCCATTTATTCCGCCGCGCCGGCCTTCTCGCCCTTCTTCGCCGGCTTCTCCTCGGGCATCTGCTCGGCGAGGCCGAGATTGATCAGCCCCTTGGCCATGGTGGCACCGCCGACCTCGAACTCGTCGACGACCTTGCCAACCTCATAGTGCGTGTAGGCCTTCACGAAGCGGATTTTCATGCTGCGATCCTTCCGACGAGAAAAAGGCCCGCAGAGAGCGAGCCGCACATTGGACAGAGATGTGGTGAGGGGAATAGTGGCCGGTCGTCGCGGTATGCAGTTGGCTCCCGGTGCGGGCTTACCGGCCTGCCGCCCATATGGAATTCCACCGCGCTTAGTCTTCCTCAGAATAGGTTGCTGCCGGCTAAGCCGCAATCCGCCCTTGGACGATGAACACGACGTTGGTCACGCCGTCGTATTTGTTCGGGTCGCCATTCACGATGGCGTAGTCGGTACCGTTGGCCGTGACGACGTCGCCGACGGTCGGCTCGATCGCCAGGCCGACGGCGGAAATGTAGATCTGCATGTCGCCGGTCTTGATCACCGTGCCGTCGATGTACCGGGTCTCGTAGGCCATAGGGACGAGCGTTGCCGCGTATGACGTGACGACAGGGTCACCGCCGAGGATGGGGTCGGGCGGAGTTACCCGCTTCACGGCGCCGGCCTGGCCGAACTCGGTGATGAGCTCGTGGGCCATCTCCTGCATTTCGCTGTAGAACGACATCAGAAACGATCCAGCGTGAAGGTGCCGCCCTTGCTGGTATCAGGCGTGAGAATGCAGCGAAGCGCGTCCTCAACCGCCGTCAGCACCGGGCGCAGGCTCTCAATGGTGATCGGGACGCCCTCTTCCGGACTGAAGAACTCGCGCTCGATGCTGCCGACCTTCTGCCGCTTGACGGACTTGCCGAGCGTGAGCGTCGGCGTCGAGGAGCCGGGGGCCAGCAGTTCGGCGAGCCCGAGCGCGTAGGCCGCCGTCTCCACGGCCGGCGGCGTTTCGTTTTCTGGTATCGGTTCATCGGCGCAGTGGTCGACGGCGCCCACACGCGGCCATGCGCGATCCTGCGTGCGAGCCGCCTTCTTGCCGGGGAAGCGCGGGCCGTAGATGCCGTCCAACGCTTCCGAGGCCCGGAGGAGTGCGGCCTCGCGCTGCGGGTCGGTGACCGCGCCAGCAGACCACGCCGCGTTGCCACGGGCTTGATGATAGGCCAGCGCGCCGGCCAAGGTGCCGTAGAACATCACTTGTCCCGCTCTTCGCGAGCCAACTCGCGCAGCGCTGAAAGATCCTCAATGCCGTCGTTCGGATCGAACTCGACTTGCATAGCTTCGAGTTCGGCGGCGATCTCGCGGCGCGTCAGGCCATTGGCGGCAGTTTCTTCTTGGGAGGCTTCCGCGATCTTGGCGTTGAGCGTTTCGAGGTCCCAGCCGTTGAACGGGCGCTTACCGACCACTTCGAGGTATCGGGTGCGAGCGGTGCTAAGGTCTTCGCCGTCAGCCGGCTTGGAACCGCCGTCCTTGCTGCCTTCGCCCTCGTCAGCTGCCGCCTCTCGCCGATCCGGATCGAACCGGGCGTCAATGATCTTGAAGCCGGAGGCGAGCAGTTCGCGCTTGCGCTCGATCGAGACCGGGTGCGGCTCATAAATGATTTCACGTTGCTTGGTCATGTCTCTGTTCCTCAACGGAGAATGGAGACGAGGCGGGCCGTAGCCCGCCCCGCTTCGGTTACTTGGTCGCGTCGCCGATGGTGATGACACCAGCGGTGTGCTTGATGTCGGTCGCGACCTTGTCCCAGTTCGTGCCGGTTGCGAGTTCCGCGTCGGTCGGGGACTTGCCGCCGTTGCCCTCGTCCCAGGTGTAGCCCTTGAGACCGAGGCCGAACGAATAGTCGACCTGCAGCGTGGTCTCGATGCGGGTCTGGCCGTTCTTCGTCTCGATGTTCGAGATGATGTCGCGGCTGTCCGAGACGGTGGCAGCATTGGCCACCAGCGAGAGCACCTTGAGCTTGTTCGGCGTGCCAGCCTCGTAAAGGGCCGGTGCGTCGGTGACGACGACCATCTTGCCGAGGATGTCGACGACGCGAACGTTGGCGGCCTGGAAAAGCTGCTGGGCGTTGCCGAGGTTCAGACCGATCAGCTTGTGATAGGCCGTGCCGTTCATCACCTGCGTGATGAGGTTGCCGGAATGGTCACCGAACTTTGCGTGACCGTCGTTCATGGTGACGTAGCTGACACCGAGGGTGGCCGATACGTCATTGGTGGCGCCGGCCTGGTTGCTGATCGCGGCGACAAGAGCCGACACAGCGGTGTTGAGCTGGTCGCGAAGCAGTGCCTCGGCGAAATTGCGCGATGCAACTTCGATGCCTTCGGCGGTCGGCTTGTCCAGCCAGGTCATCTGCGACGGCTCGTAGCGAACCGGGCCGAAGCCACCGGCGACCTTGACCGACGAATGCTTGAGCTGCGTCAGGTCGGTGGCCGAAGCGCTGGCCTGTGCAGCATAGCGGTCAACGCGGCGCTGCGCCGAGTGGATGGCGGCGTAGAACGACTCCTGAAGGAAGTCGCCTTCGAAACCTTCCGTGGTCAGGCGGATAGCGCCGCCGGAAGCCGCGTTGAACTTTTCCACCATCTGCGCGAGCGTCTCGATGGTGGCGGGCATGAAGTACTTATTGAAGACCTGCATCTGCGCGAGAGACATGGCCTGATCCTTTCTGTTTCCGTGATTTTGGTTTGGAAGTGGATGCGGGCATTGCCCAGATGCCCGTCACCTCGTTGAGATCACGGGTTTGCGCCGACGTGGCGCGGATTTGTCAGGAGAGGCTAGCCCTCAAGCTCCGGGAACTTCGCCGCGATTGCCGCGGTACGGGCCTTGGTGTCGCCGCCGAAATCGCCCTTCGTCTTCTGCTGCTGGTGGCCGCCGTCGTTGCCCTTGGCGTTGTCGCCCTTGGGGGGTGCTACGAAGGATTTGCCCTCGTCGCCGGCCGCCCAGCGCTTGACCGCTTCGGCGATGCCCATGGGGCCGAGACCGATATCCATCGAGGCGTCGTCGGTGTCCATGGCGACACGCGGCTCCAGGAGCGCGCGGGCTGCCTTGACGAACGACGGATTGGTGATGCCCGAGGATGAAAGCGCGTCGGTCAGTTCGGCGTTGATCTTCGCCTTCCTGCCCTTCGTGACCTCGCCTTCGTACTTGCCCTTCCAGTCGTCACGCTCGCCCTCAAGGGTCTTGCGCAGTTCGACGAGCTGGCGCTGGTGCGCGGCGTCGTCAGTCTTGCCGTCCTTCAGCTTCTTCCACGTTTCCGTGTCGAAATCGTCGGGGGCTGCCTTCTTCTTCGCGTCGGCGAGCTCGCCCTTGACGGTGGCGAGGTCGGTTTTCGTGCGCTCGTAGGCATTGGCGAGGGGAAGAACGTCGCGGTGACCGCGGACGCTGTCGGCGTCGGTATCGAGATGGAACTTGCCATCGGAATGGTCGACATAAAGGGCTTTCAGAGCCTCGTCGACGTTGTCGAGCGAGTCCAGAACGAGTTTCAGGGCCATTGGCCTTATCTCCTATGGGTGGTGGTTATGGCCGGGGTCCGGCCTGAGTTAGACGAGGGCTGCGCGCTGCTCGTCTTCGGTGCCCTCGGGATCGATAAGGGCGTATTCCTCTTTCGCGTCCCGCTCTGGCGAGAAGATCCCGCCCGCCTGGCCGCGTTCGTAGAAGGTTTCCCAAGACATGCCGCCCTGGGTGTAGACGGTGAATAGCTGCGCGAAGTCTGCCGCCGACATGGTGCTGTCGAGCAGGTCTTTGGGCGGCGTGACGACGATGTCGCTGTCATCGAGCCCCTTCATTCGCGCCGCTGCTTTCAAGCCGCGCTCAAGCAGAGCCGCCGAGACCTGCGATATGCTCTGAAGGTTGGCGGTCTCGCTGGCGAAGCGGAGCCGCCGTGCCTCGCCGCTCTCCTGTGTGGACTTCTCCTGCTCGAACATCCGCGCGCCGGCCATTACTGCGGCTTCGACCTGCTTCTCGATCGCGGCTTCATGCGCCTCGATGCCCGAGCACGTCGGCGACACGTATTTGAGGTCCGGGGTCACGGTATCGTTGCCCATCATCTGGTGCACGACGCCGGCGCCGACTGTCTTCGGGGCTTCGCCGTTGATCGCGACAAGAGTCTCCTGTCCGGACATGAACAGCTGCCAGCGCCAGTCCGCGGAAAGCTGGTAGGCGTTGATGATGGCGTTCGCGATCCCGATCAGCGGCGGCGTCTCAACGGCCGGAACGACATCGCGGGCATTGCCGACATAGAACGGCACGAAATCGAGCCGTTGGCCGCCGAGGGCGACCGGGTCGGTGATCGTGACTGTGTCCAAGCTCTCGCCCTCGTAGACCGTCGAGACATAGAGCCCGTCGACCAGCTGAAGAACGCGGAATTTCGGGTTGTCCTTCCATTCGAACCCGGAACGCTTCTTGCCGCTCTCGTCCAGGACGAAGAAATCGCGGTCCCAGTTGATGATGCTGTCGCCGGCGTATCCGGCAAGGAAAGGCTCGCCGCCGTCCACAGGGGCTGTTGTCAGCACGCCGTAGCGACCGAGCCAGAGCAGATATCGGGTGATCCGGCGGTGGAAAGCCTCAAGGCTCATCCCCTCGCCGTCCGCATTCTCCCAGATCGACGACAGGCCGTCAGGGACGGTGATCTGCGTTTCCTTCGCGTGGATGATGCCGATCATGGCTGCGACCGACGGCGCCAGCAATTCAGGCACGATCGCACGCAGCTTGTAGGCCTTTTCGTACGCCTCTACCCCGCCATCGGGCATTGACTTGAAGCCGGATGGCATCGGCAAGTAGCGAACGCCAGCGCGCTTAACCGAGCGCTGCCCCTGCATCGTGTCCCGCATAAGGCACCAGTCGGCGATGCGATCGGGCGTTATATCCGGGTGCGTGGTCTTCACATCTTGCATCAAAAAAGCCCCTGGACCGCCGTTGTGGTGCTGCTTGGCTGACGTTTCGTCGTCAGTTCGGTGAACGCGCGAGAGGCCGCGTCGATCTGGTCTTTCCATTTCCCGGTCGGGAAGCTCTCCGCCTCAGTCAAAAACGGCTCATTCCATGCACCCTGAAGGAGGAAGACATTGCCGGCCTCGGCTTGCGCCGCGAGCGGAAGAGCACGCGTTTCCTTGTCACCCGTCTCCGGGCTGGCGTGGTAGTCGTGCCCCACGAGGACGTGACGCAGCATGTGCTGCGCTTGGGCCTTGCCGGCTTGTCCCGGGTCTTGCGGGATCGATCCGCGCACCTGGCCGTGCTCTGCCCTATCTTGGTCGGCCGTGTTGCGGAGAAGCTTCTCTACCGCCATCGGTCCGACTTGCTCGCGCACCATGTTGGCGATGATGAACCGGCCATCCGGCGCCAGCGCCATCAAGCAGCCGGCCGTCGCCGCTGCCTCCTCATCTTCCGTCGCCGCCAAGTCCCAACCACGCACGAAACGACAGCCAGTCGGGAGTGCCTTTACCGTTCCGAACCAAGAACGCTTGAACAGGCCACCGCCACGCGGGACCGGACGCTGCTGCAACTGGCCGGCGGATGCGTAACTGCCAAGTGTGCGCTCAAGCAGAGCGACCTGCTCTTTCGGGAAACGCTCGGGGAACAGCAATTCGCCGGCCTTCGTACGCGGATCCCGAAAATATGGCGTCTCACATCGCCGATCAGGCTCAAACCGCATCGGAAGCATGAGGTGGATGTACGGCAGGCCCTTCGTGAGGATCAGCCCGGACGTATCCCGCTCGTGTAGCCGCTGCATGATAACGACAATCGCCGATTCATCGTTGTTGACGCGCGTTGGAAGCGCTTCAAGAAATGTCCGCTCCGCGGCGAGCAATTCGGCGTCGCTGTTCGCATCGTCAGCCGACAGAGGGTCATCGAGGATCACTCGATCGCCGCGAGAGCCGGTCATGCTCTGGAAAGCCATCGCCTCGCGAAAGCCCGTCCGATCGTTCTCGAACTTCGTCTTGGCGTTCTGGTCGGTGGTCAGGGCGATTGGCCAACGATCCTGGTACCATTCCGACTGGATGAGCCGGCGGCACTTCAGGTTGTCGCGGATCGCCAGATCCTGCTTATGTGCCGTCGACAGGAAGCGCTTTTCAGGCTGACCGAGCGGTCCCCACTCCCATGCCGGCCAAATTACGCCGGTGAGGAGCGACTTCATTGTGCCAGGCGGCACGTTCATGAGGAGGAGTTTTATTTCCCCTCGACTGACTGCTTCCAGATGCGCGCAGATCGCGTCCAGCGCCCATCCCCATTTCAGCGGTGTTGCTGGCTCAAGGATATGCCACGCCCGTCGGGCGAACTCGGCGAGCGACCTCTTGCAGGCCCGCCGCTCAATCTCCCTTTCGATTTCTGTCAGCGGCGGCAGAGAGAGTTCGATACGCTTCAAGCTCTTCGTCCGTCATTGTGGCAAGATCGAAGGATGCCGGCTTCGGGCTCATGCTCCCATCGCTTGAGGTGTGATCGTGCTTCTGGCGATTGGTGTAACTTTCGCCGACCTCTTTCGCTGCCTGCTCAAGCAGGTTGGCCGCCAGCACCATGTTGCCCTGGTTCTCTGCCTTGTCTGCCATGCGCTGAAGAGCGCGGAGACGAACGGCGCGATGGCTGATCGCTATGGTGGCTGTATCCTCAAGGAAGGTCTTGCGGGTCTCTTCGAAGAGCAGCCGAAACCGCTGAGAAAGTCTCTGCCCTGCTCGCTTGGTCGGGTCGTACGCTTCGACCGCCTGCGAACTGATGATGACGTCAAACTCCGCCTTGACTGCCTTGGCTACGACGGCCGGGCTATCGAAACATGCCAGCGCCTGCACTACGTAGGTCTTTACCTGGTCGGAATACTTCGGGTTGGCCATTGGACTGTAAAGGCTCCATCAAGGCACGCATGGAGGAGGCACCTTTGGAAGACGCAGAAATCGAGCGCCGCGCAAAGCAACTCTGGATCAAAGAAAACCCTGGGCGCCCATGGCTCCCGATCGCGCAGCGTGTCGAGCTCGGTCAGGACCTAACACCCGGCGCGTCCGAAGAGGACAGGAAGCGCTATATTGAGCGGGTTCGGAACGGCGAGTAGGCTACGCTACCCTAAGCTGGCAGGTGCCGCATGCATGCGCGATCTGCACTCTGGCGATCTCTGGCTTCTGGTTTGCGGCATCGACCATGGCACGGACGCCGGTAGCATCTGCACCATAGCGACGAACGACACCCACGAACTCTTCCACGTCGTGTCCACGGATGACGAACACCGGGCGGCCGGTCGCTTTGCTGAACTTGGGAGCACCGAAAGCGTCTACGTCTTGGGCGGCATGGTAGAGCTCGTGCTCGACCAGCGCCATGAACGCGGCGTCTCCGCATTCCCTGCAGTAATCGGCGTCCAGCGTGATGATGAAATCCGGGACATTGCCGAACCACTGCTTTACCTGCATCTCTGCCCGGGCGCGGGACCACTTGCCCATCGTGCCTTGCGGCGATCCGGTCTCGCATTGGCCGATGACACGGCGGCCTTTCTTGCTGTTGCCGACGATTGTCCAGAGGAAGCCGACGTCGGCGTGGGCCAGGTGGCTGTGATCCGGATTATGGACCGGTGATGCCGGATCCAAGAACGCCGCGTCCACCCATGCCGGCATGCCTTCGGCCGGAGCGAAGGCTGGCGAGGTGACGTCGTCGAACATAGATGTTGGTGGTTGTGGGCGCTTGAAGTTGCCACTTGAATTTGAAGTCATTCGCAACGATCCTGCGTCCCGTTTGTTTCAGAGGTGACCGATAATGGAAATAGACAGCAGCGCATGGTCCGGCGACGAAAAAGAGAACAATAAAAGGCTTCGCGCCCTCATTGGCCAAGGGGCGAAGATCGCAGGAGGCGCGGTAGGAGCGGCATTAGGGTTCTTTGCCGGCGGTCCTGCGGGTGCAGCCGCTCTCGGCGCGGCAGGGTCAATGGTGTCTGAGGCCCTGGCCCACATCGGCGACGACGTCTCTCAGCGGATGCTTGGCCCGCGCGAAAAAGTTCGTGTCGGCGGCGTTTTGGCTATGAGCGCAGCGAAGATCCAAGAGCGCCTAGATGCGGGGGAACAAATTCGCGACGATGACTTCTTCGACAAAAAAGTAGACGGACGGTCCGACGCAGATGAGGTCGCGGAGAGCATTCTCCTAAAGGCTCAACGAGAATCGGAAGAAAAGAAACTGCAGTACATGTCCAATCTCTTAGCGAGCATTGCGTTTCAGCCATGGGTAACTGTGGCTGTCGCGCAGCAACTCGCCAAAGCAGCAGAGTCCCTAACCTACAGGCAAATATGCATCCTCGCCGCTATTCCCAAAATGAATAAGGTGGCCCTGAGACAGTCGAATTATCGAGACCAAACTCAATTCCAGTCGCCATTGCTCGATCTACTCTACGAAATCTACGATTTGGTTCAACGAGGCTACATTTCGAATGGGGGCGAGGTAGCTCTCGGCATCACAGATATCAACCCCAGCCAGTTAGAACTGCAGGGAATGGGCGCGCACCTTTTTAACCTGATGGGGTTGTATCAGATGCACACGCCTGGAATGGACACGATAAAGGACGCACTGAAGTAATGCGACCCGCATCTTCGATGTATGCCGCTCTTCCATTCTTGGTTAGGCGAAGCAAGGACAACAATGGCATTGGTACGGCCTTCCTAGCGTCCCGTGGCGACACCGTTCGCCTTATTACCTGCGCTCACACGGCGGAAGGAACGCAGCCCACGCTGAATTTCAACAACTGGCCGAGAAACTTCGATATCAGGGTCGGAGGCCAATGGGTAAACCTGCCCTTCTTCAGCAATGGCGATCCTGCGTTCACATATCGCGTTCGAGAAGAAGACGGGCGCATGGCGGACATGATCTCGCCGACGCTGCCCGCCGACGTTCTGCAGGTACTGCAGCGCGAGTTTAAGGTCTTCAACCTCGACAAAGCCTTCACCTGCACTCCCGGGCAGAAACTAGTCGCCTACGGATATCCGGATGTAGGAGAAAAAGAGTGGCCGCCGGTAATGCAACGTTCCAAGGGCAAGGCGATCGATGACCTTGTTCACGCGAACATTCCCACTCAGTTAGGATTCTCGGGTGGCCCGGTAGTGGCCCACGGGGCCAATCTGGCTGGGATGCTACTAGGGACAAACGACAACAAGCAAACCGTAGTGATGAAAGCATCCGTCTTGGCGCTGTTGTTTGACTGAGAGATGTTCCAACCTCTACCCTCTCCTGAGGGCACAAGTTGAGACATCGGGGGACATCGGGGAACATCGAAGAATGCCGAGAACAACGGAATGGTGGGATAAAGTCCAAGAGATTTGTGAGCGTCTCCTCTCCGGCGGGCGCTTACAGAAAACCCTCATTGCCGACGGAGCGGTGTTCATGGGGCCAGGTACTCTCTATGGTTAGCGCTGTTTGCCTCGCACCTTGACCATGCGCGTATTGCCATTTCGAGTAATACCGCTGTGATAGAGATGGCAACAATGCGCCAATGAACGAACCCGCTCGCGCGGGAGGGGGTTCGTTCTGTGGCGCGGAACTGGCGAAAGCAATCATCCGATTTTGGTCCGAAGCCGTGATAGGAGCATTACTTATAATCAGGAATTGCAACCGGCGCTCCATCACTCCATGTTGCGAGCCACCGCCTATAAATTTCGTATGTGAGTGCTCCGGAGGCCATACCCCTGACTATGCGCCCGCAAATTTCCGCGACAACTTCCGCTGCGGGCATACCATTGAGGCGCGCGATCTCGGACCTTTCATCATCACCCACACTCTCTAGTAGAGATGTGGAACAGGTCTGGATGAAGCGAAGTCGAGCCATGGGGTATTTTCGCATGATTTCAGCCTTGCGCTCGAAGTTTTCTCGACCTTTTGGCGCATCGCTTGCCCAAATCGAAAACGGCACTAGGAGAATAATGACCAGCGAGACCAACAAACATATTCGCCTCATATATGTCCCCGTTGATTGTGCTTTTCTCAAGCTCCCTCATCAAATGGATATTCGCAAGGTACTTTGTAAGCTGGAATGACCCCTGTTGGCGCATCGTGCCCGTTCAGTTCTCGTCGTCCGACTTCCACCCGTTACCGACGCTCGGTTGGCCGACACAAACGACTGCTTCGACCAAAGTGTTGACAGTCCAATAGCCCGCGCTTCAGCAGATGGGAGCAGCGGCCCTGTCATTTTGCAGACGCTCAAGCCGCAACTCCAGCGTGACGCAGGCTGTCGACCCAGAAGTTATGGTGACAACGACATGGCCATTCAATCGAGAGGCTGTACGACGTTCGCAGTACAAAACGGGGACCATCTCCTTGGTGCGCGGGGGAGAGTTAGCTTCGCGGTTCGTGAGGACTGATTTGCGACGATGGGAATGGGAACGATCGACCCACTCCTGCCGCTTGTGGATACCGCCTCGAATTTCCGGTACCGGCCCAAAGCGGGCTTTCCTCCGCTACCTGTGGTGTTGGCTGACTTCCTTATGGTAGGCATTACCCGCCTCAGCCTAGTAATGAGATGGAGCCAATCGCATGAAATGCCTTCGCATCTATGCTACTCCGGATGGCGAGTCACATTTCGATGAAATCGAACTGCCAACGACGAAGAAGGCAGTGCATCCCGATGCCGTTCCCTTCGACGTTACTGGCAGCTATCCGGCATCTCGCGTCCGCATCACCCACATCCCGGCAGGGATGCGCGAAGTTGCGTGGCATAAGGTGCCGGAGCCCGTGCTGACGGTGAGACTTGATGGCTCAGTAGAATACGAGACGAGCGACGGTGAGGTGCGCCCCGTTCATGCGGGTAGCTTCGTGTTGCTGGAGGACACCCATGGCAAAGGCCATCTGTCCCGCCATTCGCCGGAGGCACAAACCGTAATCTGGATTTCGCTACCGAACGGTCTTGAAATGACACCAGCATAGCCGACCTGCTAGGCTCTCAGCGCTGTGAACGAGACGACTGCAATTGTGATGGGTTTCGGATGCCGGCATCCACGTGATGGCCTGGCACCGGGCCGGCGTCCGAAACCCATCACAAGAGGAGACATGGCGACCGACCATGGATTCGGCGATGCGAACAATAACGGGTTGCTTGGCTAACTCTTCTTTCAACTTTTCAGTGTGGAATGCTGGCCATTGTGAATGGGGAAGTGCGGCATGCCGGATACCGTCTGGGTCAGCAGCGTGATGAGCGATTACACAATCGGAAACAGGCAAGGCATCCGTGAAAAGTTCTATGGTCAGGATTGGGCACCTCCGACGTTTCAGC
>Ga0209257_1000933_pt1 | contig 40419 bp, 31 predicted proteins | sample AraplaCvi_mCL_r2_FD_184277 | JGI IMG/M metagenome (GOLD analysis project Ga0209257, IMG submission 184277) | Arabidopsis root microbial communities from North Carolina, USA - plate scrape MF_Cvi_mCL_r2 (SPAdes) (version 2) | ecosystem: Host-associated > Plants > Roots > Endosphere | place: USA...
CGGCACCACCGTGGATCACGTGCTGCTCGTCGGCGTTGAGGTCATACGAGAAGCCCAGGCGCGGCTGCCAGGCATTCTTGAACGCCTTGCGGTTGCGGCCGTTGCTGATGTAGTCGTTGATGTTCAGGCCGCTGGCAGCCAGCGAGTCGGCATAGGTCTGGCCCGCCGGACCGCGCGGATCCTGGCTGTAGATCGCCGCCACCACTTCCGGCGGGGTCACGAAGTCCAGGTAGCTCGGGTTCTTTTCGTAATCCCAGCGCAGGCCCAGGTTCAGCTGCAGGTGATCGTTGACCTGCCAGTCGTCCTGGATGAACAGGCCGATCTGCTTGACCTTGGAACGCACTTCACCGGTGACGCCGGTCACGCCGGTGACCGGCTTGACGAACTGCGCCTTGTACGGAATGTCCGACGGGAAGTCCGCATCACCCAGGGTATAGGTGAACTGCGGATTGATCTCCTGCGCATCCGATGCGTACAGGTCGATTTCCTTGTACTTGGCGCCCATCTTGATGGTGTGGTCGCCGGCCCACTGGATGCCGTCCAGGGTCAGGTTGTCTTCGATCGACCAGCCCTTCTGGCCCTTCACCTGCGAGTCCAGCGCCGAGGCGCCGCCGATCTGCACCAGGGTGCGGTCGTCGGTACCGTCCGGCGCGGTGTACACGTAGCCGTTGCCGATGGTCAGCGGCACCGGGTTGTTGAACGAATCTTCGTGGGTGAGCATCAGTTCGTTGTAGAAACGCTCACCGCTGTGGTTCCAGCGCAGCGCGTAACGACGGTCGGTGTTCTCGGTTTCCTTGCCGTGCGACGGCGCGGTCTGGCCACTGAACTGCTGCTGGGTTTCGTCGCGGTCCTGGAAGGTCAGCTCGATGCGGTCGTTGTCGGTCGGCTCGACGTCGATCTTGGCGAAGATCAGGTCCTGTTCGAACGGCTGGCTCGCCGGGCCGAGCTGGGCGGCGGCATCGGCCGGCAGCAGGCCGACGCGGTTGGTCACCGAGCCTTCCGGGGCGATGGTCACCGGCAGGTCGAAGCGCTTGGCTTCGTAGGTCACGAAGAAGTGCGCCTTGTCCTGCACGATCGGGCCGCCCAGGGCGAAGCCGTATTCCTTCTCGGCCGACACTTCCTTGGTCTTGCCTTCCTGGCGCTCGGCCGGGGTCTTGGCGCGCATGTCTTCGTCGGTGTAGCGGTAGAACGCCTCACCCTTGAATTCATTGGTACCGGACTTGGTCGCCGCGGTCACCGCCGCACTGGAGACCTGGCCGTACTCGGCCTTGTAGTTGCCGCTGATGACCTTGTATTCGCCGATCGCCAGCTGCGGGAACGGGTTGCCGGCGCTGCCGGACTGGCCGGCGACGCCGCCGCCCTTGACGTAGCTCTTCTGGCCCACGCCGTCGATGTAGACGTTGGTGCCGTCGGCATTGGTGGCACCGCCGCGCAGCGAGGTGTTGCCCTTCGCATCACGGGTGAAGATCATGCCCGGCACCGCGTCGGCGAATTCCAGGAAGTTGCGCGACACCTGCGGGGTGGTCTGGATCTGCTGCAGGCTGACCGTCTTGCCCACTTCGGACGTACGCACTTCCTGCAGCAGGGTCGGGGCGACCACGTTGACGGTGTCGAGGTTGGTCGCGTTGGCGGTGCTGCCATTGGCCGGGGCGCCGCTGAAGTTCAGCGTCGCGGTCGAGGCCACGGTCACGGTGACCTTCTGGGTCTGGCCGTTGGCGACCACGTCATAGGTGCCCGGATCCAGGCCCATCAGCGAATAGGTGCCATCGGCACGGGTGGTGGCGCGGCGCACGCTGCCGCTGGCCACGTTGGTGGCGGTGACTTCGGTACCGGCCTCGGCCTGGGCGACCTGGCCACGCAGCGAGGAGGTGGCGGACTGCGCCATCACGCTCGGCGCGGCGCCGAGCAGCAGGCAGCTGACCAGCGCACTCGTCAGCAGGCGGCGCGCCGGCATGCGGGTGCTGTTCTTGGAATACGTCATGTAAATCTCCGGGTGGTGGTGACCGTCATAGCGGCCGCCTGTCTTTTTTGTTTTCAGATGTGCCACGACCAACGGTCGTGGCCTACGACGTGGAACCGATACCGCATGAATCACGGACGATCAGGCGAGGTACAAGCGTCTGCTTGTCGCCCTCCGTCTCGCTGTTGTTGCCATCCATCAACTGCAGCAGGCGCGTGGCCGCCCTGTCGCCCAATTCGGCGATACTCACCTGCATCGTCGTCAACGACGGGTGAACGAAACGCGCCAGCGGAATGTCATCGAAGCCGGCCAGCGCGACATCCGCCGGCACCCGCACACCCGCCTGCGCGAACGCATACAGGCATCCCAGCGCCATCATGTCGTTGGCGGCGAAGACCGCATCGGGCAGCGCCCCGGCGGCCAGCAGCTCCTGTCCGGCGCGGTGCCCGGAGGCTTCATCGAAGTCGCCCGGCAGCTCGATGCCCTCGGCCGCGCTGCCGAACGCGGCCAGCGCATCGCGGAACCCGCGCAGGCGTTCGCGCGCATCGAAGTTCAGGTCGGGGCCGGCAATGAAGGCAATGCGGCGGTGCCCGCCATCGAGCAGGTGCCGGGTCATCGTCATCGCGCCGGCGTGGTCGTCGATGCTGAGTACCGGGTGGTCCTGCTCGGGCAGATAGGTGTTGATCAGCACCGTGGGCAGCGACTGCGGCAGGTTGTCGGTCAGGAAGCCGGGGCTTTCGGCATACGGCGACAGCACCAGCAGCCCGTCGACCCGGCCGCGCATGGCGCGCAGGGCCGCGCCCTGCTGCTCCTGGTCGCCGTGGTAGCTGGACACCAGCAGGTGCTGGCGGCGCGCACGCGCCACCTGGTCGATGCCGCGCATCAGTTCGGAGAAGAATTCGCCATACAGGTCGGGCAGCACCACACCGATGGTGTTGGTGCGGCGGCTGCTCAGGCTGCGGGCGGCCGCATGCGGGGTGTAGCGCAGGCGCGCGGCCACCTCCAGCACCAGCTTGCGCACCGGCTCGGCGACGTTTTCATGCCCGTTGAGCGCACGCGACACCGTTGCCACGCTGACGCGGGCTTCGCGGGCTACATCCTTGATGGTAATGGCTGCCTTGTTCACTTCGCCGCCCTCCACGGCTTAGAGATCTGGGCTTGGCGCGGAATGTAAGCGTTTTCAAACCCGGATGTAAACAGTCCGTTAGGCGAATGTCGCACGGCGGTAACCTCGAAATGTCTTGGAGAGGTCGCCCCGGGACTTGCCGGGACAAGGCGGGACAAGGGCTTCAGCCCTTTTTTGGCGGCGCTTGGGCATCGATGGACAGCGCGTGGATGTCGGTCTCCATCAGGCTGCCCAAGGCCGCATAGACGGCACGATGGCGCGCGAGCGGCAGCTTGCCCTCGAAGGCCGCGCTGACCACGCGTACGTTGAAGTGACCGCGTCCATCGCGCGCGCCTTCGTGGCCGGCATGGCGGAGGCTGTCATCCACCACCTCCAGCAGCTCCGGGTCGAACGCCGCCTGCAGGGCCGCGCGGATCTGCTCGACCCGGCTCATGGCAGCACCCTGCGGAAAGGACGCACCTGCACGCGGGCGTAGACGCCGGCGTCCACATAGGGATCCTCGGCGCCCCAGGCCTGTGCCTGCTCCAGCGAATCGAACTCGGCAATCACCACGCTGCCGCTGAAGCCTGCCGGGCCCGGGTCTTCGCTGTCGATGGCCGGGCACGGGCCGGCCAGCAGCAGCCGGCCTGCATCGCGCAGGGCTTCCAGTCGGGCCAGGTGGGCCGGCCGGGCCGCCAGCCGGGCGGGCAGCACATCGGTACCGTCATAGCCTTCAATCACATACCACACGGGTAACTCCAGGGGTTCAGCTGAACAACCCCGCGATTCTAGCCCGCCTCGCTGGACACTGCCGTTGTGAAGCCGTACTCTTGTCCCTATTGCACGTGGCTGGACGCAGCAACCCCGTCGTTACGGGATCCGCTGCCCCCAAACCAGTACACGTAGACGACCTCCCGCAGTTCCGTTGCCGCGCCTGTATCGACCCATCGTCGATGCCTGCCGGTCGAGCAACCTGCTGCTGTTTGAAATGTGGAACCACGCCGGCACAGGCGTGTCATCGCTTGCGATCCTGCCTACCGGGCCGTCCCGGTCGGGTCCGGCGCAGCAAACTGGTCCGTTGCAATACCGACGTCAATATTGATGACTTCCGAACTCGCGCTCGACGCGAACCCGCAAACCCGGCCGACCGCCCCGCAGCAGCAGGAAATGCCGCTGGCCGTGGTGCATGGTCAACCGGTCCTGCAGATCCCGCAGGACCTGTACATCCCGCCGGATGCGCTGGAAGTCATCCTGGATGCCTTCGAAGGTCCGCTGGACTTGCTGCTGTACCTGATCCGCCGGCAGAACCTGGACATCCTGGACATCCCCGTCGCCGAAATCACCCGGCAGTACGTGGACTACATCAATGTCATGCAGGAGCTGCGCTTCGAACTGGCCGCCGAATACCTGGTCATGGCCGCCATCCTGGCCGAGGTGAAGTCGCGGATGCTGCTGCCGCGCCCGCCGAGCATCGAAGGCGAGGAAGGCGACCCGCGCGCGGAACTGGTGCGCCGGCTGCAGGAGTACGAACGTTTCAAACAGGCCGCCGAGGATATCGACGCCCTGCCCCGCCAGGACCGCGACACCAGCCTGGCCCATGCCTTCGTGCCCGACCGCGCGGCGATCAAGCTGCCGCCGCCGGTGGACCTGAAGGAAATGCTGATGGCGCTGCACGACGTGCTCAAGCGCGCCGAGCTGTTTACCGGCCACGCGATCAAACGCGAGGCCCTGAGCGTCCGCCAGCGCATGGGCGACGTGCTGGGCCGGCTGGAAGACGGCAGGTTCTACCGGTTTGAAACGCTGTTCACCGCCGAAGAAGGCAAGCTGGGGGTGCTGGTCACCTTCCTGGCCTTGCTGGAACTGGCCAAGGAACAGCTGCTGGACATCGTCCAGGAAGCGCCGCTGGCGCCGATCTACGTCAAGTCCCTGGCCGCTGGCAACACCAACGAACCGCTGCAGTTCAACAGCGAATTCGACGATGCCGACGCCGCCAACGAATCCGACTGAGCACCCGACCCACGCATGGATCAACCGCTGATCAACCGTATTGTCGAAGGGGCGCTGCTGGCCTCCAGCCAGCCGCTGACCCTGGCCCAGCTGCAGGGCCTGTTCCCGGAAGAGGAACCGGCGCCGCCGGGCAGCATCGAACGCGCGCTGGAACTGCTGCGCGAAGGCTGCGCCGAGCGTGGCGTGGAGCTGGTCGAGGTCGCCTCCGGCTTCCGCTTCCAGGTCACCAGCGAGGTCCACGGCTTCATCACCCGGCTGTGGACCGAGCGCAAGACCCGTTACACCCGTGCCACGCTGGAAACGCTGGCGCTGATCGCCTATCGCCAGCCGATCACCCGCGGCGAAATCGAACAGGTGCGTGGCGTGGCGGTGAGCAGCAACATCATCCAGGCCCTGGAGGAGCGCGAATGGATCCGCGTGATCGGCCACCGCGACGTGCCCGGCAAGCCGGCGCTGTTCGGCACCACCAAGGGCTTCCTGGATTACTTCGGGCTCAAGCGCCTGGATGAACTGCCGCCGCTGTCGGAACTGCGCGACCTGGGCGAACTGGAGCCGCAGCTGCCGCTGGACAACGACGGCCAGCTGGCCGGCCGGATCGCCGCGGGCGCGGCGGACCCGGACGCCGAACCGCAACCGGAAACCCTCCCGGAACCGGAATCCGAACCGGAATCCGAACCGGAACCCGAACAGGACCCGGCCACTGCCCGTTCCGCCGCCCGCGCGGCCCTGATGGCCGCCCGACTGGCGGAACAGGACGCCGAGTCAGACAATAGTGACACCCCATCCCATGCGTCGCCGTCGCTCCCCGACGACGACGCGGATACGACCGCCAGCGATGGCGACCCCGATACCGCGCCGGGAACACGCGCGGCGTACCAGAACGAAACCGAAAACAACGCCGTCGCGAAGACGACCGTGGCTGTTGACGAAGCCGATCCCGAACCAGAGGCCGACGAAACCGTCGCCGGCCGGAGCCAAGTAAATGAGTGACACCCCCCGCAAGCTGTCGTTGAACAAGCTGTCGCTGAAGCGCGATTCCGACACCGAACAGCCCAAGCTCGAAGAGCGCCTGCACAAGGTGCTGGCCCAGGCCGGCCTGGGTTCGCGCCGCGCGCTGGAACAGCGCATCGCCGACGGCCTGGTCAAGGTCAATGGCGAAGTGGCCAAGACCGGCCAGTCGATCAAGAGCGGCGACAAGGTCGAGCTGGATGGCCGTGGCTTCGTTGCCACCGCGCTGACCGAAACCTCGCGCGTGCTGGCCTACAACAAGCCCGATGGCGAAGTGACCACCCGCGAAGATCCCGAAGGTCGCCCGACCGTGTTCGAAGCGCTGCCGGCCCTGAAGGGCGCACGCTGGATCGCGATCGGCCGCCTGGACATCAACACCACCGGCCTGCTGCTGGCGACCACCGACGGTGAGCTGGCCAACGCGATGATGCACCCCTCCTACGAGGTCGAACGCGAGTACGTGGTCCGCGTGCGCGCACCGGAAGGCGAAGACAAGGTGCCCGACGCCATCGTCGACCGCCTCGCCCGCGGCGTCGCGCTGGAAGACGGCCCGGCCAAGTTCGACGAAATCGAACGCATCGGCGGCACCGATTCGCACGACTGGTTCCGCGTGGTGGTCAAGGAAGGCCGCAACCGCGAAGTGCGTCGCCTGTGGGAGTCGCAGGGCTGCCAGGTCAGCCGCCTGAAGCGCACCCGCTACGGCAAGATCAGCCTGCCGCGCGAACTGCTGCGTGGCCAGTCGCAGGAACTCACCGCCAAGCAGGTCGAGCAGCTGCGCGCCGAACTGAAGCTGGAAGAAGGCGCGCCGTCGGCGCTGACCCTGCAGCCGGTGATCGGCCAGCGCCGCGCCGCCAAGACCACCGTGCGCGTGTCGCGCGAAGGTGGCCGTGGCAATGCGTACGTCAACGGCCACAACCAGGCCGACGAAGGCCGCGAACTGCGTCGCTTCGACAACGTGCGCGAAGACCGCGGCCGTGGTCGCGGCGGCAAGGGCGGCGGCTTCAAGGGTGGCCTGACGGTGACCGGCGAAGCGGCGGCCAAGCAGTCGCAGCGCCCGTTCAAGCAGCGCCCGGACAAGGGCAACCGCGCCCTGCCCGAAGGCAACCCGGCCGCGTTCCGCAGCTGGTACGTGCCCGATGGCGTGAGCACCGGCCCGAGCAACCACCGCAATGCCGGTCCGGGCGCAGCCCGCGGCCCGGGTGCGCGCGGACCGGGTGCCGGCGCAGGCGCCGGTGGCCAGGGCCGCCCGTACGGCAAGCCGAAGGGTCCGGGCGGCGCAGGCGGCCAGGGTCGCGGTGCCTATAGTGAACGCAGCGGCGGCGGCTTCGGCGGCGACGCGCGCGGTGAAAGCCGTGGCGGCTACGGCGGCCAGGGCCGTCCGGCCGGTGCTGGCGCCGGCAACCGCAGCGGCCAGGGCGCGCAGCGCCATCCGTACGGTCACCCGGGCAACGCGCCGAGCTTCCCGTCCGACCATGCCAATCCGGGCGCGAGCCCGTACGGCAACAGCCGTCCGGCCGGCGGTCGTCCTGCCGGCAATCGCGGCCCGGGCGGTCCGGGTGGCAACCGTGGCCCGGGTGGCCCCGGTGGCAATCGCGGCCCGGGCGGTCGCGGTCCGGGTGGCCCGGGCGGTCGTCCCGGCGGTGCACGCCCGGGCGGCAGCCGCGGTCCCGGCGGCGGTGGCCACCGTGGTGGCGGCCCGCGCGGCGGCTGATGCGAAATGAAAAAACCCGGTCATTGACCGGGTTTTTTTTTGCGCTGGCAGCGTCGGCCGCTGGCCGGCCCACGCAATGACTAGCGGCGCTCGATGGTGAACCGGCTGCCGGCCACCCCCAGGTCCCAGCCCTTGCCGGTGCCGGCCAAGGCCAGGGATACGTCGCCCTTGGTGACGACCTGGGCGCTGCTGGACTTGTCCGCGCCTGCATGCGCTTCCACCGACGCGTAGGAGCCGATCAGGTCGTTGAGCGAATATGCGCCGGAGAACTTGCCCTTGCCGTCGGTGATCTTCGATTTGCCCACGGTCAGACCACCACCCTTGACGGTGATCTTCACCGGGATGCTGGCCCCGTTGTCGCAGGTGATCATGCCGGTGCCGGACGCGGTCTTGTAGAACACCGACCAACCGGCGAGGTTGTAGCGCAGTTCGCAGTCGATGTTGCCCGCCGCCTGCGCGGCCGGAACCGCGCCCAGGCCGGCCAGTGCGATCAGTGCCAGGAAATGCTTTTTCATCAGGGTGACCTCATGCCGGTGGAAGATGAGGCCGAATCTAGCTCATTTGGCAGGTTCCTCCTCCAGGCGCCGATTCATCGTTTCAGCGGTCAGCAAGGTAGAGGCCAGCTTGCGCACGTCGCCGTCGTGCAGGAGCGCGTCGCGCGCTTTCGACACCGTCTTCAGACTGGACTTGTCCGGCCGGGCGCCCATCGCATAACGGTAGAAGCCGCTGGCCAGGCACATCATCGCCTCCCGGTTGGCTGCCACGTGCTCGGCAATCCCGCGGACGTCGTCGATATGCTCCACCCAATAGCCGCCAGCGGTGTCGATGAACGGCCCGGACGCATCGATGGGCACTTCCTGGTCGGTATAGCCCTCGTTGATGCCCAGCTCGGTCTGGCGCAGTTTCGCGGTCTGGTCGAAATTCTCCATCGACGCGCCGGTGTCGTTGAAGAACTTGTGGCAGGTCCAGCAGGTGCCTTCCGATGCAGTCGGCCCGGTATTGATATGCCACTTCTCGCGCTCGCCGATCGGCCGGTCCGGATACGGGTCCGGGTCCGGCCGGATGGCGTTGGACGCGAACGTCTGGCAGAACAGGCTGTTGCGGATCACGAAGCCTCGCATCACCAGCGAGGTGGAGTGGTTGTTTGCGTATTTGACCGAGAACAGGCCGGCGTTCAGCACGCCACCCCGCCAGTGCGCCTGCTCGGCCGTCAGCGTGATCTTCTTCAGCGCGCTGCCGGTAACCCCGCCGATTTCATAATGGTTGGCCAGCGCCTCGTTGAGGTAGGTGTAGCCCGGGTTGAACGCTTCGCGCACGCCGCCGGATCCTTCGCGGAAGTTGTCTTCCAGGGTCATCCGGAACTCATCGCGCATCGCCGCGATCATCGTGGCGTCCAGGCCGGGGCGCGGCGATACCGGAATGCCCGGGGCAAGGCCCGCGTAGAACGAAATGAACCGTGTCAGCTGCTGCGCCGAGCGTGGGTCGGCCAGCATGCCGTCGACCACCGCCTGCACCTGCGTCTCCGTTTCCAGTTCGCCATTGCCTGCCTTGTCCAGCAGCGCCGCATCCGGCGTGGTGCCCAGCAGCGTGAACGACAAGGCGGTGGCCCGCTCGTACGGCGTCAGGGTAAACAACGCATCGTCCGCATCCTTCGAGCCCATCTCCGAGCGATACAGGAAGTGTGGCGAGGCCAGCATCGCCAGCGCCACGCCCTGCACGCCGCCCTCCGGTTCCCCATACACGGTTTCGTAGCGCGTCTTCTCGGTAGCCGACAACGGGCGCCGGAACATCTCGCGCCCCAGGTTCGCCACGAAATCGGCCGCCGTGCTTCCGAAGCGAGTGGCCAGCGCGGCCTCGTCGATCGCGTCGCCCACCTTCAACGAGGTGTCGTAGTACTTGCGCACGTCCTCGGCGGTGAAGGTGCTGGCAATGGCCTCGACCGGATAGATGAAGTCAGGGCCGTCAGCCTTGTTGTCCGGCAGGTCTTCGGGATCCACCGTCACGCCCAGCACGTCGCGCACCGCGTTCGCATACTCGGTGCGGGCCAGCATTCGCAACTGGCGCGGGCCGGCCTGCGGACCCGGGTTGCTGTACTCGCGCCAGACTGTGTTCACCAGATAACCGGAAATCTCCGATGCACAGACGCCATCGCAGTGGGTGCCGTTGGCGGTCATGTTGGTGGTCATGCCGATGACCTTCTCCTTCAAGGCATCGACATTGTCCACCCAGCGCATTGCCTTGACCGGATCGTTCCAGCTGGTGGCGGAGTGGCAGCCCACGCAGCCATTGGTGTCGTCCAGCAGCACCTGCTTGCCCAGGTCGTCCACTACCGTGTAAGAGGTGGTGCGGATCATTGGCGCGGTGTCGTAGTCCACCTGGATGCGTTCGCGCATGGGGGCCGGATAGGCCTTTTCGGTGTACGGGTAATGCACCACGTAATCCCCATACTCCAGCGCCACCTTGGCCTCGCCGCCCCAGGCCACGTCCACCGGCACCCAGCCCTGGTTGCCCTTGCGCAGCTGCACCTGCCATGCATCGGCCAGTGCGCCGGGAGGCTTGGCCGGGGCCTGCAGGGTGAGCTCGACGTTGACCTCGGGTCGTTCGATATAGGTCGCGGCAACCTCGGCATCCGGCGCACCCGCGCCCAGCGTGGCATGCATCTCACGCTGTTCGGGCACCCACTCGTCGAACGGCTTCCATTCCACTTTGTAGTTGCCATGCGGCAAACCATTGAGCACAAGCCGCTTGCCCCAGGCCAGGCCGAAGTCACGGCGATCCCCATCCGGGCCGGTAAGGAAGCCGACCACCTGCTGGCCGGCAACGTCCGGGGAAGGCGCGGCCGGCGCCCTCAGCGTCAGTGTGGTGGCCGGCAGCCCGTCGGTGATATAGGTGAGACGATAGATGTTGCCCGAGATATCATCGGAGACCAGCAGCGAACCGTCCGGCATCGGCAGGAATTCCACCGGGCTGCCGATGCAGCCGTTCTCCTGCATGCATCCGGACGGTGTGGTCGGGCCGGTGCCGCGCCAGCCCTGCACCAGCGGAATGGACGCATCCACGCTGTCGCCGTCCAGGGTGAACACGGTGATGTTCATGCCGGGGCGTTCGTCACTGCCCTTGCTGTGCACGGCGGCCAGCAGGTGCTGGCGCCCGCGCTGCGGGGCGTAGGTCTTCCAGAAACGGATGCCCAGCGGCGCGAAATTGCTGCCGAAGTCGAACGCGGGCGGCGAGAAGTGCAGCGTGTTGATGTCCGAAGGCGCCTTGTCGCTGAGGATGGCGCCCGGCGGAATCCGCAATGCGTCCAGCTCCTCGCGGCGCTCCCACTCCGAGTCGGTGATGCCAATGGTGTCGCGACCGAAGACGTAGGGCGCGCCGTAGTGCCGCGGCGCACGCAGCATGTTGAACACGTTCAACTCGTCGGGGTTGTCGAAGCCGTCGCGGTTGTTGTCGCCCGACCAGACCGTACCGGTGGCCGGCTGCCAGTCCATGCCGACGGCGTTGCGTATGCCGCGTGCCAGCACTTCGGATGCACCGGTGGCCGGATTGACCCGCAGGATGGTGCCGTAGCGCGGGTCTTTGACGGTGATGCAGACGTTGCACGGAATGCCTACGTCCGTGTAGATCCACTCGTCGGTGGGATCGAAGGTATTGAAGTGCAGCGAGTGCTTCTGGTGGTACCACCGCCACGGCGGCACGTCCGCCAACGGGAAGTCGGCGTCGTCTGCGGGGAATTTCCAGACCTCGGTGCCGATCAGCGCACCGGTGCGGTACTTCGTGTCGATGTCATCGATGCGCCGCAGGCTGCCGCTGGTGGCGTAGTAAAGCGTACCCTTGCGGTAGGCAACACCATGCGGCTCCTCCAACCCGGTGCCGATCACGTAAGTGGCCGTCGTGCCGGTCTTCTGCGCGTTCAATTCCAGCGCGTACAGCACCTGGGCACGACGATTGGCGGTGCTGCCCTCGCCCACCGGCACGTCCGCCCAGTGCGGAATCGCACTGCTGCCCACGTACAGCACGGTGCCGGCGTCATTGAGCGCCATCTGCCGCGGTTGATCCAGGCCCGAGGCGAACAGTTCGACCGTGATCCCTGGCAGGCCTTTCAGCCGGGCCACGTCCGGCAACCTGCGGAAGCGCGGCTTGAAGACGACGTTCTGGCCGGACGACTCGGTGATCCGGAGAACACGACCGGTATCCATCGGCGCGCCGACGCTGTTGCTGTCCAGGATCAGCACATAGTTGCACTGCTTCAGTTCGTCGACGACGACAGTCTGTCCCCAGCTGCCCTGGATCGGGTGGATATCGGTGCCGCACTGGAGCTTGCCAGTGATCTCGCCACTGGCCTCGCCGCTGCCGTACTCGATGTTGGACGGCATTTCCAGGGTAATGCGGTTACCCTGCGGATCGGGATCGGGGCCCATGCAGGCGCCAAGGTGCGTCCAGGTGCTATCCCAGAATGGGTTCTGCCCATCCGGCTCGTAGTCATCCTGGTTGCACCAGGCGGCGTGCCCGTGGCACTCGTAGCGCTGGCCCAGGTTCTGCACCGTATCGCCGATGACGTAGCCGCTGTCCGGCGCCCACTGTGGGTCACCACAGGCCATCTGGACCGGACCGGACCCGCCATCTTCCCGGCGGCAACCACCCAACGCGAGCGCCAGCATGAGCGCCGCCACCGCTAACCCGGATTTCATGGTATTCCCCACCCGTCGAATTCGACCCCCGTTGAATTCATGCCTCATGCCGCACCCGCGCTTCGTCAGGCGATTCAGCCGATCCCCCTGAAGATCCCGCTGACCGGGGGAAGGCTGTAACCCGAGGCCACCCCCATCGACTGCGCGACCGTCGTCCAGATCCGCTCCAGGCTGACGTGCTCGCCCAGCCAGTCGCTTCGGTCACCCTGGTCGCCGATATGGATGAAGCGGCCGTTGTTGCTGTTGCCGACGTTCAGCCCGTGCGACCGGGTGCCGCCGATCATCACCAAGGGCATGTCCAGGCTCGTCTCCGGTCGGCCGTCAGACAGCTCGCTGGTGACAACGACCAGGGTGTGGTCCAGCAATGAATCCTCCGGTACGTCCGGATCCGGGTGCCGGGCCAGGTCATCCAGCAGCGTCTTGAGTCGGTTGACGTACCACACTCGCGACTGCTGCCACATGATGCGCTTTTCGTCCGGACCGCTGCCGCGGTTATGGTGGGCAGCCTCGTGCGCATTGTCGGTGAACGTCGGCCCACTGCCGTCGCCGTAGGGATCGAAATAGATCGCCTGGTTCTCCGAACTGGCGCCGACCTGGAAGGTGGCCACCCGGGTCGCACCGCAGGCCAGTGCGGTCGCCAGTACGCTCGACGTGGCAGCCAACACATCCGCCCTGCGCTTGTGGTCGTCGAGCCACGACTGCTCGAACTCCGGCAGCGTGGGGTCGCAGCCGGGACCCGGCTCCACCGGGCCGCTGTCCAGGTCGTTCTGCACCTGCTCGATGGCGTCCAGGTGCGACTCCAGCTTCTGCCGCTCGCGCGGCGACATGCCTTCCTTGAGCTCGCGGAGGTCGGCCAGGGCCGGGTCGAACACGTGCTTGCCACCACTCCGGCTGCGCCCGGCCTGGTCGGGGAACAAGCTTGCAAACAGGCGGTGCGGGTTGCTCTGCATGTCCCGGATCGCCGTGCCTGCTCCGGAATAGGACACCCGAAAGGTTGGGTTATGGGTAATGTGGCCGCAGAACACAGCCTTCTGCGTGGCTGCATAGTTCGACAGCTTCTGCCCGATGATGTGGTCGATGCTGGCATGCGCCTTGTTGTTGTCACGCAGGCATGACGTCCAGCCGCTATGCGCTTCGTAGTTTGTCGCCAGGGAGGTGCCACGGATGTAGAGCGACCGCGAGCGGTAAGGCTCCAGCTCACTGCTCAGCATCGCCAACAGGGGCCCCTCCACATCCAGCCCCAGCGATCGATAACTGTTGTTGCCTACTTCCCCATCCCACGGATGCCAGATCTGGCGATCGTTCGGGTCGCTGGGCGCTGCCTGGTCCGGCGTGGCGTTGTTGAGATTCAGGGTTCCCAATCCATCGGCCAGGATTACGAACACCACCTTGGGCTTGCCGCCCTGCAGCGCACCCTTCAATTCGCGCCCGTCCACCGCCCAGCGGGCCAGCGACGTGCGGTTGAGGTAGTACGCCCCTGCACCGAGGGCGCCCAGTCCGCCCGCAGCGGCCAGACCAAGCAGCAATCTACGGCGGGACACTGAAATGCTCATTTCGCGTTCTCCTGGTCCTTGCGGCGGTTCATCGTTTCAGCGGTCAACAGCGTGGTCGCCAGCCTGCGCACGTCGCCGTCCTGCAACAGCATGTCGCGCGCACGGGTGATGGTCCCCAGGCTGTTCCTGTCCGGCCGGGCCCCCATCGCGTAGCGGTAAAAACCGCTCGCCAGGCACAACATGGCCTCTTTGTTGCCTGGAACGTGCTCGGCGATGTCGCGGACGTCATCGATGCGGTCGATCCAGTTGCCGCCGGCGTTGTCGATGAACGGGCCGGAGGCATCGATGGGCACGTGCTGGTCTGTGTAGCCCTCGTTGATGGCCAGTTCCGTCTCGCGCAGCTTTGCGGTCTGGTCGTAGTTCTCCATCGATGCGCCCGTGTCGTTGAAAAACTTGTGGCAGCCCCAGCAGGTGCCGTGCGATGCAGCCGGGCCGGTGTTGATCTGCCACTTCTCGCGCTCGCCGATCGGCCGTTCCGGGTACGGATCGGGATCCGGGCGCAGGGCATTGGCAGCGAACGATTGGCAGAACAGGCTATGCCGGATGGTGAAGCCACGCATGACCAGCGAGGTGGAGTGGTTGTTGGCGTACTTGACCGGGAACAGGCCCGCATTCAGCACGCCGCCGCGCCAGCGCGCCTGTTCGGGCGAGAGCACCACCTTTTTCAGCGCGCTGCCGGTGACCCCACCGATGGCGTAATGGCTGGCCAGTTCGGCATTGAGGAACGTATAGCCGGGATTGAACGCCTCGCGCACCGTGCCGGAACCGGTGTGGAAATTCTCTTCCAGGGTCATCCGGAACTCATCACGCATTGCCGCGATCATCGGCGCGTCCAGGCCTGGCCGCGGGGAAATGGGAACGCCCGGGGCCAGGCCGGCGTAGTACGACACGAACCGGGTCAGTTGCTGCGCCGCGCGTGGGTCGAGCAGCATGTTGGAGATGACCCGCTGCACCTGCCCTTCGGTTTCCAGCTCGCCATTCTCCGCCGCAGCCAGCAGCGCGTCATCGGGCGTAGTGCCAAGCAGCGTGAACGACAGGGCGGCGGCACGCTCGAACGGGCTCAGCGTGAACAGGTCGCCTTCCGCATCCTTCACCCCCATCTCCGAGCGATACAGGAAAAAAGGCGAGGCCAGCATGGCCAGTGCAACACTGCGCACGCCGCGCCCGCCCCCGGCCGAGGGCTGGTTGTACACCGCCAGGTAGCGAAGCTTCTCGCCATCCGACAGCGGACGCCGGAACATCTCCCGGCCCAGCGCCGAAACGAAAGCGTCGGCCCGGCTACCGAAGCGCGCGGCCAGCGCCTGCTCGTCGATGGCGTCATGCACCATCAGCGACACGTCGTAGTACCGGCGCACGTCCTCGGCGGTAAACGTGCTCGCGATGCCCTCGACCGGATAGATGAAGTCCGGTCCGTCGGCCTTGTCCTCGGGCAGTGCTTCCAGATCGACCTTCACGCCCAGCACATCGTTCACTGCGTTTGCATACTCGGTGCGCGCCAGCATGCGAAGCTGTCGTGGCCCCGCCTGCAGGCCGGGCTTGCTGTATTCGCGCCACGTTTCGTTGACCAGGTAACGCGCCACCTCGGACGCGCAGACCCCGTCACAATGCGTGCCGTTGGCGATCATGTTGCCGGTCATGCCGGCGACCTTTTCCTTGAGCGCGTCGATGTTGTTCACCCAGCGGTTTGCCTTCACTGGGTCGTTCCAGCTCTCCTCGGAGTGGCATGCCACGCAGCTGTTTTTGTCTTTCAGCAGGACCTGCTCACCCAGGTCGTCCACGATCTTGTACGCGGCCGTCCGGGTGAGCGGCGGGGTGTCATGGTCCACCTGGAAGCGCTCGCGCATCGGCTCCGGATAGGCCTTCTCGGTGTACGGGTTGTGCAGGACGTAGTCGCCGGTGTCCAGCTGGACCTTCGACTCGCCTCCCCACGGCACAGCGATGGGGAGCCAGGCCTGGTTGCCCTTGCGCAGCATCACGGTCCACTGCTCGGCCAGCGCGCCGGCCGGCCTGGCCGGGGCGACCAGGGTCAACTCGACCTTGACGTCGGGTTTCGCGACGTACTTCGCGGCGATCTCGGCCTCGCCTGACTCGCCAAGCGTGGCGCTCATCTCGCGCTGTTCGGGCACCCACTCATCGAACGGCTTCCACTCCACGCTGTAGTCGCCGGGCGGCATGCTGTCGAGCACAAGCTTCCCGCCCCAGGCGACGCTGAAGTCGCGACGCTCCCCATCCGGGCCGGTCAGGAACCCGACCACCGGCAGGTGCGCGATATCCGACGAGGGCGCTGCGGGCGCAGTCAAGGTCAACGTCGTGTCGGGCAGCGCGTTGTCGTCGTAGCGGATGCGATAGATCACACCGGCCACATCGTCGGACACCAGTACCGAGCCATCGGGCATCTCGTAGAACTCGACCGGACTGCCGACGCAACCGTTTTCCTGCATGCAGCCCGACGGCGTCGTCGGGCCGGAGCCCCGCCACCCCTGCACCAGCGGAATGGACGATTCGACCGTGTCGCCTGCCAGGGTGAGCAGGGTGATGTTCATGCCCGGGCGCTCATCGGTGCCCTTGCTGTGCACCGCGACCAGCATGTGTTCCCTGCCCGCGCGTGGCGGATAGCCATTCCAGAAGCGCACCCCCAGCGGCGCGAAATTGCTGCCGAACGCGTAGGCCGGTGCGGTGTACTCGCCTGGCCTGATCTCCGACGGCGCCTTGTCACTGAGGATGGCGCCCTCCGGAATCCGCAGCGCGTCCAGGTCTTCCCGGCGCTCCCACTCCGATTCTGTGATGCCGATGGTGTCCGGGCCGAACACATAGGGCGCACCAAAATGCTTCGGTTCCGAGGCGGCATCGATGACGTTCAACTCATCGTCGTTGTCGAAGCCATCGCGGTTGTTGTCGCCAAACCAGAGCTTTCCGGTCGCGGGATTCCAGTCCAGCCCGCCTGCATTGCGCACACCGCGCGCAAGCACGTCGGCCTTGCCGGTCGCCGGGTCGACCCGCATCACCGTGCCGTAGCGCGGATCCTTGATGGTCACGCAGACATTGCAGGGAATGCCGACTGCCGTGTACAGGTGCCCGTCGGCCGGGTCCATCGAATTGAAGTACAGCGGATGCTTCTGGTGATACCAACGCCACGGCGGTACATCCGCCAACGGGAACTCATCATCGCTGCCGGGGAAGCGCCAGAGCTCCTCGCCCTGCAGCACGCCATCGCGGTACTTGCTGTCGATACCGGCCACGCGTTTCAGGCTGCCCGTCGTCGCGTAGTAGAGCGCGCCATTGCGATACGCGACCCCATGCGGCTCTTCCTGCCCCGTGGCGATCACGTAGGTGGCCGTCGCGCGGGTCTTCTCGGGGTTCAACTCCAGCGCGTACAAGGTTTCGGCGCGTCGATTGGCAGTGTTGCCCTCGCCGACGGGCTGGTCGGCCCAGTGCGGAATGGAACTGCTGCCCACGTAGAGCACGGTCCGGTCGTCGTTGAGCGCCATCTGCCGCGGCTGGTCCAACCCGGACGCGAACAGCTCGACCTTCACGCCGGGCAGCCCCTTCAGCCGGGCCGGATCCGGCAGCCGGCGGAAGCGCGGCTTGAACAGGATGTTCTGGCCTCTCTGCTCGGTCACCCGGATGACCCGACCGGTATCCATCGATGCGCCGATGGCGTTGCTGTCCATGATCAGCACGTAGTCGCACTGCTTCAGGTCATCGATGACAACGGTCTGGCCCCAGCTGCCCTTGACCGGATGGACGTCGGTACCGCACTGGAGTTTGCCGGTGATGTCGCCGCTGGCCTCGCCGGTACCGAATTCGATGTTGGTCGGCAGCTGCAACGTGATGCGGTTGCCTGGCGGATTCGGATCAGGCCCACCCGTGCACGCGCCCAGGTGCGTCCAGGTTTCTGCCCAGAACGGGTTCTCGCCATCGGGCTCGTAGGGCGCCTGGTTGCACCAGCCGGGGTGGCCGAAGCACTCGTAGCGCTGGCCGAGGTTCTGCACCGTGCTGCCGATGACGTAGCCGCTGTCCGGCGCCCACTGCGGGTCGCTGCAGCTGGGCTCGAACGCGTCGGACTCATCGTTGTTTCGACAGCCCCCCCACACCAGCACGAGCGCCAACAACAGCGCGATCAACGCCATCCAGGCCTTCATCGGAGGTCCCCGGCTCTTGAATTCGACCCCCGTTGAATTCAGATTCCACGGCCCGTCGAAGGCGCACTGGAATTGGGCGCAACCATGCACCCCGTCCTATTAAGACGGGGTGAAGTCAGCCCTGCGGGACCGGTCCGCCCAGGGTGAACGCATCGGCGTCGAGCATCGCCGGGAAGCGCGCACGGTGCGCGGCCAGCGCGGCGGCGGACACCGTGGTGGTCACCACCTGTTCGCAGCTGCGGGTTTCCACCTGCGGTTGCCCGAGGAAGTCGATCACGGCGCTGTCGCCGTCGTACTGCAGCGCGTTGCCATCCACGCCGACGCGGTTGACCGCCGCCACGTAGCACAGGTTTTCGATCGCGCGTGCGCGCAGCAGGGTCCGCCAGGGATAGGCGCGTGCCGCCGGCCAGTTGGCCACGAAGATCTGCAGGTCGAAGTCCAGGTCGTCGGCACGTTCGACGTTGTAGCGGTTGCGGCAGAACACCGGGAAACGCAGGTCGTAGCAGACCAGTGGATTGATCCGCCAGCCTTTCCATTCCACCGTCAGGCGCGCGTCGCCGGCCGCATAGCGCAGGTGTTCGTCGCCGTAGCGGAACAGGTGGCGCTTGTCGTAGTACTGCAGGCCGCCGTCCGGCGTGGCCCACAGCAACCGGTTATACACGCCCTCGCCCACCCGCAGCTGCACGCTGCCGGTGACCGCCGCGTCCAGCCGCGATGCCTGCTCGCGGATCCAGGCCACGGTGGGACCGTCCATCCCTTCGGCGCGGAAGATCGCATCGTTGGAGAAGCCGCTGGTGAAGGTTTCCGGCAGGATCACCAGGTCGGTCTGGCCGGCCAGCGGCGCCAGCAGTTCGCCATAGTGCGCGCGGTTGCCCTCCGGGTCGTGCCAGCGGGTGTCGCCCTGTACCAGGCTGATCCGCAGGTCGGGGCGCTGGGTGGCCGCCATCACAGCGCTTCCAGACGGGCGATGGCCGCATCCAGGGTCGCGTCGTTCTTGGCGAAGCACAAGCGCACGATGCGCTGGCCCTGCGGCGGGGTTTCATAGAACGGCGACAGCGGAATGGCGGCCACGCCCTTTTCGACGGTCAGCCATTTCACGAATTCGTGGTCTGGCAGGTCGCTGATCGCCGAGTAGTCCACCAGCTGGAAGTAACCGCCCGGCACCGGCAGCGGCTGCAGCCGCGTGCCGAGCAGCTGTTCGCGGAAGCGGTCGCGCTTGGCCTGGTAGAACGCGCCCAGTTCCAGGTGGTGTTCCGGCTCGTCGCGGATCATCGCGGCAAAGCCGTACTGGGCCGGGCCGAAGCTGGTGAAGGTGTTGTACTGATGGACTTTGCGGAATTCCGCGCTCAGCGCCGGGGGCGCCACCGCATAGCCGATCTTCCAGCCGGTGCAATGGTAGGTCTTGCCGAAGCTGGAGATGACGAACGTGCGCTCGCGAAGCTCCGGGTAGCGCAGCGCCGATTCGTGGCGGCGGCCGTCATAGATGATGTGCTCGTACACTTCATCGGAAATGAGGTAGATGCCGGTGCCGCGCAGCACGTCGATCAGGGCCTGCATGTCCGCGGCATCGAACATCGCGCCGGACGGGTTGTGCGGCGTGTTGACCATGAGCAGGCGGGTCTTCGGCGTGATCGCCGCGCGCACCCGGTCCCAGTCGACGCGGAAGCTCTGCGGATCCAGCGGCACGTGCACGGCGCGCGCGCCGGCCAGCTCGATGGCCGGCTCGTAGCAGTCATAGGCCGGGTCCAGCACGATCACTTCCTCGCCGGGGCGCACCACCGCATGGATGGCGTTGAAGATCGCCTCGGTGGCACCGCTGGTGACGGTGACCTCGCTGTCCGGATCCACCTGCGCGCCATACAGGTCCAGCGACTTCTGCGCGATGGCCTGGCGCAGCGGCGCCACCCCGGTCATCGGCGGGTACTGGTTGAGCCCGCCGTGCATGGCCTTGATCGTCTCATCAATGAGCCGCTGCGGCGCGGAAAAGTCCGGGAAGCCCTGCCCCAGGTTCACGGCGCCGTGCTCGGCGGCCAGCTGGGACATCACGGTGAAGATGGTGGTGCCCACCTTGGGCAGCTTGGTCTGGGGGTTCATCGGCAACCGGAAATCAAAGGCGGAGCAAAAGTGTAAACCGGTACACTCCCTGCATGCAGATCTCCCCGAACACCCCGCCGCTGCTGTCCGCCACGGGCCTGGCCTTCCACCGCAACGATGAACCCGTGTTTGGGCCCCTTGATCTGCAGGTCGACGCCGGTGAGGCGCTGCTGGTCCAGGGCGACAATGGCGCCGGCAAGACCACCCTGCTGCGGGTGCTGGCCGGGCTGCTGCGGGCCGGCAGCGGGACCATCCAGATCGATGGGCGCCCGGCCGGGCACCGCGAGCGCGCGCAATTCGTGGCCTACCTGAGCCACCTGCCTGGACTGAAGCCGGACCTGGACACGCTGGAGAACCTGAATTTCCTGTGCGGCCTGCACGGTCGCCGCGCGCGCCAGATGCCCGGCAACGCGCTGGCCATCGTCGGCCTGGCCGGCCATGAGGGGACCCTGGTGCGCCAGCTCTCCGCCGGCCAGAAGCGACGGCTGGCGCTGGCCCGGATCTGGCTCTCGCCGGCACCGTTGTGGTTGCTGGACGAGCCTTACGCCAACCTGGACCTGGACGGGATCAACCTGGTGAACCGGATGATTTCCGCGCACCTGCGCGGCGGTGGTGCGGCCCTGGTGACCACGCACGGGGCCTATGCCGCGCCGCCGGTACGGACGCGGCTGGTGACCCTGTCTGCGGCCGGGCAGCCGTCGCAGACCGCAGCGGGAGACCTGGCATGATCGCCCCGGGGACCCAGCCGGGACTGTGGCAGACCGCGCGGGCGCTGGCCGGGCGCGACCTGCGCCTGCTCTGGCGACGCCGGGGCGATGCCCTGCAGCCGCTGCTGTTCGCGCTGCTGGTCGTGGTGCTGTTCGCGCTTGCGCTGGGCCGCGACCCGCCGTTGATGGCCAAGGTCGCTGCCGCCGTGCTGTGGCTGGCGGTGCTGCTGGCCGGCCAACTCGCGCTGGACAGCCTGTTCCGCAGCGATGCCGAGGACGGTTCGCTGGAACAATGGCTGCTGGCCCCGGTCCCATTGGCCTGGCTGGTGCTGGTACGGGTGCTGGTGCACTGGGCGACCACCGCGCTGCCGATGATCGCGGTCACCCCGCTTCTTGCCGAAATGCTGCATCTGCCACATGACCAACTGCCGATACTGCTGGCATCGTTGCTGCTCGGCACCCCGTTGCTCAGCCTGATCGGCGGCGTGGTGGCGGCGCTGACGGTGAGCATTCGACGCTCTGGTATTCTCGTTGCGCTGCTGGCGTTGCCACTGTTCGTGCCCGTGCTGGTGTTTGGTGCAGGCAGCGTGGCGGCCGCCGCGCGCGGGCAGGATCCGGTCGGCGCGTTGCTGCTGCTCGGCGCCGGGCTGGTGGTGGCACTGGTGCTGGCGCCGCTGGCCACCGCTGCCGCGATCCGGATTTCATTGAGTTGAGTGGTTGGCTTGCGTTTCACCGTTTTTCAGGACGCGCCTGGCGTGTCGCTACGTTCTCGTCCCCTGCTGGATAGCTATCGCCGCATGCAGCCCATCGTCCGCTGGTTCCATCAACTGGGTTCGCCGCCCACCTTCGACCGCTTCGCGTCGCGCTGGTCGCGGGTGTTCTATCTGGCCGCCCTGCCGGTACTGCTGGTCGGCATCTGGCAGGGCCTGTTCGTGGTGCCCGCCGAGCAGAACCAGAACGACGCTTTCCGCATCATCTACATCCATGTGCCCAGCGCCTGGATGAGCCTGTTCGTGTTCGCGCTGATGGCGCTGTATTCAGCCATCGCGCTGGTCTGGCGGATCAAGATCTGCGAGATCCTGGCGATGGCGTGCGCGCCGATGGGCGCCGGCTTCACCCTGGTCACCCTGCTCACCGGCAGCATCTGGGGCAAGGGCACCTGGGGCACCTGGTGGGACTGGGACCCGCGCATGACCAGCGAGTTGATCCTGCTGTTCCTGTACCTGGGCGTGATCGGCCTGTACCACGCCATCGAAGACCGTCGCAGCGCGGCGCGCGCGGCTGGCCTGCTCGCCATCGTCGGGGTCGGCCTGCTGCCGATCATCCGCTACTCGGTGGACTGGTGGGGGGGCCTGCACCAGCGCCAGTCGATCAATGTGTTCGGCGACAACGCCGTCCGCGCCGAGCTGATCGCCCCGCTGTGGTGGATGGTGGTGGCCACCAAACTATGGTTCGTCGGTTCGCTGCTGGCCAAGGCACGCGCCGACAACCTGGGCCGCGAGGCCGGCAAGGCCTGGGTGGCCGAGCGCCTGGGCCCCGCCGGCGGCAGCGCACAGGAGCACCCGACCCGATGACCCATGTTCCCTTCCTCGTGGCCGCGTACGCGGTGTTCGCGCTGGTGCTGGCGGCCGACGCACTGGGCTCGCGGCTGCGGCTGCGCGCCGCGCGCCGCCAGGCGTTGCAGCGCCAGCAGCGGCAGCGCGCACGCGAGGCCGGCACCAACGCCTCCGCGCTGGGCACGGAACTGAGCCGATGACGCCGGTACAGCGACGCCGGCTGGTGTGGGTACTGCTGGTGCTGCTGGCCTCCGGGCTGGCCACCACGCTGGTGGCGTTCGCGCTCCAGCGCAACATCGCCTACCTGTACACGCCCTCGGAGGTGCTGCGCGGTGAGCACGGCACGCAGTCGAATTTCCGCCTCGGCGGCATGGTGGTCAAGGGCTCGTTCCAGCGTGCCGAGGGTTCGCTGGACGCCCACTTCGTGGTCACCGATGGCGATGCCACCCTGCCGGTGACGACCTCGCGGATCCTGCCCGACATGTTCCGCGAAGACTCGGCCGTGGTGGCGATGGGGCGCCTGCAGGACGGGGTGTTCGTCGCCGACGAAGTGCTGGCCAAGCACGACGAGAACTACATTCCCAAGGAAGTCGCCGACAAGATGGGCAAGGCGCACAGCAAGCACGACGTGCCCATGCCCGCCGTGGAGACACGCTGAGTGCTGCCGGAACTGGGGCAGGTCCTGCTGTTGTGCGCACTGCTGGCGGCCCTGCTGCAGGCGCTGCTGCCGCTGTGGGGCGCACAGCGTGGGCAGGCGGCGTGGATGGCGGTGGCCCGTCCGGCCGCGTTCGCCCAGCTGGCGCTGGTCGCCGGCGCCTTCGCGCTGCTCACCGTTGCGTTCGTGCAGCAGGATTTTTCGGTTGCCTACGTAGCCGAGAACTCCAACAGCCTGCTGCCGCTGGCCTATCGGTATTCGGCGGTATGGGGCGCGCATGAAGGCTCGCTGCTGCTGTGGGTACTGGTGCTGGCGCTGTGGGGCGCCGCGGTGGCGCTGTGGTCCAGGCGCCTGCCCGACACCGTGCGCGCACGCGTGCTGGGGGTGATGGGTATCATCAGCCTGGGCTTCCTGGCCTTCCTCTTTTTCACCTCCAACCCGTTCGCACGCCTGCTGCCGGCGCCGCTGGAAGGCCGCGACCTCAATCCGCTGCTGCAGGACCCGGGGCTGATCATCCACCCGCCGATGTTGTACGTGGGCTATGTGGGCTTCGCGGTGCCGTTCGCGTTCGCCATCGCCGCGCTGCTCGACGGCCGCGTGGATGCGCGCTGGCTGCGCTGGACCCGTCCGTGGACCAACGTGGCGTGGGGCTTCCTTACCCTCGGCATCGCGCTCGGCAGCTGGTGGGCGTATTACGAACTGGGCTGGGGCGGCTGGTGGTTCTGGGACCCGGTCGAAAATGCGAGCTTCATGCCGTGGCTGGCAGGCGCCGCCCTGATCCATTCGCAGGCAGTGACCGAGAAGCGCGGCAGTTTCGCCAGCTGGACCCTGCTGCTGGCGATCGCCGCGTTCGCGCTGTCGCTGCTGGGGGCGTTCCTGGTGCGTTCGGGGGTGCTGACCAGCGTGCATTCGTTCGCCGCCGATCCCTCGCGCGGCGCCTTCATCCTGGTCTTCCTGGCCCTGGTAGTCGGCGCAGCGCTGGTGCTGTATGCGCTGCGCGCTGGCGCGCTGGGCAACGACGATCCGCGCCGCGGCTTCATGCCGACCTCGCGCGAGACCCTGCTGCTGGCCAACAACCTGCTGCTGGCCGGGGCCTGCGCGATGGTGCTGCTGGGCACCCTGTATCCGCTGCTGGCCGACGCGCTGGGGCTGGGCAAGGTGTCGGTCGGGCCACCGTATTTCGGCACCCTGTTCATCGTCCTGATGGCGCCGCTGGTGGCGCTGCTGCCGTTCGGGCCGCTGGTCAGCTGGCAGCGCGACCAGGCATCGCGGCGACTGGCCCTGCTGGCGCCGTGGGCCGGCCTGGCCCTGCTGCTGGGCGTCGTTGCATGGTTCATGGCACCGCAGGGCAAGCTGAAGGCGGCTGCCGGCGTTGCTGCCGCAGCGTGGGTGGCACTGGGTACGGCCCGCTTTGCGTGGACCCGCCTGCGCGGCAACGGCCGCTTCAATGCGGAAATGGTCGGCATGCTGCTGGCCCACGGTGGCGTGGCGGTGTTCCTGGTCGGCGCGTTGCTGGTGGAAGCGCTGAACGTACAGCGCGAGGTCGCGCTCTCCCCGGGCCAGAGCCTGGACGTGAGCGGCTACACCCTGCGCTTCGAGGGCGTGGACCACCAGCAGGGGCCCAATTACGTTGCCGACCGCGGCCACGTGCGCGTGCTGCAGGATGATCGCGAACTGGCCCTGCTGCACCCGGAGAAGCGCGCCTACGCCAGCGGCGGGCAGATGATGACCGAAGCCGGCATCCATGCGCGCGTGCGCGGCGATGTGTACGTGGCGCTGGGCGAGCCGCTGGGCAACAATGCATGGGCCGTGCGCGTGCATGTCAAACCATTCGTGCGCTGGGTCTGGTTCGGCGCCGTGCTGATGGCGCTGGGTGGCTTCGTCACCGCCGCCGACCGCCGCTTCCGCCGTTTCCAGGAGTAGTTCCGTGTCCGATCCCCGCCCCGCCTCCCGCCCGCTGCCGCCCGTGGCAATCGTCATCGGCGTGCTGTTCTTCTTCGGGTTGCTGGGGCTGATGATCTACGGAGTGATGAAATCCGGCGCACCCGACCGCGACATCCTGCCCTCCGCGTTGATCGGCAAACCGGCACCGGCCTTTGCGCTGCCGGTCCTGCACGACCCGTCCATCACGGTAAACAGCAGCGAGCTGCGCGGCGCGCCGTACGTGCTCAACGTCTGGGGCAGCTGGTGCGCCGCGTGCCGCGAGGAACATCCGATCCTGACCCGGTTCGCCGAAACCAAGCGCGTGCGCGTGATCGGTTACAACTGGAAGGACGAGCCGACCGATGCGCTGCGCTGGCTGGAGCAGCTGGGCAATCCGTTCGTGCTGGTGCTGACCGACATCGAGGGCCGTACCGCGATCGACTGGGGCATCACCGCCGCGCCGGAAACCTTCCTGGTGGACGCCAGCGGCGTGGTGCGCTGGAAGTACAGTGGCGCGCTCAGCCAGCGCGTGATCGAGACCCAGCTGATTCCGGAACTGGAGAAACTGGAACGTGACCATGCGAAACCGCGTGCTACGCCTGCGGAGTGAGTCCGGCACCGCGAGCCGCACGACTGACAGGCGTGCGCTACCGGTGTGGGTTCTCGCATTCGCGTTGATGGTTCCTGTGCTGACGCTGGCGCAGGCGGTGTCCGACCCGACCCCGCTGCAGTACCGCGACGCCGCCGAGGAAGCGCGCTTCCATGCGCTGGCCGCCGAGCTGCGCTGCGTGCAGTGCCAGAACCAGTCGCTGGCCGATTCCAATGCACAGATCGCGCATGACCTGCGCCGCGAAGTGCTCACCCTGATGCAGCAGGGCCGCACCGATGCGCAGATCAAGCAGTTCCTGGTCGACCGCTACGGCGAGTTCGTGCTGTACCGCCCGGTGATGGACACCCGCAACAGCGTGTTGTGGTTCGGCCCCGTGGCGCTGGTGCTGGGCGGTGCCGGCGTGCTGGCGTGGGTGGTGCGCCGGCGCAGCCGCCAGGTGCAACCGATGGGCGACAGCGAGGAACGCTGGTGAACGCGTGGATGCAGGTGATTGCCGGGCTGTGCGCCGCGGTGGTGGCCATGGTGGTGCTGTGGCCGCTGCGCCGCGACGGACGGCGCGCGCCGTTCCTGGCGGCGGTGGTCGCCATCGGCGTGGCCGGCGTGGCCCTGTACATGCTGGTGGGCACGCCCAAGGCCGTCGATGCCGTGGCCGAGGCCGAGCCCGGACCGGCGTCGCTGGAGCAGGGGGTCCGCGCACTGGAAGCGGCGCTTGCACGCGAACCGCAGCGCGCCGACGGCTGGGCCCTGCTGGGTCGCTCGGAGCTGGCGCTGGGCAACCTGGACAAGGCCAACCAGGCGTTCGCGCGCGCGGTCGGCCTGGCCCCGGATGAGGTGCCGCTGCTGGTCGAAGCCGCACAGGCGCGTGCCCAGGCCGACCCTGCCAAGCGCTTCGATGACACCGCCCTGCAATGGCTGCGCCACGCCCGGCAGGTCGACCCGGCCAGCGAACGCGCCGGGTGGTTGATCGGCATCGCGCAGCGTCAGCGCGGGCAGGACGCGGAAGCGGCGGCGACGTGGGAAGCGCTGCTGCCGCGACTGGAACCGGCGGCCGCCAGCGCGCTGCGCGAGCAGATTGCGATTGCACGCAGCAAGGCCGGTGTTCCCGCCGCGCCCGCAGCTGACGACGCGGCCGGGGGCGGCGTGAAGGTCTCAGTCGCGCTCGGCCCGGACGTCGACACCGCCGCGCTCCCGGCGGACGCTTCGGTATTCGTCATCGCGCGCATGCCCGGCGGACCGCCGATGCCGGTGGCCGTGCAGAAGCACCGGCTCGCCGACCTGCCCCTGCAGGTCACCCTGGACGACAGCAACAGTCCGATGCCGACCGTGAAGCTGTCCTCGTTGGACAAGGTGGAAGTATTTGCCCGCATTTCAGCCAGTGGACAGGCCAATCGCCAGGACGGAGATATTGATTCGCCGGTGGTGCAGGTGCAGCTGCCGTCCAAGGGCACGGTAACCCTCACCCTGCGGTAGGGCCGCACCGTGTGGCTCAACGGTGCCGGTGCTCCGGGGGGACATTGCCCCCCGGATTGCTCGCAGGTTACGTCGCAGCCAGCAGCACACCAGCGACATGCTCGCGGGGGGCATGCCCGCCGGAGCAGCCCGGCCCGGACGTGGTGCCCGAATAGCAATGCATCAGTCACCGTTACGCCGCGAAGTTCGGCCTGGCGCAGTGTGTAGGCGCGAATGATGTCGTAGATTGGACTATCTGTTGGGGCAGCGCAGCGTTGAGGGCGCGACACCCTCCATCACAGACCGTACGACCTCGTCTACCTCCCTCCACGGCCGGATGGAGCGTGTCAGGTAGCTGTAGCCAACCGCCAGTCGCTCCTTTTGATATGCGACCTTGCAGCGCTCGATCTCCCGAGGCGTGTTCCGGCTGCCACAGGAGGCCTGGAAGGGAAACTCACCTGCCCGATACTGCAAGGACGGCAACGCCACGTAGTAGACAGCAACGTTCATCCGCCCGCCCGGATCCCCTTGCAGTCTCACCACGCCATATTCGGGCTGCTCATCGCGCACAGCCCAGTCGCGCTTGGCAAGATCGGTCCAGATCGGGGCATCGGTTCGGTTGCAGCTCAGCAGGACGTCGATCTGCGACTCCACGGCATCGTCAAAGCAGCTCTGCCGGAAAGGGTCGACACTGGAAATGGACAGGCTGACCTGGGCAGCATCCGTCGAGGGGATGGCTCTGATTGCCATCTGAAGACCGTTGGCTGATATCTGGCGCTCGCTTGAGTACATAGGCCGCCCCCAGTCCATGCGGATCTTCTGGCCACAGTACGACAGGATCCCGTTGACGAGTTCCCCGTCGGACTGCTGCTTGATTCTGGTTCGCAGCGCTTCCTGCCTGGCCGTGCGGGTGCTGCACGTGTGCGATAGAAGGCCTATGGCGCCCAACAGGCACACCGATAGAACGATCCTGGTCGTACGATTCATCTTCCCTGCCCCCAAGCGATCTGTTTCCCTTGACGCCGGCTGGACACGCATGGCGTGTCCCTACGCAGGCTGGATCCTTTCGTCCCTGATCGGGCCTGCGCTGCTGCATCCGCGCATCGCACGCAGCCATGTCAATGCTTCCGGCAGCGCCCAGGTGCTGCCGATTTCGATCACTATCCGCTCGCTGCAACGCGAAGCCATAGTGCCGAACTTCCCGGGCATGTCATTCCCTTTGTGCAGCGCTTACAGCACGTGCACCCCGCCACGAGCATGTGGCTGCGCCCGGGAGGTTGTCAATCAGTGAACTGCGCTGGCCATCTCAAAATGCGCCGTTTTTAATCGGTCACCTTGCCGGGCAGCGCGAGGTCGACGGTGCGTGGCCTTCCATTACCGCCGGTCCCCCCATCGTCGACTTCCCGCCAGGGGCGCATGGGCCCGGTGAGACAGGTTAGCTGACCGCCAACGTTCCCTTGCGATAGGACCTGGGCCGATACGAACCGTCCCGGCGACGGCACGGGCATCCCCACCCTGCCCGGGTAGAATGCCCGCATGACTGAATTCATTCCCCCAGGCACCCGCTACCACGCCCTGCCCTCGCCATTCGCGTTCAAGCGCGGCGGTGAACTGCGCGGTGCCCAGGTCGCTTTCGAGACCTGGGGCACGCTGAACGCCGACGCCAGCAATGCCATCCTGATCGTCACCGGCCTGTCGCCCGACGCGCATGCCGCGGCCAACACAGCCAATCCCGCGCCCGGCTGGTGGGAAGGCATGCTTGGCGCGGGCAAGCCGATCGATACCGACCGCTGGTTCGTGGTGTGCGTGAACTCGCTGGGCAGCTGCAAAGGTTCCACCGGACCGGCCAGCGTGGACCCGGCAAGCGGCGAACTGTACCGGCTGGGTTTTCCCGAACTGTCCATCGAAGACGGTGCGCGCGCCGCCGTGGAGGTGGTCAAAGCGCTTGGCATCAGCCAGCTCGCCTGCGTGGTCGGCAACTCGATGGGGGGCATGACCGCGCTGGCGGTGTTGTTGCTGCATCCCGGCATCGCGCGCAGCCACATCAATATTTCCGGCAGCGCCCAGGCGTTGCCGTTCTCCATCGCGATCCGCTCGCTGCAGCGCGAGGCGATCCGGCTGGACCCGCAATGGAATGGTGGCCGGTACACCGACCAGCAGTATCCGGAATCGGGCATGCGCATGGCACGCAAGCTCGGCGTGATCACCTACCGTTCCGCGCTGGAGTGGGACGGCCGCTTCGGCCGCGTGCGGCTGGATTCGGACCAGGCCGATGATGATCCGTTCGGGTTGGAGTTCCAGGTCGAAAGCTACCTGGAAGGACACGCCCGCCGCTTCGTGCGCTTCTTCGATCCGAACTGCTATCTGTACCTCAGCCGCTCCATGGACTGGTTCGACCTCGCCGAATATGCCGGGGGCGACGTCATGGCCGGCCTCGCGAAGATACGGGTGGAGAAAGCGCTGGCGATCGGCGCCAACACCGACATCCTTTTCCCGGTGCAGCAACAGCAGCAGATCGCCGACGGCCTGCGCGCGGGCGGTGCCGATGCGCAGTTCATCGGGCTGGATTCGCCGCAGGGCCACGATGCTTTCCTGGTCGATTTCGACCGCTTCGGGCCGGCGGTGCGCACCTTCCTGGATGCGCTTTGAGCCATGCGCCAGCAGGGCAGGCTCAGCGAGTGGAATGATGCACGCGGCTTCGGCTTCGTCCAGCCGCATGGCGGTGGCGAGCGCTGCTTCGTGCACATCGGCGCGTTCGCCGGGCGCGACCGGCGCCCTGCGCTGGGGGATGTGATCACGTACGAGGTGCAGCGTGATGGCAAGGGTCGCCTCAACGCAACCCAGGTGCGTTTCGCGCTGCAGGGTAATGGGCGAAGGGCAACCACTGCGACCGCGGGCAGCGCAGGGCGCGACTGGTTGCCGAGGCGCGCCATCGCAGTGCTCTTCCTGGCAGGCGTGGCGGCCGCGGCATGGCTCGGGCGTTGCCCGCCGTGGATTGCCGCAGCGTATGCCGGCCTGAGCGCACTCACCTTCCTGTTCTACTGGCACGACAAGAGTGCCGCCCGGCACGGCCGTCGTCGCACGCCTGAGAGCACCCTGCAGGTGATGGCGTTGCTGGGGGGATGGCCGGGTGCATTGCTGGCGCAGGGCATGCTGCGCCACAAGAATCGCAAGGCTTCGTTCCAGACCACGTTCTGGGGTGCCGTGGTGCTCAACCTGGTGGCGCTGGCGTGGATCGCCGGCGGTGGAGTGTCCACCGCCGGGTGACATGGCCAGGGCCGGCCAACGGCCGGCGCTACCGGGGGCCGGCTACTTTCCGGCGACTGCGTCGTTCAATTTTTCGATCGCCTGGTCGGCGGTGAACGTGTTGGGCTTCTGGATCTTGGGGAAATCCTTGAAGGTCTCGTTGAACTTCGTCAGCAGCGCGATGGCGCCGTATACGATGTAGACGTGGTTGATGTACCAGTCCCAGTAGGTGTTCGAGGTGACATCGGCGAACTCGTACGGATCGGTGCGCAGGTTGTAGATCTTGGGGATGCGCATGGGGGTGAACGGTTCGCCCCATACCGCCATGGTTCCCTTGCAGCGCTGCTCGATGAAGGTCACCTTCCAGTTGTCATAGCGGATGCCCAACGTGTCCCCATCGTCGGAGATGTAGACGAACAGCTTGCGCGGCGAGTGCTCGGCCTTGCCGGTCAGGTAGGGCCACAGGCTCACGCCGTCGATGTGGTTCTTGTAGGTGCGCCCTATCGCCTTGACGCCTTTCTTCAGGTCGTCCACCACCGTCCTGTTCCCCGCCACCTCCAGGAAGGTGGGCAGCCAGTCGTGGTGCTGCACGATTTCAGTGGAGATGGTGCCCGGCTTGATCTTGCCGGGGAAGCGCGCCACCAGCGGGATGCGGAATGCGCCCTCCCAGTTGGTGTCCTTCTCGCTGCGGAACGGGGTCATGCCACCGTCCGGCCACGAATTGCGGTGCGGGCCATTGTCGGTGGAGTACACCACCAGCGTGTCGTCGGCGATGCCCAGCTCGTCCAGGTAATCCAGCAGCGAACCCACGTTCTTGTCGTGGTCGATCATGGTGTCGTGGTAGGGCGACTGCCAACGACCGGCCTGGCCCAGGCTCTCCGGTTTGGTGTGGGTGATCAGGTGCATGTGGGTGAAATTCACCCAGGCAAAGAATGGGGTGTCGTCGTCGGTGGCCTGCTTGATGAAGCCCTTCGCACGCTCTGCGAAGTCGTCGTCACAGGTGACCATGCGCTCGCGGTTGAGCGGCCCGGTATCTTTGATCTTCTGCTTCCCCACCCTGCCCCAGCGCGGCTGTTCGGTGGCGTCGTCCTTGGTGGTGGCAAAGCTGTGGATCACCCCGCGCGGTTTCACCGTGGCGATGAAATCACCGAACTCATCCTCCGGGAAGTAATCGTACATCTCCGGTTCTTCCTCGGCATTGAGGTGGTACAGGTTGCCGTAGAACTCATCGAAGCCATGGTTGGTCGGCAGCATGTGGTTCAGGTCGCCGAGGTGATTCTTGCCGAACTGGCCGGTGGTATAGCCCTCGTTCTTCAGCAGCGCGGCGATGGTGACGATCTTCTCGTTCATGCCGATAGGAGCACCCGGAATGCCCACCTTCGACAGGCCGGTACGCAGCACGCTCTGCCCGGTGATGAACGAGGAGCGCCCGGCGGTGCAGGATTGTTCACCGTAGGAGTCGGTGAACATGATGCCTTCGCGGGCGATGCGGTCGATGTTCGGGGTCCGGTAGCCCATCAACCCGTGCGAGTAGCAGCTCAGGTTGGAAATGCCGATGTCATCGCCCCAGATGACCAGGATGTTCGGCTTCTTGTCGGTCTTTTTCTTCTTGGCGGCGGTGGCCATCGGGTGCTCCAGGAGTGCTGCGGCGGGTCCATGGATGATCCGTGCGCCAGCGGGGGGGCGGCCACCGTGTTTCTACTTACGCTGGCTAAGTAATTCTGTCCCGTTGGTCTGTCGGCTGCGGATGCCATGTACCGACCAACGGTCGGTACCTACCGGAATCTGTCGGCTGCGGATGCCATGTACCGACCAACGGTCGGTACCTACCGGAATCTGTCGGCTGCGGATCCGATGTACCGACCAACGGTCGGTACCTACCGGAATGCGCATGGCAGGTCCGCCACTGGTAGGTACGGACCGTTGGTCCGTACGGCGTCAGCGCCAGGCGCTGCCTACCTGCACGTACACGGTGTCGTCCTCGGGACCGAATGCGTAATCCAGGCCCACGTAAAGCCCCAGCTGGCGCGCGATCAGGTAGCGACCGCCGACGCCCTTGGCCACCTGGCTGGTGGCAGCGGAGAAGCTGCCGTGCTCGCCCCAGGTGCGCCCCGCGCCGACGAAGCCAATGGCGGCCCAGCGCGGTGTGAGGTTCCAGCGCAGTTCGGTTTCGACCGTGGCAGCGCGCGTGTCCTGGTAACGGGCCGAGCCGATGCCGCGCAGGTCGATGTAGGGCAGCCGGTAGAACGGCACGTCGCCGCCCACCCAACGCACGTCCACCCGCCCGCCCAGGACAAAGCGCTTGTCGCCCAGCGGAAGGTAGCCGAACGCATGCGCGCGGTAGCTCTGGAAGTCGTTGTCGCTGCCGATGGCGTCATCGTAGAAATTGCCCTCCAGCATGCCCAGCCATCCGTTGTTGGGGGTGAATGAATTGTCGCGCTGGTCGTACTGCAGCGACAGCCCCAGGCCGGAGGTTTTTCGGTTCAGCTCGTGCGGCTTGAAATACTGGCGGTCCGAATCGACGTCGAAGCCGATGTCCAGGTCCATGTAAATCCACTGCAGGCCCAGGAACAGCGACTTTTCGCCGAGGCGTCGGGCAATTTTCTGGAATGCCATGTAGCCGTCGGAGCTGTAGCCGATACCCACTTCCGGCAGCACGTTGCCCGGCGTGTAGAAATCCAGGTTGAACGAGGATTTGGCGACGCCACCGGTATAGCGCCAGCGGTCGTCCTTGAAGTGCAGCATGGCGCCCGCCCCGTAGGCCGTGCTGCCGTTCTCGGTCTTCATCCCGGCAACACCGTAGATGTTCGGCGGGATCATCTGCTTGCGCCCGTCGGCAGCTGTGCGTTCGAGCGCTGCGCCCTCCGGCCGGTGGAAGAACGCCAGGGCCACCCCGCCGCCGTAGCCCACGGCCGGATCGCTGATGATCACGGGCACCGGCAGGAAGCCCTTGCGCTCGAGTAACCAGCGCGACATGTCGAAATGGCCATCCTGCGCGTCCTTGAACATGGAGTGGCTGGGGTCTGCCGGGGCCGGCACTGCGGTGTCCGATGCCGTCTCCTGCGCAGGTGCAGGCGCGGCCAGCGCACAGTGAAGGACCATGGCTGCCGCCAAACCTGCCTTCCATCCACGCATGTCGTGCTCCCGGATGCCTCATCGTGTTCCGGACACACTGACAGACCTCGCTGCCCTTCAGCCACGGCCGTTATACGTAGCCGCCCTAAGTACAATTACCTAAGCGGATGCGTCGCCCCAGGTCATGACAGCGTGCCGTCGCGCAGGTGGTAGCTGCGGTGCACGATGCCTTCGGGCAGCTCGTCGTGGGTGATCATCACCAGGCTGCGCCCGTCAAGGGCGGACACCAGGTCATGCAGCAACGTATGCGCGGTATCCACGTCCAGGCCTTCTGTCGGCTCATCCAGCAGCAGGATCGGTGAGCCCCGCAGCAACGCACGTGCCAGTGCCAGCCGGCGCGCCTGCCCGGCCGACATGGTGGCGCCGTTCTCGCCCACCCAGGCCTGCAACCCGCCCAGCCGCTCGGCCCACGCCTGCAGGCGCACGTCGGCCAGCACCTGCCACAGCCGGGTGTCGCTCGCGCCCGGATCGCCCAGCCGCAGGTTGTCGGCAATGCTGCCGGCAAACACCGGCGCATGTTGTGGCAGCCACGCGATCTGCGCGTGCCAGTCGGCCTGGGACAGGCTGCGGATGTCCTGGCCGCCATACAGCACGCGCCCGCCATCCGGGTCCCACAACCGCAGCAGCAACGACGACAGGGTGGTCTTGCCACTGCCGCTGTCGCCGCGGATGGCGATGCGCTCGCCGGGCGCGAGGCGCAGCTGCATGTCGTCCAACAGCGCGCGCGCCTGCCCGGGCCAGCGGAAACCCACCTGGTCAAGCTGCAGGACGGCCGGCTGTGCGGGCAGGGGCAGCGGCGCGTCGATATCGGTCACGCCGGCGGGCTGGTCGACGATGGCGTCCAGCCGCGCGGCCGCCACGCGCCCGGACAACCACGACTGCCATGCCAGGCCAATGCCTGCCCACAGCTCGATCAGCGCGACGGTCAGGAACACCAGCGCTGCCGCCATCGCCGCGTCGATCGCGCCACGTTCGAACCCGCGCAGCGCCAGCCACAGCATGCCGACCAGGCCCACCGCCGCGCATACGCCATGCAGTGCATTGCCGGCCACCAGCCGCCAGCGGCGGCGCCGATCGCGCGAGCGCACGTGCTTGGCGGCGACCAGCACGCGCAGCTTCCAGTGCTCGCGCGCCTGCAGGGCGGTCAGGTCGGCGGCGCCTTCCAGTCCTTCGAAGGCCTGCGTCCGCAGCTGCGCGCGATGCAGCGCGCGGTCGCGCTCCTGCCCCGCCGCGCCGCGCACTGTCGCCCACGGCACCGCCACACCGATCACCACGGCCAGCACGGCCAGCAGCAGCGCGGCGGGCGGATGGATGAGCGCGGCCGACAGCACCGCCACCAGCGACACTCCGCCCAGCGCCAGCAGTGGGCCGATGGCGCGCACCAGCAGCCCGTCCACTTCGCCGATGTCGGACATCAGCCGCGCCAGCAGTTCGCCGGTGCGCACCCCGGCCAGCCGCGCCGGGGCCAGCGGCAGCGCGCGGCGGAAGAACCACACGCGCAGGTCGCGGGCGATGCGCAGGGTGACGTCATGGCCGACCAGCTTCTCGAAGTAGCGCGAGACGATGCGGGCCATGGTCAGGCCGCGGATGCCGGCCGACGGCGAGAAGAAATTGAAGCCGCTGCCCAGCCCGGCCGCGCCGGCCAGCGCGGCGGCGGTGAGGAAGCCACCCGACAGGCCCAGCAGGGCGGTGCCGGCCAGCATCGTGCTCCACAGCAGCAGCACGGTCAGCAGCAGCCGGCCGCGATGGCGGGCGAACACCTGCTTCAGGGACTCGTCGCGCCCGCGGTTCATGCCGGTTCCTCCGTGGCCTGCGCCTGGCCCGAGGCGGTCAGCACCAGCCGGGTATCGGCCCAGCGCATGGCCGCTTCGCTGTGAGTGGCGATCACCACCGCGCGGTCGCGCGCGAATGCGGCCAGGGTCTGCAGCAATGCTTCTTCGGTGCCTGGATCGAGGAACGCGGTCGGCTCGTCCAACAGCAGCAGCTGCGGGTCGCGCAACAGCAGCCGGGCCAGCCCGATCCGCCGCGCTTCACCGCCGGACAGGCCGAATCCGCGTTCGCCGATCAATGTGTCCAGGCCTTGCGGCAGGTGTGCGGCAAAGCGCATCACCTGTGCTGCTTCCGCCACCGCGAGCAGGCGCGCGTCGCTCACGCCGGGATCGGCCAGGCGCAGGTTGTCGGCGATGCTGCCGTGGAACAGGTACGGGCGCTGCCCGGCATAACCGACCTCCAGCCCCGGACGCAGCACGATGCTGCCCGAGCGCGGCGGCAACCAGCCGGCCAGCGCTTCAAGCAGCGTGCTCTTGCCGCTGCCGCTGGGGCCGACCAGGGCCAGCCGCTGCCCGGCCTCGATCTGGAACGAGAGCTGCTGCACCACATCGTGCGAGGCCCCCAGCGGGCGCAGCACCAGGTCGCGCACTACCACCGGCGCTGCGTGCTGTTCCAGCAGTTCGGGCGCACGCGGCGGCGCGCCCGCGACCTCCTCCGGCATCGCCTGCGCCGGCAATGCGCCCAGCAGGCGCTCGACTTCCGCCGCCGCAGCCAGCGCATTGGCGCGGTCGTGGTAATGCGCGGCCAGGCGCCGCAGCGGTGCATAGAACTCCGGCGCCAGCAGCAGGCAGAACATGCCCGCGCCCAAGGTGGGCACCGCCGCATGCAGCGACATCAGCCCGAGATAGCTCAAGCCGAGGTACAGCGCCACCATCGCCACGCTGACCGAGGCGAAGAACTCCAGCACCGTCGAAGACAGGAACGCGATCCGCAGCACCTTCATGGTGCGCTCGCGCACCCCTTCGGCAGCGGCGGCCACGCCTTCCAGTTCGGCCTCGCCACGGCCATACAGGCGCAGCAGGCCCAGGCCCTTGATGCGGTCGGCGAAATGCCCGCTCATGCGCGCCAGCTCGCCCAGCTGGGCGCGACCGGCGGCTTCCGCGCCCCAGCCGACCAGCATCATGAAGAACGGCACCAGCGGCGCGGTGAACAGCAGGATCAGCGCCACCACCCAGTCCACGTACGCCACCGCCAGCAGGATCAGCAGCGGCACCACCACCACTTCGATGCGCACCGGCTGGTAGCCGGCGTAGTAGCTCTCCACCGCGTCGGCATGGGCCAGCATCAACTCACCCAGTTCGCCGCTGCGCTGCTGGCGCAGCCACAGCGGGCCCTGCCCCAGCAGGCGCGCGTAGATCCGTTCGCGCAGGGCCAGGCGGGCGCTGTCGGCCACGTCACCGGCCATGGCCTGGGTAAAACTACTGAGCAACGCGCGGACGATCAGGACTAGCATGAGGGCCAGCAGTACCCCGGTCGCCTCTGCCAACGGACGGCGCGCCACCAGCACGGCCTGGATGAGCCAGGCAATGGCGGCGGCCTGCCCGATCAGCAGGGCACCGGAACTGCAGATGGACAGTACGGCCAGGCGTTGGCGACCGCGGGCGCCCGCGGCCAGGCTGTCCAGCCAGCGCAGGCGCTGGCGGCGCAGGTCGGGGGTTTCAATGGCAGGCACGTCCGGGGGCTGGCTCAAGAGGAATCACTGGCGGCCGCAGAAGAGATGCCTGACATTGTAATGGCTGCCGGCGTACCCTTCCGGTGCGGCGCACGGTCGCAGGGGGAGGCTCTACGATGCCGCCGGCCACCGTCGCCTACATTGATCTGAATCAAGGCTGTTTGAAGTTGCTGGTCACAGAATCCATCCCGTAGACCCCCCCTTCCCGCCACCTGATACGCCAGAACCCCACGAGGTAGCCAGGCCATGATCGATTCGACAGTCGTAGAACTGTCGCGGCTGCAGTTCGCTTTGACCGCGATGTACCACTTCCTGTTTGTCCCCCTCACGCTCGGCCTGTCGTTCCTGGTCGCCATCATGGAAAGCGTGTATGTCATGACCCGCAAGCCGGTGTGGCGGCAGATGACCCTGTTCTGGGGCACGCTGTTCGGCATCAACTTCGCCATCGGCGTAGCCACCGGCCTGGTGATGGAGTTCCAGTTCGGGATGAACTGGTCGTATTACAGCCACTACGTGGGCGACATCTTCGGTGCGCCGCTGGCGATCGAAGGGCTGATGGCGTTCTTCCTGGAAGCCACCCTGATCGGCCTGTTCTTCTTCGGCTGGAAGCGGCTCAGCCCGGTCAAGCACCTGGCGGTGACCTGGTTCATGGCGCTGGGCACCAACCTGTCGGCAGTGTGGATCCTGATTGCCAACGGCTGGATGCAGAACCCCACCGGCGCGGTGTTCAACCCGGACACGATGCGCATGGAGGTGGTGGATTTCGCCGCGGTGCTGTTCAACCCGGTGGCGCAGGCCAAGTTCGTGCATACGGTCAGCGCGGGCTACGTCACCGGCGCGATCTTCGTGATGGGCATCAGCGCGTTCTACCTGCTGCGCAACAAGCACCAGGACGTGGCGCGGCGTTCGTTCGCGGTGGCGGCCGCCTTTGGCCTGCTGTCGTCGCTGTCGGTGGTGGTGCTGGGCGACGAGAGCGGGTACGCCGCCAGCGAGCACCAGAAGATGAAGCTGGCCGCCATCGAGGCGATGTGGGAAACCGAGCGTGCCCCGGCCGATTTCACCGCTTTCGGCATTCCCAACCAGACGACCCAGCAGAACGATTTCGCCATCAGGATTCCGTACCTGATGGGCCTGATCGCCACGCGTTCGGTCAACCAGCCGATCCCGGGCATCCTGGAGCTGGTGGAACGGGCAGAACATCGCATCAAGGGTGGGCAGCTTGCCTACGGCGCACTGGAACGCGTGCGCAGGGACAAGAACGATGTCGAAGCGCGCGAGATGTTCGACCGCCACTGGCAGGACCTGGGCCACGGGCTGCTGCTGAAGCGCTACCGCGACGACATCCTCAACGCCACCCCGGAAGAGATTTCCAGGGCGGCCATGGATACCGTGCCGCGCGTCGCGCCGCTGTTCTGGACCTTCCGCATCATGGCCGGGCTGGGCTTCTACCTGATCGCGTTCTTCGCGATGGCCTTCTACTTCTCCTGCCGCAACACCTTCCATGAGAAGCGCTGGTTCCTGCGGCTGGCGGTGTGGTCGATACCGGCCCCGTGGATCGCGATCGAATGCGGCTGGTTCGTGGCCGAATACGGCCGCCAGCCGTGGGCGGTGGACGGCGTGCTGCCGACCTTCTACGCCGCATCGGGCCTGGCCCTGCATGAAATCCTGACCACGCTGGCCGTGTTCACCGCCACCTACACGGTGCTGCTGGTGATCGAGGTCAAGCTGATGCTCAAGGCGATCCGCACCGGCCCGGCCGACATCCTTCCGTCGCTGCAGCCCGCGCGTACGCCGCTTCCCCACAATGCCGCCGTGCCGGCTCCCGGCCAGGCCTGAGGCAGGAGAAACACCATGGAAATTCTAGGACTCGATTACACCACGCTGCGCCTGGTCTGGTGGCTGCTGCTGGGCATCCTGCTGGTCGGCTGGGCAGTGATGGACGGCTTCGACCTGGGCGTGGGCACCCTGCTCCCGTTCGTGGCCAGGACCGATGAGGAACGCCGCACGGTGATCAACACAGTCGGCCCGGTGTGGGAAGGCAACCAGGTGTGGCTGGTGCTGGGTGGCGGTGCGATCTTCGCCGCCTGGCCGCCGCTGTACGCCGTCAGCTTCTCCGGCTTCTACCTGGCGATTTTCGCCATGCTGTTCGGGCTGATCCTGCGCCCGGTCGGTTTCAAGTACCGCAGCAAGATGCCCAGCAAGCGCTGGCGCACCACGTGGGACTGGGTGCTGTTCGTCGGCGGGCTGCTGCCGGCACTGATTTCCAGCGTGGCGGTGGGCAACGTGCTGCTCGGCGTGCCGTACCACTTCGATGACAGCATGCGCATCTTCTACACCGGTTCGTTCTTCGGCCTGCTCACCCCGTTCGCGCTGCTGGCCGGGCTGGTCGGCGTGGCGATGATGGTGTCGCACGGTGCGGCCATGCTGGTGCTGAAGACCGACGGCGCTGTCGCTGACCGTGCCGCCCGCTATGGCAGCATCGCGGCGCTGCTCAGCTTCGTGCTGTTCGCTGCAGGCGGTGCCTGGGTCGCGTTCGGCCTGCCCGGCTACCAGATCACCTCGCAGGTGGTCACCGACGGCCCGACCAATCCGCTGCTGAAGACCGCCGAGATCGGCGCGGCCGCCGGTGGCTGGCTGCGCAACTACAGCAGCATGCCGCTCACGCTGGTGTTCCCGCTGCTGGGCCTGGCCGGTGCGCTGGCCAGCGCGGTGCTGCTGCGCGCCCGCCGTGGGTTGGCCGCGTTCCTGGCCTCGGGTGCCTCCATTGCGGGCATCATCCTGACCGTGGGCTTTGCGATCTTCCCCTTCCTGCTGCCTTCGTCCAGCCAGCCCAGCGGCAGCCTGACCGTGTGGGACGCCTCGTCCAGCCAGCTCACGCTGTTCATCATGCTCGTGGCCACGGTGATCTTCCTGCCGATCATCCTGGCCTACACCAGCTGGGTATACCGGGTGATGCGGGGCAAGACCACGGCTGAAGACATGGCCGACAACCCGAACGCGTATTGATATTGCCCAGCGTGCCGACCAACGGTCGGCACCTACCTAAATGTTGCCGACCAACGGTCGGCACCTACCGAACGTGATATTGGAGGTTTTGCCATGTGGTATTTCGCCTGGATCCTCGGCACCGGCCTGGCCTCGGCCGCCGCTATCCTCAACGGCATGTGGTTCGAAGCGCGTGAGGTCGGCGAATCCGACCGCCACGCGCGGTAGCACACGACCGTTGGTCGTGTGAACGTCGAAAAAAAGGTTGCCGATAATCCCTTCACACCGTATCCTTGTCGGCTCCTTCGGGGTGTAGCTCAGTCTGGTAGAGCGCTACGTTCGGGACGTAGAGGTCGCAGGTTCGAATCCTGTCTCCCCGACCA
>Ga0209257_1000941_pt1 | contig 40201 bp, 41 predicted proteins | sample AraplaCvi_mCL_r2_FD_184277 | JGI IMG/M metagenome (GOLD analysis project Ga0209257, IMG submission 184277) | Arabidopsis root microbial communities from North Carolina, USA - plate scrape MF_Cvi_mCL_r2 (SPAdes) (version 2) | ecosystem: Host-associated > Plants > Roots > Endosphere | place: USA...
CCATGAAGAGATCGAGCTCGGCAAGCGCAAGATGCCGAGCCGGGCCTATGTCGCCGGCTTCAACTTCAAGGGCACCGACCAGCAGAAGAAGGTCGGCCAGCTCTCCGGCGGCGAGCGCAACCGCGTCCATCTCGCCAAGATGCTGAAATCCGGCGCCAACGTCCTGCTGCTCGACGAGCCGACCAACGATCTCGACGTCGACACTTTGCGCGCGCTCGAAGAGGCGCTCACCGAGTTCGCCGGCTGCGTCGTGGTGATCAGCCACGACCGCTGGTTCCTGGACCGCATCGCGACCCACATGCTCGCCTTCGAAGGCGACAGCCATGTGGAATGGTTCGAGGGCAACTACCAGGATTACGAAGCGGATCGGCACAAACGTTTGGGTGCTGAGGCCGACCAGCCGCATCGGATCAAGTACAAGCCACTGGTCCGGCAGTAACAGGAGGGTGGCGCGCGGTGCAGCCGCGGCCACCATTGCGACCTTGCGGGCGGGCCCCGAAGACGTCGGGCAACCTTCGATCAGGAAGATCGAAAGCCGTCCGCTGGAGACGGTTCGGCTCTTTGAGTTCAGGAAACTTGCAGAAGAGATCTCTCGGGATCGGACTCTCGCAGTCACCGCGGCAGCAGATCCGTGCGCTCGATGAAGACCTTCACGGGGCCTGAATGGTCATTCTCCCCATCGGCCGACACCGCCCAGGCGGTCCACCGTGTGGACGGCGAAAGTGACAGATATACATTCGGCAGCTTGGCCTTGATCCTGTCATCGAGCGGCCGTTCCGATTCCGAGGGTGCATGGCATGCGGCCTTCACCGGATCCCGGTTGAGGTCTTGCAGACGGCAGATCTGCGCCAGAGGCATCGTTGACCCTGGAAGGCCAGTAAAGTCGCTATCCCGCCATGCCCTGACTTCGATGCCTGTACCGATGGCTTTCGGATAGCCGAGGAAGTATTCGCCGCCCGCCAGTGGCACCAGGTCCGAGAGCCGCCAATGTCGGCCGAGTTCCGGGTGCGGGCCGGTCGTATCGACTTCAATGAGTATCTGGTCGCCGGGCACTTCCAGAGCAAACAGGCCTGGACCGATACGCACCAGCGCGATTGCGGTCTCCAGGTCGAGCACGGGCTTCAAGAGCGAAGCGTCAAGCCAGGCGAATCTGTACTGCTCCGGTAATTCCGGTGTGGAGAGATGCACCCCATCCGCCGCGATGGCGAGCACCACGTTCTCATCAAAATCGATCAAGGGATAGGACAGCGTGCTGCCGCCGCCATGAGCGACGCCGACGATTGCGCCACGCTTGCCGTTAAGCGTGATCCAGCCCATGCCGTCATCCGCTTTGTCGAGCAAGATAAGCGTCTCGGCGCCTGCTTCAGAGCAGCCCCAGAACCGATCATGGCCCTCGCCCCTGGCCACCGGGCGGGCAATCGCCTTGCCGATTTCCGGATCGATCAGCGCGACGCCACCGTCAGGGTCTTCAAGCCAGAGCCTCTCGCCGCACCAGTAGAACGGATTTTCGCCGGAATCCCCGGAATCATCGTAGGAGCCGAGACCGACCTCCCCTGCCTGTGCAGCTGAACCCACGACGAGGGCGGCCGTGGCAATCAGCGACCGACCAAGATACCCAAGCATGCCCATAAGCCTCGCAAACCACTGGCCGTAACGTAGCATAGCGGCGCTGGCACATTGCCCATCCGCGAACTTGTATGTTAGATATACCAGGCTCTCAGGGGAGGTCGATGGCGTGACGGCGGCCCGGGATATCGCAACCGATGCACCGACCGCACAGGCGTTGCCGCTCCCTGGCCAGAATCGCCGCAACCTGCCGCACCCACGCAACAACCAGAAGATCGCGACCCTCGTTCACCAGCGGCTGCGGGAAGACATCCTCTCACTCGCATTGAAGCCGGGGTCCACGGTCTCAGAGAAGGAACTGTCGCTGGCTTACGGCGTTGGCCGCACGCCGGTGCGCGAAGCGTTACTCCGGCTGGCTGACGAGGGACTGGTCGAGGTGGTGCCGAAGTCGGGCACGGTCGTGACGCGGATTCCGATGGCCAAGCTGCCGCAGGCGATCGTGATCCGAAAGGCGCTGGAGGACGTCGCCGTGCGCGCGGCGGCAACCCGCGCCAGCAAAAGCGATCTCCTGGGCCTGCGCATGCTGCTGGCACGACAGTCGGAAGCGGCAGCGGTGGGCGATGAGGCTGCGTTTCATGCCGCCGATGAGGGTTTCCACGCGGCAATCGCCGAGGCCGCGGGCTATCCTGAGATCTGGAGCCTGGTGAAGCAGGTGAAGGTCGAGGTCGATCGCTATCGCCGTCTGACCTTGCCGCAGACCGGGCGTATGGTCCGGGTACAGCGCGACCACGCGGCAGTCGCCGATGCCCTGGAGGCGCGCAACGCGGAAGCTGCGTCGCGCGCCATGGCGGCGCATCTCGACACTCTTCGGCTGAGCCTTGAAGAAATCAGGAGGATCTATCCAGATTACTTCGCCGATTGAGGCGATATAACCGGAGGTCCGGCGCGACCGGGCCCCAACCTTGGGAGAAGCAGCCATGAGTCGATTCCATCGTCGATCACTGTTTCTGTCGCTCTGCGCGGGGCTCGCCGCCGCTGCGATGTCGTTATCCGCCCCCGCCGCCGCGCAGACCACGTTGAAGTGGGCGCATGTCTACGAAACCAGCGAGCCGTATCACGCGAACGCGCTCTGGGCCGCCGAAGAGATCGCGAAGCGCACCGAGGGCCGCTACAAGATCGAGGTCTTCCCCGCCTCGCAGCTCGGCAACGAAAACCAGATCAACGAAGGGCTGGGGCTGGGCACGGTCGACATCATCTATACCGGCGTCGCCTTCGCCGGATCGATCTACGGTCCGATCGCGATCAGCAATGCGCCCTACGTGCTGCGCGACTTCGATCACTGGAAGGCGTATCGCGATTCCCAGCTCTTCCAGGATCTCGCCAAGGGATACGACGACAAGACCGGGCACCAGGTGCTCGCCCTCACCTATTACGGCCAGCGCCATGTTACGGCGAACAAGGAGATCAAGAAGCCCGAGGACATGAAGGGCATGAAGCTGCGCGTGCCGCCGGCGCCGCTGTTCAAGATGTTCACCAAGTCGGTCGGCGCCAATGCCACGCCGATCGCCTTCGCGGAGGTCTATCTGGCGCTGCAACAGGGCACGGTGGACGGCCAGGAGAACCCGCTGCCGACCATCATGGCGAAGAAATTCTACGAAGTGCAGAGCCATATCATGCTGACCGGTCACATCACGGAATCCCTGCTCACCATCGTGGGCGGCCACGTCTGGTCCGAGATGAGTCCCGAGGACCAGAAGATCTTCAGCGACGTCATGAAGGAAGCGGCGGCGCGCTCGACCGACGCCATCCGGGCCTCCGAGCAGAAGCTGGCGGAGGAGCTGAAGAAGCTCGGCAAGTCCGTGGTCGAGGTCGATCGCGAAGCCTTCCGCCAGGCGGCGATCCCGCTGCACAACGATCCGGATTCCGGTGCGACCTGGACCAAGGAGCAGTACGACGCGCTGCAGGCGCTGAAGTAACGAGCGTTCCACGGCCTTCCCGGCGGGCGCCACCCCGCCGGGTTCTTTTCCGTCCTCCATCGAGAAGGAGCCGGCCATGTCCGAACACGGCGCGCAGATCGTGGTGCCGGAAGAAGCAGAGCCGCCGATCGAGCATCATCCCGAGGACTGGCTTTCCTTCGTCATCTTCTGGGCCCTGGCGGGCATCGTCTTCCTGCAGTTCTTCACCCGCTACATCCTCAACGATTCGCTCGCCTGGACCGAGGAGATCGCGCGCTATCTGCTGATGTGGGTCACCTTCGTGGGCGCGGCGATCGCGATGCGACGCGGCACGCATATCGCTGTGGAGATCGCCTTCGTCTTTCTGCCGCCGCCGCTGGTCCGGGTGCTCAATTTTCTCGTCGACCTTCTGGTGCTGGGCTTCGTCGGCTTGCTCTGCTGGTTCTCCATCGCCATCACCCAGCGCATGCACATCCAGACCATGACGGTGATCCCCTGGCCGATGAGCATCGTCTATGGCGGAATCGGGATTGGCTGCCTGCTGATGCTCTGGCGCGCTGCGCAGCGCTTCCGCGCCGGCATGAAACGCGGCTGGCGGCCGGATCCCGCCCGCGCCGAACTGATGATCGACTGAAGGCAGAAGGGGGAATGGCATGCCGCTGCTTCTGATCGTCTTCCTAGTGCTACTGCTGATCGGCACGCCGATCTTCGTTGCGCTTGGCGGCGCTTCGCTGATCTACACCGTCTTCCTGTCCCGCGTGCCGGACTTCGTCGTGCTGCACCGGATGGCGGGCGGCGTCGATTCCTTCCCGCTGCTGGCGGTGCCGTTCTTCATTTTCGCCGGCAATCTGATGAACACGGCCGGTATCACCAACCGAATCTACGATTTTGCCGCCGCGGCCGTCGGCTGGCTGCGCGGCGGGCTGGGCCATGTGAACGTGGTCGGCTCGGTCATCTTCGCCGGCATGTCGGGCACCGCGGTCGCCGATGCCGGCGGCCTGGGCGCGATCGAGATCAAGGCCATGCAGGACCATGGCTATGACAAGAAGTTCGCGGTCGGCATGACCGCCGCCTCATCGACCATCGGCCCGATCATTCCGCCGTCGCTGCCGATGGTGATCTTCGGCGTGATGGCCAACGTGTCGATCGGGCAGCTTTTCGCCGCGGGACTGGTGCCCGGCCTGGTCATCGCCGCAGCGCTCATGGTTTATGTGACGTGGTACGCGCATCGCTACGGCATCGGCCGCGACCAGGCGTTCCGCTGGCGACAGTTGGGCGTGAGCTTCGTCGGCGCCGTCCCGGCATTGCTGACGCCGGTGATCATCATCGGCGGAATGTCCTCGGGCGCCTTCACCCCGACCGAGGCGGCAGTCGCGGCCTGCGCCTGGGCCTTGCTGCTCGGGCTGCTGCTTTATCGCTCGCTCAGCTGGCGGCAATTCTACCGGATCACGCTCGAGACCATCGAGACCACAGCCAGCGTGCTCATCATCGTCGGCGCGGCGTCCCTGTTCGGCTGGATCCTGACGACCACGCGGGTCACGGAAACCCTGGCGACGGCACTGCTTTCCGTCACCACCGATCCGCTGCTGCTGCTGCTGATCATCAACGTCCTGTTGCTGATCGTCGGCTGCTTCATGGAGACGATCGCCGCAATCTCGATCCTGGTGCCGATACTGATGCCGGTGGTAACCAAGGCCGGCATCGATCCGGTTCAATTCGGCATCGTCATGGTGCTCAACCTGATGATCGGGCTTTTGACGCCGCCAGTCGGAATGGTGCTGTTCGTTCTTGCCCGGGTCGCCAAGATGTCGTTCGACCGCACGGTGATGGCGGTCCTGCCGTTGCTCATTCCGCTGTTGATCGTGCTGGCGCTGATCTCGCTGATCCCCCCGTTGACGCTGTGGCTGCCGACGCTCTGGTATCGGTAAGGGCGCGCCTACCCGCTTCTTCCGCGGCGGCGCATCTCCCCGAACGCACGCGCGAGCTGACAGAACTCTTCGATGCTGAGCTCCTCCGCCCGTCTGGTGTCGCGGATGTTGGCGCGGTCGAGCAGGGCGTTGGCTTCGACCGGAAGCGTCTTCAGCGACTGGCGTAGCATCTTGCGGCGCTGACCGAAGCCGGCTTCGGCGACCGCTTCGAGGTCGCGAGGGTCGGCGGGATAGAGCGGCTGCGGGTGCGGGATCAAGTGCACCACGGTCGAGGTCACCTTCGGCGGCGGAATGAAGGCGCGCGGCGGGATGTCGAACAGTTGCTTCACCGTGCAGCGCCATTGCGTCACGATCGACAGCCGGCCGTAATCCTTGGTGCTCGGCGTCGCGGTCAAGCGGTCCGCAACCTCCTTCTGGAACATGAGCGTCATCGAGGCGAACTGCTCGGCCTGCTCCAGCCATTTCAGCAGCAAGGGGGTCGCGACATTGTAAGGCAGGTTGGCGGCGATGCGCCGCGGCGCTTCGCCGAGCTTCGCCGCATCCACGGTCAGCGCATCGCCTTCGATCACCTCGAGGCGATCGGGGTAGTGCGCGGCAACCTCGGCCAAAGCCGGCAGCGCACGCGCATCGCGTTCGATCGCGATCACTTTGCGTGCACCTTCGACCAGGAGCCCGCGGGTGAGGCCGCCGGGGCCGGGACCGACCTCGATTACCGTACCTTCGTCGATCTTGCCGGCGGCGCGGGCGATCTTCTGGGTGATATTGAGGTCGAACAGGAAGTTCTGGCCGAGCGCGCGCTTTGCCTCGATGCCGTGCCGGCGCATCACCTCGCGGAGCGGCGGCAGCCCGTCACGGGCCAGCAGCTCGGTGTTTTCGCCGCTCATAGCCGGATGTCGATAAAAGCGGCGCGGCGGAGGTCGCTCAAATAGCCGCGCGCGAGGGTCTCAAGACGCTCGGCTGCGAGGCGGTCTGCAATTGCGACGCGCGAGATCTTGCCGTCGGCGTCGCCGCGATCGCAGATGACAAAGATGGCGACACCGCCATCGCCGCGGATCGCCCTGGTCGGTTCGCCGACCGGCTGCGTGATGACCAGATCGCGGACTTCCGGCGGCATGTTGTCGACCTGGATACGTCCCAAATCGTCGTACGCCGCCGAGGCTGCGTCGACCGCCAAGTTCTGGAATTCCTGGCAGCTGTGCGCGGGTTTCTTGGAGAATGCATCCGCCTGCTCCTGGGCGGACTGCACTTCCTTGTCCGAGGCATTCGGGGCCAGCCGCCACAGCAGGCGCACCATGTGGACCGAGCCGGGTGCCACCGTAGACTCATTGGCCTCGCGCGTGTCTTCGATCCGCACCAGGTAGTAGCCGCCGGTGCCCTGGATCGGGCCCAGCACCTTGCCCTTGACCTCCGGGCCGCTGCCCAGGCGCTTGAGCTCGGCGCCGATCGCCGGATCCGCTTCGTCGGCGCGAACCCAGCCGATATCGCCCCCGCTGGAAGCACTGGTGTCTTGAGAGAATTCCTGCGCGAGCGATCCGAAATCGGCGCCGCCGTTCAGCTGATCCAGCAGACGCTGCGTCGCCTGTTGCACCGCCGGCGCGTCCTTCGGCGAATCGATCGCCTGGAAGATTTGCGCCAGACGATACTCGGTCTTGCCCTGGGCCGACTTCGCCCGTGCCAGAGCTTCGTTGATTTCCGCATCGGTGATGCGGATGGTGGAGCGCAACTTGCGCTGGACCAGGCGGCTCCAGGCGACATCGGCACGGATCTGATCGGCCAGCACAGAGACCAGGACGCCATTGCTGTTCAGCATCGATTCGAAGTCTTCGCGCGACATGTTGTTGCGCTTGGCAAGATTGTTAATCCGGGCATTGACCTCTCCGTCGCCGACGGTGACGCCCTGCGCCTTCGCCTCCTGCGTCTTCAGGTGATCGTCGATCAGCGAGCGCATGATGTTGGGCAGCAATTGCTGCCGCGTCTCCGGCGTGTCCTGCAGGCGGGCCGACAGCATGGCGGCCCGCAGACGCGCGAAGACGTCGAGCTGAGTGATCACGTCGTCGTTGACCACGGCGGCGATCTTGAGCTCGTCCTGCGCCGAGGCCGTACCCCCGCCCGCCACGCCCGCCAGCAGGCAAAGCACGGCCGCCAACATCACCGAGATCAACCGACTGCGCATCAACGAACCGCCAAACGCATGTAAACTAAAGAACAATCCATCTCTCCGCTCGACCAGCCACCGCGATCCCAACACAATCCGTCACGATAGCGCAACCCGGTCGCCGATGGTGACCGAATCCGGCCACGGCACGCCCACGACATTCCGCCCCACGATTTCTTGACCGGCGACCATCTCAGAACGAGGTCCCGATATCGCCGAGATTCTTGAAGGTGAAGGTCACGAAGGCCGCGAATTTGCCCGACGAAAGGTCGGTGTCGGCGTCCGGGTTATAATAGGCGCTCAAGTTGAGGCCGAAACACTCGTCGTTATAGCCAATTCCGGCGGAGAGCGAATTCACCTCGTCCCCGACCAGGTCGTAGCCTGCGCCGGCCGACGCGGACCAGTAATCGAGGAACTTGGTACTGACCGAAGCGTAAGCCTGCTCCCGGCTGGCGAAATCGTCGTTGCCGGCCAGATGAGCGTAGTTGATCGTGCCGTTGAACTCCGGCGGTCCGACGGTGACGGTGACTTCCTGCCGCTTCATCTTCGCCTCGTCAGTGTCGAAGCGGAAGCGATAGGTGGCGCCGAACAAGGGGCTCGGCTGCAAGCCAAGCCGGCCGACGACGTCCGTCAGGTCATCGTTGATGCCGCTGTCGAGCGGTTCGTCGTGGCTGCGAATGAACTGATAGCTCTGGCCGAGGAAGACTTCCGCCCGACTGCCCCCGTTGGTATAGGCGCTCCATTCCAAGCCGTAATTGACGCGCGACCCGGCATCGACCCGGTCGAAGCCGGTGAACCGGTTGGGCGAGAACACTTTGGTGTCGTCCCATTCGAAGGTGCGGCTGTCTTCGTTGGGGATCTTGCCGGTGTTGCAGCAGTCCGGCGCCATGACGAGCTGGGCGATCGGCTGCAGGACCTGGGTGAAGGTCTCGCCCGGCTTCACGAACGGATACCGCCAGGTGAAGCTGCCCTGCGGGAAGACGCGCCCGGTGACGCCGTCGAACGTGTCGGTATCCGCGGAGGGATCGAAATTGTCGCTGCTTGGATCCGTGCGGTTGGTCGCGTACATATCGGCCGCAACCGAGAGCTTGAGCTCGTAGATGTCGCCCCAGGAACTGGTGTAGGGCAAGGTCCAGCTGGGATGCATCGACACGCGGAAGGAATCCCGGCCCTCGCGGCGGACCAGGTTCGCCATACCCAAGTTCAGGCCCCAGGTGCTGCCGGCGAAACTGGGTTCGCTGACGAAGTCGTAGTTCAGCAGCGGCGTGATGATCGGTGCCGTATCGTTGCGCAGGCCATCGTCGGTGGTCTGCCAGCCGTAGCCGCGGGCCTCGAAATAGCTGCGTCCGAAGAACCCTTCGCTCCAGAGAGTATCCTCGAGCCAGCGGCGCGAGCCGAAGTGATATTGCCGCAGATAGTCCTTGTCGGTGGCGTTCTTGACATTGAAGCCCCAGCGCCAGTCGCGGTTCAGAGCGAACAGACCTTCCCCGGCAATATGGCCGCGGAACTCGCGATCGGATTCATCGTCGTCGTCAGGCTCGGCCTCATAGGTGCCGGAAGCATCGACGACAAACACGCCGTTCGGCACCCGCTGCCGGTATTCGGCCGCCAGCACGCCGCCGGCCGGATCCGGCTCGCCGATTACCCGCGCGATCGGCGTCAGCGTGACGTCCTTGTCGTCGCCCAAGGTGATGAAATAGGGTTGTCGGACCTGCACGCCCGATTGGCCGGACGAAACCGAGAAGCTTGGGTTGAGCAGCCCGGTCTGGCGCTTCACGCCGATATCGGCATGCCTGAAGTAGGGCGTGTAGAAGACCGGCACACCCCACATTTCCATCCAGGCGTCATGATAGGTGATAGTCTGCGCGGTCTCGTCGCGCACCACCTGGTCGGCCTTGATCTGCCAGACCGGCTGACGCGTCGGATCGGTCTTGCAGGGCAGGCAGGGCGTGTAGACCGCCTTGTTCAAGATCTCCTTGGTGCCTCCGACGCGATGCGCCGAATAGGCGGCCAGCCGCGATTTGTCCTTAAGGAGAGCGCGGAAACCCTTGATCACGCCGTCCTTGAAATCATCGGTGAGGTCGACGTAATTGCCGAAGACCGTATCGCCGCTCGGCATGAGCAGCGTGACATTGCCGGAAGCGCTGATCGTCTTGCTGCGTTCGTTGTAAGTGATGGTATCGGCCATCACGACGCGGTCGTCCTGCGCCATCTCGACATGGCCCCGCGCGACATAGACTCCGAGATCCTCGTCGTACCCCGCCTGGTCGGCGATGAGATCGACCGGGCTGTCGCTGGCCAGCGCGGGCGCGAGCTCGAGGCGAGAGAGGCAAAGAAGCGCCGTCGCCCCAAGAAATGCATGGCGCAGCCTGCGCCCGCGCCGGGTGCACGGCGTGTCTGTCCGATCTGCCTTAGCTGCAAACCCGCTCGAAGGCTTGAGCCGCCTCACTCCGCCACCCCGAAGATCCCCTATTGGTCTTTCTCGGGCGGCCGGCAGCCCTTTGACGCGCCCCGGGCTCCCCCGTCATGTCGGCGGCCTTGAAGGGCCGGAATCCGGCCGCGCTCTTTGGCCGGTAAACTATCACGTTAAGTCCATTCGTCCACTGATTTCATGGACTTGCGAGTCGTGGACCGGCTCGGTTCCCGGCTGGCGGCGGACTGATCCCTATGCTAACTCTTGATGAGATTCGAAAAGACGGGCCGGGCGTCACCGGTCGCAATCGCCGAGGAAAGCATGAAAATCGCATTCGCGAAGCCGGAATTGCCGGAGACCGGCAGTTTGGCCGTTGGCGTCATGGATGGCCGCAAGCTGGGCTCCCATGCCGCGCAGGTCGAGAAGCTGACCAAGGGCGCGGTCAACCGCGCGATCGGCGCAAGCCGGTTCAAGGGCGGCACCGAGGATCACCTGGCGCTTCTGGCGCCCACGGGCGTGCAGGCCCATCGGGTGCTGCTGTTCGGACTGGGCACCGCGCAGAAGCTCGACGCGCTCGCCGCCCAGGCGATCGGCGGCCGGCTGGTCGCTGCCTTCAATGCAGCCGGCGAAAAGGAAGCGACGGTGCTGATCGAGGCGATCCCGGGCGCGCCGCTGAGCGAGGCCGAAATCGCCGCCAACATCGCCTATGGTGCGCAGCTCCGCAGCTACAGGTTCGACAAGTACAAGACCAAGGAAAAGCCGGAGCAGAAACCGAGCCTGAAGCGCTTGGTCATCGGCACCGCGGAGGCCAACGCCGCGAAGAAGGCCTATGACCCGCTGGAGAAGATCGGCGAGAGCATCAGCTTTGCCCGCGATCTCGTCTCCGAGCCGGCCAATGTGATCTATCCGGAAACTCTGGCGCAGCAGGCCAAGACGCTCGCCGAACTCGGCGTCGATGTGAAGGTGCTGGGCGAAGCCGAGATGAAGAAGCTCGGCATGGGCGCGCTGCTCGGCGTCGGCCAGGGCAGCGAGCGCGAGTCGAAGCTGGTCGTCATGCGCTGGAACGGCGCCGGCGATGCCAAGGCGAAGCCGATCGCCTTCGTCGGCAAGGGCGTTACTTTCGATACCGGCGGCATCTCGATCAAGCCGGCCGCCGGCATGGAAGACATGAAGTGGGACATGGCCGGATCCGGCGTGGTGATCGGCCTCCTCCGCGCGCTGGCCGCGCGCAAGGCCAAGGTCAACGCGGTTGGCGTGGTCGGTCTGGTCGAGAACATGCCGTCCGGCACCGCGCAGCGCCCGGGCGACATCGTCACCTCGATGTCGGGCCAGACTATCGAAGTCTTGAACACCGATGCCGAAGGCCGGCTCGTGCTGGCCGACGCGCTCTGGTACACCCAGGAGAACTTCAAGCCGGTCGCTATCGTCGATCTCGCGACCCTGACCGGGGCCATCATGGTGGCGCTGGGCCAGGTGCATGCCGGCATGTTCTGCAACGACGACAGTTTCGCCGACCGGCTGACCGAAGCCGGCAAGGCGACCGGCGAGCTCTTGTGGCGCATGCCGCTCGGCCCCGCCTATGACAAGCTGATCGACTCCCCCGCGGCCGACATGAAGAACATCGGCGGGCGATACGGCGGCAGCATCACCGCGGCGCAGTTCCTGCAGCGCTTCGTGCAGAAGGGTACGCCCTGGGCACATCTCGATATCGCCGGCATGGCTTGGTCGGACAAGGACGCGCCCACGGTGCCGAAGGGCGCCACGGCTTACGGCGTGCGCCTGCTCGATCGGCTGGTCGCCGATCATTACGAAGACAAATGATGCCGTTCGGCATCGGGGACAAATGACGCCGAAGCCTTGACCGAGGTCCGCTTCTATCACCTGCAACGCGCACGGCTCGAGGAGGTCCTGCCGGTCATCCTCGAGCGGTGCCATCAGCGCGGCGAGCGCGTCCTGGTGCTCGCCGGCTCGACCGAGCGGGTAGAGGCCCTGGCCGCCCTGCTCTGGACCTACCGGCCGGATTCCTTTCTGCCCCATGGCACGGCGAGGGACGGCGAGGCGGCGCGCCAGCCGATCTTCCTGGCGGCGGCGGATGCCGAAATCGAGAATCCCAACGGTGCGCCGGTGCTCATCCTGAGCGACGGCGCCCGGCACCCGCGGACCGGAGATTTCAAGCTGGTCTGCGAGCTGTTCGACGGCCATGACGAGGCGGCGGTGGCGGCCGCCCGGACCCAATGGAAGACCTGCCGGGATGCCGGCCATGCCGTGGTCTATTACCAGCAGGGCGATAACGGCAAATGGCAGGAAACCGCCCGGGCCTGAGCCGCTTGAACCGGGTTGCCAGCCGGTGCTACCAACATCACATATCGGTGCAAGATTCGGCGTTTTTGCTTGGAAATTCAGGCGGCTAACTGGACTTTAACCGGTGCGCGCCGTAGATTGAGCAGGGGTTGGATCCGGCGTCGTTTCCGCGGATGTGAAGGTCATGCTCGGCCATTTTGGTGCCAGATTGAAGCGGTTCGCGCGCAATTGCGAAGGCGCCACGATCCTCGAGTTCGCACTCGTCCTGCCGGCCGTGCTGATGATCAGCTTCGGCATCATGGAGATCAGCCTCTGCATGGCGAGCCTGGTGACCTTGGAGGGCGGCCTGAAGCAGGCGTCGCGCTATGGCATCACCTCGCAGGCCCAGGCCGATTTGGACAGCGCACAGCTGAAACAGGTCCCCACATACTTCAGGAACGACAAGGACCCGCGCCTGGAGATGATCGGGCTGATCCTCAACCAGCACACGCTCGATCTGATCGATCTCGACAAAGCCCGACCCACGCTCAAGATCTACGACAGCTTCAGCGTGATCAAGAACGGCGAGCCGTATAACGACCTCGCCGACCACCCCAAGCCCGGCGACAAACCGAACGGCAAGTATGACGGCCCCGGCACCCCAGGCTTTCCCGCAAAGGGCGAGCCTTACTCGGATATGAACTGCAATGGCACGCGCGATGGACCCGGCGCAAAGGCCGAGGGCGCAGGTGCGCCAGGTGACATCGTGGTCTACACCGTAGCCTACAGTTGGGATATCCTGACGCCGATCATCGGGAAATTTCTGGGTGAACCCGATCCGGACAATCCCGGCCACTATCGGATTCCCATGACGGCCAGCATCGTGGTCAAGAACGAGCCCGACCTTTCTGGCGCGAGCTTCTGCAAACCATCATGAACCTGCATCGCACGGGCAAGCTCATCAGCATGCTTACACTGCCGTTGCGACGCTTCGTCGAAAGCGACCGAGGCGTCGCCGCAGTCGAGTTTGCGCTGGTTCTACCGATCGTGCTGCTGATCCTGCTCGCCTGTTTCGAGGTGCCGCGCTTCGTGCTGATCTATCAAAGGCTAGCGCGGACCTCGGCCGGAGTCGCCGATCTGGTGGCGCAGGCGGACGAACCGATTACCGGCAATCAGATGCAGGACATCTTCACCGCCGCCAAGACCATGATGCAGCCCTATGACGTGGATACCAACGGCAAGATCTTCGTAAGCTCGATCAACAACCCGAGCAATACCGGCGTGAAGGTGACGTGGCAGAAGAACATCGGCAAGGCAAAGGACCCCAAGACCGGGACCGATGCCAAGAGCAGAGTCGGCGTGCCGACACAGGCGCCCACGATCCCGGCCGCACTCATGCCTGGCAGCAACGAAGAAGTATTGGCGGCTGAAGTCTTGTTCAACTATCAGCCGGTCTTCTCGAACCTTATCTATAGCGGTTCGCAACTTTACACCGTCAGCTACAGCCGGCCGCGCAACAAGAACCTGATGAGCGAGCCCGGGACGGCGGACTCGGAAGTCCTGCCGTAGCAATCAAGCGCGCTGCAACGCATCCTGCCGTCTCCGCCCCTGCAGACGGCTAGAACCGCGAAAGAGATTCGCATCGATAAGGAATTTCAATCGATCGCGATGATCAACTCGGCAATCCGCTCTACTGGACGATACGCAAGGCCTGAAGGCTGTCGGCGATCTGCGTGAAGATGCCGGCGAGATCGGCCGGCTTCGGTGCGTAGTAGTAATAGGGCGCCTGCGGCTGGGTCGCGACTGCCTTCAACAATTTGGTGAGGTCAGAATTGTTCTCTTGGTATTGGATCACGTATATCTTGACCGCCGATTGATCGAGCGGCGTGTTGCCCTTGATCTTCTGGGCAAGCTGCTTCAACCGGTTGTCGAGATTGTTATCGACGCTGCTGCCGTCCGGCAGCGTGATCTTGCCCTTGCTGCTCAAGGTGGCCGCATCCGGGCCCCAACCGAACCAGCCGTGATAGGCGTCACCGTTGCCGCCATAGTTCTGGCCGTCGGTCATGAACACGATCGCCTGAGAGCGCTGGAACGGCGGAGCCACCACGGCCTCGTCGAACGGCGTGCCCGGCATCAGCACTTCCCAGGCCCAGAACAGGCCCTGTGGGGCGTCCGTGTTTCCGTCGGCAATCAGGGCTTTGATCATCGTCTTGACCGTCGTGCCGTCAGCCTGCAGCGGCAGTATTCCGATCTTCGAACATTGGGTGCAGCTCTCGTCGTGGCGCAGCCCTGAAGCGCTCGAGGGAGTCCACCATCCGTTGGCAGCTGTCGGTTTCTTTCCGCTGAGGGTGTTGTCGTAGTTCTGGTTGTTGTTCCAGTAGCTGGCGTAACAGTCGTCGAGATTGCCTTCGTTGATCGGGATCGGCTCCCAGCCCGGCCATGTCGAACTGGTCCCTAGCGTCGTATCGGCATCATTCGTCATATCGCCGTCGTCGGTGTAGCGGGCGTAGACGCAACCGCTCCAGCCTCCGGGCACCTGGGCCTGGTTCTTGCTGTCATTCTTGCTGGTCGGATTGAGCAACAGCGGCACCTCGGAATTCTGGGCCTTCCAGGTGCCCGCCATCGTGCCGGTGGTCACGTTGTTGATGAGATACTTGCGCTTCGTCGGATTCGTAAAGGAGGTGCCGTTCGGACCCGAATACGTGCCCGGGGTCGTCGCCGGATACGTGAGGACGTTGACCTTCGCGCTCCAGGGCACGACACCGATATTCAAGAGCGAGTATTTGGTGCCGCTGACCGTGACGAACTGCTGCTGTCCGCCACTGGTGAACGGCTTGTAGAGCGCATCGACGAGATCAGCGGCGTTGCTCTTCAGTGCGGCGATCTTCGCCCCATTCATCGAATAGGAGATGTCGAACGAAAAGACCACGTCGAGACCGCCTTGGGCCCGGGAGACGGTTGCAGAGGCGTCCATAGTCATCTGTGAGTATCCGAGCACGCTCATCAAGGTGGTCGGAATCGTGGCGTTCGACGAAACCGTGACGACAGTGCTGTTGTTACCAACGTTGATGATCGGATCCGTTACCGTGGCACCCATGGCGCCGTCCGGGAAATTCGCATCGAAGAAGGCTTTTGCGTCGGCCTTCGCCTTGGTGTGATCGACATCGTCCGTGCCCGACAGCGCCTTGCCGCCGGCAAGCGCCGCCGCGTCGATCGCCTCGGAGAGCCGCGCCTTGACGAGATAGCCACGGGCGGCATCGACAGCTAGACCGGCGACGCCGACGAAGACGATGGCCGAAAGTCCGAAATAGATCGCGATGGCGCCGCTCTCGCCCCGCAGGAATCGTCCGACGCTGCTTCGGCTCCGGATGCCGTTTCCGAAGGCGGCAAGACGGTTCTTCAACTGAGACGCAACGCGATGTAGCGACATAGCTCAATCCTCTTTCGCCCCATCCCACCATAATACGAGCAAATGGTTGGCCGGACAATCGGGCGCACGGGTTAAACGGTTGATTTACCTCGCATTAACCAAGCAAGGTAACACCCGCGTATAGGCCCGGTCGATTTCGGCTCGCGCTCTAGCCGCAGGGCTATTGGCCGTTCTCGTTGACGTTCCGATTGACGTTCTGATTGAGATCGACGCCGGTGCTGTAGCTGTTCTCCGAGGAGGACGCGGACTTCGAGGCATCCGTATTGGCATTGGTGCTGGTGCTCGCCGATGAGCTGAACTGGACCTCGGACGGCGAGAGCACACGGGCACAACGTTCCGTACCGCAGGCGTACAGCACTTCAGCCGCGCCGGCGCCGCCGCCGCCTGTACTCGGGCCGACCACAGAGACATGCCGTGCGTTTGTCGGGGTCACGACGACCGGCCAATCCAGCAGCAGTTCTTGATCGCCGCTGAGGACGATGACGTTGGTAACTCCGGGCGTCTTACCGAATACGACGACCGTGGTTGGTGTCTCCAGGGTGACGTCGGCTACCGTCGGGTCGCCGATCACAACGCTGGTTGCGGGCTTGGCGAGCCTGACCACGCGCGCCTCGCGCCAATTGATATTGAGCCCATCCGCCATCGCGGCGGCGCTGGTCAAAACCAGCATCGACACCAGAACCAGCAGACGGCGCATTTTCCCCTCCGTGCCGGCCCCATCCGTTCAGCAACGGACTCAACCCTTAACCGGCATTCGTTAATCCTAGTCGAGAAGCGGCTCCGCGGCAATGCCGTTGCGCGGAGCCGGTTTGGCTGCCGGATGCCGCTTGCCGGACCCTCGCAGAAATTGTATAAGATCATCAAATGGTTGGATGCCACCTCGGGGCCCGGAACTGGTCCGGGAGAACGGTGGCTCGGCCTTTGGGGGAGAGTGCCGTATGGCCGGAATGACGCGGCGATGGGGCCAGAACCGCATCGCGCAGGCCAGCAGACGGTCCGCACTGCTGGCGACCGCGGCGGTGAGCCTGTTGCTGGCGGGCTGCATGGACGGTGGATCCACGGTCAAGCCGGAAGCCGCTGCCACGATCCAGGCGGCGCAGATGCAGGCAGCGCAGCAGGCGGAGGCTGCCTATAACTACAGCGATGCCGTCAGCATCTACCACGGCCTCTACGCGCAGAATCCGAACGACGCCGAATTGGCGCTCCACTTGGCTCGGAACCTCCGTTTCGCCGGCCAGGCCCAGGATGCCATCGTCATCCTCAGCCAATTGGTCGCGAAACAGGGCCGGACCGCGCCGTTGCTGACCGAACTCGGCAAGGCCTATCTCGCCGCCGACCAGGACAATCTCGCCATGCCCACTCTGCTGGAGGCGAAAGAAAAGGCGCCGAACGATTGGGAGATTCTGTCCACGCTCGGCGTCGGCTATGACTATCAGGGCAATTATGCGGATGCGCGCGACGTCTATGCTCAGGCATTGATTGCCTCGCCCGGCAATCCGACCGTGCTCAACAATCTGGCGCTGTCGCAGGCATCCAGCGGCGATCTCGACGGTGCCATCGCGACGCTGCAACAGGCGATCGATCAGCCGGCAGCGACCGCACAAACGCGCCAGAATCTCGCGCTGATGATGGCGCTCAAGGGCGATCCGGAGGCGGCCGAGCGCCTGGCGCGCAAGGATCTGCCGTCCGATGTTGCCGACAACAACAACGCCTATTTCCGGATGATCTCCGCGGCGGCCAAAGGCGCTGCCGCATCGCCGTCGGCGCCGACAGCCCAGCCCGGCGCCTCAACGGTGCAATAACGGAAAACCGATCGGCGCCTGATCGGTCCTATTTCATCAGAGCGGCCACCTGGATTCCGGCAGGGCCGGCGATCACGATGAACAGCACCGGCAGGAAGAAGATGATCATCGGCACAGTGAGCTGTGCTGGAAGCGCTGCAGCTTTCTTTTCCGCCGCATTGAGGCGCGCATCGCGATTTTCCTGAGCGATGACCCGGAGGCCGGTCGCGATCGGCGTGCCATACTTTTCCGACTGCAGCAGCGTGGTGGTCAACGAGCGGAACGTGGAAAGACCGGTGCGCTCGGCAAGGTTCTCATAGGCGGCGCGGCGATCGCCGAGGAACGCGAGCTCGGCCGCGGTCAGCCCGATCTCTTCCGCCATAATCGGCGCGGATTCCGCCATCTCCTCCGAGACCTTGTTGAAGGCGGCCTCGATCGACATGCCGGATTCAACGCAAATCGTCATGAGATCGAGCGCGTCGGGAAAGGCGCGGGTGAGGGTCTTCTGCCGCTTGTTCACGGCATTGGTCAGGAAGATCGTCGGCAGCAGCCAGCCAAAGGCCGCACCGACCAGGGCGCCCGCACCTTTCATCATCATCGACCAGTCGGGGAAGATCGAGATGATGTAGAAGAAGGCCAGCACCCCAAGCCCGATCGGCATCGCAAGGCGGACGAAGGTGAACGTCACCGGTGTCGCGCTGTTGCGCCAGCCGGCCTGGATCAGGCGCCGCTTCGTCTCCTTCTGCTCAATCATATCCTCGAGCCGGAGTTGCCTGATCACGCTGCGCATCGCGCTTTCGGACCGCGTCGGCGTCAACCGGCGCCGCGAGCTGAAGCCCTCGCGCTGCTGAATCTGCAGATCATCGCGCTTGAACGCCACTGCCTTGCGCCGCGCCGCGAACTTGTCGTTCTGCATGAACGGCACGGCCACCGCCATGACCGATGCGAACGCAGCGAGAAAGGCCACGATCACGATGACGGTCGGAAGGTCGAAGCCGAAGGCGAAATTCTCGAACATAGCTATCCCGCGTTATCGCTGGAACGAAGCGATCCCTACATGTCGAAGTTGATCATCTTGCGCATGACCATCACGCCCGTCCCCATGATCACGCAGCTGAGCGCGAGCATGAAGTTGCCGGGACTGGTGGTGAACAGCAGCCCGACATAGTCGGGCGCGAGCACGGAAAGCGCCCCCATCACCAGAAGCGGCAGAGAGCCGATGATGGCGGCCGAGGCCTTGGCCTCGCTCGACATCGCCTGCACCTTGTCCTTCATCTTCTTGCGCTGGCGCAGCACGTCGGAGAGCTTCGCCAGCGTCTCGGCCAGATTGCCACCGGTCGTCTGCTGGGTCCCGAGCACGATGGTGAAGTAGCGGAATTCCGGGCTGGGCAGGCGATCGCTCATCCGTTGCAGGGCGTCCGCCATCGGCTGTCCGAGCTTAATCGCCTCGTTGACCAGGCGGAACTCCGGGCCGACCGGTTCCGGCGATTCCTGGCCGACGATGTTCAGGCATTCGCCGACCGTAAGCCCCGAACGCACGCCGCGGACGATGATGTCGATCGCATCGGGAAAGGCGGCGATGAATTTCTTCAAGCGACGCTTGATCCGGAAGTTGAGAAAGAACTTCGGCAAGCCGAGGAATGCGACCAGTCCGATCGCCGGAATAAGGATCGGCGGCGCCTTGAAGAAGAAGGCCAGCACCATGCACAGCGCGCCGACGAGCACGGCGTAGAAGAGGAACTGCTGCGGCGAGATCGAGAGGCCGGCAAAGACCAACTGCTCGCGCAGCCGCGAGCCGCGCCGTTTCTGACGCGCTTCCTCCGCGTGCTTCAGGCGCTCCTGGATCTGCTTCTTGCGCTTGGCGCCGGCGTTCTCGTCCCTGCGGCCGGCGCCGACAATGGCGAGCGCGGGAAGAGGATCGCCGACCACCGCGCTGATGCGGCGTTTCAAGCGCGCCTGTGGTGCCGTGACTGCAGCATAGATGCCGAAGCCCAGCAGCAGCATGGCGATGGCGGAAAGGCCGGCAATTCCGTAGATCAGAAGATTGGGATTGGCGGCAAGGTTAGGCACCGCCGGCCTCCATCGCCTCGGCGAGCTCGCGTTCCTTGCCGAAGTAGCGCACGCGATCCCAGAAACCGGGACGAAGGCCGGTGAAGCGGTGGCGGCCGGTGATGCGGCCTTGCGCGTCCTCGCCGGTGATCTCGTAGATGAAGAGATCCTGCAAGGTAACGACCTCGCCTTCCATGCCCATCACCTCGGAGACATGGGTGATCTTGCGTGAGCCGTCGCGCAGGCGGGCGGCCTGCACGACCACCTGGATCGCGCCGGCGATGTGCTCGCGCACCGTCTTGGCCGGCAGGTTGTAGCCGCCCATGGCGATCATGTTCTCCATACGGGAGACGCATTCGCGTGGGTTGTTGGCGTGGATCGTGCCCATCGAGCCGTCATGGCCGGTATTCATCGCCTGCAAGAGATCGAAGGCCTCCGGACCGCGGACCTCACCAACGATGATCCGCTCGGGACGCATACGCAGACAGTTCCTGACGAGGTCGCGCATGGTGACCTGGCCGACGCCTTCGAGGTTCGGCGGACGGGTCTCCAGCCGCACCACATGCGGCTGCTGCAGCTGCAGTTCGGCCGCGTCCTCGCAGGTGATCACGCGCTCCGTCCGGTCGATATAATTGGTGAGACAGTTCAGAAGCGTGGTCTTCCCAGAGCCGGTGCCGCCGGAGACGATGGTGTTGATCCGGCAATGACCGATGATCTCGAGCAGCCGGCCGCCGGCCGGCGTGATCGACCCGAACTTCACCAGCTTGTCGAGCGTCAGGCGGTCGCGGCGGAATTTTCGGATGGTGAGCGCCGGCCCGTCGATCGAGAGCGGCGGCGCAATCACGTTGACGCGGGAACCGTCGGCCAAGCGGGCGTCGCAGATCGGGCTCGCTTCATCGACGCGGCGTCCGACCGCCGAGACGATGCGCTGGCAGATGTTCATCAGCTGCTGATTGTCGCGGAACCGGATATCGGTCAGCTCGATCTTGCCGTTGGTCTCGATGTAGACCTTGTCGGCGCCGTTGACCATGATGTCGGCGATGTCGTCGCGCGCCAGCAGCGGCTCCAAGGGACCGAGGCCGAGAACGTCGTTGCAGATCTCCGTGATCACCATCTGCTGCTCGGCAGCAGACAATGTCAGGTTCCGCATATTGATGATTTCGGAGACGATTTCGCTGATCGCGTCGCGGACCGACTTGTGATCGAGCTTGGCGAACTCGCCGAGGTCGACCGTCGCCATCAGGTCGTTGAAGACGTTGAGCTTGATCTCCGCCAAGCGCGAATCGAGCTCGCCGCCACGACCGCCGATGCCGCCGGCCGGCGAACGGGTTGGCGGCGGCGCGGGCGGCGCCGGGATTTCCGCGACCGCCGGTGCGCGACCGCCGCCGGTCGCAGGGGGATTGTTACGCTTGCCGAACATTCCTGTTCAGGCTCCTCGCTTCATGAAGCCATGGCTTAAAAAACATCTCGGGCTCAAGCTTCGGACCGGAAGCGCCTGCTGTCAACTCGCCTGCTTTTTCGGCTTCTTTTTCAGCCAGCCGAGAAGCGAGTTCTCTCCGCCGCTTGCCGCCGTGGCCCGTGCTGCGGTCGATTGCCGCGCGCCGAGAGTCGTCGCAAGCTGCCGGAAAGTCGCGGCCGCCTTGTGCGACCGCGCGCCTTCTCCGAAAACTTGACCATTATTCGAAAGCTGACCGAAGACCTGGGGCTCGAAGGGCAGCACGCCGACCGGAACCAAGCGCAGCGACTCCTGGAAGTCCTTCACCGACAGCTGGGTCTTTTTGGCGGCATCCACCTTGTTCAGCACCAGCCGCACATTCGCCTGCTCGCCGCGCCGGCTGCGCATCCAGTCGACCAGCATCTTGGCGTCGCGCAGGTTGCTGAGATCAGGCGCCGCCGTGATGACGACTTCGTCCGACAGCACCATCAGATTGGTGGTCCAGTCGGTCCATTGGCGCGGCAAATCGACCACGACGGTGGAAGCCATCTGCCGCGTGATGTCGATTAACCGCTCGACGCCTTCCGAACTCGGCCGATAGAGCTCTTTCAGCGTGCCCTGGGTCGAGATCACGTTCAAATGCTCGTCGTGCTCCATCAGGAAGCGCTCGACCAGCGTATGATCCAGGCGCTCGGTGTCCAGCAGGGCGTCGCCCGCCGACTGCTTCGGGTCGAGATTGAGCGACAGTGCGGCGGTCCCGAAGTTGAGATCGAGATCGACCAGGATCGTCTCGTCCTTGGCGATATCGGCGAGGGTCCAGGCGGTGTTGCAGGCGACGGTCGTGCTGCCGACGCCGCCCCGCGCACCGATGAAGGAAATCAGTCGGCCCTGCTCCTTCTGCGATGGATCGCGGATCGCTTCCACCACCGCCTCGACGATCTCCTGGGTGGAGACCGGGCCGACCAGATATTCGGCGACGCCCTGGCTGACCAGGCGGCGGTAAACCTGCACATCGTTGATCGAGCCGATGACGATCACCTTTCGGCCGGGCTCGACCACCTCTGCCATCTGCTCGAGATTCTTCAGCAGCTGGTCGATGCCGCTCGGGTCCTCGACGATGATCACGCGTGGGCTCGGATTGTCGGCGTAGTGCTTCACCGCCCGGGGCAGGCCGCCGAACAGGATGGCGAGCTTGACCTTCGAGAACTCGCGTTCCGCACGAAGCCCCTCAAGCGCCGCTTCGGTCTCCCGGCTCAGCGGAAACGCTTCGATGTTGAAGCGATGGATCACGCGGCCACTCCTATTCCGTTATTGGCCAGATGTCGTCGAGGTCGGCGAGGCCTCGATCGGGCTGGCAATGACTTGTCCGGTCGCATATTTCGTGACGACGTCATAGCTGCGCTGACCCCAACGCCCCGACGGCGGCTGCATCCGCTCAAGATCGAGCGGATTGACCGCCATCAGCGCCGCATTCCGCTCCGTGGCACAGCCGAGATTGCCCCAGTTCTGATTGTAGAAATTGATCTCCATATACTCGTTCGTCATGCCGCAGTCGGGGACCTGGGCGACATAAATCGGGAACATGACGGTGGCGCGATGGGCAGCGCCTGAGCTCCATTCCGGATGCAGCGTCACGTTGACCGCTGAGGCCGGGATGCCCTGCGCGCCAAGCGCGTCTCGGATATGACTGGCAAAGGCGATTGCGGCCGGATCGGTCGACGAGGTTGCGCCGACGGCGATGCCGACCGGGCCGGCATTGCGATCGCGGAAGTCCTTGGCGAACTCGTTGATTCGCGGGCGATCCTCGTTCTGAACCGCGCCGTTTGCCGCAGGATCGACGAAGAGCACAGCGGTCTGCTGAATAACATCCGCGCCGAACTTCACATGCGTATCATAGGATTCGAGGTCCGGCGCGTTGCATGCACCCAACGTCGCCGCCAGGAGCAGCGCGGATGGGATCAGCAGTCGTGAAGCCGCCATCTTCGTCTCCATCACTGAATGATATAACCGATCGGCCCCTGCAAGGCAGGAGCATTGTGACCGGTCGGCACAGGCTGCTTGACGTAGATATTCTGCAGATGGCCGAGGAAGTAGTTGTCGAGATCGCTGGCCGGCGCAAACCCGTCGGTCGGCACCGCCAGCAGTTTCGGCTGTACCGGCTTCACCAGCAATGTCGTCACGGTAATGACCAGTTCGGTCTCGTTGTGCAGGAAGGCGTTCGAGCGGAACAGCTGGCCGAGGATCGGAACATCCATCGCGCCCGGAATTCCGCTCAGACCGCTCGTGATATCGTTGGACAGCAGGCCGCCCAGCATGATGCTGCCGCCGCTCGGCAACTCGACCACGGCATTCGCGCGCCGCACCTTGAGGCCGAGGACCGGATCGCAACCTGAGCAGAGGCTCACACTGTTGGTTGAGTCGCGCGCACTGACTTCGGTGCCGATCTTGAGGCTGATTCGACCCGAATCCAGAACCACCGGCAGGAATGAAAGCGCCACGCCAAACGGCTTAAACTCGACCGTAATCGTATTGGCGTCCTGCGAGACTGGGATCGGCGTCTCGCCGCCGACCAGGATATTCGCGACTTCGCCCGAGACGGTGACCAGGTTGGGCTCAGCCAGGTTCTTTGCGAGATTCTGCTGTTCCAGCATGCTGAGCGTGGCGTTCAGCGATCCGATCGGACCGAGATTCGTCGCCGAACCTCCGATCGTGGCCGGCGCAGGAAGCGCCGTCGAGCCCGGAAGGAAGAAATTCAGCGCACCGTCGCCGACCGAAACATCGCTGAGGTTCCAATTGACGCCGAGCTTCTTCAATGCGGTCTTGCTGACCTCGGAGACGCGCACCCGCAGCATGACCTGCTGCTCATTGGCTATCCGCAGCATATTGACGATCTTCGCGTCATCATCGACGAAGCGCCGCGCGACCTCGCTGGCCCGCTGAACCACGCCCTCGGAACTCACCGAGCCGGAGAGCACGATGGCGTTGCCCGCGCCGGTCACCTCGATCGGCTCACCCGGCAAAAGACTGGCCAGGACCTGCTTCACGGAATCCGTGTCGGCATGGACGTTGATTTCGAAGCGCTCGATGATCTTTCCTTCGGCATCGAGCAGGAAGACATTGGTGTCGCCGATGGTCTTGCCGACCAGAAAGAGCTGGGTGGGCGAGCGGACGACGACGTCGGCGATGGCCGGGCTGCCGACAATCACGTCGCGCACCGCGCTCGGAAGCCGGAGTTCCAACGTCTTGTTGAGGGTGAGCTGGACTACCTCGTTCGGCGTGCCAGCCAGCGATTTCACCAGATCCTGGAATGCACCAGGCGCCGCTTCCCCAGAAGGCGATGTCACGACATTCTGCGCGAGAGCCGGCGAGCCACCGGGTGTCACGCCCGGAATCGCAGCGGCGACCGCGAGGACGACAGCGACGAAAATTTGCTTATGCATGTTATTGACCGAACTTCTGGACGGCGACGGTGCCACCCCGATTGATTTTGACTTCGGTCCGGCGCTTGGCCCGCTCCTTCGCCATCTTGATCGCTGACGGCGCATCCGCCGGCAGGTTCGCCTCGTCTTCTTCGAGGTCGAGCGCGACGAGCGATGCCAAGGCCCGCGACGCGCGTATGTCCATGGTGAAGGTCTGGTTCTTATCGTTGTCGTTCAAGCCCGCCACCATGCTGCGCAGGGCGATCGTCAACTCGCCGGTCTGCTGGGCGACTCGCAGACGCTCGGCTTGTTCCGGCGTCACCTCGAGAGTGACCAGGTTGCCAGGCTCCGCCACACCTGCCTTCGGATCGTGCGAAAGCTTCTGGTTGATGGCGACGACCCGGACGTTGCGCATGATCGTTTCAGTGCTGTAGCGCAGAACGACGTCCTTCCAGCCGACGATGCCGACCAGATCGCGGACGGAAACGTTCATGAGGATGTCCACCTTGTCGTTCGGCAGCACCAAGCCGGCGACGCCTTGCTCCGGCGTAACGCTCAGAGTTACGGCTCGCATGCCGGGCTGCAGATTGGCGGCGGTGACGCTGCTGTCGCCCTGCTTGATGACCATCGACGGGGTCATCGGCTCCCCGAGCATGATCGCGCGCCGGGCGATGCGATCGACGAAATCCTTGGCCGGATCAGCGCCGGCCGGCTGGTTCTCCACCTGCGCCGGCTGGACGACGAAGCGCTCGTCGATCAGAGTTTCCGGCCAGGGCTCCCAGCGCAAGTCATCGGCGGTAAGCACGGCGCCCGGCAGGATGTCCCGCGCCGCCACCAGCACGTTGCGGGTGCCGGTCTGGACGGCGGCAGTCGTCGTCTGCTGCGGTGTCTGGGAGGCCAGGAATTGGCTCACCAGATAGGCGGCAATAGCCGCTGTCCCCAGAGCAAGGACGATCAAGACGATAACGATTGGCCGCATAGTCAATCCCCTCCATGCATGGCCCAAGGCGACGCCCCGAATCACCCCCGATCCGAGCCACGCTGCCCACAGTATCGCGGATTGTTAGCAAATAAGCTAGGGGCTTGGTTGCAATTCAGTATCCCAAATCAACGGCCTAGCCCCCGTTGTTCGCGCGAGTTAACCAAATTTCGGTAGTGGTTCTCGGAAGTCGAGGCCGACTGCGGATGACAAGAGGCGGCCACGGCTTCGGGCGTTAACCCTTTGGGCCGGCGGGGGATTTCGCATAGGAAATCGAGCTTAGCCAGCACCGCAACCGGAGAAAAAACAGACCGCCTGACTGTGTCGGACCCAGTAATCCAGCCCGCCGATTGCGATCGCCGCACCATAGCGCGCCTTCGCCTTCAGCGGGTTGCGCCGCGCCGCCTCGGCGTTCGGGTCGCCTGGGGGAAGCTGAGGCTGGCCCGTCGCCGCGTGGATCAGCAGCGCCGCCACCGCGAGCACACCGCCGGCAAGGGAAACCACCAGAAAGAAGCGGAGGAGCTCGAGATTGAGCCCGATCCAGAGGGCGACCGCGGCCCCCATCTTGCCGTCGCCTGCACCCCAGAGGTTGATGGTGAACAGGAGATAACCGACGGCGAGCACCAGCAGACCGGCAGCCGAGGACCATCCCACGGCGCTCCAGCCTGCGCCGCTGGCCCAGGCCCAGGCGAAATAGCCCAGGGCGACGGAGATGTTGAGCCAATTCGGAAGCGACCAAGCGGCAAGGTCGCGGACTGCGGCGAAGATCATCGCCAGCAGGAACCCGAACTCCAGGACGACCACAAGATCGAACGTCATCGCGTGCAGTCTGGGCACCCGCGGCAAAGGCTTAGGGAAGGCAAAAAATTGTTCCTCAGCCAAGGCTTACCGGGGACAGATGGCGTGGGCCTTCCGGCCGCCCCCCTCAATTGCCGGCAGCCCTGACCATGGCGTTGCTCACGACGTTGTACATGAGCGTAACGCTGTTCGAGGTGAGTGTTAGGGCACCGACAATGAAGATGCTGATGAGCGATGCAATCAGCGCGTATTCGATCGCCGTTGCACCCGTCTCGGCGCGGCCAAATCCCTGGCGCACGGGCTTGACCGCGCCGAGAAGCGTGTCGGCCACGCTGGTATCAGTTGGCCGCCGTGGTCAGCTCGCTGGAAACCTTGTTGAAGACGAGCTTCAGGCTGTTGCCGGTCAGGTTGAGGGCGGCGATGATGACAACCGCGATCAAGGCCGCGATCAGGCCGTATTCGATCGCGGTGGCGCCGAGATCGGACTTCAGGAATTTGCGGAGCTTCGACATTGACGTCTCTTCCTCTGTTCGCCGCTGAAAGAGCATGCAGCTGAGAGAGCATGCAGAAACCGCACGGCGGAGCCCGGCGATTCTGGCCCCCACCAGCGGAAGATTATCCGCACAATAGATACCGTTTTTAACAAAGCCCCGCAAGCCAGCAGCTTCGGAGCGAGCGCGACGCCCTGTCCACAACGTGCGCGCGATCACACGCGGGCCTGCGGTTGGCCCCAGAGCAGCCGCTGCATGCGCGGCCAGCGGACCACCCGGCCACAGACCCACCAGATCGCAAGGGCACCGGCAATCCCGGCATAGCCGTCAATCGCGTAGTGCCAGCCGAGATGGACCGAGCCGAGCAACATAAGCAGCAGGAAGACGAGGAACAGCCAACCCAACCAACGGCTGTAAGCCCGCGCCAACAGATAGAATCCGCAGGAGGAAGCGACGTGCAGGCTGGGCATTGCGGAGATCGCACCGGCGACGTTGCCGTCCTGGCCGTTGACCAGATAGAAGCGCCACATCTGCTCCTGGATCTCACGCGAGAAATTGACAAACTCGCCGTTCGCCGTGTCGAGATAGTGGAACAGCGGGATGTAGGGATCCAGGAGACCGGTGAGCCGCCCGTAATAGACTGGGCCGCCGGACGCGAAAAGAGTGCCGAGGAAATTTCCCAAGACCGCCCATAGCAAAGTGGTGCAGAGCAGATACTGCATCCGGAGCATGGGATCGCGGCGGTCAAAGGCCTGCCAGAAGCTGACCGCATAGAGGATGAAGAACCAGAGAGCGTAGATGAAGCTCAGGACCGAAGTGGCGCGAGGAACGCCGAGCAACGGCTGGATCCATTCGTACGGGTGGCGGCCGAAGTGCAGGACGCGATCCCAGTCCGCGAAGGTCGGATCCCAGTCGATCGGATGGAGGAACGGCAGCAGGGCCTGGAGGAAGCCGAAATCCCAGCCGAAGACCGGCAACACAAGAAATACGATGACGCAGCCCCAGACCCGGTCGCGACGGAAAGCGTCGTCGCGCAGCCAGCGGAACGCAGCCACGAAGGGCCTTTCCTGGCCCCGGCGAATCGCCGCCACCGCAACGCCAACCGACAAAGGAATGAGCAGGCTCCAGAAGCCGAGCAGCCAGATCAGGCCGACGACCGTGCCGAGCGTGGGCGTGAAGTGCAGTGGACGCCCCAAGATGGCGGGCATGGCCGCGCCGACCAGAAAGTGTACGGCGACCACGGCGATGAGCAGCGCGTGCTCGCGCAAGGAGGCCGTGAACCCTTTGCGGAGCGAAGCCAGCAGAGTTGGGACGGGCCTGGAGCCTCCCTTCATGACCGATTGCGACATGCTCGATTGCTGCTGCCGGGGCCCCGCGCAGAAACAACTGCGTTCCGCCCAGCATAGCCCATATCCGGCCGTTCGGGATGCCCTTGTTTGCACCGGGGTTCGCCCGGCTCGGCGGTTTCGCATCCGCCCGGAAGGTGTTACAAGATCCCTGTCAGGGGGGCCTGGCGGATTTGGGAGAATTTCAGGCGGCATGACCCGGGAGAAGGAACTGATTCTGGTGGTCGACGATTCGCCCACCAACCTCGCCATCCTCAACGTCGTTCTGCGCGAGGTGTACAACGTGGTCACCGCCACCAACGGCCCGGACGCGCTCAATCTCGCCGCGTCCGAAGAGCCGGACCTGATCATCCTCGACATCATGATGCCGGGGATGGACGGCTACGAGATCTGCGACCGGCTGAAGGCCAATCCTTTCACCAAGGATATCCCGGTGATGTTCGTCACCGCGATGGACCAGGAGCGCCAGGAGGCGAAGGGCTTGGCCATGGGCGCGGTGGACTATCTGGCAAAGCCGGTCAGTCCGCCGATCGTGCTGGCGCGGGTGCGCAATCAGCTCGAGCTGAAGAAACAGCGCGACTTCCTGCGCCGGTTGTCCTCGGTGGACGGCCTGACCGGCGTCGCCAACCGCCGCAGCTTCGAAGAGGATTTCGACAAGGAGTGGCGCCGCGCCGCCCGCCATCAGGCGCCGCTGACGCTGCTTCTGGCCGATATCGATCATCTCCGCGCCTACAACGATGCCTACGGTTATCTGGCCGGCGACGATTGCCTGAAGATGGTCGCCCAGGCCATGGCTAAGTCGATGATGCGGCCGGGCGACGTGATCGCGCGCTATGGCGGCGAGGAGTTCGTCGGGCTGATGCCCGACACCGATGCCAAGGGCTCGACCGTGGTGACGGACCGGCTGCTGAACGCGGTGCGCGCGCTCGCGCTGCCGCATGCCCATTCCGACGCCGCGCCGATCGTGACGATCAGCATCGGCGTCGCTTCGTGCTTCCCGCATCGCGACAACGATCGCGCCGGCCTGTTCAAGCTTGCCGGCGATGCGCTCTATGCCGCGAAGACGGCGGGCCGCAACCAGGCCAAGATCATCGAGTTCAAGACGGAGAAGGTGAACGCCTGACGGCGGCTGCCTTGATCCGGGACGCCGGCGGGCGCGTCCCGTCCGCCTTGGCGTCGCCGGCACAAAAAAAGATGGCCTCCGCAAGGAGGCCATCTCACCCCATCAAGGGACCGGCGGCTCGCGCCGCCGAGGATCTATCAGTTGGCCGCCGTGGTCAGCTCGCTGGAAACCTTGTTGAAGACCAGCTTCAGGCTGTTACCGGTCAAGTTCAAGGCGGCGATGATGACAACCGCGATCAGGGCTGCGATCAGACCATATTCGATGGCAGTCGCACCAAGATCGGATTTGAAGAACTTCTTAATGCGCTGGAAGTTGATGCGCTTCATCGGTCTCTCCTCGTAAAGCAGCGACCCGCCCCATGCGGTCTCGCTTTGTCGGTCGCGGGCGTCACTCCCGTCTTTCAGATCGCCTCAGCCCACGTGGCCAGGATAAGCGTCCTTCCTTGGCCCACAAGTAAATCCGGCGACAGTGCCCACATGCAGATGTATTGCTATGCATGAGCATTGATGAATAAATAGTAAAGAAGAATAGCTAAGTTTAATTCAAATGCGGGCCAATATCGGATAAAAAGGCTAAGGTGCTGCTTCAACTCGGATAATACCGAACCGAGGCGCGCTGTAATGGCGGCGGGAATACTCGGAACTTTCGTTCTGAATATCGGGGGGTTTTTCCTAAATGACGCCGCGAAATTGAGCGATCACGAGCCTGCAACCAGCGTTTCCGGACCGCGCTCGACACGCATCGGTTCCTTCGACATTGTTCCGGGGGCCCCGATCCGGTAGCCTCGCCCCGACAAATCAGACGGGGAAGTCGAGTCGACGCTGTTGATGAACCTTGTTGCGCAACAGTCGAGCACCGTTCTGGTGGTGGACGACACCGCCAATACGCTCGAGTTGATTAAGACCGTGCTGGGCGGCGAACACCGCGTCCTGACAGCCTCCGATGCCGCCCTCGGCATGAAGATTGCGCTTCAGGAAGAACCGGATCTGATCCTGCTCGATATCCGCATGCCCGGGGTCGACGGCTATCAGCTCTGCCGACAGCTCAAGGCCGATCCGGTCACCCGCGAGATCCCAGTCGTGTTCGTGACCGCGATGGATGAGGAGCGCGAGGAAGCCAAGGGGCTGGAACTCGGCGCGATCGACTACATCACCAAGCCGCTGAGCGCTCCGATCCTCAAAGCGCGGGTCCGCAACCACATCGATCTGAAACGCCAGCGCGACCAGCTGCGCCGGCTCTCGGCGGTCGATGGCTTGACCGGCCTCGCCAACCGTCGGGCTTTCGGCGAGGCGCTGGAAAAGGAATGGCGCAGCGCCATCCGGCGCAACACATCCATCTCGCTGCTGATGACCGATGTCGATGATTTCAAGCAGTTCAACGATGCCTACGGCCATCTCGCCGGCGACGAAGCGCTGAGACGCGTGGCCAAGGCGCTGAGCAGCGCGGCTCTGCGCCCCGCCGATCTGGTCGCGCGCTACGGCGGCGAGGAGTTCGTGATCCTGCTGCCCGACACCGGCGCCAACGAGGCGGCTCTGGTCGCCGACCGGCTGCTGCTCGCCGTGCGCCGGCTCGCCATTCCCCACGAACATTCGCGCGGCTGGCAGTTCATCTCGTTGAGCGTCGGGCTGGCCTCGGCGCGGCCGACGCGCAATGTCGGCGCCAACGAGCTGCTCGACCTCTCCGACCGCATGCTCTACCAGGCGAAGAACAGCGGCCGGAACCGGGTCGTCACCGCCAACCTCGAGGCGCCCGAAGAGCCCGCGGCCTAGTGGGTCGGCTGCGCCCTAACGCCACGGCCACAGAAGTTCATTTGCCTTTCCCGTGCGCCGCGCTCATATCTGGCGAGGTTTCGGCTGGCTGGACGCTGCTCGTGTCACGTCTCTTTGTAAAATTGGCGCGCTGCCTTGCGCTCCTGGCGTTGCTGGCCGGCTCGGCGGCGCCGGCGGCATTCGCCATGGCATCCGTGGACCCCTCACAAGCACACGCCACGATCAATTGCGACCGGAACGGACATGGCTCGGCGCCCGGCCGTCACCTGCCCGGCGCCGATGCCTGTTGCATGGTCAATGTCTGCGCCATGACATTGGCAATTCCCGCCACGCCATCCGGCGTCGCCGCACCGGCTTTCCTGGGTACGCCGGGCTACAATCCCCGCAATCTGCTCCAGCCGGCGGGCATCACTGCCGCGCCGATCCCTCATCCGCCCAAACCGGTCGCCTGAACCGATAGCGACAAAACCGCACGATCCCGATCCGCGCCCCGACGAGCGCGGATCCTCAGGCATTTGATTGCCGGGCATTTGATTGGATGAGACCCATGAACCAGAATTTTTCGCGACGCCAGTTTCTGGCGTCGACCGCCACCTTGGCCGCGGCCATCGGCTTGGCGGGTCTTCCCGCCCGCGCCGCAACCGCGCCGACGCTTCGCGCCGTCCGGCGCAACATCGAGATCAACGGCAAGGCCGCCTCGGTCTTCGGCCTGATCGGCCCCGACGGCAAGTCCGGTCTCGTTCTCGACGCCGGCCAGCGCTTCAACGTTGTTCTCGCCAACGAGATCGACGAGGCGCTGATCGTCCATTGGCACGGCCAGACGCCAAGCCCCGACCAGGACGGCGTCACCGATACCGGCTACGTGTCCCCGCTCGCGGCCGGCGCGCAGCAGAGCTACGACTTCGCCCCGCGTCCCGGCACACATTGGATGCATTCACATCATGGCTTGCAGGAACAGGCGCTAATGGCCGCACCGCTGATCGTGCGCAGCGACGCGGACAAGCAGCGCGACGCGCAGGAGGTCACGGTCCTGCTGCACGACTTCAGCTTCCGCGACCCGGCGGAGCTGCTCGCCGGCCTGACCAGGGGCTCCGGCGACGCGATGGCCGGCATGGATATGCCCGGCATGGACATGTCCAACGTGCAGGGCATGGACATGAGCCACATGAACCACGGCGCCATGAATATGGGCGGCGGCATGCCGGGCATGGATCTCAACGATGTCGCCTATGACGCCTTCCTCGCCAACGACCGCACGCTCGGCGATCCGGAAGTCGTGCCGGTCGAGCGTTCGGGCCGCGTGCATCTCCGGCTGATCAACGGCGCGACCGCGACTGCCTTCTGGATCGATCTCGGCAGCCTCTCGGGTGACGTGATCGCGGCCGACGGCAATCCGGTGAAACCGGTCCGCACCAGCCGCTTCCCGATGGCCCAAGGCCAGCGCGTCGATCTTCTGATCACCCTGCCCGGGAACGGCGCCTTTCCGATCCTCGCGCAGCGCGAAGGCGATAAGGCACGCACCGGCATCGTTCTCGCGACGCCCGACGCCAAGATCGCGAAGCTCGGCGATGCCACCGATCAACCGGCGGCCGCGATCGACAATTCGCTGGAGGCGCAGCTGGCCGCGGCTTCGCCGCCGGCGGCAAGGCCGGCGGATGTCCGCCATCGCCTGGGCCTCACCGGCAGCATGGCACCCTATCAGTGGTCGTTCGACGGCAAGACCTGGAAGGACCACGTGCCGCTCGCGGTGAAGCAGGGACAGCGGGTGGAGATCGAGCTCGTGAACCGGAGCATGATGGCGCATCCGATGCATCTCCACGGCCATCACTTCCAGGTCACCGCGCTCGACGGCAAGCCTTTGGCCGGCGCGGTGCGCGACACGGTTCTGGTGCCGGTAAACGGATCGGTCACGCTCGCCTTCGACACCGACAACCCCGGCCGCTGGCTGTTCCACTGCCACAACCTCTTTCACATGGCGACCGGCATGATGACCGAAGTCGCCTACGCAAATTCGTGATCGGGAAAGGAGAGCCCAGATGTCGAAGTTTGCTTTTTTGAAAGCGTTGCCGCTGGTCGCGATTGTCAGTCTCGCTGTGCCCGCCGCGGCGCAATCCATCGATGAGCACCACGGGAACCAGCCGACACAGACACTCCCCGCCCCAGCCATCGACGGGATGCCTGGCCTTGGAATGTCCGGTCCCATGGGCCCGATGGGCGGGAACGGTGCGCCGGCGCCGGGAATGGGCAACATGATGCAGATGATGCAAATGATGCAGTCTTCGCAGATGACGCAGATGGCCCAAATGATGCAGATGATGCAGATGATGCAGCAGATGCAGGGCGGCATGCCCGGCGGCGGCACGGGCCTGCAGAGGGTGCCGGGCGGCATGGTGAGTGGCATGGACGTTGCCGGCGGCGACGTCGAGCAATTCATCGCCGGCTACGGCGCCGCTCTGGCGGTCACCGGTGCCCAGCAGCCGCAATGGGATGCCTTCGCCGCAGCGATCCGCACGGGCGCGAGGCAGATTCAGCAGGCGCGAAATGCGGCGGCGTCCGACACCGCGGCGCCGGCGCAACTGGAGCGGCGCGCGGCATTCCTCGCCGCCGAAGCCGCGGCGATGAAGCAGAGCCAGGCGAGCATGGCGGCGCTCTACAACGTCCTCTCGGCGAAGCAGAAGGAAATCGCCGACCGGTTGATGGCCGACCATCTGGCGAGGATGTGACGCCATGGAGACGCAACACGAAACCCACGCGGCGCAGGAGCATCCGGCGCCGTGGTGGCGGAGCCGCGGCGGGCTGGTGCTGGCTGGCTTCCTCATCGTGGCCGGCTACTTCCTCGTCACCGAGCACACCGCGCATCTGCTGGGCGCCTTGCCCTGGCTCCTGCTGCTGGCTTGTCCGCTGATGCATCTCTTCATGCATCATGGCCATGGCGGACATAAGCATGGCGGTGGCGGTTCCGACAGCGGAGACCGGCCATGACCGAACAAGCTCCGGCCTATGGTCTCTGGTTCCTGGTTCTGCTGAACTCGGCGGTGTTCATCATCTTCGCGTTCAGCTTCTCGCGGCCCGAAACGCCGCGCGACTGGCGTGCCTTCGGCGCGTTCAGCGCCTTCATCGTCGCGCTCTTTACCGAGATGTACGGCGTCCCGCTGACCATCTACCTGATCTCGGGATGGCTGCAGACCCGGTATCCGGGAATCGATCTGCTGTCGCACGATGCCGGCCACCTCTGGCTGACCCTGTTCGGCATCAAGGGCGATCCGCATTTCGGGCCGCTGCACACCCTCTCGGGCCTGTTCATCGGCGGCGGGTTCATCCTGCTCTCCGCCGCCTGGAACGTGCTCTATAAAGCGCAACGCGAGCACCGGCTTGCGACTGCCGGCGTCTATGGCCGGATCCGGCATCCGCAATATTTCGGCTTCATTCTGATCATGCTCGGCTTCCTTATCCAGTGGCCGACCATCCTCACCTTGGCCATGTTTCCGCTGCTGGTCGTGATGTACGTGAAGCTGGCCCGAGCGGAAGAACGGGAGGCCGCCCGGGTCTTCGGCGGGGCATACTTCGCCTACGAGGCTGCAGTCCCGGGCTGGTTTCCCCGTCTCGGCAACCGGTGGAACGGTGTGGGACGGATCTGATGCAGGTGGGCCGCCGCGCACTGGATCGGGACCTGGGCGATTCGATTAAGTGGAATCCCTTAGTGGGGTTTGCCTTCCTTTGCGTGGCTGCCTACTTCATCTTCAGGAAATGGTAGGGCCGGATCGGTAAATTCGTCGCAGGTCCGTTGCCTTGACTTGACCCTGGTCAAGCCGGACGATGCGAAGCGAGAAGCCCCCCAGGAGCCTTGGATGAAGTTGGTCGTCGGGAACGCCTGCCCCCGCCACGAGATCGCGGCAGTCCCTGAGGATTGCGCACAATGCGCGGTCCGCGAAATCGCCGTCTGCACCGCGCTCTCTGGCCCCGAGCTCGAGCGCCTGCGCGATATCGCCGTCAGCAAGATCTTTGAACCGGGCAGCACGCTGTTCGCGGCGGATGAGCCCGCGACCATGGTCGGCACCGTGGTCCAGGGCACCATCAAGTGCTTCAAGCTGCTGCCGGACGGACGGCAGCAGATCGTCGGCTTTCTTTTTCCAGGCGACTTCATCGGCTCGCCGACCCAGGAGACGACCCACGGTTTCGCCGAGGCGCTGACTCGCGTCGAGCTCTGCCTCTTCCCGTCCCCGGCAATCCAGCGGCTGATCCGCGAGATGCCCAACCTCGAGCGCCGGCTGCTGACGCTCGCCAGCGACGATCTCGACCTTGCGCAGGAATGGATGCTGCTGCTCGGCCGCAAGACCGCGCAGGAGCGCCTCGCCACCTTCCTGCTGCTCCTGGCGCAGAAGGCCAAGGCGCGCGGCATCGCCGACGGCCCCATTGACCTGCCGATGAACCGCAGCGAAATCGCCGACTATCTCGGCCTCTCGCTCGAAACCGTTTCGCGGCAATTCTCCAAGCTGAAATCCTCCGGCCATATCCGGATCGAGCACAACAACGAGGTCACGATCCGCAACCTCGATGGATTGACCGAAATCGCCGAAGGAACGGCATGAACAAGCCTGGCGTCTCCGCCGCCGATCAGGAGCTCGTCGAGATCGCGACGGATCTGATCAAGACCCGCTATCTCGAGAACCGCCACCACATCGCGGCCGCCGTTCGCGGCAAGAGCGGCAAGGTCTATACCGGCATCCATCTCGACACCTATGTCGGTCGCGCTTCGGTCTGCGCCGAGGCGGTGGCGCTCGGCCGGGCGATGAGCGAAGGCGAGAAGGAGATCGATTCCATCGTCTCGGTGCGCCATCCGCGGCCGCGCGAGCAGCATCGCGAGCCGCAGCTCGTGTCGCCCTGCGGCATCTGCCGCGAGATGCTGAATGACTTCGCCCCTGGTGCCGCCGTTCTGCTCGACGGCGGCGAAGGCCTCCACCGCCGCCCGGTCGAGGCGCTGCTGCCCGAAAAATACCGCCGGAAGCCCTGAGACCAAGGCTGAGTTTTCCTCGTGGTCGCCGGAGTTGCATCCTGGCGGGCGATATGCGGGAATCCCTCGGAATTGCTGATGAGGATCCTGCCATGAACGTCCAGACACCCGCCGCCCAGAAACCTGGCATCAGCGCCGAGGAATGGCGCCTGCGCGTCGATCTCGCCGGCTGCTACCGGATCTTCGATCATCTCGGCTGGAGCGAGACGATCATGAACCACATCACTGTTCGCGTGCCGGGGCCGGAGCATCATTTCTTGATCAACCCCTATGGCCTCACCTATGACGAAGTTACCGCCTCGAACCTGGTGAAGATCGATCTCCAGGGCAAGATCGTCGGTCATTCCGACTGGCCGGTAAACCCGGCGGGATTCGTCATCCACAGCGCCGTCCATGCCGGCCGCGAGGATGCGATCTGCATCGCCCATACCCATACGACCGAGGCGCAGGCGGTCTCGATGAAGGCGAATGGCCTTAACCTCAACTCGATCTACGCGTCGCAATTCGTCGGACGCATCGGCTATCACGACTTCGAGGGGCTCTCGCTCTACGAAGGCGAGAAAGAGCGCATCCTCGCCAACCTGGGCGCGAAGAACACCGTCCTCATCATGCGCAATCACGGCGTCCTGACGGTCGGACGCAGCATCGGCGAAGCGTTCTGGAACATGTGGCGCTTTCAGCGCGCGGCCGAAGTCCAGATCACGGCGGAAGCCATGACCGGGCCGGACAACATCGTCTCCGAGGAGGTCCGGAAGCGCTGCCAGAAAGACGCCGACAATTTCGGGCCGAACAGCGTCAGCGAGAACATCTTCCGCGCCATGCTGCGCAAGGTCCACCGCATCGACCCGAGCTTCGAAAGCTGAGGCTTTTCGGAGCGCTCTTGGCTGTGGCATTCCGCGGGAATCCGGCTATGTTCCTGGCGCCATGACTCAGGCTTTCACATCGCAGACACTGGCGCGATCCAGCGCCCACCCGCAGGACGGGCATGACCGCGCCGTCGGTATCTGGCTGCTGGTCTGCGCCGCCATGATCTTCGTGATGGTGCTCCTCGGCGGGATTACCCGGCTCTCCGGTAGCGGGCTTTCCATCATGGAATGGAAGCCGCTGATGGGCGCCCTGCCGCCGATGAGCACGGCCGAATGGGAGCGCGTCTTCGCGCTCTACCGCGAGATCTCCCAGTACAAGAACGTCAACCACGGAATGACCCTCGCCGAGTTCCAGGGCATCTTCTGGTGGGAATGGAGCCATCGGCTCTGGGGCCGCCTTATCGGACTCGTCTTCTTCCTGCCGTTCCTCTGGTTCCTGGTGCGGGGCTACTTGCGCAAAGCATGGGTGCCGAAGCTGGGCGCGATCTTCCTGCTCGGCGCGCTGCAGGGCGGCATCGGGTGGTACATGGTGGCGAGCGGCTTCGAGGATCGCGATTCCGTCAGCCAATACCGACTGGTGCTGCATCTCGGCATGGCGCTCGTCATCTATGCGCTGATCCTCTGGGCGGCGCTGGATCTGCTGCAACCGCGGGCGAGCGGCGGCAGCGCCGTCGCGACGGCGCGCACCCTGCGCCATCACGCGATCCTGCTGCTGATCTTGGTCTCGCTGGAACTCTGCCTCGGCGGATTGGTGGCCGGACTGCACGGCGGTCTCATCTATACCGACTTCCCGCTGATGAACGGCGATCTCGTCGCGCCGGATGTCTTTGCGCTGTCGCCCTGGTGGGCGAACATCACCGAGAATCCCGGCGGCGCGCAATTCCTGCACCGCATCGGCGCGCTGCTGGTGACCGTGACGCTCCTCAGCCTGGTCTGGCGCGCCTGGCGCTGCGACATACCGGATCTTATGCGCGGCCGCATGGGGCTGCTGTTGCTGGCGCTGATCCTGCAGGTCGGGCTCGGCATCAGCACCTTGATCCTGGTGGTGCCGCTGCCGCTGGCGGTGGCGCATCAGGGCGGCGCCGTCATCCTGCTGAGCGCGACGCTCTACGTCCTGCATGGATTGAAGCGTACAGGAGCCGCGTCGTGAGCGAAGCACCGTCGGTCGAGCGGATTCCGGTCTCGGTCATCACCGGCTTTCTCGGCTCCGGCAAGACCACGCTCCTGAAGCATCTGCTGCCGCAGCCGGCCATGGCCGATACCGCCGTCGTCATCAACGAGTTCGGGGAGGTCGGGCTCGATCATCTCTTGGTCGAGACTTCGAGCGACGACACGGTGCTGCTTTCCAGCGGCTGCCTCTGCTGCACGATCCGCGGCGATCTGGTCGAGACCTTGCGGAGCCTGTTCCTGCGTCGCCGCAAGGGCTCGATCCCGACGTTCAAGCGCGTGGTCATCGAGACGACGGGCCTCGCCGATCCGGCACCCGTGCTTCATACGCTGATGCAGGACCCCCTGGTCTCCGAATGCTATCGGCTGGACGGGGTGATCACGACGGTCGATGCGGTCAACGGCATGGACCAGCTCGACCGGCAGATGGAATCGGTGAAACAGGCGGCTGTCGCCGACCGTCTGCTGCTGACCAAGAGCGATCTCGCCGAGAAACCGACGGTCGATGCGCTGACAGAACGTCTCCGGAAGCTCAATCCTGCGGCGCCGATCCACCCTGTTCGCAATGGCCGGATCGATGCCGCCGAGCTTCTCAATGCCGGGCTTTACAATCCGGAGACCAAGAGTCTCGATGTCCGCCGCTGGCTGAAAGCCGAAACCTATTCGGACCATCATCATGGCCACGACCACGAACATGACCACCACGGCCAGAATCCTCATGACGTCAATCGCCACGATTCGCGCATTGCGGCCTTTGCGCTCGATTGGGACAAGCCGCTGGACTGGACGGTCTTCGTCGAATGGATCGAGATGCTGATCACCGGCCATGGCGAGAATCTGCTGCGCATTAAAGGCATCCTGAACGTTGCCGGCGAGGATTCGCCGATCGCGATCCATGGCGTGCAGCACCTCTTCCATCCGCCGATCGCCCTGCCCGCCTGGCCGGACGGCGACCGCCATTCCCGCATCGTGTTCATCACGCGGGACATCGCGCAGGAGACGATCGAGACTTCGTTCCGCAGCTTCTTCGCGCCAAAAGCCGGCTGAGCCAGACCATCCGCAAAGGGGGTTTCAAAACCACCGGCGGCGGGCTACCGTTTCGCTTGGCCCCCGCACGCGAACGCAGTGAGAACGACGCGGCGGCGACCGATCGAACTCATTGGACGGGGAGAGGGAAAATGACTCGTTTCACCAGGCTCGCGCTCATGACCGCCGCAGGCATCGCGGCCGGCGCCGCATTCGCACAGCCCTACGATGCACAGGCCGATATGCTGCAGAAGGTCGGCGCGGGCGAAGGCGAGGTCGCGATCGTGGCCTGGCCGGGCTATATCGAGCGCGGCGAAAGCGACAAAGCCTATGACTGGGTCACCAATTTCGAGAAGCAGACCGGCTGCAAGGTCACGGTCAAGATCGCAGCCAGCTCCGACGAAATGGTCTCGCTGATGAATGCCGGCGGCTATGACCTGCTGACGGCGTCCGGCGACGCCACCATGCGCCTCATTCGCGGCGGCACGGTGCAGGAGATCAACACCGCGTTGATCCCGAGCTACTCGACCATCGACCCGCGGCTGCAGAATGCGCCGTGGCACACGGTCGACGGCAAGCATTACGGCGCTTCGTACCAGTGGGGCCCGAACATCCTGATGTACAACACCGCGGCCTTCAAGGAGGCGCCGAAGTCCTGGGATGTCGTCTTCAAAGAGATGACGCTGGCCGACGGCAAGTCCAACAAGGGCCGGGTCGAGGCCTATGGCGGTCCGATCTATATCGCCGACGCGGCGCTTTACCTGATGAAGCACAATCCGGATCTCGGCATCACCGACCCCTACTATCTCGATGAGAAGCAGTTTGCGGCGGCGGTCGATCTCCTGAAGGGACAGCGGCAACTGGTCGCCAAATACTGGACCGATTACACGGCGCAGATGGACGAGTTCAAGAACGAGGGCATCGTCGCCTCGACCTCCTGGCCGCTGCAGGTCAACCTGCTCTCCAGCGAGAAGGACGCCAAGATCAAGGTCGCCGGCGTGGTTCCCGAAGAGGGTGCGACCGGATGGTCGGATACAACCATGATGGCGGCCAGCGCCCCGCATCCGAATTGCGCTTATATGTGGCTGGAGCATTCGATCGCGCCAAAGACGCAGGCGGATGTCGCCGCCTGGTTCGGCAGCGTCCCGGCGGTGCCGGCGGCCTGCAAGGGCCAGGAGCTGCTCGGCGACGAGGGTTGCAAGAACAACGGCGCG
>Ga0209257_1000943_pt1 | contig 40171 bp, 44 predicted proteins | sample AraplaCvi_mCL_r2_FD_184277 | JGI IMG/M metagenome (GOLD analysis project Ga0209257, IMG submission 184277) | Arabidopsis root microbial communities from North Carolina, USA - plate scrape MF_Cvi_mCL_r2 (SPAdes) (version 2) | ecosystem: Host-associated > Plants > Roots > Endosphere | place: USA...
CGAGCACGTTCTGCACCTTCAGGTCCTTGTCGAACTGGAACAGGCCTTCATAGAAGGTCTTGGTCACGGCCGTGGTGATGGTGGTGTTGGTGTTGTACGGGTCCAGCGTTTCCGGCTGGTAGCCGATCGACAGCACCACGTCTTTCGCGGCCAGTGCCGTGCCCGATGCGGCCAACGCGGCCAGGCCCAGCAATGCCGATGCCCATCGCAGAGAGGAAGAAGATTGCTTCATGGAAAAAGAACTCCAGTCGGTTCGAGGAAAAAAGCAGGAGGGCCTGCGGGTTGAAAAATCAGAAAGCGCCGCCGATGGCGTGCCGTGCAACGAAGTGGCCTGGCGCGACCTGCACAAGCGGCGGCACCTCGGGCTCGTCGCCCACCGCGCGGATGGGGCTGGGAATCTCGCCTTCGAGCAGCGCGCGCGGCTTGTGGCGGCGCGACGGGTCGGCCACCGGCACCGCGGCCATCAGCTTGCGCGTGTAGGCGTGTTGCGGCGCCTCGAAGACGGCGCGGCGCGGGCCGATCTCGACGATCTGGCCCAGGTACATCACGGCCACGCGGTGGCTGATGCGCTCCACCACCGCCATGTCGTGAGAGATGAAAAGGAAGGCCACGCCCAGTTCGCGTTGCAGGTCGAGCATCAGGTTGACGATCTGCGCCTGGATCGACACGTCCAGCGCCGACACGGATTCGTCGGCCACCACCACCTTGGGGTTGAGCGCGAGCGCGCGTGCAATCGCAATGCGCTGGCGCTGGCCGCCCGAGAACTCATGCGGGTAGCGTTGCGCCACCTCGGGCGGCAGGCCCACCTTCTGCAGCAGCCAATCGACCCGCTGCTGCGCCTCGGCGCCCTTGGCGATGCCATGGATCAGCAGCGGCTCCATGATCGAGAAGCCCACCGTCACGCGCGGGTCGAGCGAAGCGAACGGGTCCTGGAAGATGAACTGGATGTTGCGGCGCAGCGCCTGCAACTCGCGCGTGGGCAGTTCGCGGATGTTCTTGCCACCGAACTCGATGGCGCCGCTCTGGCTTTCGACCAGGCGCAGCAGCGAGCGGCCGGTGGTCGACTTGCCGCAGCCCGATTCGCCGACCAGCGCCAGCGTCTCGCCGGGGTACAGGTCGAAGCTGATCTTCTCCACCGCATGCACTCGGCGCTTCACGCGGCCGAAGATGCCGCTGCGCACGTCGAAGCGCGTGACGAGGTCGCGCACGCGCAGGATGGGGCCGGCGTCTTCGCGCACGGTGTCCTGCGGCGTGGTCTGCGTGCACGGCACGGTGTCGGCGCCGGCCTCGGTGCGCAGCAGTTCGAACTTGGCCGGCAGGTCGGTGCCCTGCATCGCGCCGAGCTTGGGCACCGCCGACAGCAGCGCTTTGGTGTAGGGGTGCTGCGGCGCTGCGAACACGGTGTCGGAACTGCCGGCTTCCACCTTGTCGCCGCGGTACATCACGAGCACGCGGTCGGCAATCTCGGCCACCACGCCCATGTCGTGCGTGATGAAGAGCACGCCCATGCGCATCTCCTTCTGCAGTTCGCGGATGAGCTGCAGGATCTGCGCCTGGATCGTCACGTCGAGCGCGGTGGTGGGCTCGTCGGCAATCAGCAGCTGCGGCTTGCACGACAGCGCCATCGCGATCATCACGCGCTGGCGCATGCCGCCCGACAGCTGGTGCGGAAAACGGTCGAGCACATTGCGCGCTTCAGGAATGCGCACCAGCTCCAGCATGCGCAAGGCTTCCGCGCGCGCGGCAGAGTCGCTCTTGCCCTGGTGGATGCGGATGGCCTCGGCGATCTGATCGCCGGCCGTGAACACCGGGTTCAGCGATGTCATCGGCTCCTGGAAGATCATCGCGATGTCCGCGCCGCGGATGTTGCGCATCGTGGTGTCGCGTGCCTGTGCGAGATCGAGCACTTCGCCGTTGCGGCGGCGGAAGGTCATGCGCCCATCGAGGATGCGCCCGCCGCCATGCTCCACGAGCCGCATCAGCGCGAGCGAGGTGACCGACTTGCCCGAGCCCGATTCGCCCACCACCGCGAGCGTTTCTCCGTGGTCGACGTGGAAGGACAGCTTCTTGACAGCATCGACCGTGCGCTCGGAGGTCGAGAAGCGAACGGTGAGGTCGTCGACGGCGAGAACGCGGCCGTCCGGCAGGGCAATGGCAGGGGTGGACATGGGAGTGCGAAGAAAATGGGGCCTGCGGCGTCAGGCGAAGATGGCCGTCTTCGGCGCTTCGTCGCCGCGCGCGTGGCCTCGGTACATGCCTTCGGTGTTGAAGGCCAGGCTCAGGTTGCCGTGGCGGTCGACGGCGATCAGCCCGCCCGTGCCGCCGATGGCGGGCAGCGATTGCCGCACCACCGCGTGCGTGGCCGCTTCGAGCGTGGCACCGCCGTAGGCCATGCGGGCGCATACGTCGTAGGCAGCCGCGACGCGGATGAACATTTCACCGCTGCCGGTGCACGACACGGCGGCCGTGCGGTCATCGGCATAGGTGCCGGCGCCGATGAGCGGCGAATCGCCGATGCGGCCGACGCGCTTGTTGGTCATGCCGCCGGTGGAAGTGGCGGCGGCCAGATGGCCGTGCATGTCGAGTGCGACCGCGCCGACGGTGCCGAGCTTCTTGTCTTCGTCCAGCGGCGGTTTGGTCATGGCGGCGCCCTCGTGGTCGGTGACCACGCGGCCGGTGTCGCGCACGCGGTACAGCTGCTGGCGGCGCGCGTCGGTCGAGAAGAAGAAGGGCTCGACCATCTCCAGGCCGCGGTCGCGCGCGAAGGCCTCGGCGCCCGCGCCGGCCAGCAGCACGTGGGCTCCGTCCTCGAGCACGGCGCGCGCGGCGCGCACCGGTCGGCGCACGTGGCTCACGCCGGCAATGGCGCCGGCAGCGAGCGTGGCGCCGTCCATCACGGCCGCGTCGAGCTCGTGCGTTTCGTCGTGCGTGAACACCGCGCCGTAGCCGGCATTGAAGAGCGGGCAGTCTTCGAGCATCTCGACCGCGAGGCAGGTGGCGTCGAGTGCGGACATGCCCTTGAGCAGCGCGGCCTGCGCGGCACGCACGATGGTCTGCAGGGCGTCGTGATAGGCCTGCGCCTGGGCGGCGTCGGTCGTGGCCGCGCTGATGGTGCCGGCGCCGCCGTGGATGGCGATGACGGGTGTGACGTTCTTCATCGGGAAGCTTTCTTCTTTTTCTTGCCGGCGTCGGAAGCGACGGCGGCAGGCACGGACGGCATGGAGACCTCGCCGCGCACATGGCCCTGGCCCAGTCCGCCGTGCAGCCACGGGCGCACCGCCTGCAGGATGCGGCCGGCCGATTGCGCCGCGCCCGGCGCGCGCAGGGCGACCGCGCTGGTCAACGCTTCGATCAGTGCGAGCACGCTGGTTTCGCAGTTGGGGCGGTAGCTGGTTTCGGTCTGGCAATACAGCACCACGTCGGCCAGCGGCGCGAGCGGCGAGCTGGGGCGGTCGGTCAGCGCGAGCACCGCGCAGCCCTGGCCGCGCGCGATCTGTGCCAGCGCCACCGTGTCGGTGAGGTAGCGTGGAAAGGTCAGGCCGATGAACAGGTCCTGCGAGCCCGCGTGCATCAGTGTGCGCGCCGCGTGGGTGATGCCGCTCACGCTGGAGAGCATGCGCACGTCGCTGCACGAACCATCGAGGCCGTGTTGCAGCAGCCCCGCGAGCCAGGCGCTGGCACCGAAGCCGCCGATGTAGATCGAGCGCGCCTTCAGGATGCGCTGCACCGCGGCCTCGCAAGCCGCGTAGTCCAGCGACTGGCGCGTGGCCTCGATGTTGCGGCGGCTTTCGTCGAGCGCCGTGGCGAACACCTCGGCGACCGTGGTCGGGCGCTCCAGGTTGCCGCGCAGCCGTTCGACCGGCGCCACCAGCGACTCGAAGCCGCGCACGAGTTCGGCGCGGAAGGTGGCGTAGCCGTCGAAGTCCAGCGCCCGCGCGAACCGGTTGGCCGTGGCGACCGACACGCCCGCCGCGGTGGCCAGCTCGTCGATGGGCAGCGTCGCAACCTGCAGCGGGTGCTCGAGCACGAAGTCGGCCACCTGCCGATGCGAACGCGTCAGCCGCGGCAGCGCCTGCGCGATGCGCTGGGCCACTGTGGTGCCTGGGGTGTCGACGTTGGTGCTCATGGGGCGGGCGATGCACCTGGAAGGGTGCGGACGATGAAAATGAATTTACAAATATATGACAGATAAGAAAATTTTCTGTCATTTCCGATCGTAGACGCAAATACCGGGCCAGAAGGGAGGGGGCATTTGAGGGTTTGCCCGGGGTGGACAAGCCAGGCGGGCGGGTCTCGAAAACTCAGGAGCCTGACCCCCTTGCGCGCCAAGGTCATGCGGCGGCTTGACCCTGCCATGGTGTGAAGGCTGAGACTTTTGCGTTTTGGTTCGAAGGAGAACTTCATGGGACATCCCACGGCGCCGACTGCTGCGGCGCGCCTATCCCTTGCCGACGTGGTTGCCCGCTCTGGTGCGTCCGCGCAATTGCTGCACGACTGCGAATCGCTCGGGCTGCTCGACGGCACCGGCGCGGACGGCCGTCTCTACGACGAGCAAACTGTGCCAACGCTGCGGTTCGTACGACGGGCGCACACGCTGGGTTTCGACACAGCGGAAGTCGTCGAGCTGCATGCGCTGTGGCAAGACGGGCGCCGCGCGAGTTTCGATGTGAAGCGCGTCGCGCTCGAACGGGCCGAGGAGCTGGCCCAGCGGATCGAAGAGCTCGCGCACATGAAGCGCCTGCTGGAGCGCCTGGCCCACTGCTGCGAAGGTGACGAGCGTCCCGAGTGCCCCATCCTGGAAGAGCTGGCCGGGCTAGAAGGATTTGCCGGCTGTGAGGCGCGGCATGGGTGACGCCGGCGCGGGCACGCCGCGCCGGCCTTCAAACGCTTCCGAAGCGCAAGCGCCTCAACCCGGAATGTTCGGCTCGACCAGTTGGGCCAGCGCGATCAGCGATTCCTGCCAGCCCAGGTAGCACATCTCGGCGGGAATCACGTCGGGGATGCCTTCCTGCACGACGGACATGTCCGTGCCGCATGACACCGCGGTCAGGGTCACGGTGGTCTTCATCGTGCCTGGAAGATGGGGATCGTCGAAGCTGGCGTCGTAGGTAATGCGCTGGCCGGGAACGAGTTCCAGGTACTTGCCGCCGAACGAGTGGCTGTGGCCGGTGCCGAAGTTGGTGAAGGACATGCGCCAGGCGCCGCCCACCACGGGCTCCATGGTGTGGACCTTGCCGGTGAATCCGAAGGGCGGCAGCCAGCGCTCGAACGCGCTGGCCTCCACGAAGGCACGGTAGAGCCGGTCGGGGGAGGTGCGCAGGACGCGGTGCAGACGAACAGTGTTGGTAGCCATGGTTGCTTTCTCCTGAAGAACAGAGGACGACCCTCTGTGGTTACGTCGGATGAGCCCGCTGCGATTCGACATGCCCGAGGACTAGGAAAAACCCTGGGTCAACGCCTCACGCCTCAATCGATGAACCGTGCGCCACGATTCGTCGTCTTTTGCATGAACACGCTCAACGGATCGTCGGGATAGTCGCCGAAGCGCTCGCGCCGCGCATACCCCGCGCGCGCATAGAACGCGAGCGCCTCTGGCTGGCTCACGCCCGTCTCCAGCCGGAACAGGGTGCAATTGCGCGCCGCGGCTTCGCCTTCGAGAAAGCTCAGCATCTTCGCCGCAACGCCTTGCCCGCGGTTTTGCTGGCGCACATACATGCGCTTGAGTTCGCCGTAGCCGGGGTTCACGACGAGAGCGCCGCAGCCGATGGCCATGCCCGCCTCGTCGCGCGCCACCGCGAACAGCACGTGCGTCGCCGACAGTGCCGCAATGTCGATGCCATGGTGGCTCTCGGGCGGATACAGCGGCTTCTGGTACGCATCAAGATCGTCGATGAGCTGGATGACGTCGGGCTGGTTGGGGCGCTCGAGGGCAATGTTCATGCGGAGGATTTCGTTGGGTCGCCGGATCTTATGGTGTCCCTGAGGCCAAAAGGAAAACCCCGCCGCAGCGGGGTGGGAGAGTCGTTGCCCTGGCAGGCGCGTCAGGGCCGTTAGCGACTGTCCCGGAACCACTTCAGCCGGCGCTCCACCTCGTCAGGCGGAAACTTCCCTTCAGCCGCCAGTTTCCTCAGCGCTCGCTCGTGCGCTCGATACAGCGCGTCCTTCAGGAGTGCCATCTTGCGTTTGCCGCAAGGAGCGCAATCGTAGAAGCCCGGTGGACTCGCCGTGAGCTTCATCTTGGCGTCATACTCTTGGGTGCTGATCCGCCCCGTGGGCTCAATGCCCATGGCGAGGATTTTCCCGTTCTGGAAGGTAACGAGTGCGCTCCCATGACACCCCGTGGTGTCGGTGTTTTCGGGGTCGTAGGCCTTCCATGAAACCCTGCGCATGTGCTGCAAGGCATAGCGGACATCCTCTTCTGTCAACACGACGTCGTCGCAGTCCAGGATATCCTTGTTTTCCCAGGCAGTTCGGCCTGAAGGTTCTATGACCTTCACTTTCTGCACATATGCGAGGCGATAGCGCCTGTCGGCTGCCTGCGCCGGACATGCGACGGCGGCCAAGATCAGCGCCGCCACGGTCACAAAAATGTGGGTCTTGTTCATGGCGTTGGTACGGGCAGATTCCAGTTCGCGCCCCGGGCTTCCGTTGGATTCTTTCTGCTGACTGCGGGATGAGGAAAGACTTCACTCGAAGAAATCTGCACGGAATCTTCAAGCGCCTTGACAAGCCACGAGAGAGATAGATTTTGAGCCGCAGTCGGGGTATCGAATATGCCGTACTCACCTCGTTGTTTTTCGAGCGGCCACTTTGCTGCTTCACCGATTGGCTTGAACCCTACCGGCAGCCTTGCCCTGCCGACCAATTCAATTCCGACGGCCTCCATGTTGCTCGGATAACGATCGCTGGGCGGCTTGCGCATTTCAATGCGATGCATTCCTTCCACTCCCGCCTTCGCATAGTCGCGCAGGGCGCACGGCATTGCGGCCCCTACGGCCAAGCATCTCGCCTTCAGCGGCCCCACATGATTCGTACGCTGATAAATCCCCGCCGTCTGATAGATAGTCCCATCCGTATCGATGAGAAAGTGCGCGCCATTCGCCTTCGGCCGCTTGTAGCTGTTCAGTGAAGATGCCGATGTGTCGGCATCGGTTTGATGAACGACGATGCCGGTGATCGCACCGGTCCGCCTGCCTCTTTCGATTTCGGGGCTGCGAGCACTTCTGACTCGCGCGTGATTGATCATTCCGTTCGCGTCAATTTCGACAAGCATGCGGGTCCTCCTGAAAATAATTATTTAGTTATCGATTCCCACGAAGGCGTGTCTTCCCATCAATTCACGGCCCAGATCACGGCTTCGCGGCGCATGCTACAGCAGGGAATTCAGTGACGGTTGTCAACTTATTCCGATCGATTTCCACAAAGTCCACCGGCCTGCAGGGTTCACTGCTTCGTCCAAGAATGGCGCGACGACATGCCGGTCGGCTTGTCGGTTTTCTCCCTGAATCCGCAAACACGAAGGAGTACCACTTTGGAATACCGTCACCTGGGCAAATCGGGCCTCAAGGTCCCCGTGTTGAGCTTTGGCACCGGCACCTTCGGGGGCAAGGGCGAGTTATTCAGCGCATGGGGGAGCACCGACGTGGCCGAGGCGCGCAAGTTGATCGACATCTGCATCGACGCTGGCGTCAACATGTTCGACAGCGCCGACGTCTACTCGGGCGGCGCCGCTGAATCGGTGCTCGGCGAGGCGATCAAGGGCCGGCCGCGTGACCGGCTGCTGATCTCGACCAAGGCCACCTTCCGCAGCGGCGAGGGACCGAACGACGTCGGCTCGTCGCGCCACCATCTCGTGCAGGCCGTCGATGGCGCGCTCAAGCGCCTCGGCACGGACTACATCGACCTCTACCAGATGCACGGCTTCGACGCGAGCACGCCGGTGGAAGAAACGCTTTCGACGCTCGACGACCTCGTGCGCGCGGGCAAGCTGCGCTACATCGGCGTGTCGAACTTCTCGGGCTGGCACCTGATGAAATCGCTGGCCACTTCAGAGCGCTACGGCCTCGCGCGCTACGTCGCGAACCAGGCCTACTACTCGCTGGTCGGCCGCGACTACGAATGGGAGCTGATGCCGCTTGCGCAAGACCAGGGCGTGGGCGCCGTGGTGTGGAGCCCGCTCGGATGGGGTCGGCTCACGGGCAAGATCCGGCGCGGCCAGCCGCTGCCCGCCAAAAGCCGCCTGCACGCGACAGCGGACATGGGCCCGCCGGTGCCGGACGAACTGCTTTACCGCGTGGTCGAGGCGTTGGAAAAGGTTGGCGCCGAGGTGGGCAAGACCGTGCCGCAGGTTGCGCTGAACTGGCTGCTGCAGCGCCCGACGGTGTCGAGCGTGGTGGTGGGCGCGCGCGACGAGGCGCAGTTGCGCCAGAACCTCGGCGCCGTGGGCTGGAACCTCACACCCGCGCAGGTCGCGGAACTCGACGCGGCCAGCGCGACGACGCGGGCTTATCCGTACTGGCATCAGCAGGGCTTTCTTGAGCGCAATCCGAACCCGGTCTAGGCCGGCATGAGGCCCAGCATGCGTCGTGTGGTGATCATTGGAGGTGGAGCGATCGGGTCAGCCATCGCCTATTTCCTGACCCGAAGCCCCGAGGAAGAGCCCTTCGAGGTCACGGTGGTCGAGCGCGATTTCTCGTACAGGCAGGCCTCTTCGGCGTTGTCGGCCAGTTCGATCCGCCAGCAGTTTTCCACCGCCATCAACATCGAGATGTCGCTCTACGGCATCGACTTTTTCCGCACGCTCGGCGAGACCCTGCGTGTGGGCGATGACGTGCCCGACATCGGCCTGGTCGAGCCCGGCTACCTGTACCTGGCCTCGCCGGCCGGTGTCGACGTGCTGCGCGAGAACCATGCGATGCAGAAGGCGCACGCGGTGGACGTGGCGCTGATGACGCCCGGCGAACTGAAGGCGCGCTTTCCGTGGATCTCGACCGAGGGCGTTGCGCTCGCGTCGCTGGGCCTCTCGGGCGAGGGCTGGTACGACGGCTACAGCCTGCTGCAGGCCTTTCGCAAGAAGGCCGCCTCGCAAAGCGCGCGTTATGTGCAGGCCCATGCAACGGGTTTGCGCCGCAACGGCCGCGCCGTGACGGGCGTGCAGCTGGACAGCGGCGAGACCCTGGAAGCAGACGTTGTCGTCAACGCCGCAGGCGCATGGGCCGCCCAGGTCGCCGGATGGGCCGGCATCGATCTTCCGGTGCGCGGCCGCCGCCGCAGCGTGTTCAGCTTCTCGTGCCCCGAGACATTGCCGGGTTGTCCGCTGGTGATCGACACCTCCGGCATCTGGCTGCGCCCCGAAGGCCGCCAGTTCATCTGCGGCTTCGCGCCGCCCGAAGACCAGGACCACGACGACGTTCCGCTCGACGTCGAGTACGAGGCCTTCGACAGCTTCATCTGGCCGTCATTGGCCGAGCGCGTGCCGGCCTTCGAGGCCATTCGCATGACCGGCGCGTGGGCCGGCTACTACGAGATGAACGTGTTCGACCACAACGCCATCCTCGGCCTGCACCCGGACTGCGACAACCTGTACTTCGCCAATGGCTTCTCGGGCCATGGGCTGCAGCAGTGCCCGGCCGCAGGGCGCGGCATTGCGGAACTGATCCGCTTCGGCGAGTACCGCAGCCTCGATCTATCGCCGGTGTCTTTCGCGCGCATCCTGGAGAACCGGCCGCTGCTGGAGAAGAACGTGATCTAGGCGCAGCCTGGGGGGAGGGCGTACGATCTTCCGCAAAAGAGGTGCCCCATGACCGCACAGACGCTGATCGACACCGCCCGCGCCCTCGTCGCCGGCGACAAGGGCCTGCTCGCAATGGACGAGAGCAACGCCACCTGCAACAAGCGCTTTGCCACGCTCGGCATCCCGCAAACCGAGGCGGCGCGGCGCGAATGGCGCGAACTGATCGTCACCGCGCCGGGCCTGGCCGACAGCATCAGCGGCGCGATCCTGTTCGACGAGACGATCCGCCAGCAGACCCATGCGGGTGTGCCCTTTGCGAAGGCGCTGTCCGACGCTGGCATCGTCCCCGGCATCAAGGTCGACACGGGTGCAAAGCCGCTGGCCGGACATCCGGGCGAAACCGTGACCGAAGGGCTCGACGGCCTGCGCGAGCGCCTCGCCGAATACGCTGGCATGGGCGCGCGCTTTGCCAAATGGCGCGGCGTGATCGCCATCGGCGATGGGTTACCGACGCGCGCATGCATCGACGTCAACGCGCATGCCCTGGCACGCTATGCAGCGCTGTGCCAGGAGGCCGGTCTGGTGCCCATCGTCGAACCGGAGGTGCTGATGGACGGTGGGCATTCCCTGGCGCAATGTGCCGAGGTGACCGAAGAGGTGCTGCACCGGACCTTCGCCGCGTTGCGCGCGCAGGGCGTGCTGCTCGAAGGCATGCTGCTGAAGCCGAACATGGTGCTGCCCGGGCTGAAGGCGCCCACCCAGGATTCCGTCGAAGCGGTAGCCGAGGCCACGGTCGCCTGCCTGCTGCGCACAGTGCCCGCCGCTGTGCCCGGCGTGGCGTTTCTCTCGGGCGGCCAGCCGGCGCAGTTGGCTTCCGCCCGCCTCAATGAAATGAACGCCCGGTTCAGGCCGCGCGTGCCGTGGGCGCTGGCCTTCTCTTTCTCCCGTGCGGTGCAGCAGCCCGCGCTTGACGCATGGAAGGGCGATGCCGCCAACGCGTCCGCTGCACAGCAGGCGCTGGTGCTTCGCACCCGATCCAACCAGGCCGCGCGCCGCGGGGCACTGGCCACAACGCCTTGATCGGCCTTAGCTGGCCTTGGTCGCCTTCACCAGCGAAGGCGTAGCCTTGTAGCTCTCGGGGAACAGCTTCTTCAGCTCGTCGATCTTCGGCATGTCGTTGATCGCGATGTAGGGCTGGCTCGGGTGCAGCGTCAGGTAGTCCTGGTGATAGTCCTCGGCCGCGTAGAAGGGCTTGGCCATCTCGACGGTGGTGGCCAGCGGCTTGCCGAAGGTCTTGGCCTGGTTCAGCTGCGCGATGTAGGCGCTGGCAATGCGGGCCTGCTCGGCGTTCTCGGCGAACACGGTGGAGCGGTATTGCGTGCCGGTGTCGGGACCCTGCCGGTTGAGCTCGGTCGGATCGTGCGCCACCGAGAAGTAGATCTGCAGCAGCTTGCCGTAGCTGACCTGCTGCGGGTCGTAGGTGATGCGCACCGATTCGGCATGGCCGGTGCGCCCCGAGCCGACCTCGTCGTAGCGCGCCGTCTTCGCGTCGCCACCGGCATAGCCCGACACCGCATTGCTCACGCCCTTGACGCGCTGGAACACGCCCTGCACGCCCCAGAAGCAGCCACCGGCGAACACGGCGGTTTCGGTCTTGGCGGCCGGCGGTGCCACGAGGTCGGCCGTGGGCGCGGGCACGCGGCGGGCGGTTTCGGCGAACGAGGGCACCGCGTACCAGACCAGGGCGGCGGCCGCCAGCGTGCCGGCAGTGAGTGCAAGGGATTTCATGAGGGTTCCTTGAGAGAGATTTCAGTGGCTGGGAAACCGGCCGACGCGACATTGACGCCGAATCTGCCGGGCGTCAATGGCGGTTGCGACGGCGCTTACTTCTTCATCTCGTCCTTGTCCATGCTGTCCTTTTTCATGGCGTCCTTCTTCATCGAGTCTTTCTTCATGCCGTCCTTGGCCATCGAATCCTTGGCCATCGAGTCTTTCTTCATGCCGTCCTTCGACATGGAGTCCTTCGTCATCGCGTCTTTCTTCATGCCGTCCTTGGCCATGCCGTCTTTCACCATTTCGTCCGCGGCGAAGGCCGAGGCGCCGGCGAAGGCCATGCAGGTTGCGAGCAGGGTTGCGGTGAGCTTGTTCATTTGGAATTTTCCTAGTGGTTGATGAAGTTTCGTTTTCAGGATCGGCTCGGTTCAGTGAACACGGCCTCGCGCTTTCTTCGGCAGTCGAGCGGCTTCAGCAGCCCCTCAGCTCCCTCCGAACCAGTTGTAGCCCTGGTCTTCCCAGTAGCCGCCGGAATAGGTGTTGGTGACGAACATCGCCTTGATGTGCTTCGGGTTCTTGTAGCCAAGCTTGGTCGGCATGCGCAGCTTCATCGGAAAGCCGTACTTGGGCGGCAGGGGCTGTCCGTCGTAGGTCAGCGTCAGCAAGGTCTGCGGATGCAGCGCGGTGGGCATGTCGATGCTGGTGTAGTAGTCGTCGGCGCACTTGAAGCCGACGTACTTGGCAGTGGTGTCGGCGCCGATGTGGCGCAGGAAGTCGGCAAAGCGCACGCCGCCCCATTTGCCGATGGCGCTCCAGCCTTCCACGCAGATGTGACGGGTGATCTGGTCTTGCTGCGGCATGGCGCGCAGCTCGGCAAGCGTCCAGGCGTGCCTGTCGGCGACCATGCCTGTCACTTCGAGCTTGTAGCTGGCCTCGTCCACCTCGCGCACCTCGTCCTCGCCGTAGTAGGCGTTGAAGGGGAAGGGGCGCGTGATCTCTGCCTCCGAGTAGGTCGGCGCAAGCTGCGTCGGGCTGAAGATCAGGCCCTGCACCTTGTCGTTGAAGCGCGAGATCTTCGTGAGCGCGGCTTCCACCTGCGTGTTGTCGCTGATGCTGCAACCGGTGAGCAGCGAGAGGCCGCCGAGCGTCAGCGAGCGCTGCAGGAAGGCGCGGCGCGAGGGCTGGTCGAGCTGCTTCGCGATCAGCGTGCGGGCTTCGCGCAGCACGGCGTCGCCGTCGATGCCGCTCAGGGTGGGGGCTTTGAAGATTTTCATCGGGCTTTGGGCGCGCGGCCGCGGATCATGGTGAGCAGGGTTCGGGGCACCAGGGCGACCATCACGAGGTGCACGGCGACGAAGGCGACGATGGCCGCCATCGCGAAGAAATGGATGCGGCGCGCAAACTCGTAGCCACCCATCAGTTCGCGCAGCACGGGGAATTGCACCGACTTCCACAGCACCAGGCCCGACAGCACGATCACGATCAGGTCGAGCATCACGAACAGGTAGGCCAGCTTCTGCACGCTGTTGTAGTGGCGAGGGTCGGCATGCGAGAGCTGGCCTTTCAGTGCGGCCAGCGCGTCGTGCCAGACGCCGCGGGGCGTCACGGGAAAGAACTTGCGCGCCAGCCGTCCGCTGGCGATGTTGATAGCGAGGTACACGAGGCCGTTGAACACCAGCAGCCACATCGCCGCGAAGTGCCACTGCAGCGCACCGCCGAGCCAGCCGCCGAGCGTGATGACGGTCGGAATGGTGAACGGGAAGAACGGCGACGCGTCGTAGATGCGCCAGCCGCTCGTCGCCAGGATCAGCACGGCCAGCGCGTTGAGCCAGTGCGTGATGCGCATCCACAGCGGATGGATCGGGCGGCGATCGGACGCCGCGGCCGGGTCGGCAGGAGGGGCGATGGCTGAGCTGTTCATGGGGTGGATTGTTGGGCGCACCCCATGGCCGATTCATCACGCAAAGTTCAATTAATCGTGATAACTCCAGAACCCGGATGGCGGGACAATCGAGGCCATGGACACCCCCAAACGCGTGCTGATCGTCGAGGACGACGCCCACATCGCCGAACTCCTGCGCATGCACCTGCGCGACGAAGGTTATGCGGTCGAGCACGCCGCCGACGGCCATGCCGGCCTGCGCGAGCTGGAGCGCGGCAGCTGGGACGCGCTGGTGCTCGACCTGATGCTGCCCGGCATCGACGGCCTCGAAATCTGCCGCCGTGCCCGCGCCATGACACGTTACACACCGATCATCATCATCAGCGCGCGGTCGAGCGAGGTGCACCGCATCCTCGGGCTGGAACTGGGCGCCGACGACTACCTGGCCAAGCCTTTCTCGGTGCTGGAGCTGGTGGCCCGTGTGAAGGCGCTGCTGCGGCGCACCGATGCGCTGGCGCGCAACGCACGCATGGAGTCCGGCAGCCTCACGCTCGGCAACCTCGGCATCGAGCCGCTGGCGCGCGAGGTGCGCGTGGACGGCAGGCTCATCGAGCTCACGCCGCGCGAGTTCGACCTGCTGTACTTCTTCGCGCGCAACCCGGGCAAGGTGTTCTCGCGGCTCGACCTGCTCAACCAGGTCTGGGGCTACCAGCACGATGGCTACGAGCACACGGTGAACACGCACATCAACCGGCTGCGCACCAAGGTGGAGGCCGACCCGGCAGAGCCACGGCGCATCCTCACGGTGTGGGGACGCGGCTACAAGTTGTCGGCCACCGGAAGCGGGGAGGACGTGGCGTGATCGCCTGGGCCACCCTGTCGCGGCGGCTGTCGGCCGTGTTCGCGGTGCTGCTGCTGGTGTGCTGCGGCGCCTCGGTGTGGCTGCAGGTGCGCTCCAACGGCATGCACGAGCAGGAGGTCGTCCAGCGCCTGTCGACCGGGCTGGCGGCGCACATCGCGGAAAACTCCGAGCTGATGAAGCCGGGCGGCCTCGACCAGGAAGCGGTAAAGGACCTGTTCGACAAGCTGATGGCCGTCAACCCGAGCGTGGAGGTCTACCTGCTGGGGCTCGACGGCCGCATCGAGGCGCAGGCCGCACCGCCCGGGCACCTGAAGCGCTACAGGGTCGCGCTGGGGCCGATCCGCAAGCTGCTATCGGGCGCGCCACTGCCGATTGCGGGCGACGACCCGCGCAGCCTCACAGCCTCCAAGGTATTCAGCGCCGCGCCGCTGCGCATGGGCGGGCGCGATGCGGGCTACGTCTACGTGGTGCTGCAGGGCGAGGACCACGACGCGCTGGTCGCCAACGTGGGCGCCGACAACGTGCTGCGCACCACGCTCTGGTCGATGGGGCTGGTGGCGCTGCTCGGACTGCTCGCGGGCCTCGCGGCCTTTCGCCTCATCACGCGGCCGTTGCGCGAGCTGACGGCGGCGGTGAAGCGCTTCGAGACCGAGGGCATCGCTTCACTCGAAAGCGAAGCGCCCACGCTGGAGCGCCTCTCCCACGGCACAGACGAAATCGCCCAGCTGGGCCAGGCCTTCACGCAGATGACGCGCCGCATCGCCGAGCAATGGCGCGAGCTCACGCTGCAGGACCAGCAGCGCCGCGAGCTGTTCGCCAACATCTCGCACGACCTGCGCACGCCGCTCACGTCGCTGCACGGCTACCTCGAGACGCTGCTGCTCAAGGCCGGCACGCTCAGTGAAGAAGAGCGTCGGCGCTACCTGGAGATCGCGCTCGGCCAGAGCCGCAAGGTCGGCCGGCTCGCGCAAGAGGTGTTTGAGCTGGCCCGGCTCGAGTACGGCGTGGTCAAGCCCGAGAAAGAGAACTTCGCGCTGGCCGACCTCGTGCAGGACGTGTTCCAGAAGTTCGAGCTGGCGGCCGAAGCGCGCCATCAACGCCTCGAGCCCGACATCGCACCGGGCCTGCCGGTAGTGTCGGCCGACCTCGGAATGATCGAGCGCGTGCTGACCAACCTGCTGGACAACGCCATCCGCCACACGCCCGAGGGCGGCGAGATCGTGGTGCAGCTGCGGGCGGAGAACGCGGGCGTGACGGTGCAGGTGAGCGATACGGGGCCGGGCATTCCGGGCGAAATGCAGAAGGCCCTGTTCATGCGACCGGTGTTCATGAGCGGTTCGCGCACAGACAGCGCCAGCAGCGGCGGGCTGGGCCTCGTGATCGTGAAGCGAATCCTGCAGCTGCACGGCAGCGACATCCGGCTGGTGCAGCAGCCCGACAAGGGCGCGGTGTTCCGGTTCCAGCTGGGCGGTGCGGCGGGGGGCTGAGGCCCCAGCGCCGGCGGCCCCCGGCGATGCCCGTTCAGTTCTTGCGGCGCGTGACGACCACCGTCGCTTCGAGGCCCTCATAGGCCTCGGCATCGCCATACCAACTGCCCGAGATCGGCGCCGCCTGCGCCGGGTCGCGCGTAACGCCCACGCGGATCAGTTGACCGCTGCCCATCAGGTTGTTGGTCGGGTCGAAGGCCAGCCAGCCGATGCCCGGCAGGTAGGCCTGCAGCCAGGCATGCGTGGTGCCGGCGCCGGTCATCGATTCGCCCTGGACCTGCGCGGCGTTGTCGAGCGCGGCGTCATAGATGTAGCCCGAGACGAAACGCGTCGCGATGCCCAGGCGCCGCGCGGCTTCCATCATCAGCAGCGCGTAGTCGCGGCAACTGCCGCTGCCGAGCGCCAGCGTGACGAGCGGCGTTTGCGTGCCTTCTTCGTCGCGCGCCTTGTATTCGAGGCTCTGGCCGATGTGCGCGTTCATGCGTGCGAGCACCTCGCGCGTGCTGTTGGGCTTGTCGGTGTGCAGGAACTGGTGGGCCCAGCGGATCAGCGTGCCCTGGGCGTCGTCGTCGTGGTGCGGGCGCAGGTAGTGCTCGAGGTCGAGGCGCTCCTGCACCGAGTAGGCAAAGGGCAGGAATTCGGCGGCCGGGTCGAGCGCCAGCTGGTCCTGCTGCGCCGGCACCTGCTCGATGGTGAACGAGCAGACGATGCGCAGCTCGGTCGCTTCGCCCATCGGCTGCACCAGCGCCACGGAGTTGGAGTGCGGATCTTGAATGAGCCGGGTGAAGGCCTGCGGGCTCACCTGCAGGTCGGTGGCCAGCACGCGCAGGTCGTGGCTGTCGCGCGGGCGGAACATCACACGGTGCTGGCCGAAGGTGACCGGCTTCTTGTAGCGGTAGACGGTGGTGTGCTTGATGTCGTACTGGATGGCCATGCGCCGCATTCTCACGCGTTCGCGTGGCAAAGCGGTGATTGCGTGGGCGGATGCCACAAAATCGGCGCCCCTATGGGGACAGCCGGATCGACCACCGCTGGCAGTTTCGGGGCAGGGCGCTGGCTAGAGCCGCTGCGTTCCCAGCGCCTTGGCCAGCGTGGCCGGCAGGGGCAGCGGCTCGGCATGCCACTGCGCAGCCAGCAGTTCGGCGCACAGCGCAGCGAAGCTCAGGCCGCGCGAACCCAATGCGGTGCAGGCCCAGAGGCCCGGTGCTTCCGCGTCGATCGGGCCGACCAACGGGCGCCGGTCGCCCGAAGCGCAGCGGATGCCAACCCAGCTATGGATTTTGCCGTGCGCGAACGATGGAGCCAGCGCAGCGGCCGACGCCGGGTGCAGCCGCGCAAGGCGCTCGCGGTTGGCGTCGCTGTCGGCCGCGATCGGGGCGAGGTCCGTGCTGTCGCGGTCGAAGGTCGCGCCGGCCAGCCAGATCGGGGAGCCTTCGGCATCGGGCACGCGTGCGATGAGATGGCCGTCGCCGTTGAGGGGTGTGGCGGGCAATTCGATGTCGTCGGGTATGTGGCCCCAGGCGACTTGGCCGCGCACCGGCTGCAGCGGCAGCTTGGGGGCGAAGCGGCCCGATTCGAAGCCGGCGCAGATGACCACGCGGTCGGCGTCTGTCAGCAACTCACCGGCCGGGTCGAACAACTGCCAGCCGTTCGCATGGTGCTCCAGGCGTGCCACCTGGCATCCGCCGCGAAACTCGACGCCCGGCTGGCGCAGCCATGCGGCGATCAGCCTGTGCGGCCGCACCCAGGCGGCGCGTGCGTGCCAGAGGGCGGGCACATCGACCGGCAGGCCAACCGCCGCCAACTGCGCCCCATTCGCGGGCCACGATTCGTTGGGCCCGTCGTCGCTCCAGCCGGGCGGGACGCGCACATCGCCGTCGGGCCGGCGCTCCAGCACGCCGCTGGCGCGCCAGTCGCGGCCTTCTTCGAGCAGCCGCGTCAGCTCGATCCACGTGGCGCGGATGCCGGCACGCGTGAGGCGCGAGAGCAGGGCGTCGTCGGGCGACACGTGCGGCGCCAGCATGCCCACGGGCAGCCCCGAAGCGCCTGATGCGGGCCGCTCGGCGGCTTCCAGCACCGTGACCTGCCATCCACGCCGCGCCAGGCTGGCCGCCACGGCCGCGCCCGCGAGCCCGGCGCCAATGACGGCGCAATGGCCTGGCGCGCGAATTCGCTCGGGCGTGGGGCCGCGGCGGCGCACCGTCCAGGCGGGCGCGAACACGCCGTGCAGGCAATCGCGCTTGGGCGGCAGGCCCTGGCGCTTCTCGACCGTGAACCCGAACTGCACGAGCGCATCACGCACCGCCCGTGCGATGGTCCAGGTGGCGATGCGCGTGCCCTGCCGCGCAAAGCGCGATACGGCCTTGAGCGTGTCTTCCGACCACATTGCAGGGTTCTGCTGCGGGCTGAAGCCGTCCAGAAAGACGCTGTCGGCCTCGAAACGCTGGGCGCGCAGCATCGGCTGCACGTCGCCGATGCAGAGGGTGAGCAGCACGCGGCCCTCGTCGAACGCGAGCCGGTGAAAGCCGGGCAGCAGCCCATGCCACTGCGCAGCCAGTTCGCCGGCGAGGGACGCCAGCTCGGGATACGCGCCGGCCGCGCGCAGCAGATCGTCGGGCGAAACCGGATGCGCCTCGACCGAGACGAAGTGCAGCATGCGCGGCCGCGCCGAATCTGAGCGCCACGCCTGCCAGGTTGTCAGGAAATTGAGGCCCAACCCGAAGCCGGTTTCGAGAATCAGCCATTGCGGCTGTCCGGCCCACGCTTCGGGCAGGCCGCAGCCGCCCAGGAACACATGGCGCGATTGCGCCAGGGCGCCGGTTTCGGTGTGGTAGATGTCGTCGAAGCGTTCGCTGCGGGGCACGCCGTCGGCGCGCCAGGCCACCGGTTCTGCGTTCACGACGCAGCGGCGGCGATCAGCTTCCGGAAGGGGGTACGTAGCCCTGGGCCACGTCGGCGCCTTCGCCGAAGAAATGCTTTTCCATCTGCCGCGCCAGGTACTGGCGGGCGCGCAGGTCGGCCAGGTTCAGCCGGTTTTCATTGACCAGCATGGTCTGCTGCTTGAGCCAGGCGGCCCAGGCTTCCTTGCTGACGTTTTCCCACAGGCGCTTGCCCAGATCGCCTGGATAGGGCGGGAAGTCGAGCCCTTCGGCCTCTTTGCCGAGCTTGATGCACTGAACCATGCGTGCCATTTCGATTGCCTTTGAACGGGAAAAGTGGGGAAAGCGGTTGCTTAGTTGATTTGGCTATTTAGAACTGAAAACTTGGTCGTTCCAGTTTCTATATGTCGTATCGAGAATACGCAGCTTCATTGATATGCCTTTTTAGAGCAAGACACCATGAGCCTTCGCCGCGACTTTATCAAGCTTTCCCTGGGTGCCGGTGTGGTCGGTGCCATGGCCCTGTCGGCGTTGCCGGCGTTCACGCAGCAGGTTCCTGCCGCGGCCAAGGGCCCGGTGACGCTGCTGAACGTGTCGTACGACCCGACGCGCGAGCTCTACGTGGACTACAACCAGGCTTTCGCCAAGTACTGGAAGGCCAAGACCGGCCAGGATGTGTCGGTCAAGCAGTCGCACGGCGGCTCGGGCAAGCAGGCGCGCTCGATCATCGACGGTATCGACGCCGACGTGGCCACGCTGGCGCTGGGCGGCGACATCGATGCCATCGTCAAGCATGGCGGCCTCGTCAGCGCGGACTGGCAGAAGCGCCTGCCGCACAACTCGGCTCCCTATACCTCGACCATCGTGTTCCTGGTGAAGAAGGGCAACCCCAAGGGCCTGAAGGACTGGGATGACCTGGTCAAGCCCGGCGTGCAGGTGATCACCCCCAACCCCAAGACCTCGGGCGGCGCCCGCTGGAACTACCTGGCCGCGTGGGAGTTCGCCAAGCGCAAGTACGGCAGCGACGCCAAGGCCAAGGAATACATCGGCAGCCTGTTCAAGAACGTGCCGGTGCTCGACACCGGCGCGCGCGGCTCGACCATCACCTTCGTGCAGCGCGGCGTGGGCGACGTGTTGCTGGCCTGGGAAAACGAAGCCTTCCTGGCGCTGAAGGAGTTCGGCCCCGAGAAGTTCGAGATCGTCGTGCCGTCGATCTCCATCCTGGCCGAGCCCAGCGTGTCGGTGGTCGACAAGGTCGTCGACAAGAAGGGCACGCGTGCCGTGGCGGAGGAATACCTGAAGTACCTTTACTCCGACGAAGGCCAGGACATCGCCGGCCGCAACTTCTACCGCCCGACGTCGGACAAGGCGAAGGCCAAGTACGACAAGCAGTTCCCCAAGCTCACGCTGGTGACCATCGACCAGGCCTTCGGTGGCTGGGCGAAGGCCGACAAGGAGCATTTCGCTGACGGCGGCTCCTTCGACCAGATCTATACGACCAGGCAGAAGTAAGAAGACAACCCGCTGCCAAGCCGGCAGTGCAGGGCGCCGTTCGATGAGCGCCGTGGCCCGGCTCGCCCTGAATTTCCGAAGATCAAAAACGAAAGCTTCCCGTGTCCGTCCTCCTGATTGCCGGCAGCCCCTCGACCCCGTCCCGTTCCACCGCCTTGCTCGACGCGGTGGGCGAGCGCCTGGCCCGGCGCCATGCGCGGATCGAGCGGCTCGCCATCCGCGAACTGCCCCCGCAGGCGCTGCTGCTGGCCGACTGGAACCATCCGGCCATCGTGAACGCGATTGCCAAGGTGGCCGAGGCCCGCGTGGTCGTGGTGGCCACGCCGGTCTACAAGGCGGCCTACAGCGGCGTGCTCAAGGTTTTTCTCGACCTGCTTTCGCAGAACGCGCTCAAGGGCAAGACGGTGCTGCCGCTGGCCACCGGCGGCAGCCCGCACCACATGCTCGCGCTCGACTACGCATTGCGACCCGTGCTGCAGTCGCTGGCGGCGCGTCACATCCTGCCGGGCGTCTACGCCAGCGAATCGCAGATTGCGCTGACGCCCGAGAACGCCTACCAGGTGCACCCCGACCTGGCCGAACGGCTCAACGAGGCCACCGAGGTGCTGGCCACGGAAGGCCTGAAGCTGCCCGCGACCCACGGCTTCGAGCCGGTGCCGTTCTCCCGAGTGCGATGTAGCGTCTGAAAGCGCGGACTCGTCGCGAGTCCGGCTTCCTCGCTCTCATCCTCATTCCCGCTGTTCTGAAAACCGCCTGCGCGCGGTGCGGGACAGCCTTTGCCCGACGTTTTGCAACACCAAGGAATCTCCGCATGAACCCCGTTGCTACCGAAGACTCCGTGCTCGACACGACGCCGCGCTCCCTCTGGCGCGCGCTGGGCGATCTCGCCGTGAGCGTCGTCGTCGTCAGCGCCATCGCGCTGATCGTGAGCTTCATTGCCGCCGCCTGAGCGCGGCGCATTCCACACAAGCCTTGCCATGACACAACAGATTTCTGCTCCCCGCCGCCGCCTGATCCAGGGCGCTGCCGCAGCCATCGCGCTGCCTTCCTCGTTCGCCGCACTGGCGCAGGCGCCCGCGCGCCAGTTCCGCATCGGCCACCAGAAGGGCTATCTCACGCTGCTCAAGGGCCGCGGCACGCTCGAGAAGCGCCTGGCACCGCTCGGTGTGAGCGTGAAGTGGACCGAGTTCACCGCCGGCCCCGTGCAGCTCGAAGCACTGAACGTCGGCTCGATCGATTTCGGCGACGTGGGCGAGGCGCCGCCCATCTTCGCGCAGGCCGCCGGTGCGCCGCTGGCCTACGTGGGCGCGACGGTGCCGCGTCCGCGGGCCGAGGCGGTGCTGGTGCCCAAGGGCTCCGCCATCAAGTCCGTGGCAGATCTGAAGGGCAGGAAGATCGTGCTCAACAAGGGCTCGAACGTTCACTACTTCATCGTCAAGCTGGCCGAGAAGCACGGCCTCGCATACGCGGACCTCAACCTGGTCTACCTGCCGCCGGCCGATGCGCGCGCCGCGTTCGAGAAGGGCTCGGTCGACGCATGGGTCATCTGGGACCCGTTCCTGGCCGCGGCCGAGAAGTCGCTGGAGGCGCGCATCCTGGCCGATGCCACGGGCGTGGTCGGCAACCGTGCCTATTACTTCTCGTCGCTGGACTACGTGGCGAAGAACGCCGACGTGCTGGCCATTGCGATCGAGGAGCTCAACAAGGTCGACGCATGGGGCGCCGCCAACAAGGGCGAGCTGGCCAGTGAGCTGGCCGCGCTCTGGGGCCTGCCGAAGCCGGTGGCGGAACTGTCGGTGAACCGCTGGGCCTACGGCACGGCACCGATCACCAAGGCCATCCTGGCCGAGCAGCAGAAGATCGCCGACACCTTCTTCGCGCTGAAGCTGATCCCCAAAAAGATCGACGTGCTCGAAGCTGCCGGCGCGGGAGTCGCGTGATGCAGATCTTCTGGTTCCTCCCCACGCACGGCGACAGCCGCTACCTCGGCACGAGCGAAGGCGCGCGCCCCATCGACCTGGCCTACCTGCAGCAGATTGCCGGCGCGGCCGACAACCTCGGCTACGAAGGCGTGCTGATCCCGACGGGCCGTTCGTGCGAAGACCCGTGGGTCATCGCCTCCAGCCTGATCGGCTCGACGAAGAAGCTCAAGTTCCTGGTCGCGGTGCGCCCCGGCCTGCACCAGCCCAGCCTGGCCGCGCGCATGGCCGCGACCTTCGACCGGCTCTCGGGCGGGCGTGTGCTCGTGAACCTCGTGACCGGCGGCGACCAGGCCGAGCTCGAAGGCGATGGCGTCTACCTCGACCATGCGTCGCGCTACGAGCAGTCGGCCGAGTTCATCCGCATCTGGCGCGAGATTCTTGCGCGCAGCCATGGCGGGCAGGCCTTCGACTACGAGGGCCGGCACCTGAGCGTGAAGGGCGCGAAGCTGCTCTATCCGCCGGTGCAGAACCCTCATCCGCCGGTGTGGTTCGGCGGCTCGTCGGCCGCCGCGCACGAGCTTGCGGCCGAGCAGGTCGATGCCTATCTCACATGGGGCGAACCGCCCGCGGAGGTGGCCAGGAAGATCGCCGACGTGCGCAACCGCGCCGCGCGCAAAGGGCGGACGGTGGAGTTCGGCATTCGCCTGCATGTGATCGTGCGCGAGACCGAAGACGCGGCATGGAAGGCTGCCGAAGAGCTGATCAGCCGTGTCGACGACGAGACGGTCATTCGCGCCCAGGCCGCCTTTGCGCGCATGGACTCCGAGGGCCAGCGCCGCATGGCCGCGCTGCATGCGGGCGGCGCCAGGCGCTCGCGTGCCGAACTGGAGATTTCGCCGAACCTCTGGGCCGGCGTGGGCCTCGTGCGCGGTGGCGCCGGCACCGCGCTGGTGGGTGACCCGAAGACCGTCGCGGCGCGCATCGAGGAGTACGCGGCGCTGGGCCTCGACAAGTTCATTCTCTCGGGCTACCCGCACCTCGAAGAGGCTTACCGCTTCGCCGAGCTGGTGTTCCCGCTGCTCTCGCGCAAGGCGAAGACGCAGTTGGCCGGCGGCTCGCTGAGCGGCCCGTTTGGCGAAGTCGTTGCCAATCTCGATGCGCCCTCGCGCCTCGCCTCCCAAAGTTGAAGGACTCCCATGACCGAACAAGTTCAGGATCTGCCGGCGATCGCGCTCACCGAAAGCGAAGGCAATGCATTCAAGGCCTTCGGCATCAACGTCGCGAAGCGGCTGGTGCCGTGGCTCGTGCCCGTCGGGCTCATCGTGTTCTGGCAGATCGCGTCGTCGCTGGGCTGGCTCAGCACCCGCGTGCTGCCGGCGCCGGTCGACGTGGTCAAGGCCGCATGGACGCTCACGGCCTCGGGCGAGCTGTGGACACACGTGAAGGTCAGTGCGGGCCGCGCGCTCGCGGGGCTCGCCATCGGTGGCGGGGCAGGGCTTGTGCTGGGCCTGCTCACGGGCTCGGTGAAATTCGCCGAGACGCTGCTCGACTCCACCATCCAGATGGTGCGCAACATTCCGGCGTTGGCGCTGATCCCGCTGGTGATCCTGTGGTTCGGCATCGACGAATCGGCCAAGCTGTTCCTGATCTCGGTGTCGGTGTTCTTCCCGATCTATCTCAACACCTTCCACGGCATCCGCAACGTCGATCCGCAGCTGATAGAGATGGGCCGCACCTATGGCCTGTCGCGCTGGCAGCTGTACCGCGAGGTGATCCTGCCGGGGGCGCTGTCGTCGATCCTGGTGGGCCTGCGTTTCTCGCTCGGCCTGATGTGGGTGATCCTGATCGTGGCCGAGACCATCTCGGCGCAGGCCGGCATCGGCTACCTCACGATGAATGCCCGCGAGTTTCTGCAGACCGACATCGTGCTGGTGGGCATCCTGCTGTACGCGCTGCTCGGCAAGCTGGCCGACCTGTTCGCGCGCGGGCTGGAGCAATGGTGGCTGCGCTGGCACCCTGGCTACCAGAAGAAGGCGAAGTGAGGGCCGGGGCATGACGCATTCGTCCATCATCTCCCGACGCGCGGCCATCGCCACGCTGGGCGCAATGGGGGCCAGCACGGTGTTTGCACAGGGCGTGGCCGCGCGGCCGGTCATCGTGCGGCTCGGCTACCAGAAGTCATCGACGTTGATCTCCGTGCTCAAGGCAGAGGGCGCGCTCGAGAAGCAGCTCGAGCCGCTCAACGCCGCGCTGAGCTGGCACGAGTTCACCAGCGGCCTGCCGCTGCTCGAGGCGCTGAACCTCGACAACCTCGATATCAGCGCCGACGTGGCCGACACCGTGCCCGTGTTCGCGCAGGCGGCAGGCGCCGACCTGACCTTCATCGCGCAGGAAGCGCCGTCGCCCGCCGCGCAGGCCATCGTCGTGCGTGAAGATTCGCCGCTCAAGATCGTGGCCGACCTGAAGGGCAAGAAGGTCGGTTTTGCCAAGGCGGCCGGCGCGCACTACCTGCTGATCGCCGCGCTCGACAAGGCCGGTTTGTCGTTCAAGGACATCGAGCCCGCCTACCTCACGCCTGCCGACGGCCGCGCTGCCTTCGAGAAGGGCGCGATCGACGCCTGGGTGGTGTGGGACCCGTTCCTCGCCGCCGCACAGCGCCAGTCCAAGGTGCGCGTGCTGGCCGACGGCACGGGCATCGCGTCGTACCAGCGCTACTACCTGGCGCGCACCAGGTTCGCGAAGGCGCGACCCGATGTGCTGCGCGTGGTCTATGCCGAACTGGAGAAGACCGGCCGGTGGGTCAAGCAGAACCCGAAGGAGGCGGCCGCATTGCTGTCCCCGGTGTGGGGCCTCGACGCCGCGACCATCGAACAGGCCAACGCCCGCCGCAGCTACGCGGTGCGCCCGGTGGCGCCCGAGGGCCTGGTCGAACAGCAGCGCATCGCCGACGCCTTTCTCGCCGAAAAGCTGCTGCCCCGAAAAATCGATGCGCTGAATGTGGCGCTGTTCAAGCCTGGAGCCTGACCCATGAGTGCCGTTCTGAAAGACATCCAACCCCAGGCCATCGCCGGCGGCGTGCGCCTCGAAGCGCGCGGCCTGCACAAGCGCTATGGCGCGCGCGAAGTGCTGCGCAACACCCGGCTGACCATCGAGCCGGGCCAGTTCATCGCCATCGTCGGGCGCAGCGGCTGCGGCAAGAGCACGCTGCTGCGGCTCGTCGCGGGGCTCGAGGCGCCGAGCGCCGGCGGTCTCTACACCGATGGCAACGCCGTGCACGGCCTGCACGACGACACCCGCATCATGTTCCAGGAGGCGCGCCTGCTGCCTTGGCGCCGCGTGCTCGACAACGTGACGCTGGGCCTGTCGAACGATGCGATGGCGCGCGGCAAGGAAGTGCTGGCGCAAGTCGGGCTGGCCGACCGCGAGAACGAATGGCCTGCACGCCTGTCGGGCGGGCAGCGCCAGCGTGTGGCATTGGCGCGCGCGCTGGTGCACCACCCGCGGCTGCTGCTGCTCGACGAGCCACTGGGCGCGCTGGATGCGTTGACGCGCATCGAGATGCACCGCCTCATCGAGAACCTGTGGCAGCGCCACCGCTTCACCGCGCTGCTGGTGACGCACGACGTGCAGGAAGCCGTTGCGCTGGCCGATCGCGTGATCCTGATCGAAGACGGCCGCATCGCACTCGACGAGAACATCGCGCTGGCCCGCCCGCGTTCGCAGGGCGATCCGGCCTTTGCGGCGATTGAAAAACGAATCCTCGACCGGGTGCTGCAGAAGTCCGCAGAGACCGAAGCCGAGAGTACCGACGCCAGCTGGCTCGCAACCCCGGCGCACGCCCTGCGCTGGGCGATCTGAGCTTCTTCATTCACCCATCCGCCAATTTGAAAGGCAGTCGCATGTCGCAGAACTGGAAATTCGAAACCCTGTCGGTGCACGCCGGCTATTCGCCCGAGCCGACCACCCGCGCCGTGGCGCCGCCGATCTACCAGACGGTGGCCTACGCCTTCGACAGCGCGCAGCACGGCGCCGACCTGTTCGACCTGAAGGTGCCGGGCAACATCTACACCCGCATCAACAACCCGACGCAGGATGTGCTTGAGCAGCGCGTGGCCGCGCTCGAAGGCGGCATCGCGGCGCTCGCGCTGGCCTCGGGCCAGGCGGCCGTGACCTATGCAATCCAGACCATCGCGGAGGCTGGCGACAACATCATCAGCAGCACCGCGCTGTATGGCGGCACCTACAACCTGTTCGCCCACACGCTGCCGCAGTTCGGCATCACCACGCGTTTCGCGGACCACCGCGATCCGTCGAGTTTCGAGAAGCTGTTCGACGAGAAGACCAAGGCTGTGTTCGTCGAATCGTTGGGCAACCCGGCCGGCAACGTGACCGACATCGCGGCCATCGCCGAGATCGCGCACCGCCACGGCGTGCCGCTGATCGTCGACAACACGGTGCCGTCACCGTACCTGAGCCGGCCCATCGAGCACGGCGCCGATATCGTGGTGCATTCGCTCACCAAGTACCTGGGCGGCCATGGCACCAGCATCGGCGGCGCCATCGTCGATTCGGGCAAGTTCCCGTGGGCGGAGCACAAGCAGCGCTTCGGGCGCCTGAACGAACCCGACGTGAGCTATCACGGCGTGGTCTACACCGAGGCGCTGGGCGCGGCCGCCTACATCGGCCGCGCGCGCGTGGTGCCGCTGCGCAACACGGGCGCGGCCATCTCGCCGTTCAACGCCTTCCTGATCCTGCAGGGCATCGAGACGCTCGCGCTGCGCATGGACCGCATCAGCAGCAATGCGCTGGCGGTGGCGCAGCACCTGGAACGGAGCAAGGCCGTCAACTGGGTGAACTACGCGGCGCTCGAAGACCACGCCGACTACGCGCTGGCGAAGAAGTACTTCGGCGGCCGTTCCAGCGGCGTGCTGACCTTCGGCATCGGCGCCGGTCGTGAGGGTGGGGCGAAGTTCCTCGATGCGCTGAAGCTTTTCACGCGCCTCGTGAACATCGGCGACGTGCGCTCGCTGGCCACGCACCCCGCTTCGACCACGCACCGGCAGTTGTCGCCCGAAGAGCTTGCCAAGGCCGGCGTCACGGAGGACACGGTGCGCCTGTCGGTCGGCATCGAGCACATCGACGACCTGATCGCCGACCTCGACCAGGCGCTGGCCGCGGCATCGAACTGAAAGTTTTCTCCTGAAGCCATGACCACACTGCAAGCCATTCCCGAAGCCGCGCTGGACCAGCTGTTCCGCAAGGCCCGCACCGTGCACGCGTTCAAGCCCGTGCCCGTGACCGACGAGCTGATTCACAAGCTCTACGACCTCCTGAAGTGGGGGCCGACCGCCTACAACGCCCAGCCTGCGCGCTATGTCTTCGTGCGCAGCGCCGAGGCCAAGGAGAAGCTCAAGCCGGCCGTGTCCGCGGGCAACACCGCGCAGACGCTCGCGGCCGGCGTGACGGTGATCGTGGCGCACGACACGCGCTTCTACGAGCACCTGCCGAGCCTGTTTCCGGCCTACGACGCCAAGCCTTTCTTCGAGAAGAGCGCCGAGGCCGCGCAGGCTACGGCCTTTCGCAACAGCAGCCTGCAGGGCGCCTACCTGATCCTGGCGGCGCGCTCGCTCGGGCTCGACGTGGGGCCGCAGTCGGGCTTCAATGCCGACCTGGTCGACAAGGCCTTCTTTCCCGACGGGCGCTACCGAGCCAACTTCCTCGTCAACCTCGGCGTGGCCGACCACTCCGGCACCTTCGAGCGCGGGCCGCGGCTGGCCTTCGACGACGTGGCCGAGATCGTTTGAACCGATCCCTCTCTCCCTTCACCCATCCGTCCTTCCTTCATCCTGAAAGAGAAACCATCATGTCCATTCAAGCCATCAACGTGCGCAACCAGTTCAAGGGCAAGGTCCGCGAGATCATCCGCGGCGACGTCGTCTCCGAAGTCGATGTCGAGACCGCCTGGGGCATCGTCACCTCGGTCATCACCACCCGCTCGGTCGACGAGCTGCAGCTGAAGGTGGGCTCCGACGTGGTCGCGCTCGTGAAGTCGACCGAGGTTTCGATCGCGAAGCTCTGACGGACCCTCGGGCATCTGCGACGACCCGGCGCCGCTTTGGCGCCGGGTTTTTTCGTTTCCGGGGGCGCCCCTCTTAGTCGGCCCGCGCATTAGGAACTGCAAACAGCTTCCTTCCACCCCCACCAGGTGCCTCGCAGAATCTTCCGGAACCCCGAAAAAGGACCTCCGATGAGCGCCATTCTTTCTTCCACAACCCCTGCGCAAGCCGCACAGGCCCCCGAACTCGACATCGTCCGCCAGGCCGGCCACATCGGCGCCGAAGTGCGCGGCGTGCGCCTCTCCGGCACGCTACAGCCGGAAGTATTCGGCGCCATCAAGGCCGCATTGCTCAAACACAAGGTGCTCTTCTTCCGCGGCCAACACCATCTGGACGACACGCAACAGGAGGCCTTCGGCCGCCTGTGGGGCGAACTGGTGCCGCACCCGACCGTGCCTTCGAGGGACGGCACGCGGCTGCTGGAACTCGACTCGCGCCATGGCGGCCGTGCCAATTCGTGGCACACGGACGTGACCTTCGAGGTCGCGTATCCGCAGGTGTCGATCCTGCGGGCCGTGGTGATCCCGGCTTATGGCGGCGATACCGTCTGGGCCAACACAGTGGCGGCATACGAGAGCCTGCCCGACGACTTAAAGGCGCTGGCGGACCGGCTGCGCGCCATCCACGGCAACGACTACGACTACGCAGCGGCGCGCTCGCCCGGCGACCTCGACGAGGAGGGCACCAGGCGCTACAGGGAGGTCTTCACGTGCCGCCTGCTCGAAGCCGAGCACCCGGTGGTGCGCGTTCACCCCGAGACGGGTGAGCGCAGCCTGGTGCTGGGCCATTTTGCGAAGAAGCTCGTCGGCCATTCGACGAACGACTCGGGCCACCTGCTGAGCGTGCTGCAGAGCCACGTGCATCGCCTGGAGAACACGGTGCGCTGGCGCTGGACGCAGGGCGACGTGGCGATTTGGGACAACCGGGCCACGCAGCACTATGCGATCAACGACTACGGTGACCAGCACCGCGTGGTGCGGCGGGTGACGGTTGCGGGCGACGTGCCGTTCGGCGTGGATGGCGCGAAGAGCGTGGATCGGACCGCGCCGGCCGTGCGCGCCGCCACCGCGGGAGCCGCTGCCTGACACGCGTCTATACAACGTCTGGTTGTTAGGAACCGACTTTTCGGTTGTTTGAGCTTCCGCCCCGGGATCCTACAGTGGTGGCCATCGCCATCAAGGCGAATCCAACGCACAACAGGAGCCGCACAGCATGTCAGTGGAAGTTGAAGAACTCGTCTTGCCCGAAGCACTGGAACAGGCGCGCGCCAAGGCCGCCGAAAGCAATTTACCCTACGCCGGCGGCGTGACGCCGCCGGTGGCCTGGGAGTTGGTGCAGAGGGGCTTGGCTGTGCTGGTCGACGTGCGCTCGGGTGAAGAACGCAAGTTCGTCGGCCATGTGCCCGAGAGCCTGCACGTGGCGTGGGCCACCGGCACGGCGCTCACGCGCAACCCCCGCTTCGTGCGCGAACTCGAAGCCAGGCTTGCGAAGGACGGCGGCAAGGAGGCCGTGGCGCTGCTGTTGTGCCGCAGCGGCAAGCGGTCCGCGCTGGCGGCCGAGGCCGCTGCCAAGGCGGGTTTCACGCAGGTGTTCAACGTGCTCGAAGGCTTCGAGGGCGAGATCGATGCGCAGCAGCACCGCGGCGGCTCCGACGGTTGGCGCTTCCACGGCCTGCCGTGGGTGCAGGACTGAGCGGCACCAGACACATCTTCCAGGGAGAAACACACATGGCCCATTTCGAAGTGAGCGACATCGTGCGTGCGCTGCACGGCGTGCGCGACGAGTGGCGCGACTCGCAGCGCCGCTCGCGCGAGCCTGGCGCGCGCGAGTTTCCGTCGCGCGATGCGCTTGCGCAGACCGTCGAGTCGCTGAAAGGCGCGCTCTTTCCGATGCGGCTGGGCCCGCCGGACCTGCGCCACGAGAGCGAAGACTTCTACGTCGGCCACACGCTCGATGCGGCCCTGCAGGCGCTGCTGGCGCAGGCACGGCTTGAACTCAACTACAACGCGCGCCACGAGCCGCGCCCCGCGCACGAGGTCGATGACATCGCCACCGAGGCCGTGCGCCGGTTCGCGAACGCGCTGCCCGGACTGCGCCGCCTGCTCGACAGCGACGTGCTCGCGGCCTACCAGGGCGACCCGGCCGCGCGCAGCGTCGACGAGGTGCTGCTGTGCTACCCCGGCGTGCTCGCGATGATCCACCATCGCCTTGCGCACGAGCTCTACAAGCTCGGCCTGCCGCTGCTGGCACGCATCGTGGCCGAGTTGGCGCACGGGCAGACGGGCATCGACATCCACCCGGGCGCGCAGATCGACGCGGGCTTCTTCATCGACCACGGCACGGGCGTCGTGATCGGCGAGACAGCGGTCATCGGCAAGCGCGTGCGGCTGTACCAGGCCGTGACGCTCGGTGCCAAGCGCTTTCCGATCGACACCGAGGGCAACCTGCAGAAGGGGCTGCCGCGGCATCCGGTGGTGGAAGACGACGTGGTCATCTACGCGGGCGCAACCATCCTCGGCCGCGTCACGCTTGGCAAGGGCGCGGTCATCGGCGGCAACGTCTGGATCACCGACGACGTGAAACCGGGTGCGAGCGTCACGCAGGCCAGCCTGCAGAACGCACCGAAGGGTGGCGCATGAAAGCATTCGTCGAAGACTTCGGCGTGACCATCCGCCAACTGCGCGAGGGCGAGGGCTGGTCGCAGGAGGAGCTGGCCGAGCGCTCCGATCTGAACCGCTCCTACGTGGGCGAGATCGAACGCGGCCGCGTCATCCCGTCGATCGTCACCGCGCAGAAGCTGGCCACCGCGCTCGGCATCAACATGGTCGGCCTGCTCATGCGCTGCGAGCAGTTGGAGCAATCGCGTCTTGCGCGAAGGATCAACTTGGCGGCTATAGCCTGTTGAGGGAAAACCCGTGGCCACCGGACACTGGCGGCCACTTTCTTCTCAACACGGAGCCTTGATTCATGAGCGCAACAGTCGGTGGTATCACCGCCCTTGGCGACAACGCCGCACGCCAGCTGGCCAATGCCACAAAGACAGTCCCCCAGCTCGAAACCATCAGCCCGCGCTGGCTGACGCACCTGCTGCAATGGGTGCCGGTGGAGGCCGGCATCTACCGCGTGAACAAGGTCAAGAATCCCGAATCGATCAAGGTCACCTGCACCTCGCGCGAAGAAGAAAACCAGCTGCCGCGCACCTTCGTCGACTACGAAGAAAGCCCGCGCGAGCACTACCTCAATGCCGTGAGCACCGTGCTCGACGTGCACACCCGCATCTCCGACCTCTACAGCAGCCCGCACGACCAGATCAAGGAGCAGCTGCGCCTCACGATCGAGACGATCAAGGAGAACCAGGAGAGCGAGCTCATCAACAACCCCGACTACGGCCTGCTGGCGCAAGTGACGGAAGAGCAGCGCATCTTCCCGCTGACCGGTGCGCCCACGCCCGACGACCTCGACGAGCTGTTGACCAAGGTGTGGAAAGAGCCGGCATTCTTCCTCACGCACCCGCTGGCCATTGCCGCTTTCGGCCGCGAAGCCACGCGCCGCGGCACGCCGCCGCCGACGGTGAGCCTGTTCGGTTCGCAGTTCATCACTTGGCGCGGCATTCCGCTGATTCCGTCGAACAAGGTGCCGGTGGCCGACGGCAAGAGCAAGATCCTGCTGCTGCGCGTGGGCGACAAGCGCCAGGGCGTGGTGGGCCTGTTCCAGCCGGGTCTGTCGGGCGAGCAGGGCCCGGGGCTGTCGGTGCGCTTCATGGGCATCAACAACCACGCGATCGCGTCTTACCTGATCTCGCTGTACTGCTCGCTCGCGGTGCTGACCACCGACGCGCTGGCCGTGCTCGACGACGTCGAGATCGGCAAGTACCACGACTATCCCGACACCTACAAGTAAGCCGCGGTGAGCAGCATTCCATCGATTCTGGGCGAGGCGCCCGAAGCGCCGTTCGACCCGGCCATCCTCGCGCGCATGGCCAGCGCCATGTTCTCCGAGGTCCCGGGCGCGCAGTTTCCCGCCAACGTCGCGCCCCCGGGTTCGCCGCTGGCAAGCCCTGCGGGCTTCGGGCCGAGCGTGCCGGGCACGCCGGTTCCGCAAGGGCAGATTCCGGGCACCAACTTGCTGCCGGCATCACCCACGCAACTGCCCTCGCTCGCGAACCGCGCGCCGGCCTTGCGGCCGCATGCGGTGGCAGGCAATGGCGTGCCGGACAGCGTGCTGTCGGTGGCGCCGGCGTTCGAGCCGCGCTCGGGCGGTGCGGTGCTGGGCGTGCCGCAGCCGAATGCGGCCGTGGCACCGCAAGCGGCGGCCTCATCGTTCTACTTCCTGGACAACGGCTACGGCCATCCTTCGGCAGGTGCGACTCCCGTGGTCTTGCCCCCTCTCCCGCGTGCGGGAGAGGGCTGGGGTGAGGGCCAGCGGGCGACGCAAGGTGCGGGGTCGCCCCTCACCCCAACCCTCTCCCCGGAGGGGAGAGGGAGCGAGCCGCAGTTCTACTTTGTCGACGCGGTGCGTTTGCCCAGCGGCTTCGTCACGCCGGCAAAACCCGATCCGCGTGGCCCCGGTGCCGTGCCGCTGGCCGGAGGCGGGCAGCATCCGCCCTTCGACATCCAGGCCGTACGGCGCGACTTCCCCATCCTGCAGGAGCGGGTGAACGGCAAGCAGATCGTGTGGTTCGACAACGCCGCCACCACGCACAAGCCGCAATCGGTCATCGACCGCATCGCGTACTTCTACGAGCACGAGAATTCGAACATCCACCGCGCAGCCCATGAGCTGGCCGCGCGCGCTACCGACGCCTACGAAGGCGCGCGCGAACGGGTGCGCCGCTTCATCAACGCACCCGAAGTCGAAGAGGTGATCTTCGTGCGCGGCACCACCGAGGCCATCAACCTCGTGGCCAAGAGCTGGGGTGGGCAGCACGTGGGCGAGGGCGACGAGATCATCGTGTCGAACCTCGAACACCACGCCAACATCGTCCCTTGGCAGCAGCTCGCCGCCGCCAAGGGCGCGAAGCTGCGCGTGATCCCGGTGGACGACTCGGGCCAGGTGCTGCTCGACGAATACCGCAAGCTGCTGAACGACCGCACGAAGATCGTGGCAGTCACGCAGGTCTCGAATGCGCTGGGCACGGTGGTACCGGTGAAGGAGATCGTCGAGCTGGCGCACCGCGCGGGCGCGAAGGCGCTGGTCGACGGCGCGCAATCGGTGTCGCACATGCGCGTGGACGTGCAGGACATCGGCGCCGACTTCTTCGTGTTCTCCGGCCACAAGGTGTTCGGCCCCACCGGCATCGGAGTGGTCTGGGGCAAGCGCGAGGTGCTCGAAGACATGCCGCCCTGGCAGGGCGGCGGCAACATGATTGCCGACGTGACCTTCGAGAAGACCGTGTTCCAGCCGATCCCGAACAAGTTCGAGGCCGGCACCGGCAACATCGCCGACGCCGTGGGGCTGGGCGCCGCCATCGACTACGTCAACAAGGTCGGTATCGAGAACATTGCGCGCTACGAGCACGACCTGCTGGTGTATGGCATGGCGCAGCTCGGTGCGATTGCGGGTGTGCGGCTGATCGGCACGGCGGCCGACAAGGCGAGCGTGATGTCCTTCGTGCTCGACGGCTACAGCACCGAGGAGGTGGGGCATGCGCTCAACGACGAGGGCATTGCGGTGCGCACGGGCCATCACTGTGCGCAACCGATCCTGCGGCGCTTCGGTGTGGAGACGACGGTGCGGCCTTCACTCGCGTTCTACAACACCTTCGACGAGATCGACCGGCTGGTGGCGGTGGTGCGCCGGCTGGCGTCGCAGCGGCGCGCGGGCTGAAGCCTGCTCAGTGCTGCGGCGCGAGGTGGCGGTTGAAGAAGGCCGTCACCTCGGCGTTGAAAGCCTTGTGAAAGGCCGTGCGGTCGAAGCCGGGCGGGTCGCGGCAGATCTCGATCTTGGCGTCCAGTTGCGCCTGCGAGCATGGCGCGAGGAAGCCGAAGTGCTCGGCCTTCTCGGCCACATGCCATTCGGGCGCCACCGACAGGTTGCGGCGGACAGCGGCAACGCTTTCGGGCGTGACGCCGTCGCCGCCGTAGGTGGAAGCCCAGAGCTCGATGGGGATCGCCACGTTCTTCAGACCTTGGGCGTCGAAGAGCATGCTGACCGGGTCGGCGATCACGGCGGCCTTGATGCGGGCGTCGCGCGTCAGCGGCGTGGCGAGCAGTTCCTGGAAGCCCTGCTTCATCCATTCGCACGCCTTGCCCTCGGGCTCCGTTGCGCACGGGGATGAGGGCAGCGGCGGCAGCCGTTCGAAGTCCGGACGCGCTCCCGCGAGCACGAGGCCCGTGTAGCCGCCCCTCGAAAAACCGTAGAAGCCGATCCGGTCGGCCGCGATCCTGCCGTGCGCGGGCCACTTCTGGAGCATGTGGTCGATCAGCCGCTTGATATCGGTGGTCCGCGTCGCCAGCGCGACGATCTTGTCGTCCGGGCCGCCGCGGAGTTGGAAGTTGTCTTGCGAATGGCTGACGGCCGCGACGATGAAGCCCGCGTCGGCCAGCGCCTGTGCCGTGTCGTGATGGCCGAGGAAGGAGCCCCCGTAGCCGTGCGAGATCACGACGAGCGGCAGCCGGGTGCTGCCCGGCGGGAGCGGGCAGTCCCGCACGCCCTGGATCGTGGAGCGGCCCAGTCTGATCTCGCCCGCGGGCGTGGCGCAGGGCGTCCATACGGCGCCCTGCATCGCCGGGCCTTCGCGGCCGCCCGGTATCTCGATGGTGCTGACGCCCGCGGCCTGGGAGAGCGTCGCCGAGAGGCAGAAGACAACGAGGAAGAGGAAGCGAAGAAGGGGCATGGCGAGTCGGTCCTGTATGAAGATCGGATGTCAGCCTGCCGGGCGGATCGGAATCAGCAGGTCAGTGCGCAGTGCGGCCGGGGCGACCTGGCGCGGCGAGTTCAGGTAGTGCTCCAGTGCGGGGCGGTCGTCCGGCTCGTAGCCGCTGTCGGGCAGCCATAGCGTGTAGAGCGCGTGCACGGCTGCATTGATGCGGGTGTAGGGCCCCGCGAGGCTATGCACGGCGTAGAGGCCGCCAGGAATGTCGAGCAGTTCGATCTCCGCATCGTCGACCGGCCAGAGATCGGGCGATGCCGCAGCGGCGTAGTACCGTGCATCCGGGGCGCCGCACGAAATGCCAAGCCAGTGCGATACGGCCCGGCCGGTGGCATGCGCGCGCAGCCGCCGGTGCGTATGGGGAATGGTGGAGAACGGCCCGCGATGGAGCAGCGCATGCACTGGCTGCGCGCGGCGTTCGACGATCCGTACGGGCGGCGGGGCGCCGGTGCCACGGTCTTGGAGCGCGGGAGCCGCATCGAGGATCGCCTGGCGCATCTGCCGCTGGAACTCGCGCGGTGGCTGCCCGGCAAACTGGCCGAAGGCGCGCGTGAAAGCCTGTGGGCTCTCGTAGCCCACCGCCAGCGCCACTTGCGTGATGCTCTCGTCGCTGCGCGTCAGCAAGTGCGTGGCGAGCGCCAGCCGCACGCGCCGCACCGTGGCGGCCACCGTTTCGCCCGCGATGCCGTGGTAGACGCGGTGGAAATGAAAGGGCGAGAAATTCGCGAGGCGCGCCAGGTCTTCGAGACGGTGCTCGGCCATCGGGTCGGCAACGATGGCTGCGACGACACGCGACACACGTTCCCGGTAGTTCTGTTCGACTGGGCGCGAGGGCATGCCCGGAGTGTGCCGCGCTCCGGCGTGCGCCGCTTAGCAGACCTTGCTTTCTTCGGGTGGCCGGCGCGCTATGCTTAACTGTCGTTAACAATGTCGCCCGCCCACGCATGTCCTTGCCCGAAGCTTCTTTTTCTTCCGCGCCCGGAACCGCCGACGAGTCCTGCGACGTGATGGTCGTCGGCGGCGGTCCTGCCGGTTCGACCATCGCGGCGCTGCTGGCCCAACAGGGCCGCAAGGTGGTACTGCTCGAAAAGGCGCACCACCCACGCTTTCACATCGGCGAATCGCTGCTGCCCGCGAACGTCGAATTGTTCGACAAGCTCGGCGTACGCGACCAGGTCGAGAAGATCGGCATGCCCAAGTTCGGCATCGAGTTCGTCTCACCCGAGCACGAGCACCGCAGCTACGTGGACTTTGCCGAAGGGATGGACAAGTCGCTCGACTCCGCTTGGCAGGTGCGCCGTTCGGAGCTCGACGAACTGCTGTTCCGCAACGCGGCCACGCGCGGCGCGCAGACGATCGAAGGCTGCAAGGTGCGCGACGTGGCCTTCGATGCCGACGGCGCCACGGTGCGAGCCGAGATGGACGACGGCGCGCGCCGCAGCTGGCGCGCCCGCTTCGTGGTCGATGCCACCGGCCGCGACACGCTGCTGGCCAACAAATTCCGCTGCAAGGAAAAGAACCCCGACCACAACAGCACCGCGCTGTTCGGCCACTTCACGAACGCCGAGCGGCTGGAGGGCAAGAAGGAAGGCAACATCAGCATCTGCTGGTTTCCGCATGGCTGGTTCTGGTTCATTCCGCTGGCCGACGGCACCACCAGCGTGGGCGCGGTGTGCTGGCCGTACTACCTGAAGACGCGCGACAAGCCGCTGAAGGAGTTTTTCTACGACACCATCGCGACCTGTCCGGTGCTGGTGGACCGGCTGAAGAACGCCACGCTGGTCGACGATGCGGTGCATGCCACCGGCAATTTCTCGTATTCGAGCTCCCACGCCACGGGCGACCGCTACCTGATGCTGGGCGACGCCTTCACCTTCATCGATCCGATGTTCTCGTCGGGCGTGTACCTCGCGATGCACAGCGCCTTCGACGGTGCCGAACTGGTGGCGACCGCGCTCGACCGGCCGGGCGAACTGGCGGCGGCGCGCAAGGGCTTCGAGGCCATGATGCGCAAGGGGCCGCGCGAGTACTCGTGGTTCATCTACCGCGTGACCAACCCGACCATCCGCGACATGTTCATGCATCCGGGCAATCCCTTCCGCGTGAAGGAGGGGCTGATGTCTCTGCTGGCCGGCGACATCTACCGCGGCACGCCGATGAGGGGGCCGCTCGGCATGTTCAAGGTTCTGTACTACTTCATCTCGGTCACGCACATGCGGCGGACCTGGGAGGGCTGGAAGCGGCATCGCTTCAACATCCGGGACATGGGCATGTTGAAGGGGGAGACGATCCTCAAGTCGGAGTAGCCGCCAGCGCTGCTGCGCGTTCAACGCCCAGGGCGGGGCTGCTGAGTACGTCGATGCCAAGGTCCGCGAGCACGGCGGCCACGGGGGCCATCGAGGCCTGTGCAAGCACGACGACGTCGGCCCTGCCTGATGCAGCGCGGATCGAACGGGCCAGGGTCTCGATGTAGCGCGCGCTGTCGCCGGCTTCGAAATAGGGCCAGGCTTCTTCGACGAGCAATGTGTCCGGCTGCACCGTGACGCTCGCGTTTTCCGCGGCGCAAAGAATCAAGGCCTTTGTAGGCGCAAGCGTGCTTTCTAGCGCCGCCACGATCAGCACGCGCGGCCCGGTGCGCACAGCGCGGTCGGCCATGGCGCGATCGATGCGCATGGCCTTGAACGCGCCGCTCGGAGCGGTTCGTTCCGCGATGGCGCCGATGGTCGAGCAGGTGCAGACGACGACCGCAGCACCGCCGGATGCGGCCTCGCGCATGGCGTCGTGAACGCGTGTCACGAGCCCCGAGTCATCGAGGCCCACCACGCGCGCATCGGCCAGCAGGTCCTCCCGCACCGAATGCCGCGCGCGCAGGTCGGGCGCGATCTCGCTCACGAGCCGTTCGAAGGTAGGCACATGCACCTGCGCCGTGTGCAGGAACGCCAGTGCGTCGCGCATGGCCTCAGGCGCGCGCTGTGCGGGCGCGTTGCGCTTCGTAGGCCTTGAGGTGGACGTATGCGGTGCGCAGCACCGTCGGCACCGGCGAATTACCTGGGGCCGCGCGGCCCAGCAGGTCGCCGACGATGTGATCGGCCTCGACCGCCGCACCGCGCACCATGTCCTTGTACATTGACGCCGTCATCGGCGAGCCGGCGGCCGTCATGATGGCCCGGCCCCGCTGCACGGCGGCGGGGCGCGGCGCAAAGCCGTTGTGCGCGGCGATGGCGCAGCACTCGTCGAAGATCGACAGCGCCACGTCCTGCCCGCCAGCGCTCACGATGTCGCCGATGGACGCGCGCATCAGGCTCGTAAGGCCTGCTGCCGAAGCGATGAAGACCCACTTCTCCCACATGTCCTGCGAGATGCTCTCGCTGGCCGTGGCGTCGAATTTCGCGCCCGCGAACTGTGCCGCGATGGCATCGACGCGGGCCGAGCGGCCGCCGGCGCGTTCGCCGTAGCTCAGGCCATGCATGTCGTTGAGGTGCAGCACGCGGCCCTCGTCGTCGAGCGTGGCCGAGATCATGCACAGGCCGCCCAGCACGCGCTCGCTGCCGAAGCGTTCGGCCAAGCGGTCGATGTGGCTCATGCCATTGAGCAGCGGAAGGATCACGGTGTCGGGACCGACTGCCGGCGCGAACGAGTCCATCGTCGAATCGAGGTCGTAGGCCTTGCTGCCGACCACCACCACGTCGTAGGGGCCGTCGATGCCGTCGGCCAGCACATGCCTGGGTGCGGGCAGCTGCAGGTTGCCGAAGGGGCTCTGCACCACCAGCCCGGTTTTCGCGAGCTGTGCCGCGCGACGCGGGCGCAGCAGGAAGGTAACGTCGCGCCCTGCCTCCAGCAGGCGGCCGCCGAAATAACCACCGAGTGCACCGGCACCCACCACCAGAAATCTCATCGCGTGTTGCTCCTGAGCCAAAAGATCGGAAGCGATGATGCCCTCGTTCGCGCGAGGCCGCTTTGCACCGTCGCCTTCTCCAGCAGCCGCTGGCGGGCAAAGGGGCGCATGCAGGCGCGTGCCTTGGGGGCGCAGTTAGAAGAAGAGGACCGGGTCACGGGAGCGTCCTGCGCCTTGATGGGGTTGGCGGAATGCGGTTCAATTCGACGCCGTTCGCCCGGCACCGCATGGGCTTTTCCAGATAAGGTCTTGGGCGCTTCGCATAATCCGTCCGTCATTCCAACCTCTCACACAAGGAGTTTCGCCCATGGCCCAGACCCGGATCGCCGTCGTTGTCGGCAGCCTGCGCAAGGATTCGTACAACCACAAGCTGGCCCTCGCGCTGGCGCATCTCGCACCCGCGGACTTCACTTTCGAGCACCTGCGCATCGACGACCTGCCGTTGTACAACCAGGACGACGACGGCAACCAGGCGCCGGCGGTGAAGCGCATCAAGACCGAGATCGCGGCGGCGCAGGGCTTGCTGTTTGTCACGCCCGAATACAACCGCTCGGTGCCCGGCGTGCTGAAGAACGCCATCGACCATGCGTCGCGCCCCTATGGCCAGAGCGCCTGGGCGGGCAAGCCGGCCGGCGTGCTCGGCATTTCGGTGGGTGCCATCGGCACTGCGCTGGCGCAGCAGCATCTGCGCAACATCCTGGCCTACCTCGACGTGCCCACGATGGGCACGCCCGAAGTGTTCCTGCAGACCAAGGACGACCTGTTCGACGACAAGGGCCACATCGGCAACGAAGGCTCGAAGAAGTTCCTGCAGAGCTGGATGGACAAGTACGTGGCCTGGGTCAAGAACCACGCAGCCTGATCTGATCTGATCTGCGCAGAACGAAAAAAGCCGCCCACGCCGGGCGGCTCTTTTCATGGTGCGGGAGCGAACTCAGGCCGCGATAGCGGCATCGCGCTGGTTCGCGGCTTCGGCCGTCGCCACCAGGATGTCGGCGCGGGCCGCGGCCAGGGCCTTGCCCTTGGCTTCGTCGCCCATCGCCACGCCTTCGGCGCGCACGATGCGCACGTCGGTGATGCCGAAGAAGCCGAAGACTGCCTTGAGGTAGCTCTCCTGGTGTTCCATGGCCTGGCCGCCTTCGCTGGTCGAGTAGACGCCGCCGCGGCTGGAGGCCACGATGATGGTCTTGCCGCCGGCCAGGCCCACGGGGCCCTTGTCGGTGTACTTGAAGGTGCGGC
>Ga0209257_1000944_pt1 | contig 40166 bp, 40 predicted proteins | sample AraplaCvi_mCL_r2_FD_184277 | JGI IMG/M metagenome (GOLD analysis project Ga0209257, IMG submission 184277) | Arabidopsis root microbial communities from North Carolina, USA - plate scrape MF_Cvi_mCL_r2 (SPAdes) (version 2) | ecosystem: Host-associated > Plants > Roots > Endosphere | place: USA...
GGTACTGGCCGATGGTGATGAAGTCGACGCCGGCCGAGCGCATGTCGTCCATCACCTGCATGACCTCCTCCTTGGTCTCGCCCAGGCCGACCATCAGGCCGGACTTGGTGAACTGGGAGGGATCGCGTTCCTTGACCCGCTCCAGCAGGCGCAGGGAGTGATAGTAGCGGGCGCCGGGCCGGATCTTCAGATAGAGGCGCGGCACGGTCTCGAGATTGTGGTTGAAGACATCCGGACGGGCGTCGATGACCACGTTCTCGGCCCGGTCCTTGCGCAGGAAGTCCGGGGTCAGGATCTCGATGGTCGTGCCCGGCGCGGCGGCGCGGATGGCCAGGACCACCTCGGCGAAATGCTGGGCGCCGCCGTCGGCTAGGTCGTCGCGGTCGACCGAGGTGATGACCACGTGCTTGAGGCCCATCTTGGCGACGGCCTCGGCCACGCGGCGCGGCTCGTCGGCGTCCAGGGCGTTGGGCAGGCCGGTGGTCACGTTGCAGAAGGCGCAGGCCCGCGTGCAGATCTCGCCCATGATCATCATGGTCGCGTGCTTCTGGCTCCAGCACTCGCCGATGTTCGGGCAGGCCGCTTCCTCGCAGACGGTGGTCAGCTTGTGGTCGCGGACAATGCTCCGGGTCTCGTTGTAGCCGGGCGAGCCGGGCGCGCGGACGCGCAGCCACTCGGGCTTGCGCAGAACCGGCGTATCGGGGCGGTTCTGCTTTTCGGGGTGGCGGACGGCGCGGTCTTCAGAAGAGCGGGCCTCGGGCGCGCGGGCGTTCAGCGTGTCGATCAGGGTGACCATGACGGCCTAGATCGGCCTTCTTGGCCTCCGGATCAAGCTTGCGTTCTTGCATGTGACGCAAAGGCGCGAAATGAGTGCCCGGAATGCGTCGCCGACTCCCTGTTCTCGCCTGGATTCTGCTCCTGGCGCCGTGCCTTGTCTCCTGTGGCGACGAGGGCGTCCGCGCGCCGTTCGCCGAGAGCCGCACGCCCCCTTCCCTTGATGCCCGCTTCCAGCCGCCGGCGGGCTGGGCCTGGGGCTATGTAAAGGTCGGCGAGAACCTGGTGCAGCGCTACGGCGTCTCCGCGCCCCCTGGCGCGCCGAGGGGGCAGATCCTGATCCTTCCGGCCTATGGCGAGTCGGCCGAGGCCTGGTTCGAGACAGCCCGCGACCTCAACGACCGCGACTATGTCGTCTGGATCCTGGAGCGCCAGGGCCAGGGCGGGTCCGAGCGGGCCACGCCGTGGCGCGACCTGGGCCACGCCACCAGCTTCGCTCCCGACGTCACGGCGACCCGCGCGATGGTCAAGGCGGTGATCCGTCCCAACGGCCAGGATCCGTTCGTGGTCCTGGGGGCCGGCGACGGCGGCCTGGTCGCGCTGCGGGCGCTGGAGGAAGGGCTGCGGGCCGATACGCTGATCCTCTCCTCGCCCAACTTCGACATCGCCGATCCGCCGCGCCCCAAGACCGAACTGATCCGTCTGGCGCGCTGGGCCCGGGGCCTGAAGCTGGGGTTTGTGCGCTATCCGGGCCAAGCCGGCTGGAAGCGCGACGGCCCCGACGGCTTCGCCGCCAAGCTGACCCACGACCCGGCGCGCGGAGCCGTGCAGCAGGCCTGGCGGCGGGCCAATCCCGACCTGCGGATGGGCGCGCCCAGCCTGGCCTGGTACGCGGCCTTCTACGACGCAGTGGATGCGACCGGCCGCGACCTGAAGCGCGTGGACACACCCGTCGTGATGCTGGACGCCGGCCAGGACGTCAAAACCCTGCCTCAGCCTCAAGGCGCGGTCTGCGCCGCCCTGCCCCGCTGCGCCGAGACACGTTACGCCACCGCCCGCCACGCCTTGCACCTGGAGACGGATTCGGTACGCATTCCCTGGCTGAAGGCGGTCGACGAGACCTTGCAGACCGCTTCCGCCCCTCCGGCAATCGCCCCTTGAACGACAAGGGGTCGAGCGCATTTTAGAAGGACCGGTGCGCTTCCGTGCGCGTAACGGGTGTTTGCAAAGCGACACGCCGTCGCTAGGGTCCCGCTTCAATCAGACGAGGGCGCGACATCGCTCTTCCGGGAGGTTTCGCCGGCATGCCGGTAGTTTTCAATGCGCAGGATGGCCAGAAGGCCCTCTTCGACGCCCTGCTCGACGCCCGCGACAAGTACGGCGCCAAGAAGCAGATCCTGGAAGACCAGGACCGCAATCCGCTCAGCTACACCGACCTGGTGCGCGCCAGCTTCGCGCTGGGCCGCAAGATTGCGGCCATGACCCAGCCGGGCGAGCATGTGGGGATCCTGCTGCCGTCCGGGTCGGGCGCTGTGGTGACCTTCTTCGCCTTGCACGCCTTCGGCCGGGTGCCGACCATGCTCAACTTCACGGCCGGCCTGCGCAACCTGCGCGCCGCGTGCCAGCTGGCCGGGGTCAAGCGCGTGCTGACGGCCCACAAGTTCATCGAGCTGGGCAAGCTACACGACATCGTCGACGCCCTCGAGGCCAAGGCGACGATCACCTATCTAGAGGACGTGCGGAGCACGATCGGCATCGGCGACAAGCTGTTCGCCGCCGTGGCCGGCGCCTTTCCGCGTCGACTTCGCGCCCACGCCAAGCCGTCGGACCCGGGCGTGGTGCTGTTCACCTCGGGCAGTTTCGGCGCGCCGCGCGGCGTGGTGCTGAGCCAGGCCAACCTCGTCTCCAACGCGATGCAGATCGCCGCCTTCATCGACCTGGATCCCGCCTGGGTGTTCTTCAATCCCCTGCCGGTGTTCCACTGTTTCGGCCTGACCGGCGGGGTGATCCTGCCGATGCTGACCGGCATGAAGGCGTTCCAGTACCCCTCGCCGCTGCACACCAAGCAGATCCCGGCGCTGCTGAGGGACACCGGCGCCTCGGTGCTGCTGGCCACCGACACCTTCGTCAACCAGTACGCCCGCGCCTCCGACAGCGACGAGCTTTCCGGCCTGAAGTTCATCGTCTGCGGCGCCGAAAAGGTTCGGGAGGAGACCCACAACCTGATCGCCGAGCGGTTCGGGAACGTGCCGGTGCTGGAAGGCTACGGCGCGACCGAGGCCTCGCCGGTGATCGCGGTCAACAAGCCCGACGACAATCGCCGCGGCACCGTGGGCGGCTTGCTGCCCGGCCAGGAGTGGAAGGTCGAGCCGGTCGAAGGCATCCCCGAGGGCGGCCGCCTGCTGGTGCGCGGCCCCAACATCATGTCGGGCTATCTGCGCGAGGACGGCGGCGTCGACGCTCCCGAGGGCGGCTGGCACGACACCGGCGACGTCGTCACCGTCACCGACGACCTGTGGATTACCATCAAGGGCCGGGTGAAGCGCTTCGCCAAGATCGGCGGCGAGATGGTCTCCCTGACCGCCGCCGAGGACCTGGCCAGCGCCGTGTGGCCCGACGGCCGGCACGCCGTGATCTCAATGCCCGACAAGAAGAAGGGCGAGAAGCTGGTCCTGGTCACCGATTGCCAGAACGCCGCCGTCACTTCGCTGGTGGCCCACGCCCAGAGCATCGGCGCGCCGGAACTGGCCGTGCCGCGCAAGATCCTCAAGGTCACCCAGGTGCCCGTGCTGGGTAGCGGCAAGACCGACTATGTCGCCATCCAGCGCATGGCCGACCAGGATGCGAGAGCGGCGTGACGGAGCGGCGCCTGGCGTCGTGACGGCCTGACAAGGAGCGGACTGATGGAAAGACTGAACGTGTGGGCGCCGCGGATCCTCAGCCTGCTGCGGATCATCGCCGCCCTACTGTTCATGGAACACGGCCTGATGAAGGTCTTCCACTTCCCCGGGCCGCAGCCCGGCGCGCCGGACCCGCTGCCGCCGATGCTGGTGGCCGCCGCCTGGCTGGAGATGGTCGGCGGCGCGCTGCTGGTGCTGGGGCTGTTCACTCGCCCCGTGGCCTTCGTCCTGTCGGGCCAGATGGCCGTGGCCTATTTCCTGGCCCACTTCTCGAAGGGCTTCTGGCCGGCCCTGAACGGCGGCGAGGCGGCGATCCTGTTCTGCTTCGTCTTCCTCTATCTGGTCTTCGCCGGGCCGGGCGAGTGGAGCGTGGACGCCCAGGCGAGGAAGCGGCCATAGGCGTTCGTAGCGACCTATGAAAAGGGCGGCGCTCGCTGGAGCGCCGCCCTTTTATCTTGCCGGCTTGGGCCCAGGCCTAGATGTGCAGCACGCGCCCATAGGCGTCGAGCGCGGCCTCGTGCATGGCCTCCGACATGGTCGGGTGGGCGTAGACGATGCCGTGCAGGTCTTCCTCGGTGGCCTCGAGCGTGATCGCCGTAACGAAGCCCTGTATCATCTCGGTGACCTCGTGGCCGATCATGTGGGCGCCGATCAGGGCGCCGGTCTTGCCGTCGAACACCGTCTTGACGAAGCCCTCGATCTCGCCGGCCGCCACGGCCTTGCCGTTGACGCGGAACGGGAAGCGGCCGGCCTTGACCTCGATGCCCGCGGCCTTGGCCGCGGCCTCGGTCATGCCGACCGAAGCGACCTGTGGGTTGGCGTAGGTGCAGCCCGGGATCGGCGAATTGACGTGCGGGGTCTTGAAGCCGGCGATGTGCTCGGCCGCGTGGATGCCCTCGTGGCTGGCCTTGTGGGCCAGCCAGGGCGGGCCGGCGGCGTCGCCGATGGCGTAGAGGCCCGGGACATTGGTCTCACCGTGCTTGCCGGTGACGACGTGGCCGCGGTCCATGTTCAGGCCGATGGCGTCCAGGCCCTCGGTGTTCGGCGCGATGCCAACGGCGACGATGCACTTCTCGGCGGTCAGGGTCTCGGCCTTGCCGCCGACCTCCACGGCCACCGAGACGCCGTCCTTGGTCTTCTCGACCTTGGTCACCTTGGCGCCGATGCGGAAGGTGATGCCGCGCTTCTCGAAGGCCTTCTGGGCGGCCTTGGACACCTCGGCGTCCTCGACCGGCATGATGCGGTCGACGGCCTCGACCACGGTCACCTCCGCGCCCAGGGCGCGGTAGAAGCTGGCGAACTCGATGCCGATGGCGCCCGAGCCGATGACGACCAGCGACTTGGGCATGGCCTTGGGGGCCAGGGCGTCGCGATAGGTCCAGATCTTGTCGCCGTCCGAGACCGCGCCGATCGCCGGGATGTCGCGAGCCCGGGCGCCGCTGGCCAGGATGACGTTCTTGGCCTGGATGGCGCGGCTGCCGCCGGCCTTCAGGGCCACGACCACCTTGGGCGAGGGGCTGCCCTTCTCGAGCTTGGCTTCGCCCTCGACGACCTCGATCTTGTGCTTCTTCATCAGGAAGGCGATGCCCGAGGACATGGTCTTGGCCACGCCGCGCGAGCGGTCGATGATCTTGGCGAAGTCGAACGAAGCCTTCTCGACCGACAGGCCGTAGCCGGAGAGGTGCGACAACTGCTCGTAGATCTCGCCGGACTTCAGCAGCGCCTTGGTCGGGATGCAGCCCCAGTTGAGGCAGATGCCGCCCAGGGCCTCGCGCTCGATGATCGCCGTCTTCAGGCCCAATTGGCTGGCGCGGATCGCGGCCACATAGCCGCCGGGGCCGGCCCCGATGACGACGACGTCGAATTCCGTGGACATGGTCTTCTTACCCTAGGTTTGACGCCTTCGGGGGGAGCCGGCGGGCGTCGGTCGATCGATGTGCAAACCGATCCGGGAGTTACAGCAGCGCCTCGACGGCCTGCTTCAGGTCTTCAGGCTTGGTGGTGGGAGCGAAACGTTCGACGACCTCGCCGTCGCGGCCGATCAGGAACTTGGTGAAATTCCACTTGATCGCCTCGGTGCCCAGCAACCCCTTCTGCTCATGCTTGAGATAGGCGTAGAGCGGATGGGCCGAGGGGCCGTTGACGTCGATCTTGGCCAGGACTGGGAAGGTCACGTCGTAGGTCAGCGAGCAGAAGCTGGCGATCTCCTCGGCGTTCCCGGGCTCCTGGGCCCCGAACTGGTTGCAGGGGAAGGCCAGGACCGTGAAGCCCTTGTCCTTGTAGTCCCGGTACAGCGCCTCCAGCCCCTCGTATTGCGGGGTGAAGCCGCACTTGCTGGCCGTGTTGACGATCAGCAGCACCTGGCCGCGATAGTCGGCCAGGCTCGTGTCCTGGCCGTCCAGCGTCTTGGCGGAATAGTCGTAGACGGACATCCCTGCCCTCCCGTTCGAGCAAACGATCCGGCGATTAGACGATCAGGGTCAGCGGCTCTTCGATCAGCGGCTTGAAGGCGGCCAGGAACTTGGCACCGATCGCGCCGTCGACCACGCGGTGGTCGCAGGTCAGGGTGACGGTCATCACCGTGGCCACGGCCAGCTGGCCGTCCTTGACCACCGGGCGCTGCTCGCCGGCCCCCACGCTCATGATCGCGCCCTGCGGCTCGTTGATGATCGAGGCGAAGGCCTTGATGCCGAACATGCCGAGGTTGGAGACCGAGAAGGTGCCCCCCTGGAATTCCTCCGGCTTCAGCTTCTTGGCCTTGGCGCGGGCCGCCAGATCCTTCACCTCGGCCGAGATCTGGGCCAGGCCCTTGGTCTCGGCGGCGCGGACGATCGGGGTGATCAGGCCGCCGTCGATGGCCACGGCCACGGCGATGTCGGCGTGCTTGTGCAGGGCGATGCCTTCGGGCGTGTAGGAGGCGTTGGCCTCCGGCACGCGCTTGAGGGCCACGGCCACGGCCTTGATGATGATGTCGTTGACCGACACCTTCACGCCCTGGCCTTCCAGCAGGTGGTTGATCTTGGCGCGCGCGGCCAGCAGGGCGTCGATCTCCAGATCGATCGTCAGCGGGAAGTGCGGCACGTCGCGGAAGCTGTCGGTCAGGCGGCGCGCGATGGTCTTGCGCATGCCGTCCAGCGGCACGAGGTCGTAGGAGCCGGCGGGGATGCCCATCTGCTCCAGCGACAGCGCCTTGCGCGGCTCGGCGGCGGCCGGAGCGCCGGCGGGGGCCGCAGCGGCCTTGGCGGCGGGCGCGCCGCCCTTCTGGGCGGCTTCGACGTCGGCCTTGACCACGCGGCCATGCGGGCCGGTGCCAGCGATCGACTTCAGGTCCAGGTTCGCGGCCGAGGCCAGGCGGCGGGCCAGCGGCGAGGCGAACACGCGGTCACCCGTGGGCGCGGCGGCGGGCGCCGGCTTGGCCGGGGCGGCGGTCTCGCCAGCGGCCTGGACGGGCGCGGCGGGAGCCGGAGCCGGAGCAGCGGCCTTGGGCGCTTCGGCGGCGGGCGCGGCCTTGGCGGGGGGCGGCGCTGGGCTTTCGCCCTCGCCAACCAGCTTGGCGATCGGGGCGTTGACCTTGACGTTCTCTGTCCCCGCCTCGACCAGGATGGCCTCGATCACGCCTTCGTCGACGGCTTCGACCTCCATCGTCGCCTTGTCGGTCTCGATCTCGGCGATCACGTCGCCGGCCTTGACGGTGTCGCCGACCTTGACGTGCCACTTGGCGAGGGTCCCCTCCTCCATGGTGGGCGACAGGGCGGGCATCAGGATGTCGATCGACATTGAGCTTCTTCCTCAAGCGTTCGGGACGGCTTCGACCAAAGTGGTCGGCGTCCATTTGGCCTTGCGACGGGCAAGGCGTTGTTCGTCCGTTTCGTCGTGATAGTCCAGCCGTTCAGGCTCGCGATCGGCGAAACCCGGCAGGTCGGTCCCCACGACGTTGAGGGTGGCGTAGGCCTGGCCCTCGTCCTCGATCATCGCCGCCACGTAGACGGCGCATTCCCGGCAGATCAGGAAATCCACCGCCCGACGCCCGAACCGGTAGCGCGTCAGCGATCCCGGGGCGGCGGTGATGTGCAGGCGGCTGCCCGGGTCGCTGGTCGTCCGCGAGCCCTGGCGGCGGCAGAAGGAGCACTGGCAGGCCCGCAAGGCCAGCTCGGCCACGGGCTTGCCGGGGTCGAGCTGCACATGCACCGCGCCGCAGTGGCAGGAGCCGTTGAGGGTCTGGGTCATGACGGCCTCCGCGCCCGTTCACACAGGCCAGGGCCTAGGTGAACGGGCCGGATGATCACCGGTAGCAGACCGTCTTGGCCGCCTTGACGATCTTGGGGACCGACGGCAGCGACAGGGCTTCCAGGTTGGCCGCATAGGGCAGCGGCACGTCTTCCTGGTGGACCCGCAGCGGCGGGGCGTCCAGATAGTCGAAGCCGAACTCGGTGATCCGGGCGACGATCTCGGCGCCGACGCCCATCGGGCCCCAGCCTTCCTCGACGGTCACCAGGCGGTTGGTCTTCTTGACGCTTTCCAGGATCGTGTCGTGGTCCATCGGGCGGATCGTGCGCAGGTCGATGACCTCGGCCGAAATGCCTTCCTTGGCCAGTTCCTCGGCCGCCTGCAGGGCGAAGCCCACCATGCGGCTGTAGGCCACCAGGGTGACGTCCGAGCCCGGGCGACGGATCTTGGCCTTGCCGATCGGCACGACCCAGTCCTCGACGTCGGGGATGTCGAACTCGTGCCCGTACATCATCTCGTGTTCGAGGAAGACGATCGGGTTCGGGTCGCGGATGGCGGCCTTCATCAGGCCCTTGGCGTCGGCCGCGTCGTAGGGCGCGACGACCTTCAGGCCGGGGACGTTGCCGTACCAGGCCGCGTAGTCCTGGCTGTGCTGGGCGCCGACCCGCGAGGCCGCGCCGTTGGGGCCGCGGAACACGATCGACGACTTGATCTGGCCGCCCGACATGTACAGCGTCTTGGCGGCCGAGTTGATGATCTGGTCGATCGCCTGCATGGCGAAGTTCCAGGTCATGAACTCGACGATCGGCTTGAGGCCGGCCATGGCCGCGCCGACGCCGAGGCCGGCGAAGCCGTGCTCGGTGATCGGCGTGTCGATCACGCGCTTGTCGCCGAACTCCTGAAGGAGATCGCGCGAGACCTTGTAGGCGCCCTGGTACTGGGCGACTTCCTCGCCCATCAGGAACACGCGGTCGTCGCGGCGCATCTCCTCGGCCATGGCGTCGCGCAGGGCGTCACGGACCGTGATCTTCTTCAGCGGCGTGCCTTCCGGGATCTCCGGATCGGCGAAGGTCGAGGCGGCCGAGATCGGGCCGCCGGCCGGAGCTGCGACGGCGACCGGCGCGGGCGCCGGAGCGGCTTCGGCGACCGCTGGAGCGGCGGCGGGCGCCGGCGAAGCCGCTTCGCCCTCGCCCTCGCCCTTCAGCTTGGCGATCAGGGTGTTGACCTTCACGTTCTCGGACCCGGCGGGCACGACAATGCTCTCGATCACGCCCTCATCGACGGCTTCGACTTCCATCGTCGCCTTGTCGGTCTCGATCTCGGCGATCACGTCGCCGGCCTTGACGGTGTCGCCTTCCTTGACCAGCCACTTGGCCAGGGTCCCCTCTTCCATCGTCGGGGACAGGGCGGGCATCAGGATGTCCGTCACTGGGCGGCCTCCAGGTATACGTCGGTGTAGAGTTCGGAAGGATCGGGCTCGGGGCTGGTGCGGGCGAACTCGGCCGCCTCGGCCACGACGCGCTTCACCTCGGCGTCGACGACCTTGAGGTCGTCCTCGGTGACGCCGGCCTTGGCCAGGCGTTCCTTCAGGTGGTCGATCGGGTCGCGGGTCTGCTTGACGTTGTCGACCTCGTCCTTGGTCCGGTACTTGGCCGGGTCGGACATTGAGTGGCCACGATAGCGGTAGGTCTTCATCTCGAGGATGAACGGGCCCTGGCCGCTGCGGGCGTGCTCGGCGGCGCGGGCCCCGGCCTCGGCCACGGCGATCACGTCCATGCCGTCGACTTCCTCGCCCGGAATCCGGAACGAGACGCCGCGCTTGTGGAAGGCCGTCTCCGACGCCGAACGCTCGACGCTGGTGCCCATGGCGTACTGGTTGTTCTCGATCACGTACACGACCGGCAGCTTCCACAGCTGGGCCATGTTGAAGCTTTCGTAGACCTGGCCCTGGTTGGCCGCGCCGTCGCCGAAATAGGCGAAGGCGACGTTGCCGTTGCCGCGATAGTGGTTGTTCAGCGCCAGGCCGGTGCCAAGCGAGACCTGGGCGCCGACGATGCCGTGGCCGCCGTAGAAGCCGGTCTCGACGTCAAACATGTGCATCGAGCCGCCCTTGCCGCGTGACGAACCGCCCGCGCGGCCGGTCAGCTCGGCCATGACCTCGTTCGGATCCATGCCGGCGGCCAGCATGTGGCCGTGGTCGCGGTAGCCGGTGATGATCTGGTCGCCCTTGACCTTGATCGACTGCATGCCGACCGCGATCGCTTCCTGGCCGATGTACAGGTGGCAGAAGCCGCCGATCAGGCCCATGCCGTACAGTTGGCCGGCCCGCTCTTCGAAGCGGCGGATCAACAGCATGTCCTGGTAGAATTTCAGAAGCTCGTCCTTGCCGACGAAGGCGTTGACACCGGTGGCGTCAGCCTTCCCCGCGGGGGCTTCACCCTTGCGCGTACGCGCCATTCAACTCTCCCTGGCCAATCTTCATCGCGGCCTACTCCTGGACGCCCACCGGCCGAATGAACCTTCGGTTCCGCGTAGATGGGGGCCCTTTGTCAAACCCGAAACGGGCCAGGCTCGCCTGATCCGCCGGCAGAGCCGAGGACCGGTTCTCCCACCAACGCTCAGCGCGGGGTGCGGATCACATAGTCCCTCGGGTCGGCATATCCCAGGAGCGAACGCGCGCGTTCTTCCAGGAGGTCCGCCGACAAACTGCCGCTGCGTAATAGACGAGCACGGGCCTCCAGGTCCATCCTTTCGGCGCGGATCTTCTTCAACTCCAGCGTCTTGGCGGCGAGATCTGCGTTGCGTTGCGACGTCGACAACAGGCCGCGTTCGCCCGTCAGGGCGTGAAACACGAAGTAGGTGATCAGCAGAAGGAGCGCCGCGGTCGGCAGGAAAGGTTGCAGTCGGGCGAACATCAGCGATTCCCAGGAGGGGAAGTTTACCCTGCCCGATCATGCTTAACGCCTTACTAAACGGGGAGTTCTGCAGGGTGACGGCAAGAGCTTGAAAGCAGTTCCCTAACGCTTTCATTTGAGATGGTTTCAAGGGCATCTAGATACCGCATCGCAGCATCTGAACGGCCGTTTGGCGGCGTTTTCTGCGGCGGTGCGATGCGGAGCCAGATTCGCTTTTAGAAAAATTGTGGGTGAACCGCGGCGCCCGGCGCCCACGGATCGAGCGATCCGTGCCGAGCCCATCTCGAATCGCCGGATCCGAGCGCCCCGCGGGCTTTGAAAATCGCCGTCGGCGTTATAGGGTAGCGGTAACAAGAATGGGGGGATCATATGTTTGGACGTCGCGCTTTCATCCTGTCTCTCGCCGGCGCCGGCATGGCGCCTGCCCTGGCGTACGGCGGCGTGCGTCGCGACCGTTCCATCGCCGGTGACGGTCCCGAGCCGACCGTCATCAAGGGGCAGCCGCCCAAGATGGACTTCGGAGACGGGCTGCAAGTGCCGCTCGACAGGGACGCCTTCGTCACGCTGTGGGAAGATTCCGGCCGCTGGATAACCTTCGGGCTCGGGCTTGGCCGCGCGGAGAGCGACTCCAACGCCAAGGCCGACAAGGCCGCCAGCCTGACCATGCAGATCATGCTGTTGACCCTGGCCAACGCCCCCGAGCGTCTGCAACGCGTGGACGGGGGTGGCTGGCGCCCCCGCAGCGGTAAGCTCCGCGACCTGGTGATGGGCGAAGTCCCCCTGCCCGGCCGGCCTGTCCGCCCCGCGGGCGGCGTCTATACGGACAACAGGCTCTTTGCGGGCCCCAGCGCCTCCGATCCCGCCAACATCGCTTCCGACATCCAGGCCTATCAGCGCTTCGTCGCCGCCACGGCCTATGTCGTCAAGAAGGCCGACCTGTCGCTGACCGACGTGCGAACCCTGGGCCGGGTGGCGGAGGAAAACTCCCCCACGACCGCGCAGTAGCCCCGCAGGGCCGGCGCCCCCCGTCTCGCCGTCACGACCGGACGACGAGACAGGGAGCCAGGGCGTCGCTTAGCGACCCTTGAGCACCGCGCGGCCGGCATAGACGGCCTGGTCGTCGAGGGCTTCCTCGATGCGCAGCAGCTGGTTGTACTTGGCCAGCCGGTCCGAGCGGGCCAGCGAACCGGTCTTGATCTGACCGCAGTTCAGGGCGACGGCCAGGTCGGCGATCGTGCTGTCCTCGGTCTCGCCCGAACGGTGGCTCATGACGCTGGTATAGGCGTTGCGGTGGGCCAGATCGACGGCGTCGATGGTCTCCGACAGGGTGCCGATCTGGTTGACCTTGATCAGGATCGAGTTGGCCAGGCCCTTGTCCAGGCCGAGTTGCAGGCGCTTGGGGTTGGTGACGAACAGGTCGTCGCCGACCAGCTGAACCTTCTTGCCCAGGGTGTCGGTCAGTAGCTTCCAGCCCTCGAAGTCGTCTTCCGACATGCCGTCCTCGATCGACAGGATCGGAAACTTGCCGGCCAGGTTGGCCAGGTAGTCGACCATCTGGGCCGGATCCAGGCTCTTGCCCTCGCCTTCCAGCTCGTACTTGCCGTTCTTGAAGAATTCGGTGGCGGCCACATCCAGGCCCAGGACAAAGTCCTCGCCCGACTTGTAGCCGGCCGCCTCGCCCGCCTTGACGATGAAGGCCAGCGCGTCTTCGGCCGAACCGAGGTTCGGAGCGAAACCGCCTTCGTCGCCGACATTGGTGTTGTGGCCAGCGTCCTTCAGGGCCTTCTTCAGGCCGTGGAAGATCTCCGCGCCCATCCGCAGGGCTTCGGCGAAGGTCGGGGCGCCGGTCGGCAGAATCATGAACTCCTGGATGTCGATCGGGTTGTCGGCGTGGGCGCCGCCGTTGATGATGTTCATCATCGGCACGGGCAGGACGCGGGCCGAGACGCCGCCGACATATTTGTAGAGCGGCAGGCCGGCCGACTCCGCGGCGGCCTTGGCCGTGGCCAGCGAGACGCCGAGGATGGCGTTGGCGCCCAGGCGGCTCTTGTTGGGCGTGCCGTCCAGCTCGATCATCAGGTTGTCGATGCGGCGCTGGTCTTCGGCGTCGACGCCCGACAGCGCGTCGAACAGCTCGCCGTTGACGGCCTCCACCGCCGCCTTGACGCCCTTGCCGCCGTAGCGCGACTTGTCGCCGTCGCGCTTTTCGACCGCTTCGTGCGCGCCGGTCGAAGCGCCCGACGGGACCGCGGCGCGACCAAAGGCGCCGTCTTCCAGCACGACATCGACCTCGACCGTCGGATTGCCGCGGCTGTCCAGGATTTCGCGGGCGATGATGTCGACGATCTCGGTCATGGGAGCTCCCCTTTCAAAAGGCGCTTCCCCTTAGCGGCGCGGGCCGCGAACCGCAACCGGCGCCGACCGGACATCGGCCGAGCGTTGGGCGCTACGCTTGCAGGATGGGCGGCTCCCAGCCCTTGCCCAGGCGGAACTTGACCCGGTCGGAACCGAAGTCCAGCTCGACCCGGGCGAACATCTTGAGCACGTCGACGCCGAGCAGCACGGCGGGTCGGCCGTTGAGGTTCCAGATGTCGAAGATGTGCAGATCGGCCAGCACCAGCGGCAGGTTGGTCATCCGCAGCGCGCCCAGCTCGATCGAGCGGACGATCCGCAGCTCGCCCACGGTCGCCTCGCCCGCCACGCCGATCAGCCGGACGGCCATGGCGGGCTCGGGCTTGCGGCGCACCCGCAGCTTGATGGCCTGGGCCAGGGCCATGTTGCCCATGCTGGCGCCGGATCCGGAGTCGATGAAGGCGACGCAGCGCACGCCGCTGACCCGGGCGTTGGCGACCGCCAGCCGGCCGAACCGGGCGTCGGCGAGCACCGAGACCTCGCGAACGCCGGGATAGGCGGCCGACAACGGGCTGCTGCGACGGACCTCCAGCCGCTTGCGGCGGAAATCCATGATGACGTTGCGGTCCTCCAGCATGTCGACGCCCAGCAGGCCGTCCACGCCCAGCCGCTCGGGCGTGAGCACCGGCAGTTCGGCGTTCTTCATCCGCGCGTCGCCCGCCACCATCAGCGGCACCTTGGCCGTGTGGGTCAGGGCCGAGCCGCCCACGCCGTGCAGCATCACGTCGGGACCCCGCTCCAGGCCCAGGCGGTCCGCCACCGTGGTCGACAGCGCGCTGCGGTCCGCGCCGGTGTCGACGACGAAGTTGAAGGGTCCCTGCTCGTTGATGAAGACCTCGACCGTCATCCGGTCGATCGCGTCCAGCGCCGTATCGAGAAAGACCGCCGGAGGCTCGGCCTCGGTGGGCGCAAGTGCGCCGGGCGGCGGCGCGGCAGGGACCGGCGCGGTGGGCGCCGTCTGTAGCGAGGTCGGTTGCAGTGAGGCCGGTTGCAGCAGGGGCGCGGGCGTCGCGGATCGAGCCCAGGCCTGTTCGGCCATCAGCGACAATCCCAGTCCCGCCGTTAGAGTCCGGCGTGTGAGCATGGGTCAATCTCCCTGCCGCCAGGATAACACGGTTCTTTCGACGGCATTGTCGAAATCCGTGTCCGGACAAGCGTGGGAGCCGCGCGGAACAGCGAAAAGGCGGCGGTCCGGAGACCGCCGCCTTTCAGGCTTCGCCTTGTCGCTCCGTCAGGACGGAGCGGACCAAAGGACTAGTCTTCCTTCGGCGTCAGGATCTGCTTGCCGTTGTAGAGGCCGGTCTTCAGATCGACGTGGTGCGGACGGCGCAGTTCGCCCGAGTCCTTGTCCTCGACGAAGGAATTGGCGCCCAGGGCGTGGTGCGACCGGCGCATGTTCCGGCGAGAAGGCGAAGTTTTTCTTTTAGGAACGGCCATCGAAGTGACTCTGCTCGCTGAGCGTGAAAATCGGAAGCGGCGACTCGGGCAATGCCCAGGCCGCCGCGTGAGGGCGCGCTTATGCCCGAATCTGTTTGGAGATGCAACCGCGCTTGTTAGACCAGCCGCCCCTGCTCTTTCGCCGCCGCGATGAAGCTGGCGAACAGGGGGTGCGGGGCGAACGGACGGCTCTTCAGCTCGGGGTGATATTGCACCCCGATGAACCACGGATGGTCCTCGCGCTCGACGATTTCGGGCAGCACGCCGTTGGGCGAGCGGCCGGTCAGCTTCAGGCCGGCGTCCTCCATCAGGTGGGCGTAGCCGATATTGACCTCGTAGCGATGGCGGTGGCGCTCGCTGATGTCGGTGGTCCCGTAGATCTCGGCGACCTTCGAACCGGCGGTCAGCACGGCCTCGTAGGCCCCCAGGCGCATGGTGCCGCCCAGGTCGTCGTTGCTGCGCCGCTGGACGGTCTCGTTGCCCTTGATCCACTCGGTCATGATGCCGACCACCGGACGCTCGGTGGGTCCGAACTCGCTGGACGAGGCGTCGGTGATCCCGGCCACGTTGCGCAGGGTCTCGATGACCGCCATCTGCATGCCAAAGCAGATGCCGAAGTACGGCACCTTGCGTTCGCGGGCGAACTGGGCGGCGCGGATCTTGCCTTCCGCCCCCCGCTCGCCGAAGCCGCCGGGCACCATGATGGCGTGGGCGTTCTCGAGGCGGGCCGCCGCGGCGCCGGGATCGCCCTCGAAGGTCTCGCTCTCGACCCAGTCCAGGTTGACCTTGACCTTGTTGGCCAGGCCGCCGTGGTGCAGGGCCTCGATCAGCGACTTGTAGGCGTCCTTCAGGACCGTGTACTTGCCGACCACGGCGATGGTCACCTCGCCGTCGGGGTGGTTGACGGTCTGGTCGATCGCCTCCCAGCGCGACAGGTCCGGCTTGGGCGCGTCGCTCATGCCGAACACGTCCAGCACCTCGGCGTCCAGGCCTTCCTTGTGGTAGTCGATCGGCACCGCGTAGATCGACGAAGAGTCCATCGCCTGGATCACCGCGCTGGGCCGCACGTTGCAGAACTGGGCGATCTTGCGCTTTTCCTCGACCGGAATGTCCTGCTCGCAGCGGCACAGCAGGATGTCGGGCTGGATGCCGATCGAGCGCAGTTCCTTGACCGAGTGCTGGGTCGGCTTGGTCTTCATCTCGCCGGCCGTCTTGATGAACGGCAGCAGGGTCAGGTGCACGTAGCAGCTCTGGCCGCGCGGCAGGTCCTGGCGCAGCTGGCGGATAGCCTCGAAGAACGGCAGGCCCTCGATGTCGCCCACCGTGCCGCCGATCTCGACCAGCACGAAGTCGACCGGCTTCTCGCCGGTCTCGTCCATGGCCGGCGACAGGACGAAGTCCTTGATCTCGTTGGTGACGTGCGGGATCACCTGGACGGTGGCGCCCAGATAGTCGCCGCGGCGCTCCTTCTCGATGATCGTCTTGTAGATCTGGCCGGTGGTGATGTTGTCGGCCTTGGTCGCCGACACCCCGGTGAAGCGCTCGTAGTGGCCGAGGTCGAGGTCGGTCTCGGCCCCGTCGTCGGTGACGAAGACCTCGCCGTGCTGATACGGGGACATCGTGCCCGGATCGACGTTGAGATAGGGGTCGAGCTTACGAAGGCGAACCTTGTAGCCGCGAGCCTGCAGGAGCGCTCCGAGCGCCGCGGAGGCGAGGCCTTTTCCCAAGGAGGAAACCACGCCGCCGGTGATGAAGATGTACCGGGTCATGGGCGATCAGATTAGCCGTGATTCGACGTCGCCGGGGAAAAGACCGGCGTTCATCAACAGTAAAATGTCGCCGGCCCTTACTGGGCCGGCTGTTGCTCGGCCGGAGCCGGGGCGTTGATCACCGGGACCGGCGCGGCGACGACGGGCGCCTTCGCCTCCGCCTTGGCCGGAGCCTTGGCGGCCGAAGCCGCCGGCTTGGGGCTCGAGACGGTCGGGGTCGGGGCGCTGATGGTCGGGGTCGGGGCCTCGATCGCGGCCGGGGCGGCGGCCGCCGGCGCGGTCGTGGCCGGCGCGGAGGTGGTCGGGGCCGGCGCGGTCGGGCCGGCCGGCAGCGGCGCGGCGTTCAGGGTCTTGCTGTCCAGGCCGTCCAGCTTCAGGCGATCGACGACCGAATTGCTGGCGCCCATGCGGCCGGTCAGGATGGTTAGGGCCAGGCTGATGACCAGGAAGATCGAGAACAGGATCCAGGTGGTACGCGTCAGCAGGTCGCCCGCGCCGCGCGCGGTCATGAAACCGCCGCCGCCACCGCCCATGCCCAGGGCGCCGCCCTCGGAGCGTTGCATCAGCACGATGGCGATCAGCGCGATGCAAACGATGATGTTGATGGTCAGCAGAACGCCGATGAGCATGTCTAAATCGATCTCGGTCCGGGCGACGGACGTTTCCGCCGCGAAAAACGAAGCGGCCCCTCTATCACTTGCGACGAGCCCGCGCCATAGCTGGGGATGAACCGGCCGCACTCAAGCCCGTCCTGCAGTCCATATCGGGTCCATTCTCGCGCATGATCCTCGAGACCGAACGCCTCAGCCTGGCCCCCCTGACCGTCGAGGACGCTCCCCTCCTCTATCCGTTCCTGAGCGACCCGGAGGTGATGGCCCACTGGGACCGCGATCCCATCGAGGATCCCGACGAGGTCGAGGCCACGGTCGCCGCCCAGGTGGCCGAGATGGAGGAGCGCCGGGCGCTGTACTGGGCGATCCGCCATGTCCAGACCGGCCGTTTCCTGGGCTATTGCGAACTGGTCGACCTGGACTGGCGCCATCACCGCGGCGAACTGGGCTTCATCATCGCCCGCGACGGCTGGGGCCAGGGCTACGCCACCGAGGCCGCCGCCGCCCTGCTGGCCCACTGCGCCTCGTCCCTGGGCCTCAAGCGGATGATCGCCCGCACCCACGTGGGCGACGCCCGGGCCGAAAACGTGCTGCAGAAGCTGGGCTTCGAGCAGGAAGGCTATCTGAAGGGCCACGTCGACCGCGACGGCGAACGCCGGGACTGCCGGCTTTATGGGTTGCTGTTCTAGGGGGGAATTCGTGCGCCGAGCGCCCCCTCCGGCCCTTCGGGCCACCTCCACCAGAGGGGGAGGAGTTACGCCGTGCTGGCTGCTCCCCCTCTGGGGGGCTGTCGGCGAAGCCGACTGAGGGGGTCTTTCACAGACGCGATACCGCAAGGGCGCGTCCGCGATGGCGCCCCTAAGCCGCCTCGATGATCGCCAGGAAGTCCGCGGCCTTCAGCGAGGCGCCGCCGACCAGGGCGCCGCCGACCTCGGGGGTGGCCAGGATCTGGCGGGCGTTGTCGGGCTTCACCGAGCCGCCGTAGAGGATCGGCACGCTCGCGCCCTGCTGGCCGAACCGCTCGACCAGCACCGCGCGCAGCGCCTGGTGGACGTGCTCGATGTCGGCCGGGGTCGGGGTGCGGCCCGTGCCGATGGCCCAGACCGGCTCGTAGGCCACGGCGAAGGCCTGGCCGGCCAGCGAGGCGGGCAGCGAGCCGCGCGCCATGCGGGTGACCACCGCCTCCGCCTGGCCCGCGTCGCGCTGATCGCAGGTCTCGCCAAAGCAGACGATCGGCTCCAGGCCGGCGGCCAGGGCGGCCTCGACCTTGGCCGCGACCAGGGCGTCGCTTTCCTGATAGGCGGCGCGGCGCTCGGAATGGCCCAGAATCACCAGCCGGGCGCCGGCGTCGGCCAGCATGGCGGCCGAGACGTCGCCGGTGTGAGGCCCCGCCGCGGCCGGATGGCAGTCCTGGCCGCCGACGATCACCGCCTCCCCGGCCATGGCCTGGGCCATCCGGTGCAGCAGGGTCGCGGCCGGGCAGATCGCGACCCGCGCGGCCGGCGGCTTGGCGGCCACCGCCGCGGCGACCGCGCGGGCCTCGTCGAGCGAGGCCTCAAGCCCGAACATCTTCCAGTTTCCGGCGATCAGCGGCCGCGGCGTGGTCAGCGAAAGGGTCATGCGCCCGGTTTGGGGCCCCTGGCGGGGCGGAAGTCAAGGCCGCTTGCGCCCTGCCGCCGCTTGCCCCGCGCCCCGGGGCTCTACTATACCCGCAACTCGCGTCCGTTCCGTCGCCCTGCGTGGAATCCGCGCGATTATCGAGGAAGGTTTCTCCCAGTCATGCTCGCCGGCTTCCGCTCCTTCGCCAAATCACCGTTCGCGGTGGTCCTGTTTGGTCTGCTCATCGTCAGCTTCGCGGTGTTCGGCATCAGCGACGTGTTCCGTCATCCCCCCGGCAAGTGGGTGATCGCGGCCGGGTCGCGCAACATGTCGCCGGACGACTTCAAGGCGCATTTCGAGGCCTTCCGCAAACAGCAGCAGGCTCAGGGCCAGACCATCACCCCGGACGTCGCGGTGGAGCAGGGCGTCGACCGCAAGATGCTGACCCAGCTGGCGCTGCAGGAATCCCTGGCCGAACTGGTCCGCAAGATGGGCGTGCGCCCGTCCGACAAGCTGGTGGGCGACACCCTGCGCGAGCAGATGGCCAGCCTCCCCCCGGCCCAGCGTCCGTTCGACCCGATCACCGGCAAGTTCGACCCGGCCCTGTACCAGCGCCTGCTGGCCCAGAACGACCTGACCCCGGCCCGCTACGAGGCCTCGCTGCGCGACGACATCGCCCAGACCCACCTGTTCAGCGCCGTGGCCTCCAGCCTGCGCGCCCCGCGCATCTATTCGGCCCTGCAGGCCGCCTACGGCCTGGAAGGCCGCGACCTGGCCGCCTTCGCGATCAATCCGGCGACCGTCGAGAAGCCGGCCGCCCCGACCGACGCCCAGCTCCAGGCCTTCATGAAGGAGCACGCCGCCCAGCTGACCCGCCCCGAGACCCGGGTGCTGTCGGTGGCCCGCTTCAGCGCCAAGGCCCTGGAGAACACGGTGACCGTGCCCGAGGCCGACATCGTCAAGACCTACAACTTCCGCAAGGACACTCTGGGCACGGCCGAGACCCGCTCGTTCGTCCAGATCGTCGCCCCCGACGCCAAGGCCGCCGCGGTGATCGCCCAGCGCCTGGCTAAGGGCGACCAGCCGGCCATCGTCGCCAGCGCCTACGGCAAGCAGCCGGTGATGATCGACTCCAAGCCCAAGTCCGCCCTGCCCGACCGCAAGGTGGCCAACGCGGTGTTCGCCCTGGCCGCCGGCCAGGTCAGCGGCCCGATCAGCGGCGACCTGGGCGTCTCGGTGGTCAAGCTGACCAAGGTCACCCCGGCGACCACGCCCAGCCTGGAATCGCAGCGCCCAGCCATCGAGGCCGAGCTGAAGACCCAGGCCGCTCAGGCCAAGGCCTATGAACAGACCCAGACCTACCAGGACGCCCATGACGGCGGCGCCAACCTGATCGACGCGGCGACCAAGGCCGGCGCCCTCGTGATGACCACCGCGCCGATCGCCGCCAACGGCGCAGACCAGACCGGCCAGCCGGTTTCCGGCCTGACCCCGGACGCGCTGAAGACCGCCTTCGAGCTGCCCTCGGGCGGCGAGAGCGAGCTGATCGAGGCCGGCAAGGGCGAATATTTCGCCGTCCGCGTCGAGAAGGTCATCCCCTCGGCCATGCCGCCGCTGGCCGAGATCCGCGCGCCCCTGGCCCAGCAATGGCAGCTGGACCAGTTGCTGCAGCGCATGAAGGCCAAGGCCGACGAGCTGGTGGCGCGGGTCAAGAAGGGCGAGTCCCTGGAAGCCGTCGCCGCCTCGGCCCAGACCAAGGTGCAGCGCGTGCCCAACATCACCCGCCAGAACGCCCGCCAGTTCCAGGGCCTGGGCCGCGACCTGCTGCTGGGCGCCTTCGGGGCCAAGCCGGGCGTGGCCTTCGTCAGCCGCGGCCCGCAGGGCGGCTATCTGGTCGCCCTGGTCGAGAAGGTCCATCCCGGTTCGCCCGAGCAGATGGCCCAGATCACCGAGGTCGCCCGCCCGCAGACATCGCAGGGCCTGCTGCGCGACGTCGGCATGGCGGCCCAGGACGCCGCCAAGACCCAGCTGAAGACCAAGGTCAACCTGACCCTGGCCCGCCAGGCGATCGGCGTCGACACCAGCGCCCTCCCCGCCGAGGACGGCAAGGCCCCGGCCAAGAAGGAAAAGGCTCCCAAAGGACTGGCTCAATGAGCCTTGAGCCCAGCTTCGACGCCTTCGCCGCCGCCTACGAGTCCGGCCGCCCGCAGGTGGTCTGGACCCGGCTGATCGACGACCTGGAGACCCCGGTCTCGGCCTATCTGAAGATCGGCCACGGCCGGCCCTACGCCTTCCTGTTCGAGAGCGTCGAGGGCGGGGCCTGGCGGGGGCGCTATTCGATCGTGGCCATGAAGCCGGACCTGGTCTGGCGCTGCCGCGGCGACCAGGCCGAGATCGCCCAGGGCGACGACATCGCCGCCGGCCGCTTCACGCCCCAGGCGCGCGGCGCGCTGGACAGCTTGCGCGACCTGATCGCCCGGTCCCGGATCGAGCTGCCCGCCGGCCTGCCGCCGCCGTCGGCCGGCGTGTTCGGGGCCCTGGGCTACGACATGGTCCGCCTGGCCGAGCGCCTGCCGGACGTCAATCCGGACACCCTGGGCCTGCCGGACGGGATCATGACCCGGCCGTCGATCGTGGCGGTGTTCGACGCCATCGCCCAGGAGATCATCCTGGTCACCACCGCCCGGCCCCAGGCCGGGGTGTCGGCCGCCGACGCCTACGCCGCCGCCCAAGGCCGGATCGAAAGCGTGATGGCCGACCTGCGCGGTCCCCTGACCCAGCCGGCCCCGCGCCAGAGCCACGGCCAGGCCGAATTCACCACCCCGGTCAGCCGCGAGGACTATGCGGTCGTCGTCGAGAAGGCCAAGGAATACATCCGGGCCGGCGACATCTTCCAGGTGGTGCCCAGCCACCGCTTCCGCGCGCCCTTCCCGCTGGAGCCGTTCGCCCTCTACCGCTCGCTGCGGCGGACCAATCCGTCGCCGTTCCTGTATTTCCTGGACCTGGACGGCTTCAACCTGGTCGGCTCGTCGCCCGAGATCCTGGTGCGGCTGCGCGACGGCAAGATCACCATCCGGCCGATCGCCGGCACCCGGCCGCGCGGCGCCACGCCCGAGCAGGACCTGGCGCTGGAGAAGGAGCTGCTGGCCGATCCCAAGGAGCGGTCCGAGCACCTGATGCTGCTGGACCTGGGCCGCAACGACGTGGGCCGGGTGGCGATGCTCAAGCACGCCGGAAGCAACGACCCGGCGGCCAAGGGCAAGCGCGCCAACGTCCGGGTCACCGACAGCTTCAAGATCGAGCGCTACAGCCACGTGATGCACATCGTCTCCAACGTGGAGGGCGACGCGCCCGAGGGCGTGGACCCGGTCGACGTGCTGATGGCCGCCCTGCCCGCCGGCACCCTGTCGGGCGCGCCCAAGGTGCGGGCCATGGAGATCATCGACGAGCTGGAGATCGAAAAGCGCGGCATCGGCTACGCCGGGGCGGTGGGCTATATCGGCGCCGACGGCTCGGTCGACACCTGCATCGTGCTGCGCACGGCCCTGGTCAAGGACGGCGTGATGTACGTCCAGGCCGGCGGCGGCGTCGTGGCCGACAGCGACCCGGACGCCGAGTACGACGAGACCCTGCACAAGTCGCGGGCCCTGAAACGCGCCGCCGAAGAGGCCTGGCGGTTCGCCTAGGACGCCTTCGGTCTACTCGCCCAGGCGGTCGGACGGCAGGTGCTGCACGACCGCCGGCGGGGCCATGACCATCACCGCGGCGAAGGTCACGGCGCTGAGCGCCGCGAAGGCGGCCGCGGCCAGCACCGGCCCCATCTTCTGACGGCGCGCCGGCTTGCGCAGCAGGGCCCGGGCATAGGCCAGGGCGGCGGTGTCGAGCGCGGAATCAGCAAGGTCCATGGCGACAGCATGCCCGGCGACTCGCCTCGAGGCGAGATCACAGATGTCGCACCCGCAGCCGGCCGCCCCACTCGCGGTTCAGATAGTCGCAGACCAGCCGGCGATGGCAGTGATGCGGCGTAGCCTCCGAGCAGAGCAGGCAAGCGCCGTCGAACTGCTCGGGCTTCAGTCGCGCCTCGATCCGTCGCTCGGCCATCAGGGCCAGGAAGCTGGTCTCGAAGACGCGCCAGTCGCCCTTGTCGCGCTTGAACGCCTTCAGGATGTCGTCGGACGGGGCCAGCAACGGTTCATGGCGATAGGCGACGCCGCCGATCTCGCCGAGGAAGAAGGCCAGGTCGTCCGCCTTGGCGAAACCGGCCAGTTGCGAGGTGTTGTGCAGGCGCACGTCGATCACCGAACGCACCCCCGCCGCCCGCAGGCGCTCGAAGAAGCCCTTGGCCGAGGTCTGGGTGAAGCCGATCGTGCAGAGGTCGGTCATTCCGCCGCGCCGAGCGCCGCCGTCGGCGGCGACTCCTCCGCATAGGCCGCCTTGCGCGCGCGCTGGCGATAGGCCCGCGCCAGTCGCTCCTCGGGGCCTTCGAAAATATCGTCGTGCTCCAGACCCTCACAGACCAGAAGCCGCCGCTCGGTGGCCTCGTGCGGCTCGACCTGGCCGTCGGGCAGCACGTGGGAGACCGCCAGGCCCATCCGCGCCAGCCGCCGCGACACCAGCAGGCACCGGTGGCAGTCCAGCGGTTCCTGCTCGGCGCACATCAGGGCCACGACATGGCTTTCGGCGCCCTTGCGCACGCGCTCCAGCCCCGCCTCGAACGCCGGCTCGAGGGCCATGGCCTCATAGTCGGCCACGCCGTTGTCGAAGAGATGCGTTCCAGTGGGTCGCCCGCCCAAGGCGTCGCCGAGATAGACATAGGCCAGGCCCGCGCCCTTGAGCTTCTCCGCCAGGGCGTCGCGGTTGAACTGGGGCGTATGGCGCGACCAGGGGCTGGTGCGCACGTCCGCGACCGCCGTGGCGCCAGCGCCCAGCAGCAGGCGCTCGAAACGCTCCCAGCTGTGCGTCGAGTGGCCGATCGTCAGGACGCGGGGTTCAGAGGGCGTGGAGTCCATTGACCTGAAGATAGCACTGATCGGGATGGTCCTTGAAGGGACGGGCCAGCCCCAGCCGCACCTGCGCGCGGCCCGCCTTGGGCACGAGGTCCCGGGCGGCGGCCAGGCCCTCCTTCTCGAACGCCTGCTTCAGCGCCTTGGCCGCGACGGCGAGGCGCAGGACACGGCCGCCGATCTTCAGCTCGGCGCGAAGCTTGTGCTCGTCCTTGTAGGCATGCTCGAAGAGCTTGAAGTTCGCCGCGTCCACGGTTTGGCAGGCCAGCGATCCGCAAGCCGCGCCGGCCGGGACAAAGGCCTTGTCGCCGTCGAACCGCAGATGATCGCCAAACACCGTCTCGGGTGAAAACACCGCCGCGCGATCCAGCGCCTGCCGGAAGCCGTCGGCGCTCAGCACGGCGATTCTGCGCGGGGCGCCGCCGACTACGATATCCTCGGTGTTATGCGGCAGGGCCGTCTGGGGACGCTCACCACGAAACTCGACCACATGGCCCGGATGGAAGGTCGTGTTGGGACCGCAGACCCTGGCCTCCCAGAAACCCGCCGCCGCCGGTTCCGGCCGGATCATCACGCCGCGATCCAGTTCGAAGCCCGCGACACACCGCAGCCGGCCGTAAAGCGTCACCTCGGTGACGACGATGCGATAAGCCATGAACACAACCATCAGCCAAGATTGTCACGACACGATCAATCATATGGCGAGTAACTTTCGCCGCGCAACATCGGATGGCTTGGCCTGCGCCGTGGTTGCCCCTAGAAGCAAGCGGCGAAAGGCGGCGTCATGATCCTGGTCATCGATAACTACGACAGCTTCACCTACAACCTCGTCCACTACCTGAACGAGCTGGGGGCCGACACGGTCGTGCATCGCAACGACGACCTGTCGGTGCAGGAGGCCCTGGGCCTTCACCCGCAGGCGGTGCTGCTGTCGCCCGGGCCCAAGGCCCCCGACCAGGCCGGCATCTGCCTGCCGCTGCTGCGCGGCGCGCCCGAGGACCTGGCGATCCTGGGCGTATGCCTGGGCCACCAGGCCATTGGCCAAGCCTATGGCGGCGACGTGATCCGCGCCAAGGAAGTGATGCACGGCAAGACCAGCAAGATCTTCCACAACGACCGAGGCGTGTTCAAAGGCCTGCCCAACCCGTTCATCGCCACCCGCTACCACAGCCTGGCGGTCGACAAGGCCACCCTGCCCGACGACCTGGAGATCACCGCCTGGACCGAGGACGGCGAGATCATGGGCGTGCAGCACAGGACCCGACCGGTCTACGGCGTGCAGTTCCATCCCGAATCCATCGCCACCGAGGGCGGCCACCAGCTGCTGGCCAACTTCCTGGACCTGGCCAAGGTCCAGCGCGACGCGGCGATCTGGGTCTAGGCGATGTCGGACGCCTTCAAGCCCCTGCTGGCCAAGCTGGCCGACGGCCAGACCCTGGACGAGGACGACGCCGAGACCTTCTTCGCCGCCTGCCTGCGCGGCGAACCCACCCCGGCCCAGGTGGCCGCGGCGGTCACCGCCATGCGCCTGCGCGGCGAGACCGTGGGCGAGATCACCGCCTGCGCCCGCGCCATGCGCCGCGCCGCCATCCACCTGGACCATCCCTATGACGTCGTCGACGTCTGCGGCACCGGCGGAGACGGCCTGCACACCCTGAACATCTCCACCGCCGTGGGCTTCGTGGCCGCCGGCGGCGGACTGAAGGTCGCCAAGCACGGCAACCGGGCGATTACCAGCAAGTCGGGCACCGCCGACGTCCTGGCCGCCCTGGGGGTCAATATCGACGCCAGCCTGGCCCAGCAGCGCCACGCCCTGGACACCGCCGGCATCTGCTTCCTGTTCGCCCAGGCGCACCACGGGGCGATGAAGCACGTCTCGCCGATCCGCCAGCAGCTGGGCTTTCGCACGATCTTCAACCTGCTGGGCCCGCTGACCAATCCGGCCGGCGCCAAGCGCCAGATCGTGGGCGTCTCGGCCCACCGCTTCGTCGAGCCCGTGGCCAAGGCTCTGGGCGCGCTCGGCGCCGAACGGGCCTGGTCCGTGCACGGGGCCGGCATGGACGAGCTGACCACCACCGGCGAGACCGAGGTGGCCGAATGGCGCGACGGGGCCGTGCGTCTGTTCACCATCACGCCCGAGGCGGTGGGCCTGCCCCGCGCCGCCCTGGCCGACATCACCGGCGGCGAGCCCGCCTACAACGCCGCCGCCCTGACCGCCCTGCTGGACGGCCAGAAGGGTCCCTACCGCGACATCGTCATGCTCAACGCCGCCGCCGCCTTCCTGGTGGCCGACAGGGTCGAGACCCTGCGCGAGGGCGTGGAACTGGCCGGCGCGGTGCTCGACGACGGCCGCGCCAAGGCGGCCCTGGCCGGACTGGTCGCCGCCACCAACAGCGAAGCCGTCTCCGCATGACCGACATTCTCGCCAGGATCGCCGCCTACAAGCGCGAGGACGTCGCCGACCGCAAGCGCCGGCGCTCGTTCGCCCAGGTCGACGCCGCCGCCCGCGCCGCCAGCAGCCCGCGCGGCTTCAAGGCGGCCCTGGAGACCCACCACGCGCCAGGCAAGCTGTCGCTGATCGCCGAGATCAAGAAAGCCTCGCCATCCAAGGGCCTGATCCGCGCCGACTTCGACCCGCCGGCCCTGGCCCGCGCCTATGCCGAAGGCGGCGCGGCCTGCCTGTCGATCCTGACCGACGGCCCCAGCTTCCAGGGCGCCGACGGCTACCTGATCGACGCCCGCGCCGCCGTCGCCCTGCCCTGCATCCGCAAGGATTTTCTGGTCGACCCCTGGCAGGTGGCCGAAAGCCGCGCCCTGGGCGCCGACGCCATCCTCGTGATCCTGGCCATGATCGACGATGCCCTGGCCGCCGACCTGATGGCCGAGGCCGCCCGCCTCTCCATGGACGCCCTGGTCGAGGTGCACGACGAGGCCGAGATGGAACGGGCCGGCAAGCTGGGCTCGACCCTGGTCGGGATCAACAATCGCGACCTCAAGAGCTTCGTGGTCGACCTGGCCGTCACCGAGCGCCTGGCCGCCCAGGCGCCCGCCGACGCCCTGCTGGTCACCGAAAGCGGCCTGTTCGTCCACGACGACGTGGTGCGGATGGAGGCGGCCGGCGCCAAGGCCATGCTGGTCGGCGAAAGCCTGATGCGGCAAGCGGACGTGGCGACGGCGACCCGGGCGCTGCTGGGCTAGGACCCGGTCATTCCACGACGCGCCAGGCGCTGAGCGGGCGCACCGTCGCGCAGGCTGGGCCGCCGTCCCCGCCCCTTCCCGGCAGGCGGGCCTCCAGGATCTTGCCGGCGAGCGCCTGCTCCAGCAGGTCAGGCGGCAGCGTGTGGATGTCGATCTTGGCGCGTCGGTTCCAGGGGGACGCCGCCAGGCCGGCCCGGCCTCCGATGGCGATGTAGACGAAGCGCCGGGTCGGCCCTTCGCTACGGACGAACTCTCCCAGGAATTTCGGCCCCGGCGCGATCCGCACGGAGACATCGAACGACAGCGGTCCGTCGGCGGCGATGACCTGCCCGACCGCTTCGCTTTTCTTGTTCTGCAAGCTGTAGGCGACCCCGGGGACCGGGTCCTGGATCGTCAGCCTGAGCCTGATCGTTTGACCCGCCGCCATACAGCCCTCCTGTGCCCGGGACGCTCGATGTTTCGTCGCGGGCGGCTCACCACACGAACGGGATCAGCGCCGCCTTGCGCTTGCGATACGCGGCGTGTTCGTCGCCGAACCGCCGCGTCAAGGCCGCGTCCTCCACGCGGATCCGCTGGCCGAAGGCGACCAGGCCCGCCAGCGCCAGGACCAGGGCCGACAGCCAGCTGCCCAGGCCCAGCCCGACCCCGACCAGGCTCAGCAGGCTGCCCAGATAGGCCGGATTACGCACGATCCGATACGGCCCCGTGATGATCATCCGGTGCTCCTCCTGCAGATGCACCGTGCGGCGAAAGAAGGCTCCCAGGGTGAGGATCGCCCATAGCCTCAGGGCCAGGCCCAGCCAGATCAGGAGCAGGGCCGCCAGCCGCGCCTCCGCCGGCCGGGCGCCCAGCCGGGCGAAGCTGGTGACGGGATTGTAGGCGACGAGGAAAGCCGCGAAGAGTCCGGCGGCGATCACCGCCACCAGGGTCCGCAGGCTGCCGCGATCGGCGTCTTCACCTCCACCGGCCCGCCGGTCTCGCAGCCACACCCAGGTCTCGAACAGGGCGAACGCCCCGTAGCTGATCCAAAAGGCGCGCGGCCATCCCGCGTTCAGCAGCCAGGCCTGGTGCATGCCGGTCTCCCCCGATATCCCGACGCGACTACAGCCGCCTTGCCTGAGCGGGTCAACCGCGGCGTGTGGGACCGATTCTCGCCGATGCGCTGCGCTTCAGCCGGCCCGGATGTTCGCTCCGGGCCCCGCGGCTTGAATTCACAGGCGAATTCGACCGCGTCTCCGGCGAACACCGTTAACTTGACATCAACGAAGAACACCTAGAGAACATTCACAGAGGTTTGCGGTTTGTTCCGCGACGACTGGCGAGGCCGGACATGCTCACGCGCAAGCAGCACGAGCTGCTGATGTTCATCCACGAACGGATCAAGGAGACCGGCGTCTCCCCCTCCTTCGACGAGATGAAGGAGGCGCTGGACCTGGCGTCCAAGTCGGGCATCCACCGGCTGATCACGGCGCTGGAGGAGCGCGGCTTCATCCGCCGCCTGGCCCATCGGGCCCGGGCGCTGGAGGTGGTCAAGCTGCCGCAGCAAGCCACGGCGGCCGCGCCGCCCAAGGGGCGCGGCGCGTTCAAGCCCCAGGTGCTGGAAGGCGGCGGCCAGGCCCTGGCCGCGCCGGCGCCGATCGCCGCCGACAACACTCGCGAGCTGCCGATCCTGGGCCGCATCGCCGCCGGCACCCCGATCGACGCCATCCAACACGAGCGCGAGCGCCTGCCGGTGCCCGAAACCATGCTGGGGGCCGGCGAGCACTATGTGCTCGAGGTCCAGGGCGACTCGATGATCGAGGCGGGCATCCTGGACGGCGACTATGTGATCATCCGCAAGGGCGACACGGCCAACAGCGGCGAGATCGTCGTGGCCCTGGTCGGCGAGGAAGCCACCCTCAAGCGCCTGCGCAAGAAGGGCGGCTCGATCGCCCTCGAAGCCGCCAACCCCAAATACGAGACCCGTATCTTCGGCCCTGACCAGGTCGAGGTGCAGGGCAAGCTGGTGGGCCTGATACGGCGGTATCACTAGGCTCTGAAGACCCCCTCAGTCGCTCCGCGACAGCTCCCCCAAAGGGGGAGCATCACTAGGCGCAGATCCTCCCCCTCTGGGGGAGGTGGCCCGAAGGGCCGGAGGGGGACTGCGGCGGTGGACGCCCTAGGTCGCCATCCCCGCCGGCCGGTTCTCGACATATTGCGGCACGTTCAGCGGCGGCAGCCAGGGCTCGCGCCGCTTGACCCAGACCTCGTACTGCGGCGTGAACTGGCCCACCTCATCCAGCCCGCCCAGGTGGATCTCGATCTCGCCGTCGCCCTCCCCTTCGGCTGTCCAGAACAGCGGCGAACCGCAGACCGCGCAACCGTGGATCAGGCCATGCTCGGCTCCGGTCCAGATCGAGGGCCGCCCCTCGATCCGCACCCTGTCCGACTGGAACGCCGCGAAGGCGTTGAACGGCGCGCCATGGCGCTTGCGGCAGGTCAGGCAGTGGCACAGCCCCACCCGCAGCGGTCCACCCTCCGCCACATATCGCACCGCCCCGCAGGCGCAGCCGCCTTGCCGTTCCATGATCACCTCCGTCGTCATCCGCGTCCCCAACGCCCGATCCTACCTCCAGGCTCAGAAGGCCAGCTTTCCCTCGAGCTCGCCGAACGGGACCATCACATGCTCGCGATAGGCCGGACGGTCCCGTAGGCGATCATACCAAGCCTCGAGGCGCGACAGCGTCGGCCGCGGGATCTCCAGCTCGAAATAGCGATAGAGGTGCGTTCCGACGGCGATATCGGCCAGGGACAGGGCGTCGCCGCCGACGAACGACCGGTCCGTCAGTTGGCGGTCGATAATGGTCAGGCAGCGGACGGTCCGATCCAGGGCGCTCGCCACGGCGGCCTCGTCGCGCTGAGCCCGCGGCGTCCGGTAGAAGCCCCAGAACACCCCGCCCAGGAAGGCCGGCTGCAGCGCCGTCTGGGCCCAGTCCATCCAGCCGTCGACCGGCGCGCGGACGGCCGGGTCGGCGGGCCAGAAGCGGTCCGCGCCATGGATCGCCGCCAGGTAGCGCAGGATGGCGTGCGACTCCCAGACCACCGTCGCGCCGTCCTCGATCACCGGGACCTTGCCGTGCGGGTTCAACGCCCGGAAGGCCGGCGTGTCCAGCCCGCCGACGTCGCCGCCGGCCGGAATGTGCTCGTGCGGCAGGTCCAGCTCGCCGACCAGCCACAGCACCTTCTGGACATTGGCCGAACTGCGCCGCCCCCAGATCTTGAGCATCGTCAGCGCTCCGAACCGCCGGTCCAGGGCCGGACGCCCCGCAGCGGCTGGGCCCAGACGATCCACCATTCGCCGCCGCGCCGATAGAGCTCGGCCGCGCCATGGGTCGCGAAGTCGTCGGCGTCGAGCACGATCCGGTCGCGGCAGGCGGGCGGCGTGGGCGGCGCCACGCTGCGCAGGACGACGATCTCGGCCGTGGCGCACATCGCCGCCAGGTCGTCGGCGTCCGGCGCGGCCTTGCTCCAGGACAGGGCCAGGGCGACCGGCGCGCCGGCCGCCGGGGCGCAGGATCGGCGGTCGCAGGCATAGAGCGGGCTGGACGCGACGCTGTCCGGCAGGGCCAGGCCGCGCCGACGGCTCCACAGCTCGGCCCCGAAGCGGCGGGCGTCAGGCCGCAGCAGCACCGCCTCGCGCCCCTGGCGCACCGCCGCCGTGGTCCCGTCCGGGGCGATCCAGGCGTCGGGCGGCGCCGGGCGCGGCCACAGGGCCACCGCCAGGGCGAGGGGCGCGCCCAGCCAGCGCAGGCGGCCGCGCCACAGGCACAGCAGCATCAGTCCGACGAAGGCCAGGGCCAGGGTGAACGGCGGGCCGCTGGCCACCACCCGCTGGGCGCCGCCGGCGCTGGCGAAGCCGTCGGCGATCGCCATCATCGCGGCGATGCCCCAGCCGGCAACCGACAGGAACGGCCGCCCCAGGCCGAACGGCTCGAGCGCCGCGCCCAGGGCCAGGAACGGCATGATCACGAATGACGACAGCGGCGCGACCAGGAGATTGGCCGGCAGGCCCCAGACCGCGACCCGGTTGAAGTGCTGCATGGCGAACGGCCCGGTCGCCATGCCGGCCACGAAGCTGGCGCCGATGCTGACCGCCAGCCAGCTCAGCGACCCCTGGATGGCGCGGATCCACCAGGGCGCCGAGATCTCGCGCACCGGGCGGGGCCAGGCCTCGGCCAGGGCCACCAGGGCGGCGGTGGCCGCGAACGACATCTGGAAGCCCGGCGCGCCCGCCGACTCCGGCTGGACCAGCAGGATGATCAGGGCCGCCACCGCCAGGCCGTGCAGAGTGATGGCCTGGCGGTCGAACAGGATGGCGGCGAAGGCCACCGTGGCGGTGATCGCCGCCCGCAGGGCCGGCGGCGGCGCGCCGGAGATCACCAGATAGGTCCCGACGGCGGCCAGGCCCGCCAGGGCCGCGACCTTCTTGCCCGGGACCCGCAGCGCCGCCCACGGCCAGGCGGCGATCAGCAGCCGCACCAGGCCGAAGGCGAAGCCGCCGACGATGGCCATGTGCAGGCCCGAGATCGACAGGATGTGGGCCAAGCCCGAGGCCCGCATGGCGTCGGTCTGGTCCTGGGTGATCCAGGCCTCGTGGCCGGTGACCATCGCCGCGGCGACGCCGCCGCGCGCCACGCCCATGTCGCCGACGATCCGACTGGCCAGCCGCCAGCGGAAGGCGTTGACCGCCATGACCGCCCGCAGGCGCCACGGCGGCGGATCCAGCGCGACCGGTTGCGACTGGCCGATCGCGAAGCCCACCCCGCCCACGCCATGGAACCAGGCGTCGCGGGCGAAGTCGTAGGCCCCCGGCGCGGCCGGCGGCGGCGGCGGTCCCAGCATGGCCCGCAAGCGGACCGCCTGGCCCGGCGCGGGAAGGTCCTCGGCCTCGACGGTCACCCGCACCCGCTTGGGCGTGTCCTGCGGGGCCAGGCGGCTGATCTGGACCGGCGCGACCAGCAGGCGCGGCCCGCCGGCCCCGGGGCTGACCACGTCGACCACGAAGCCGTCGACGGTCATCACCGCCCGCCCCTCCGCCAGGATCGGCGCCGCGACCGCGTGCGAGCGGATCTTTCCGGCCAGGGCCCCCGCCACCAGGAAGGTCGCCAGCACCAGAAAGACCGACAGCCCCGTCGCCGATCGCCGTCCGATCAGCGTCGCCAGAAACGCCAATCCCGCCGCCAGTCCGGCCAGCAGCGCCCAGGACGGTTCGGCCTTCAGTTCCAGGTAGCCGGCCGCGCCCAGGCCGAACGCCACGGGCGCCCACAGCATCCAGCGCTCGCGATTGGCGTCGATCTCGCCGATCAGTGAAGCTGTTACCGCTCCCAGGCTAGGACGCGCGCGAAGACGCGTGCTAAGACGCGCCGCCCAGCCGCCGGATGCATCCGGCGTCCTCCTCGCCGCGCCAGCGGCCTCCAGTTCGTCAGCCTTGATCCCGATGACCCAATCCCCCCCGACCGCTTCCGGCGTCGTCACCCGCTTCGCCCCGTCGCCGACCGGCTTCCTGCACATCGGCGGCGCGCGCACGGCGCTGTTCAACTGGTTATATGCACGCCATACGGGTGGGAAGTTCCTTGTTCGCGTCGAGGACACCGATCGCGAACGTTCGACCGAGGCGGCCGTCGCCGCCATCTTCGAGGGTCTGGACTGGCTGGGCCTGAAGTCCGACGACGAGGTGGTGTTCCAGTACAGCCGCGCCGACCGCCATCGCGCGGTGGTGCACGAGATGCTGGCCGCCGGCCGCGCCTATCGCTGCTGGATGACCGTCGAGGAACTGGCCGCGGCTCGCGAGGCCGCCCGGGCCGGCGGTCCCGCCCTGCGCTCGCCCTGGCGCGACGCCCCGCCGCCCAAAGACCCGAGCCTGCCCCATGTCATCCGCTTCAAGGGCCCGACCGAGGGGACGACCCTGGTCGACGACCTGGTCAAGGGCCCGGTGACCTTCAACAACGCCGACCTGGACGACCTGGTCCTGCTGCGCGCCGACGGCGCCCCGACCTACAACCTGGCCGTGGTCGTCGACGACCACGACATGGGCGTCACCCACGTGATCCGCGGCGACGACCACCTGAACAACGCCGCCCGCCAGACCCTGATCTACCAAGCCAACGGCTGGACCCTGCCGGCCTTCGGCCACATCCCGCTGATCCACGGCCCGGACGGCGCCAAGCTCAGCAAACGCCACGGCGCCCAGGCCGTCGGCGAGTTCGCCGACATGGGCTACATTCCCGAGGGCATGCGCAACTACCTGGCGCGCCTGGGCTGGGGCCATGGCGACGACGAGGTGTTCACCGACGAACAGGCGATCAGCTGGTTCGACGTCAAGGACGTGGTCAAGGCCCCCGCCCGCCTGGACTGGGCCAAGCTGAACTTCATCAACGGCCAGCACCTGCGCCAGGCCGACGACGCTCGCCTGGCCGACCTGACCCTGAAGGCCCTGCAGGCCCAGAAGGCCGCGCTGCCGGCCGACGCCGCCGCGCGCCTGCTAGCGGTCGTCCCCCAGGTCAAGGAAGGCGCCAAAACCATCCTGGAGTTGGCCGAGCACTGCGCGTTCGCCCTGAAGGTGCGTCCGCTGGTTCTGGAAGAAAAGACGGTCAAACAGCTGACCGACGAGACCGTCGAACGGCTGACCCGCCTGCGCGCCCAGCTGGCCGCGGCGCCGGTCTGGGGCGTGTCGGAGCTGGAAACCCTGTTGAAATCCTTCGCGGAATCCGAGGGCGTGGGCTTTGGCAAGTTCGGGCCGTCGCTGCGCGGCGTGCTCACCGGCGGCTCCCAGGCGCCGGACCTGAACAAGATCATGGCCGCGCTGGGTCGCGACGAGTCTCTGGGGCGCCTTGACGACGCCCTGGCGTCGCGCGCATGAGGCGCTATAACGCAACCGCGAAATCAAAACTGGACTGATCGTTCCATCATTGAAGGGGTCTCTCGCATGACCGACAAAGCTACGCTGACGATCGGCGACAAGAACTACGACCTGCCGATCCTCAAGGGCAGCACGGGTCCGGACGTCCTGGACGTGCGGAAGCTGTACGGCGATTCCGACCACTTCACCTTCGATCCGGGCTTCACCTCGACGGCGTCGTGCGAGAGCAAGATCACCTATATCGACGGCGACGCCGGCATTTTGCTGCACCGCGGCTATCCGATCGACCAGCTGGCCGAGAAGTCCTCGTTCCTGGAAGTCTGCCACCTGCTGTTGAACGGCGAACTGCCGACGGCCGAGGAATTCACCAAGTTCGAACGCAACATCACCTACCACACGATGCTGCACGCCCAGTTCGACAGCTTCTTCCAGGGCTTCCGGCGCGACGCCCACCCGATGGCCGTGATGACCGGCGCGGTCGGCGCCCTGTCGGCCTTCTACGCCGACAGCCTGAACGTCGATGATCCCAAGCAGCGCGAGATCAGCGCCCATCGCCTGATCGCCAAGATGCCGACCATCGCCGCCCGCGCCTTCCAGTACTCGCAGGGCCGTCCGTTCGTGACGCCGCGCAACGAGCTCAGCTATTCGGAAAACTTCCTGCGCATGTGCTTCTCGGTGCCGGCCGAGGACTGGGTTCCCAACCCCGTCCTGACCCGCGCCATGGACCGCATCTTCATCCTGCACGCCGACCACGAGCAGAACGCCTCGACCTCGACCGTCCGCCTGGCCGGCTCGTCGGGCGCCCACCCGTTCGCCTGCATCGCCGCCGGCATCGCCTGCCTCTGGGGCCCGTCGCACGGCGGCGCCAACCAGGAAGCCCTGGAGATGCTGGAGGAAATCGGCTCGGTCGAGAACATCCCCGCCTTCGTGCAGGGCGTGAAGGACAAGAAGTACAAGCTGATGGGCTTCGGCCACCGCGTGTACAAGAACTTCGACCCGCGCGCCAAGGTCATGCAGAAGACCTGCTACGAGGTTCTGGAGCAGCTGGGCATCAACGACCCGCTGCTGCACGTGGCCATGGAGCTGGAAAAGGTCGCCCTCAGCGACCAGTACTTCATCGACCGCAAGCTGTACCCGAATATCGACTTCTATTCGGGCATCACCCTGCGGGCCATGGGCTTCCCGACCAACATGTTCACCGTGCTGTTCGCCCTGGCCCGCACCGTTGGCTGGATCAGCCAGTGGAAGGAAATGTTCGAGGACCCCTCGCGCAAGATCGGCCGCCCGCGCCAGCTCTATACCGGCGCCACGCAACGCGACTACGTGGCCGTCGACAAGCGCGGCTAGGCGCTTCGACATTTGCTGAGTTGGAAAAGGCCTCGCGAAAGCGGGGCTTTTTCTTTACCGCCCCTCGGCGCTGCGCAGGATGAAGCCCAGGATCTCGGCCACGGCGACATAGAGCGCCTCGGGGATCTCCTCGTCGAGCTCGATCGTCGACAGGGCCTGGGCCAGGGCCGGGTTCTCCTCGATCGGCACGCCGTGCTCGCGGGCGGTCTCGATGATCTTGTCGCCGACCCAGCCCCGGCCGGAGGCGACCACCCTCGGGGCGTTGGGTTCCTCGTACTGCAGGGCCACGGCGATGCGCGGCCCGACGGAGCGGATCGCGCCGGTCATGTGGCCTGGTCCAGGAACTGGCCCGGCGCGGCGGCCGGGGCGCGCGGCTGGCCGGCATGGAAGGCGATCTCGGGCTCAAGGGCCGCGTCGCGCAGGGCGCCGCCCAGGCGCTCCTCGCCCGCCCGCAACCGGGCCATCGCCATGGGACGCTCGGCCCACAGCGACACGCGGGCCCGGTCGCCGGTCAGGGCCACCTGGGCGTGGACCGGCCCCATGGGCTCGACGTCCAGCGAGAAGCGGGCGCGCCAGGTGCGGCCCAAAGCGCGGCCGCCCTCCCCGCCCGAACCGCCGCCATCGCGGCTGATCTCGAACTGGGCGGCGGCGGGCCCCTGCGGGGTCATGAACGGCATGTCGAACACCCAGCGCGGCCCGTGATCTTCCACCGGCCGGCCGGCGGCCGACGGCTCCGGCAGCGAGGCGATCTGCAGCAGCTCGGTGCGGGCCAGGGCCGCGCTGGACTCGGCCAGCAGGCGCTGGGCTGCGGCGTGGGGCCCCGCGCCCGCCGGCAAGCCCGGCTGGGCGGCGGCCTGGGCGTGGGTCGGGGCGCCGGCATACGGCGGCGGGGTCTGGGACGGCGGACCGGAGGTGATCTCGGGTCCGCCATAGGCCGTGGCCGCCGCCGATGCCGCGCGCGCCAGGGGCGCGGACGGGAAGTCCTCGGCCACGATGGCGCCGAACGCCGGCAAGGGCGGCGGTTGCGGCGCCGGGGTCGGCCGAGCGGCCTGCGGAGCGTTGACGTTCGGCCAGCCGCCGGGCGGCGGGGCCAGCTGTGGTCGGGCGTCAGCGGGCGACGGCGAGGCCATCGAAGTGGGAGCTGACGGCCCAGAAGGCGACGCCGCCGGGGATGTTGCTGTCGAAGTCGGGGCCCGAGGCGCGCCGCGATCGGCCAGTAGAGCCGAAGGCTCCGCCGCCACGGCCGCCGCGCCGGACGCGGGACCGGGCGTGGAACCGATCGAGGGATTGGACGCCGGACCGAACGCGGTCGGGCTGGGGGCCGCGCCGGCCTGGGCGGCCATCGGCGGCAGGCCGTCGGCCCAGGCCTTGACCACCTCGCGGAACACCAGCAGCGCGGCCTTCATGTCGCTGTTGGGCGTCGGGGTCGGGACGACCTTCGGCGGAGCGGTCAGGGTGCCGGTCTGCTGGCGCTGCGCCGGGCCGTCGGAGGCGGCGGTCGCCAGACGCGCCTCCAGGAACAGGCCCGAGCGCTGCAGGGCCTGGCGGATCTCCGGGCCGCTGATCTGGCCGTCCAGGCGGGTTCCCAGCGCCATGACCTGGGCGATGGCGGCCTTGACTTGGCGCGGCGTGTCGGGTTCGGCGGCGGCCTGGGCCATGTCGGCCATCAGGGGCGCGAGGCCCGCTTGTCGGGCGGCGGCGCGACCGGCGGCGGCGGCGACCGCGCGAGCGGGGGTCTCGGCCTGGGTCTCGGGCTCCGTGGCGACGCCGCGGGCCTCCGCCGCCCTGGCCCGGGCGGCGTCCCCCTCGCCGACGGCGCCCTTGGCCAGGTTGGCCAGGTCGCCCTGAGGCTGGGACTGGGACTGGTCGATCATCGCGCCCAGGGTCTCGACCGACTGGATGACCGCGATCCGGGCGAGCGCCTCGGCCGCCTGGTCGGCCCGGCTGACGGGGGCGGACGGCGTCGGGGACGACAGAGGGGCGACCGAGAAGATCGTCACGCCAGGGCTCCAGCCGGCGGCGAGAGGGCCGCCAGGGCCTCCACCCTAGTCGAGAAGCCGTGAAGCGGATCTTAAAGGCTTGCTTAACGCCTCGGGGCGTTGCGAAGCGCTAGACGGCCGCGCTGCGCGCCCCCAGGAAGTCCAGCAGCGCCGAAGCCGCCGCTTCCGAGGGGTCGGGCATGCCACGCCCCATCTTGTCGAGGGCGGCGTTCTGGGCGGCGACTTGGGCCGCGCGCAGGGACGGGTCGTCCAGCCGCCGGGCGACCTCGACGGCCAGGGCCTGGCCCGTGCAGGCGTCCTGCAACAGCTCGGGCGCGACCGTGTCGCCGGCGGCGATGTTGAACAGGGTCACCCAGCGCGGCTTGAACATCGATTTCAGCAGGGCGTAGGTGATCTTGCCGGTGACATAGCCGACCACCATCGGACAGCCGGCCAGGGCCAGTTCGGTGGTCACCGTGCCGCTGCAGGCCAGGGCGACCGTGCCGGCGACCATGGCGTCGTCCTTCAGCGCCTCGTCCTCGATCACATGGGCCCGGAACGGCCAGGCCGCGACCCGCGCCTTGACGCTCTGCGCCACGGTCGACGCGGCGGGCACGACGACGTGCAGGTCCGGGCGATCGGCCTTGAGGCGGTGCACGGCGTCCTCGAACGGCGGCATGACCCGCTGGATCTCGGACGGGCGGCTGCCGGGCAGCACCAGCAGGATGGGCTCGCCGGGCGCCGCGCCGATCGCGGCGCGCAGCCGGGCCGGGTCGGCGCGGCTGAAGTCGTGGGCCAAGGCCGAGTTGCCGACGAAGACATTGGCCAGGCCGACGGCGTCGAAATACGGCTTGTCCATCGGCTGGATCGACAGCAGCAGGTCCACCGCCCCGGCCAGGTCCTTGGCCCGGCTCGCGTGATAGGCCCAGACCTGGGGGGCGACGTACTTGACCAGCGGCAGGCCGGGATGCTGCTTCCGCAGCGCCTTGGCCAGGCGGATGTTGAAGCCCCAGCTGTCGATCAGCACCGCCACGTCGGGCTTTTCGCGGGCCGCCAGGGCCAGGGTGTCCTTCAGGCGGGCCATGGCGCGCGGATAGGCCTTCAGGCTCTCCACGATGCCCAGGATCGACAGCTGGGCGATGTCGAACGGGCTCTGGATCCCCTCGGCCGCCATCTTGGTCCCGCCGACGCCGACGAAACGGACCCTGCCGGGGCCCAGCCGCTCGCGCAGCACGCGGGCCAGCCTGGCGCCCAGGGCGTCGCCCGAAGCCTCCGCCGCCACCAGCATCACGGTCAGCGGCCGGCCCTCGGAGCGTTCGGGACTCATCTGTCGGCCCGTGGTTCGACCCCGTACACGAACAGGCCCAGATCGTCGGCGCAGGCGATGACCTGGTCGCGGTCGACGATCAGCAGGCGGCCGGCCTCGCCGACCACCCCGGCCAGGCCGGCGCGGGCCGCGCGCTGCACGGTGGCGACGCCGATGGTCGGCAGGTCGACCTTGGTCTCCTGGATCGGCTTGGGCGCCTTGGCCAGCACGCCGCGCGGGGCTTCGGCGTTGCCGCGGATCGCCTGCGGCAGGTCGGCGACCCGGCGCAGCATGGCGTCGGTGCCTTCCTGGGCCTCCACCGCCAGCACCAGGCCGTCGCAGACCACCGCGCCCTGCCCCACGTCGAGCGCGCCGATGGCCCGCGCCACGTCAAGGGCGCGATCCATGTCGGCGATGTGGGCGTCCTTGGGCGCATGCTTGCCCAGGGCGCCGCGCGGCAGGGTCATCTCGCCCCGCACCTCATGCGCGCCCTCGATCGCGAAGCCTTCCTTCTCGAACTCGGCCAGCAGGCGGCGCAGCAGGGCGTCGTCGCCCTTGCGGGCGGCGCTGATCAGGCCCGGGATCACGGTCAAGCCGCGCAGGTCCGGCTTGATCGTCGAGAAGTCGGGGCGATCGACGACGCCGGCGAAGCACACGGCCTCGCAGCCCTCCTCCCGCAGCGCCTTGAACACCTTGCCAAACTCGCCCAGCCCGACCTCGACGCCCGGATAGCGGGCCAGGACCGGCTCGGCGAACGACTTCAGCCGCATCACGGCGAACGGCCGGCCCGCGGCCTCGCAGTGAGCCGCCAATTCCACCGGCAGGGAACCGCCGCCGGCGATCAGACCAAGCTTGCGCACGTCGGCTCCCTAGACTTCGCGTTCCGGCAGGCACAGCGGCCTGTTGGCGTCGGCGCGGATGAAATCGACGATCTCCATCACCTCGGGCGTTCCGGCATGGGTCTCGGCCACGTCGTCCAGGCGCTCCTGGAAGGTGCCTTCGTCGGCGAACAGCAGGCGGTAGGCGGCGCGCAGGGCGTTGATCGCCTCGCGGCTGAAGCCGCGGCGCTTGAGGCCCACCAGGTTCAGGCCTTCCAGGTGGGCGTGGTTGCCCCACACCGAGCCGTACGGGATGATGTCCTTGGTCACCACCCCCCCGCCGCCGACGAACGAGTAGCGGCCGATGCGGGTAAACTGGTGGACGGCGCACAATCCGCCCATGAACACGAAGTCGCCGATCACCACGTGGCCGCCCAGGGTGGCGTTGTTGGCGAAGGTCACGCGGTCGCCGACGATGCAGTCGTGGGCCACGTGGGCACCGACCATGTAGAGACTGTCGGAACCGATCATCGTCACGCCGCCGCCGCCCACCGTGCCGGTGTGCATGGTGACATGCTCGCGGATGATGTTGCGCTCGCCGATCACCAGGCGGGTGTCCTCGCCCTTGTGGGCCAGATGCTGCGGCGCGCCGCCCAGCACGGCGAACGGGTGGACGGTGGTGCCCGCCCCGATCTGGGTCGCGCCCTCGATCACCACGTGCGAGATCAGCCGCACGCCGTCGCCCAGCTGGACCCCGGGGCCCACGGTGCAGAACGCGCCGATCTCGACGTCCTGGCCCAGCCGGGCGCCGGGCGAGACGATGGCGGTCGGATGGATCTGGGTCATGCCTTGGGCGTCTCCACCACCATCGCCGCGAACTCCGCCTCGGCCGCGACCTTGTCGCCGACCTTGGCCACGCCCTTGAACTTGAAGATGCTGGAGCGGGCGCGGACCACCTCGACCTCCATGCGGA